>Ga0105046_10000288_pt1 | contig 66979 bp, 57 predicted proteins | sample MAT03_FD_78385 | JGI IMG/M metagenome (GOLD analysis project Ga0105046, IMG submission 78385) | Freshwater microbial communities from Lake Fryxell liftoff mats and glacier meltwater in Antarctica - MAT-03 (megahit assembly) | ecosystem: Environmental > Aquatic > Freshwater > Ice > Liftoff...
GGCGACGGCCTGACCTTCAGCGCTGGCGACCCCACGCCCCTGTCGGTCGAGGTCTGCGCCGCGGGCGAGACCCACCTGCAACGCTTCGGCCCGTCAGGAGGTCCGCGATGAGCGTGGCGAGCCGCGCAGGGTCCGTGATACTGTCGCGACCATGGAAACCTCGAGTCGCCGTATCAACCTCGCGAACGGAACCTCGTTGCATGTGCGTGAAGGCGGCGAAGGCTCGCCCACGACGCTGCTGCTGCACGGCTGGGCTGTGCCCGGCGCCGTGTGGGACCCGGTGCTCGAGCGCTGGCCCGCCGGATCTGGGCGAGTCATCGCGCCCGACCTGCGCGGCACCGGCTTCAGCTCGAAGCCCCGCGACGGTTACGGCCTGGAGGACGACGTCGCCGACGTGCTCGCCCTGATCGACGAGCTCGGCCTCAAGGACTTCGCGCTCGTCGGCCACTCCAAGGGCGGCGCGATCGCCCAGCGCGTCGCGCTCGAGCGCCCGGCGCTGCTGCGCAAGCTGGTCCTGCTGTGCCCCGTCCCCGCCTCCGGCATCCCGCTCGACGACGGCACGATCGGCTACTTTCGTTCGCTGTGCGGCCCGCGTGAGGGACTCCAGCAGCTCATCGTCAGCATGACCGCGAAGGCCCCCGACCCCGCCTTGCTCAAGACCCTGGTCGAGTCGATGTCCTCGGTCGCGATCGAGTCCCTGCTCGGCGGCTTCGATGCCTGGCGCACCGCGAACTTCGGCGACCGCATCGCCGACATCAAGACCCCCACCGTCGTCATCGGCGGCGGCGGCGACCAGGTGCTAAACCCCGCGATGCTCAACGAGCTCGTCGTCGACAAGATCCCCGGCGCGAAGTTCCAGGAGATCGCGGGCGTCGGCCACTACCCGCAGATCGAGTCCCCCGACGAGCTCACCCGCATGCTCGTCGAGCTTTGTGGGTCCAACACGGCCGCCGCATGATGCAGTAATGCTGTAATGCTGTAATGCTGTGATGCACAAATACCAGGGCCTCCCGCCGCTCAGCGACGGCGGGTCTTGTATGTGATCAGCGGGCGCAGCGTGGCGAGCACCGTGCACAGGCCGGCCTCGACCAGCGCAGCGACCACCGTGTCGATGTCCTTGTAGGCCTCGGGCGCCTCCTCGTAGAGCAACTCGCGGTCCTCGCAGATGACGCGGCCGCCGAGGGCGGTCTGGGCCAGGTCCGCCGGGCGGTAGCGGTCTTTGAGGCGGTCCTTGACGTCGCCACGCTTCCATTTGCGACCTGCCCCATGGGCCAGGCTCCAGCCCGCGTCGTCGCGCTCGGCCGCGGGTACCACGAGATAGCTGAGCGTCCCGCGCGAGCCGGGGATCACGATCGGCCCCTCCGTGCTCGGCGCGGCGCCCTTGCGATGCAGCCACAAAGCGGCGTCCTCGCTGCCTGGCACGCGGTCGACGCGGTTGTGACAGATGTCGAGCGCGCGCGTCAGCTCGGCCCCGATCGCGGCGGCGAAGCGACCCGCGATGACCGCCCGGTTGACCCGCGCCCAGCGGACCGCGTGGTCGTGACGCGCCAGATACTCGGCCGCCTGCGGGCTGGCGTCGTCGAGTCCCGCCGCCGCGAACACATCGACGTGCGCGCGCAGGATCGCCTCACCGAGGCCACGTGAGCCGCTGTGGACCAGCAGGCACAGGCGCTCGCGCTCCAGGCCCAGGGCCGCCAGCGCGGGCTCGTCGTACACGGCGTCGAAGACTTGCAGCTCCGCGAAGTGGTTGCCGCCGCCGATCGTGCCGAGCGAGTCATCGAACTCGGTGCTCGCCAGCCCGGCCAGGGCCAGGGCCGCGGCCGGGTCGCCGTCCCAGTTGCTGTCGAGGTCGTCGAGGCGCTCGGCCCAGCGGTCGCGCTTGGCCTTGCGGGCCTTGAGGTCGGTGCTCCACAGGCCCATGCCGCAGCCGATGTCGTTGCCCACCAGATGCGGGTAGAACCGGCCCGCGCTGATGAACGCGGCGCCGATCGGGCTGCCCTTGCCCGGGTGGAGGTCCGGCATCCCGAACGCGGCGCGCATGCCCGGCAGCTTCGCCGTCGCCTGCAACTGCGCCACCGCCTCACCCTCGATCCACGTGCGCGACGACGCGATGATCTGGACTGACGGCGCGAGTGCAGCGGGCGCAGCGGATGCAGGCGTGTCTGTCATTGTTCGGCGGGCGGCTCCCAGAGTTCCACGTGGTTGCCCTCCGGGTCCATACACCAGCCGAACTTTCCGAAGCCCGGCTCCACACCGTGCCGCCGCGCTCCTCCCATTTGAACAGTGCGCCCGTCTCCCACCCGAGGCAGATCCCGAGGTGGCGCTCGTACCAGGCGCCCAGCGCCTGCGGGTCCTTCGCCTTGAAGAAGATGCCGCCGACCCCGGTGACGCGTTCCATGTGACCTCCTGTCGGTCTAAACTCTGGCGCGACTTCGTGCCGGTCCGCAAGTACCAGAGCGACACTGCCACGCTGTTCTGGGGCGACGTGTGTGATGTGCTTACGGGGCATGTCGCCCCCAAGAGCATCGACCTCGTGGTCGCCGACCCTCCGTACAACATCGGCAAGCAGTTCGGTGCCACGCGCGACCGCTGGCCCGACGAGGCCAGCTACATCGCGTGGTGTGTGCGCTGGCTCGAGCTCTGCGTCGAGCGCCTGACGCCGACCGGCAGCCTGTACCTGATGGCGAGCACACAGTCGATGCCGCTGCTCGACCTGCACCTGCGTCGGTCCATGCATGTGCTGTCGCGCATCGTCTGGCACTACGACAGCTCCGGCGTGCAGGCGCGACGCCGCTTCGGGTCGCTCTACGAGCCGGTGCTCCACTGCGTGCGCGACCCGTGCAGCTACACCTTCGAGGCCGACGAGATCCGCGTCGAGGCGCCGACCGGCGCGCGCCGCCGGCTCGTCGACCACCGCAAGCCCGTGCCCGCCCTCTACGCCGCCCACAAGGTGCCCGGCAACGTGTGGTACTTCCCGCGCGTCCGCTACCGCAGCCCCGAGTACGAGCCGCACCCGACGCAAAAGCCCGAGGCCCTGCTGACGCGCATCATCACCGCCAGCTCGCGCCCCGGCGACACCGTGCTCGACCTGTTCGCCGGCAGCTTCACGACCTCCGCGGTCGCGCTGCGCCTGGGCCGGCGCTGCGTCGCCGTCGAGCTCGAGCCGGCGTATGTCGCCATCGGTCTGCGCCGCCTCGAGCTCGCCACCCGGTTTCGCGGCGCCCGCCTGCGCCCGCTCGACAAGTACGGCCCGCGTTGAAGTGATGCCGGCGCCGGGCGTTCCTGCACCCCCCACGGCGTCCGCCCGCGTTACACTGCCCGCGATGGACATGCCGACGGGGTGGGATCGGGTGGTCGACTACTACGAACGGGCCGGGCCGGACTATCGCGTATGGAGCCCGCGCTTCAACATGCACTTCGGCTACTACCGCCGCGGCATGAACCCGTTTCGCCTCGAGCCAATGCTCGCGGCCATGAACGACGAGGTCCTGCGTCACCTGGGGGTCCCCGCGGACACGCCAGCGACGGTGCTCGACCTCGGCTGCGGCCTCGGAGCGACGGCGCGGCAGCTCGCGCGCACGCATCCCCGGCTGCGCGTCGTCGCGGTGACCAACGTGCCCGCCCAGATCACCCAGGGCCGAGCGATGACCGCGGCGATGGGCCTCGCCGATCGCGTGCAGCACCTGCACGCCGACTACACCGAGATCCCGATGCCCGACGGCTCCGTCGATCACGCCTACGCGATCGAGAGCAGTTGCCACGCCCGCGGCGTCGACAAGGCCGCGTTCGTGCGCGAGCTCGGGCGGGTCCTGCGACCGGGCGGGCGCTTCGTCATCGTCGACGGCTTCATGAAGCACGCCCGACCGCTGCCGACCTGGCTCGACCGACTGCGCGCCCGCGTGTGCGAGGGCTGGGCGATCGAGGCCTTCGCCGAGCTGCCCGCGATCACCGAGCGCCTGCAGACCTGCGGACTGCAAACGCTCGAGGTCCGCGACATCTCCTGGCGAGTCGCGCCCTCGGTCGTACACGTGCCGCGGATCGCCCTCGGCTTTTTATTGCGTGAGCTCCGGGCCCACGGCGCCATCAAGCTCGACCGGGCCCGCCGCGGCAACGTGGTCGCCCCGGTGCTCGGCATGCTGCTCGGCCTGGCCCGCGCACACTTCGGCTATCACCTGATCTCGGGCCGCCGCGGCGACCTTATACTCCCGCCGCAATGACACGCTCCGATCGCAGCCTCCCGCCGCTCCTCGCGGCCCTGCACGCCGTCAAACACCAGATCGACGTCGACGCCGACAATCGGGCCGAAAACGATGAGGACGACGACGAGCGGATCGACTACGAGGCCTACCCGGAGTTCGAATCGGCGGCGCGGACCGAGTTCGCGGCGACCCACGCCGCCGCGCATCGCAAGTCGGCCCATGAAGTGCTCGCGCGGGCGCGCGCGGAGTTCGGGGCGCGCTTCGAGGCCGAGGTGCGCGCCCGCTGTCAGTGAGCCCGACACCGACGTCATGCCCCAACGCCAGATCGCCGCCACACGGTCCGTGGCGAGACGATCGGCGGTGGCAAGCGCCTTGCACCCGCCCGCCGTCATGGCGACGCACGACCTTCGATCGACGACCCAACCGCTGATGGCCCTGTTCGCGGCCCTGCTCGCCGGCTGTACCGCGCGCGACATGCCGGGCGAATCCGGCGGCACCAGCAGCGCGAGCACGATGACCACGACCGACTCGAGCGCCACCGACCCCACGACCACCTCGGCGTCGGGTACCAGCACCGACCCCACGGGCTCGGGCTCGGCCAGCAGCTCCGTCACCGACACCAGCTCGGACCCGACCTACGAACCGCCAGAGTGTGTCTACGCCGACCATTTGATCGTGCTGACGCCGGAGGAGTACGAGGCCTGGCTCAAGGGCGAAGGCCAGGTCGGCACCACCGGCACCACCGGCACCACCGGCGACGACCCTGGCACCACCGGCACCACCGGCGATGACCCTGGCACCACTGGCACCACGGACGCGAACACCACCGGCGCGGAGGAGTGGACGCCGGAGCTGTGCGTCGAGATCTGCGTCGCGCTGACCGGCACCGAGGAGTACGACGTGGACAGTTGTAACAAGCTCGGCGTCAACACCGAGGGCAACATCGAGATCAAGTGCGTCGAGATCCTCGAGCACTGCGACGGTCGCATGCACGCGTGCATTGGTTCGCGTGGCGTGACCGACGGGGCCAACCCGGTCGGCGCCTACTTCGCCCGCGCCGCCCATGACGAGGCCGCCTCGGTGTACGCCTTCGCGGCGCTCGAGCAGGAACTCGCGGCGCTCGGCGCCCCGACGGCGCTGCTCGCCCGCATCCGCGCCGCCGCGGCCGACGAGGTCCGGCACGCGCAGGCCATCGCCCGCCTCGCCAGCGATCGCGGCGGCCGCTGCCACGCGCCCGAGCGCCGCGCCTTCGCCACCCGCGGCGCCCTCGAGATCGCGGTCGAGAACGCGGTCGAGGGCTGCGTGCGCGAGACCTGGGCCGCCTTGCTCGCCGCCCATCAAGCCGAGCACGCGCGCGACCCCCAGGTCCGCGACGTCATGCGAGGGATCGCCGACGATGAGGCCCGCCACGCCGAGCTGGCCTGGGCGATCGACCAGTGGCTGCAGGGCATCCTCGACCCCGCCGGGCAGGCCGAGGTCGCCCGCGCGCGCGCGGCCTCGGCCGCTTCCGTGGTCACGAGCGTGGCCGCCAGCGAGCCCGCCCTCGCGTGCATCGAGGCGGCCGGCGTGCCGGGACGGGCGAGCGCGACGCGTCTGTGCCAGGGCCTGGCGGCCGCGCTGTGGGCCGCCTGAAGCTTCGGAGGCGCGAGGCTGCGCGCGGGGTCAGCGCTTGGCTTCCTGCCGGCCGCGGGGCATGCTGCGGTCCGATGGAAGCGAGCAAGCGCAGCGCAGCCTCGGTGATGGAGCACGTGTTCACCCACGAGAACCCCGCGACGGGCTCGACGCCGCCGGACCACATGGCGTGGGTGGTGTTCGAGCACGGCACCGCCTTCTTCTCCGCGCCGACCGACGAGCTGCCCGTCGACGCCACGCCGGAGGAGATCGTCGCGGCGGCGAGGATCGCAATGGCCGAACTCGGTCCGGTGATCGCCGGCAGCGCGGCCGGCGACTTTAACCCGGTCTGCCTCGACGCCTGGTTCCCTGGCGAGTTCGTGTACTTCGTGACCTACGATCATCCTGCGATCGCCACCGTCGTGATCGCCGAGCAGGACGACGGCCTCGCCGCTGGGCTCGCGGGACGAGCCTGCCGCGAGGCCGACCTCGCGGGCCTCAATGCCAGCGAGATCCGCGGCTTCGATGGCCGCGTGGTCCGGCCGCCCGCCGACTGAGAGCACGCCGCTGGCGTGCACACGGTGCTGTCCGGCATGACTCATGACTCGGGTGGTGCTCGCACCTCTCCGAGCCCGCACGGCTCGGTCGCCGGCCAAGCCGGCTCACCGCGGTTCACCGCGGCTCCACCGCGTCGACCGCGATCACAACGGCTGCGGCGCAGGCTGCGGCGGCGGCACCGGCGGCTGCGGGTTGGGATTCGGCTGCGGGTTGGGATTCGGCTGCGGGTTGGGATTCGGCTGCGGATTCGGCTGCGGGTTGGGATTCGGCTGCGGGCGTGGATTCGGGTTCGGGTTGGGACCCGGGTTCGGCCGCGGCTCTGGTACCGGAGTGGGAATGGCGGGCTCGGTGGGAGCCGCATCACTCGCAGACGGTTCCGACATCTCCGGCGCTTGAGCAATGCTCGTCTTGAGAGGCTCGACGCCCGACGACGTTACGACCGACGCGGTAGCAGGCGCTGCGAGACCGAAGCTCATGGCGGCCGTGAAGCCGAGGATCAATGCATGTGTTCGCATGGTGGGAGCCTCCAAGCTCGCCCCGGAACGTAGCAAAGGGTCCGCGCTGCGCAACTGAGCCGCGCCTCAGCGCCGTGACCGCAGCGCATGCTGTCTTAATGAACATGCCTGAAAGAACATGTCCCCAGAGACATCCCATCGCGGAGCGCTCGACGCGACTTTCGACGTCTCGCGGTCATCCCTACCCCTCGACAGCCGAGGTCGCCGACGCGTGGCCGACGCGTGGGAGAACACCCCCGGGTGACCCGCCGACCTTCCGGCGCAGCCGAGGGGGAGCCGGACGCAGCCGAGGAGCCGGGGGGGAGCCGGGGGGGAGCCGGGGGGGAGCCGGGGGGGAGCCGGCGAACGCCGCGCGAATGCCGCTCTTCACCCTGAGGGACTCCCCTGCGGACCCTCCGCCGATCGGGCCGGCCCCCGCTCGGCCCAATTGACAACCCGGGCGAAGGAGCGCATGTTGCCGCGCGACAGGCACGTCCCGGATCTGGGGTGTCGGCGCCGAGCATTTCACTTCAATGGCTCTCCCGGCCTGAAGTAGCGGCGCAAACGTCGGAAGAAGAGAAGCATGTCGAGAAAACTGTTTGTCGGTGGTCTGAGCTGGAATACGACGGATGATGGCCTTCGTGAGGCCTTTTCGCGGTTCGGTTCGGTGGTTGAAGCCAAGGTTGTGACGGATCGTGAGACCGGTCGCTCGCGCGGCTTCGGGTTCGTCAGCTACCAGGACGTTGCGGAAGGCGCTGCGGCTCAGCAGGCGATGGACGGCGCGTCCCTCGACGGCCGGTCGATCCGTGTCAACGCGGCCGAGGATAAGCCCTCTGGTGGCGGTGGTCGTGGCGGCGGCGGCGGCGGTGGCGGCGGCTTCGGCGGCGGCGGCGGCGGCGGTGGTCGCGGCGGTGGTGGCGGTGGCGGTTTCCGCGACCGTGACTCCGGCGGCGGCGGCGGCTACGAAGGTAGTCGCGGCGGCGGCGGCGGCGGCGGCGGCGGCGGTGGCCGTGGCGGTCGCGGCGGCGGCGGCGGCGGTCGTGGCGGCTACTAAGCCTCCAGCGATCTGCTGACCTGCACCCGGGCCTCTGGCCCGGGTGTTTGTATTTAAGCGATCTGCCACCGGATGGTCTCCCGACCCTTCCTATCCCTGCCGGGATCTCCTTCCGTGAGTTCGCCAGAGGCTCCGCAGACCCGGCCATCATCGAACCAATTTGTTAAGGTGGCGCTTGACCACAATGTCTCGCCTGTCACCGAGTTCGCGTCGACGCTGGCCGCTCACGCTCGGCCTGCTCGCGCTCGTCGGCGCCGGGCTGTGGCTGGTCTGGCCCGGGCCGCCACCTGTACTTCAGCAGCGCACGCTGCCGCTGCCCGCCGAGCTCGCCGCGCGCTGCGAGCTGTTCACGCCGCGCGTCGAGGAGGCGGCCCCGGGCGTGTTTATTGCGATCGGTTACGAGGTCGCCAGCACGATCCTCATCCGCACCACGGCGGGCAACGTGGTCGTCGACCCCGGCATGGATCCCGCGCGCGCCGCCGTCACGCGCGACGCCCTGCTCGGCCGCTCGCCCGGGCCCGTGCTCGCGCTGGTGTACACACACAGTCACATCGACCACGTCGGCGGCGCCTCGGCGTGGACCGCAGACGACCCGCAGATCTGGGCCACCGATGCCTTTAACGAGCACTTCCTGAAGCAGTACGGGGCGTTTCGCGGGGCCGAGGCGCGGCGCGGTGAGCATCAGTTCGGGCGCAGCGTCGGCGTCGACCTCCTGCCATGCAGCGCGATCGGTCCGCGACTCGACATCGCCGGCGTCGGCATCACCGGCGCACGCATGCCCACCCACGCCTTCTCCGGCCGGCACACGCTGCACTTCGGCGACACGCAGATCGAGCTGCACGAGGCCCACGGCGAGACCCACGACCAGTTGTTCGTGTGGCTGCCCGAGCGCAGCGCGCTGTTGCCCGGCGACAACTACTACGCCGCCTTCCCCAATCTCTACACGATCCGCGGCACCAGTCCGCGGCCGGTGCGAAGCTGGATCGACAGCCTCGATCGCATGCGTCGCCTCGCGCCCGAGCACCTGCTGCCCTCGCACACGCTGCCCCTACACGGCCGCGACGAGATCGCCGACGCCCTCACCGAGTATCGCGACGCGATCGCCTGGGTCCGCGCCGAGGTCGTGCGCGGCGCCAACGCGGGGCTCGACGTCGACACCCTCGCCGCCCGCATCGGCCTGCCGCCCGCGCTCGCCGGCCGGCCCGCGCTCGTCGAGCTTTACGGCCAGATCGACTGGTCGGTGCGGGCGATCTACGCCGCCGAGCTCGGGTGGTTCGACGAGCGCCCCGAGCAGCTCTACCCCGTCCCCGACGCGACCGCCCGCGAGGTCGCGCTCATGGGCGGCGGCGCGGCCGTGCTGCGCGAGGCCGAGGCCGCGCTGACAGCCGGTGATCCGCGCTGGGCCCTGCACCTGCTCGCCAAGCTGCGCGGCGATCCGATCGCCAGCGATCCAGCCTGGCGCGCCGCGATGACCCGCGCCTTACAGACCGCCGGCGAGCAGGTGCACAACACCAACGGCCGCGCCTACCTGCTCGAGGCCGCGGCGCGCATGCAGGGCACCCCGACGCCGCTGGTCGTGACGGTCGATGACGGCCTACTCGCGGGTCTACCGATCGACCTGTTCTTCGCCGCGATGGAGGCGCGCGTGATCCCCGAGCGCGCCGCCGGGACGCACGCCGCGATCGCGGTCGGGTTTAGCGACAGCGACGCGCGCTTCGTCGTCACCGTGCGTCACGGCGTCGCCGAGGTCGTGCGCGGCGAGCCCCTCCCCGGCACACCGCCGCCGATCGCCCGCGTCACCACCGACACCACCACCTGGAAGCGCCTCGCGCTGCAACAGGACTCGGCAGTGTGGGCGCTGCTCGGCGACCGCCTCGAAGTCGACGGCGGTCTGCTCGCGCTGCGCGGCTTCCTTGAGATGTTTCAGCGCGACCCGTGATCGCGGATCGCCACCAGCCCCGGGCCGCGCAGGTGACTCGCGTGCGCGGGCCCAGGCGCGTCATGCCAGCACTACGCGCGTCTATGGGGACCTCGTCGACCGTGCCCAAGCGACTTGCGGATCGTCACATGAACCACCGAGAGCAGCTTCAGGTCAGCGCCTCCCCAATGCCGCGCCTGCTCAGCGAGGCAATGCGACCCCGACATGCACGGTCGGTCCAGCGATCGCCGCGGGACGGGCCTCTGCCGCCCCACCAAACCCGTCCGGGTGAAGATCGCCTGGGGTCCGCGACCCACGGCGCAATCCTCCCATTGCCACCGCGACCTCGCACGCATGCAGCTTGCTTGCTCGATCGCCGCTTCGGGGTCACCCTCGCCGCCCGCGCCAGTCGAGGACTTGCGTCGCCTGGCCTGCCAGGCGACCCTTGGGCAACCGCAGATCAGCGCGAATCCGCTCGGTTTTTGGGCTTCACGGCCCACGACCATCACCCCAGCCATCGAGACCACTCATGCATCTCTCCCGCTCCCTTCTCACCTCCGTGACCGTGTTCGCGGCGTTCCAGGTTATGGCCTGCGGTCCGACTCTGTTCGAGGACGCCACCGCCCTCCAGGTCGTGGGTGACCCGCCGCGTCTGCCCGCCCCGCCCCCGCCCCCGCCGCCCGAGCCCGAGCCCGAGCCCGAGCCGCCCAAGCGAGTCGTCGTCGAGGATAACCGCATCGTCATCAACGAGATGATCCAGTTCGACCTCGACAAGGCGACGATCAAGCCGGAGTCCGACAGCCTCCTGCAGGAGATCGCCAAGGTCATCAAGGAGAACCCCCATATCAAGAAGATCGCGATCGAGGGTCACACCTCGAGCGAGGGCTCTGACCGCCACAACCTCAAGCTCTCCGGTCAGCGCGCCAAGGCCGTCATGGACTGGCTCGTCAAGAACGGCGGCATGGTCAAGGAGATGTTCACCGCCAAGGGCTTCGGCGAGACCAAGCTGATCGCCGACGAGGCCACCGAGGCGGGCAAGGAGAAGAACCGCCGCGTCGAGTTCAACATCGTCGAGCAGGACGTCACCCAGAAGAAGATCGAGATCGACCCGAAGTCCGGCGCGAAGAAGGTCCTCGAGGTGAAGCAGATCGAGGAGACCGCCCCGATCGAAGAGAAGCCCGTCACCACCGGCGACGCCGCCGCCACCAAGTAGGACACCACCATGCGTACCAGCACCATTCACAGCTTCATCGCCTCGCTCGTCGTGGTCGCGTCCGCCGTCATCCCGGGCTGCACCTGCCTCGCCCGCGACGCCGAGACCTACCGCGCCGACACCCGCAACCTGCTCGAGACCCGCAGCGGCGACATCAAGAGCTGCTACGACGCGGCCCTCACCGCCGACCCCAAGCTCGAGGGCCAGGTGGTCGTCAAGTTCAAGGTCGAGAAGAAGACCGGCAAGGTCCTCGACCCCGCCCTCGACGCCGAGCGCACCAAGGCCCCCGAGGCACTGAGCCAGTGCATCGTCAAGGCCGTCGACGGCCTCATGCTCGACCCGGTCGACCAGCGCGACGGTCTCGCGACCTTTAGCTGGACCTTCAAGGCCAACGAGCAGTTGCCCGCCGAGAGCGCCGAGGCCCCCGCGGCCTGACCCGAGTGCTCGCGTGCCTGCCCGCAGGCACGCGAGTGCGCACAGCCATACACGGCTGCGTACGACCCCGCCGGACGTGACATTCGGCGGGATCCCGTTACAATCGCGGCCGCACGTGCGTCCCGCGATCGATCGTTTCCAGGCTGTGTGGCGGTTCTTCTCCAACGCGTTTCGCGACTGGGATCAGACCGCCTCCTTCGTCCCCAGCTCGCGCTTCCTCGTCGACGCGATCGTTCAGGGCGCCGCGCTGTCGCGGGCCCGCACCGTCGTCGAGCTCGGCGCTGGCACCGGTACGGTGACCGAGGCCCTGCTCGCGGCCATGCCCGCCGATGCCCGCCTGTTCGCGGTCGAGATCGACGGCCCGCTGCTCGAAGCCACCACGCGTAGGCTGCCAGACCCCCGCCTGGTGCCGATCCATGGCTCCGCCGCCGACATCACCGCGCTGCTCGCCGCGGCCGGTCACCACGGCCCGGTCGACGTGGTCGTGTCCTGCCTCGGCATGAGCCTGCTGACCCCCGAGCTGCGCCGCGACATCCTGATCAGCTCGATCGCCGCCTTGAGTCCGAACGGGGTGTTCGTGCAATACGGCTACTTGCACGCCAAGGTCGTCGTCTACAGCCCGGTCCGCGGGTGGTCTCGCTTCAACCTGCAGAGCTACCTCCGCGGGCACTTCGGGCAGATCGAGCAGCAACGGGTGATCGCCAACTTCCCGCCCGCCGACGTGTTCGTGTGTCGGCAGGCGGTCCAGTAACCGCGCACTGAGCTTCGCGGGCGTGCGGTCGCTTGCACACCTGCAGTTCTCCACGGTCCAGGATCCAGCCATGACGTTGCACCGTCGGCCGGCTCGGTGTATCGATTTCGCGATTTCGCCGCGACCGCGCCGCGGGATCCCCCGACTCGCCCCCGACCGGAGACCTTCGTTGACCACGACGACCACCGACGAACTCTTCCAGGCCACCTACGACCGCGTGGCCGCGCGCTACGACGACCTGTGGAGCCGCCACGTCAACACCCCGAACGACCGCCTGACGCGGGGCCTCGGTCTGCGTCGCGGGGAACGTCTCGTCGACCTCGCGTGCGGCAGCGGGGCCGCGACCCTGCCGATGACGCGGCTCATCACCCCCGGTGAGACCGTCGCCGTCGACCCCTCCGAGGGCATGCTGCGCCTCGCCCGTGAGGCCGCCGAGGCCGAGGACCTCGAGCTCACCGCCGTCCAGGCCAAGGCCGAGGACTTCATCGCCAACGCGCCGAACGCCTCCTTCGACGCCGTCTCGATGCGCTTCGCCCTCGCTTACCTCGACTGGGCCAGCGTGCTCCCGGCCATGGGCCGCATCGTCCGCCCCGGCGGTCGCGTCGGCCTGCTGACCTCCCTCGCCACCAGCGCCCCCCAGGCCCTGACGACCTATCGCCGCCTCGCCGAGAGCATGGAGATGGAGGCCGTCACCCCGCCCACCCCGAAGACCCTCGGCCAGGTCGAGGACCTGCTGACCCGCGGCGGCCTGCGCATCGACGACAGTTGGCAGCACGGCTTTCGTTTGTGGTTCGGGTCCGGCGCCAAGGCGACCCGCTGGCTGCTCGACACTGGCTACATCGCCCACCCGGCCCTCGAGGGCCTCGAGGGCGAGGTGCTCGACGGCCTGGTCGACCTGTTCGGCGCCCACCTGGAGAACGAGTACCGCGAAGACGACGGCGTCCCGCTCGACTTCTTCGTCGCCGGCATCATCGCCCGCCGCCCCTAACACCCCCGCGGCCGCTACGCAGCCCACAGGCCGCGCCCATAGCGCTCTCAGGGATGACGGCGCACGCCCGGGATGTGTGTGGTGTTTGTCAGCCATTCGAATTACACCTCGAGAAATTTATGTAATTCGAACTACGTAAACTGGCGACGTAGACCAATGCACGCCCGGGTCCACCGGATGCGCGCTCGACCGCGCTCAGGTTCCGATAGTGTTCGTCCCGATGCCGCCTCGCATTGTCCCGGTCCTGCTCGTGCTCACGTCCTGCGACGACATGAACGACCGGCAGCACCGACACCTCGACACCGACGCGCATACGCCCGGCACCTCGAGCACCACCGGGTCACGCTCTCAGGCGCGACGGCCCCGTAAGGCTCAGGCGCGACGGCCCCGTAATGATGGATCGTCGCGGCGAAACGCCAGCGTCATGACGAACACCAGGCCCCACAGGACCGCGAGCTGCCAGAACAGCAGCTCGCCTCCGAATGGCAGCTTGGTCCCGTTCGGTCCGCGGCTGTAGGTGTCGTAGAGGTAGCCGCAGATCAGCGGCCCCGCGAGGGTGCCGAGCGCGTAGGACACGTTGAGCAGCGCGTTGGATCGGTTGTAGTCGCGCGGCTCGGCGATGATGCTCTGCAGCGCGATGCTCAGCGGATAGACCGGCGCCAGCGCGCCGCCAGCGAGGAACACCACCACCGCGACCGCCGGGAACCACGGCAGGTACACCACGCTCACCGTGATCACCGCGCCGATCGCCACGAGCGCGCGGATCGTCTTCAGGTGGCCGTGGCGGTCGCCGAGGCGGCCGATGAACACGACCGTCAGCGCCATGCCGGCCGAGAAGAACGCGACCAGCAGCTTGGTCGGGCCCTCGGCGACGCCGCGGTGGTCGATGAGGAACAGCGGCAGGAACAGCACCAGCGAGCCCTGGAAGTACCCGTAGGTGAAGGTCGTGATGCAGGCGGTCTTGATGTTCCAGTACAGCCGCAGCGCGCTGATCGACGGCCGCTGCGCGGGCGGCTCGCTCGCAGCCGGGGCCACGTCCGGGGTCCCGGTCCCCTGCTCCGGGACTTCCACGTGATCCGAGCCGGCGACCGGGTGTATCTCGCGGTCGAGCCGCAGCAGGCCGATGATCGCCGCGCCGCAGGCCAGCACGCCGGCGACCACGAAGGCCGACGACGACGGCGCGAAGTGGGTCCAGCCGGCCGCGAACACCGAGCCGATCACGTAGCCGATCGCCAGCACGATGCTGTAGAGGCTGGTGACGAAGCCGCGGCTCAGGGCCGTCGTGCGCATCAGCAGGATCGTCTCGATGCTGATCCACGCGCCGACCGAGAAGGCGCCGTCGATCGCCCGCGCCGTCGCCAGCGCCGCGAAGGAGGTCAGGAACGGGAACACCGCCGTCGCCACGCCGTAGCCGATCAGCGCCACCGCGAGCATCACCCGCGGCGACCACACGCGCACCAGCATGCCCATCGGGATCGCGAAGATCGCGATGCCCGCCGAGAAGAAGAACGCGAGGCCGCCGATCGTCGTCTCCGCGAAGCCGCGCTCCTTGTTGAGGTAGATCGCCACTATCGCCATGACGATGCCGTAGGCGACGCCCAGCATCAGGCACATGAAGTACGCGACGCGGATGCTGCGGTCGCGCAGGATGTCTCGAACAGCTTGGATCAAGGCGTCGGGGGCTTCACGGCGGGTCGGTGACGGTGGGCATTTTGGCGCAGTTAATCACGACGTCGGTCGGGAGCACCGTCTTGTCCGCCAGGCGCACCGCGGCGAAGGTCGAGCCGGCGATCGAGCCGATCGGCGGCTCCATCACCTCGCCGGTGACCGTGCCGCAGTAGAAGTCGACGTCCTGAACGGTGGCCGCCATCAACAGGCTGGCGACGATGTCGGCGCCGGTGATCGGGTTGGCCATGCCGGTCACCATCACGGTGCCCGCGTCGATGGTGAACGCACCGTCGACGATCGGCAGGTCCATGAAGCACAGCGGCTCGCCGATCGGCTGGCGCGGCGTCGTCACCTTGCCCTGCATCAGCGTCAGCGGCTGCAGGCACGTCGACACGAGCTGCTTATCGCCGTCGATCGTGATCGTGTTGGTGGCCACGAACTGCAGCGGCTTGCTCTTGTCGACCACCGTAGAGACCGCCAGCAAGAAGTCGCCGCTGATGTCCGGCGGCGGCTCGGCCTCGGTGTCGCTCGTGGTCGGCTCGCTGGTGCTCTCTGCCCCGGTCGAGGTCCCCGGGTCGGTCGACGTCAGCGGTGCGCCAGTCGAGCCCTCGGTCGCGCCGATGTCCTCGACGTAGCCCTTGTACTTGCCCTCGGGATCGGGCCCGCAGGCCATCAAACAAACCAGGGAGCACGCCAAGGCGCCGCCGATCAGCGCCAAAGTTTGCACGGACTTCGCCGCGTGCGGGGGGACCTGTCGGGCTCGCATCGGGGTCATGGAGTGGTCTTTTCTTTGTTGCACGCGGGGACCAGCAACCAGTGTAGAGTGCGCCGGCCCGCCTGCTCAAGCGCCTTCTCGTCGCTTACGCTGTCGGGCTCACGGCCTCACTCACGGTCTCACCCCTTTGGCTCACGCTCGTCCCGAGGAACTCCATGGCTCGCTCGCTTCCTGCCCGCACGCGTCGTGCATCGCTTCTCGGTCGCTCCAACCGTAACCTCGCTGGCGCGACGGCCATCCTGATCGGCCTGACCAGCGGGTCCGCGATGGCCTCGGGCCTGTCGGCGGCCCGCTTTGGCGGCGAGCACGGGCACCCCACCACGGACAACCCGACGGCCATCTACTACAATCCCGCGGGGATCGCGCTCAAGCCGGGGACCCGCATCTTCCTCGACATGAACCTGGCCTCGCGCTGGGCCAGCTACACCCGCGGCCCCGAGTCCATCAGCAACCTCGGCAGCGCCACGCCCGACGACGCCATGTCGGCGAACGCTGGCACCGCCAAGCTGCAAAACGTGCTGGTGAGCCCCTTCTTCGGCGCCAGCTCGGACTTCGGCACCAAGATCTTCTCGGCCGGCGTGGCCGCGTACTTCCCCTTCGGCGGGCAGGCCGTGTGGGGTCAAAACTCGCAGTACGCCGACAACGCCAAGTACCCGGGCGCGCACGACGGCGTGCAGCGCTGGTACACGATCGACGGCAAGATCCGCTCGATGTACCTGACCGGCGCGGTCGCCTTCAACATCCCGCAGATCGGCCTCAGCATCGGCGCCACCGGCAGCGCCATTCGCAGCGAGACCGACACGATCCGGGCCCGCAACGCCGACGGCACCGACGACCTCATCGACCCCAACTTCAACCAGGTCAAGGAGGGCCGGAGCTGGCTCAAGGCCTCGGGCTGGCAGGGCGGCTTCGGCATCGGCGCGATCTGGAACTGGCAGTCGCGCCTGTGGATCGGCGCGTCCTATACCAGTCAGCCCAACGTCGTCGGCGGCATGACCCTCAAGGGCACCCTGAGCAACAACCTCCCGCCCGTCGCGCCCACCTCGTTCCCCGCCGAGCTCACCCAGACCTTACCCGACATCATCCGCCTCGGCTTTCGCGTCAAGCCCAGCGACAAGTTCGAGTTTCGCCTGTTCGCCGACTACACGCGCTGGTCCGTGTTCGACAAACAATGTGTGCTCGACGCCACCGTCGCCAACCGCAAGTGCAACTTCGCCGGCGCCGACAAGGCCCTCGCGGACCCCGAGAACTTCGGCGCCGGTGACTCCGTCGAGACCAACGGCGTCATCCAGCACCTCCCGCGGTTCTGGAAGGACGCCGGCGGCGTGCGGGCCGGCGCCTCGTACTGGTTCGTCCCCCAGCTCGAGGCCTACGCCGGCCTCGGCTTCGACAGCAGCGCCGTGCGCCCGGCCACCCTCGACGCCGCCCTGATGGACATGAACAAGATGTCCTTTAGCCTCGGCGCCCGCTGGCAGGTGATCCGCAACCTCGGCCTCGCGCTCACGGTCACGGACGTGGCGTACTTCAAGGTCGACACCAGGGGCAAGAACGTCCTGTCGCAGTTCAAGGCCCCGACCAAGCAGCCCGGCGCCGACGGCATCTACAAGCAGAACATCCTGCTCGGCAACCTCTACGTCGACGTCTCGTTCTGAGCCCGCTCGCTCGCCCCACCGCCGATAGCCACCGCCGATAGCCTCCCCTCAGGGACTATCGGTGATGATGCGGTCGACGCCCCAGCCAGCGACGACCTGCTTGCGCTGGGCCTCGTTGACCGTCCACACCCCGACTTGCAGGCCCTGCTCGCGATACCGGCGGATCGTCGCCGCGGTGCACAGGCGATGGTCGAGGTGGACCGCCGCGCAGCCGAACAACTGCGCCCCCTTCACATGCAAAAATGGCGGGCTCTCGGCCGCGAGCAGCAGCGCGTGCTCGTAGCCGCTGCCAGCCCCGCGCGCGGCCAGCAGCATGCGCGGGTCGAAGCTGCTGAGGATCACCCGCGGGCGTCCGGCCAGCAGGCGCACGGTCTCGCGGGCGACCTGCGCCCCGCCGGCCTTGAGCTCCACGTTGAGCCAGCGGTCCGTCGGCCACACGGCGAGCAGGTCCGAGAAGCGGGGGATCTTCGCGCCGCGCAGCAGCACCACCCGCGAGAGCTCGTCCCAGGTCAAATGCTCGACCCGCGCGTGGCGGTTGCCGAGGCGCAGCAGGTCATCGTCATGAAACACGACGACCTCACCATCGCGGCTCAACTGGACATCGAGCTCGACCCCATCGGCGCCGCGCTCGATCGCGTGGGCAAAGGCCGGCAGGGTGTTCTCGAGGCGGCCGTCGCTGGCGCCGCGGTGCGCGAGGATCATCATGACGGGCCCCCTTATGACACAGAAAATGCCCTCGCGGGAGGCGTCACCCCCGGTAGCGACGACGCAGTGTGCCGACGAAGTCCAGACTTCGCTGCACTCCCTGACGGTCGGACTCCGTTCGAGCCTGCTGCCGGGCCCGCGTCAGGTCGCGCTCCGCGTGGTCCAGCAGACCTTGCTGCTCCTCCGTGGCACGCGCCTTCACCTCTGGAGAGGCTACCTTGCTGCGGATGATGGCTCCGCAGCCCTTGGCGAGATCGATCAACGCCTCGCCGCGGTGACGGAGCAGCAGCGGTGACTCGCGCAGCGCGGGATTCTGCGCCCACAGGCGATCGAGCAGCTCGACCGCCTGCTTGTGCCTGTTACGTCGCCGCTCGCTCGCCACCAGGCGTTGTGCGTGCGTCTCTTGCAGGTGCCCGGCTGATGCGAGGTCGAACAGGCGGTCAATGGTGGCCTGCATCTTCGCATTCTCGCGACCACCCGCCGACGCGAGCACCTCCGCCACGGCGATCTGGGTGGCCGCGTTGATCCGCGTGACATCCAGGCGCAACGACTCCATCAGTTCCCAAAGCTTCTCGGGCTGACCCGACAACACGCACAGGTCACAAAATAGCCCGAGCGTGCGATAGTTGTAGGGATCTGCGGTCAGCAGCGGCAGCAGGCGCTGCTCCGCGGTCTCGAAGTCCCGCATCAGCAGCGCCCGCTCGGCGTCCATCAGGGCTCGCATCAGACCGTGACGGGGATGCGCAGGCAAGACGCAGGTGACGCTCACCTCGCCGACGCGAAAGATCGGGGCCGGGCACCCGCCGTCCTTCATACTCAGCATGATCGTCGGGATCCCCTGACCCTCGGCCTGTGCGAGCTTGAGGCGGTTGCAAAAGAACGCCAGCGAGTGGTTGCGCCAGCGGGCGGGCGACTCCCCGCGCAGGAACTCCTCGCGGTCGACTCCCAGCGGTAAACTGCCCGGTGAGAGGATCTCGATGCGGTCGTAAAATACCGTGATCCGGACCGGCTCGCGGTCCTCGTAATCGCGGTGCACCAGCGCGTTGATGACCGCCTCGCGCAGCGCCTTCTCCGGATACTTTTGAATGTTGGCGTCGGGGTGGGTCTTGTCGATCACCCCGTAGTTCTGGGTGTTGAGCAGCTCGCGGATCCTTCGCTCCTGCTCGAAGATCGAGCCGGTCATCTCGTGGCGCTCCGAATACGGCTCACTGCGGTCGGTGCCGGGGTAGATCGAAAATAGAACGACGGCGCTCCCGATGAGGTACTGCGGGACGGCGGCGAACATCAGCAGCGCCGCGTTGTGTGGCCGCAAGATCCCTGTCAGGGGCTCGACCTCCGCAAGGCGAGGGGCCAACGCCGACAACCGGGCCGACAACACTGCCTCGACCGAACGTGCCTGGTCCCAGTAGCCGATGCGCTGCAGCACCTCGCGCAAGGCCAGCGCGTCGATGTCTGCGACCGTGGCCCGCGGATGCGGTGACTTGTCCCAGGGCGGGCGAAGCCCCTTGCGGGTGAGCAGATGACGCAGGCTGCCGTTACGCGCCGCGATCGTCCTCGACCCCTGCCGGATCCAGTAGATCCCGCCTTCTTGCGGCCCGGCGCGGTACTGGTGCGCCTCGCTGCTCCCCGTGATCGTGAAGATGAGCACCCGCCGCTCGCTGTCGGCAGCGGGCAACTCGTCGACGAGGGGATGGATCGGAGGCTCGACCTGCTGACTGCACGCGCTCAGGACCTTGCCCTCGATCTCCTTGAAGCGCGCGCTGGTCAGGCCGACCAGCTCGACGTGGGGCCAGCCATGGACATCTTGCCCCTCGGCCGCGCCACACACCACATAACCGCCGCCGAGCCCGGCGAGATCGTTGGCGAAGGCCACGAGGGTGCGGACCACATCATGCCAGTCCGCGACCTCCTTTTTCCATTCCACCTGCTCGCTCTCACGAGCGGCGATCTCGACGAGGTCGATCGTCATGAGGCGTAGCCTCGTGGGCTCGTGATGCGGTGCTTGCCGACCAGCGGGCGGAGCACCTCCGGCACGATCACGGAGCCATCCGCCTGTTGATAGTTCTCGAGGATCGCCACCAGCGCGCGCGAGCAGGCGACCGCGGTGCCGTTTAGCATGTGTACGTGTCGCGGCTTCTGCTTGCTGCCGTCGGGGGCCGCCGGTCGGTAGCGGATCTTCAGGCGGCGGGCCTGGTAGTCGGTGCAGTTGCTGGTGCTGGTGATCTCGCCGTAGGCCCCGCGGCCCGGCATCCAGGCCTCGAGGTCGAACTTGCGGTACGCCGGCCCGCCGAGGTCGCCGCTGGCGATGTCCAGCACGCGGTACGGGATCCCCAGGGCTTGAAAGATCTCCTCCTCGATCGCCAGCAGACGCGCGTGCATCAGCTCGCTGGCGTCGTCCTCGGCCGAGACGAAGGCGAACAGCTCGACCTTCGTGAACTGATGTACGCGGTACAGCCCGCGCGACTCCTGTCCGGCCGAACCGGCCTCGGTACGAAAGCAGTGTGACACCCCGGCGAGCAGCAGCGGCAACTGCTCCTCCTCGAGGATCGTGTCGGCCAGCATCCCGCCGAGCGTGATCTCGGCGGTGCCGACCAGACACAGGTCCGTGTCCGCCACGCTGTAGATCTGGGTCGACTCCCCGCGAGGGTTGAACCCGAGGCCGCGCAAGATCTCCTCGCGCGCCAGGTCCGGCGTGGTGTGCAAGGTGAAGCCGTGCTTGCGTGCCACCCCGAGCGCGAAGTGTTGCAACGCGAGGTCTAGCAGCACCGCGTCGTTCTTGAGGTAGTAAAACTTCGGGCCGGTCACCTTGGCCCCGCTCGCGAAGTCGACCAACTCGAGCGCCTCCGCCACCACAAGATGGTCCGCCGGCGTGAAGCCCTCGGCCGCGAAGTCTCGCGGCGTGCCCACCTTGCGCAGCTCGCGATGGTCGTCGTCGGTGGCGCCACGCGGCGTCTCCGGGTGCGTCAAGTTCGGCACGCGGGCCCAGGCCTCGTCGCGCTCCTGCAACGCCGTCTCGGTGTCCTGCGTCAGTTGGCGCTCCTCGTCGCGCAGCCGGCGCCCTTCCTCGACCAGCTTCTCGCGGGTCGCGGCCTGCTCCTCCTTCGGCAGCTTGGCGACCGCCTTCATGCCGGCGCTGGTCTCGTTCTGCGCCCGGCGCAGCTCGTCCTGCTTCTGCAGCAGGTCGAGGTAGCGGCGGTCGAGCGCGACCAGGCGGTCCGTCGTGCGGCTGGCCCAGTCGGATCCGTCCGCCGGGCCCAGGTCCGCAAACACACGCGCGTGGCGATCGGCGAGGTTCTGGGCGATCTTCTGGCTGTCGTCGCGCAGCAACTTGATGTCGAGCATGGCGCGCGGAGGATATCAGGCGCCGCCACATGTGCGCGCAGTGGTACGCAGTGGCCCGCAAAAGTCGGCACGTGCCGCGTCATCCGGGCGCCCGGGCGACCACCGCGGGCCTTGACCCCGGCGACGCGCTCGTCCATGCTCCCGCGCCCGGGCCCTCCAGGGTCCCTTTCCTCCTTCAAGACACGAGTTTCGCCATGGGATACGGAGACAATCGTCGCACGCCGAAGATGAACCAGCGCAAGCGCCAGACCAAGCTGCAGCTCCGCATCAAGCGGCGCGCGCTCGAGGTCCGGGCCGCCCGCCAGTCCAAGAACCCCCTGCAGGCCGCCGAGCCCGCCAAGAAGAGCAAGGTGAAGAAGGACAAGGCCCCGAAGGCCGCGCAGGCCTGAAGCCCGCCCGGCGATCGGCTGCGGGGCCCCGCAGGGTCCTCGCCCGTCGGTAATTTTGTCGGACCTCGGGCGCGGGGTACATCGATGGGACCGTTTCCCTCGAGGCTCGCGCCGTGGCCCGCCCGCTCCCGCAGATCGCCGCATTTTTCCTCGCCCTGATCGCCGCCCACGCAGGCCTCGCCGTCGCCGGTCCGGCTGCGCGCGAGCTCCCGACGCTGGCCGCGGTGCTCCCGATCGAGGCTGTCCCTGAGGACAGGCCCGCAGCGCTCGTCGACACGATCGACACAGTCGACACAGTCGACACGGTCGACACGGTCGACTGGCCCGCCGAGATCGCCGGACGCCTCGCCGCCCTGCGCGACCGCCCGCGACCGCCCAATCTCGCGGCCGACCCTGCTCTCGATGCCGACCTCAACGCCCTCCAGCAGCGACTCGCCGCGGTCGTGCGGGCCACCGGCGCCAGGATCGGCGTACACGTGCGCGACCTCGACAGCGGTCGCACGCTGTTCGACCACCGCGGCGACCAGCGCTACAACCCCGCCTCGAACCAGAAGCTGGTCACCGCGATCGCGGCCGTCGAGCTGCTCGGCCCGCAGTACCGCTTCAGCACGCGCGTGCTCCGACAAGGCGACACCCTCGTGTTGATCGGCGAGGGCGACCCGAGCCTGCAACTCACCGACCTCCACGCGCTCGCCAGCCAGGTCGTCGCCGCTGGCGCGCACCATGGCGTCCGCCGGATCGTCGTCGACGACAGCGCCTTCTCGCCCCGGCGCTACGGGCCCGGCTACAGCCCGCAGGGCGACGGGGCCAGCTACACCGCCCCGAGCGGCGCGCTGTCCCTCGCCTACAACACCGCCGTGGTGACGATCCGCCCGGGCGCCTCCGGTCGGCCCGCGAGCATCGACCTCAGCCCCACGAGCGCCCACCTGCGCCTGCAAGGCGAGGTCCGCACCGGCCGCGGCCGACCCCTGCGCGTGGCCAGCCGCGACGCCGACGACCTCACCGTGATCGAGGTCGACGGGGCGATCCCCGCCGGTCACGCCCCCGTCACCGTCCGCCGCCGGATCGCCGACCCCGCGCTGTTCACCGGCCACGCCTTCGCCGAGCTTATGGGTCAGCTCGCCGGCACCCACGAGCTCCTGCCCGTCACCCGTGAGCTCGCCGCGCAGGGCGCCCGCCTCGTCGCCAGCCACGCCTCCGCCCCGCTCGCCGACGTGCTCGCCAGCTCGCTCAAGTTCTCCAACAACTTCACCAGCGAACAGGTACTGCGCACGCTCGGCTGGCGCATGTCCGGCACCCCCGGTTCGTGGGCCACCGGCCACGCCGCGGTGCTCGCCCTGTGGCACGCCCTCGGCCTCGACCCCGCCGACCTCGAGTTCGAGAACGGCGCCGGCCTCAGCCGCCACGGTCGCGTCAGCCCGCGCGCCCTCGTGGCCCTGCTGGCCCGCACCCGCGAGGAGGGCTCCCCGGCCGCCGCCCTGATGCCCACGCTGGCCAGCGCTGGCGGTGAGGGCACCCTGCACCGGCGCATGACCGGCAGCGACGGCCGCGTGCGCGGCAAGACCGGTACGATCTCCGGCGTGAGCGCCCTGTCGGGGGTCGCCGCCAGCGCGGACGGCCGCGCCGCCCTCGGCTTTAGCGTGCTCATCAACGGCGGCGGCGCGGCGAAGGGTCACCGTCGTCTGCAAGACCGCGTCGTGCTCGCGCTGCTCGGGCACCTCGATCGCCGGCCGTAGGAAGTCGCCAGGCGCCGGCGGCGTTGGTAGCTTACAGCCATGCCAGCCCAACGCCTCCTCCTCGTCTTCGGCGGGCGCAGCTCGGAGCATGAGATCTCGCTCCGCAGCGCGACCGAGGTGCTCGCGGCCCTCGACCGCGCGCGCTTCACCCCCGTCCTGCTCGGCGTCCGCCGCGACGGCGCCTGGCGCACTGGCTCCGTCGACCAGGCGCTCACCGAGATCCTCAGCGACGGCCAGCCCGTGCACGACCTGCGCGCGCTCCAGCCTGCGCTGGTGTTCCCGGTGCTGCACGGCCCGCACGGCGAGGACGGCACCTTCCAGGGTCTGCTCGAGGTGCTCGGCCTGCCCTACGTCGGCAGCGGCGTGCTCGCCTCGGCGCTGTGCATGGACAAGGCGCTATGCAAGCACCTGCTGCACCACCAGAGCCCGCCGGTCCCGGTCGTCCCATGGATCGAGCTCGACGCGCGCGCCCTCGACACCATGCGCGAGCGCCAGACCACGATCGACGCCGTGCAGGAGCGCCTCGACTTCCCCTGCTTCGTCAAGCCAGCCAACCAGGGCAGCTCGGTCGGCGTCAGCCGGGCCACCGACGGCGATGACCTCGTGCGCGCGCTCGGCCTCGCTGTTCGTTACGACCACAAGTTGCTGGTCGAGCGGGCCATCGACGCCCGCGAGATCGAGTTCTCGGTGCTCGGCAACGGCGACGAGCACACGATCGTCAGCGGCCCTGGCGAGATCGGCCTGCCGCCTGGCACCTGGTACGACTACGACAACAAGTACCTCAAGGACGTCGCCACCCTGCAGATCCCCGCCGACCTCCCCGACGAGCTCGTCACCCGCATGCAGGACATCTGCCTGCGCGCCTTCCGTCTGACCGGCTGCAAGGGCCTCGCGCGCGTCGACTTCCTGGTCGACCGCGCCACCCTCGAGCCCTGGCTCAACGAGATCAACACCATGCCAGGCTTCACCTCGATCAGCATGTACCCCAAGCTGCTCGGCCACCTCGGCATCGGCTACACCGAAGTCCTCACCCGCCTCTGCGACCTCGCCCTCGCCCACCACGCCGAGCGCCAGCGCCTCAGCGTCACCCGCTAGTGGACCCCCGCCATGACCGAAGCCACACCGACCCCCACAGCACGCATCAAGCGCATCGAAGTCGTCGGCCTCTTCGGTCTCTACGATCACGTCATCGATCTGAACCTGGAAGACCGCGTCACGATCCTCCACGGCCCCAACGGCGTCGGAAAGACCGTCCTGCTCCAGATGATCATCGTCGGGGCTCAGCGTTTATGACGAGCCTCTCCCGACTTAAAAACCCTGGAGAGCTGTTCGCCGAGCTGCTCATGAGCCGCACCGGATTCGACGGCAGCTTCTTGGTCGTCGAGGGCGACGATGACAGCCGATTCTGGCGCCGCAAGGTCGCTGAAGATCGCTGCGACCTCGTGATCGCCGGCGGCCGACTCAACGTCGAGGGCCTGATCGCCAGGGTCGACGCACACCGCTTCGCCGGCACGCTGGGCCTCGTCGACGCCGACTTCAGCGGTATCGAGGGCGCCAGCCCGTCGCCGAACCTCGTCTACACCGAGGATCATGACCTCGAGGCCATGTTGCTGCAAAGCTCCGCGCTCGATGCCGTTTTGGTTGAGTACGGCGACCGAAGCCTCATCGAAGGCTTTGAAAGGCGTGCCGGGCACCGGACGCGCGAAGCTCTGCTCGCCCGAGGTCTACCTTTCGGGAGGCTGCGCTGGCCGTCTCAGCGACGCTCACTCGGACTCAACTTCGAGCGACTAAAGCCGTCGCGCTTCGTGGCACGCACAGGATGGCAACTGGACATTGATGGGCTGCATATCGAGGCCGCGCAGCTCTGCGGACTGTCGCTGACCGACCTGCGATCCCATCTCGACACGCTCCCGGAGGCCCCCGCGTGGGCCGTCTGTCAAGGTCACGACCTACTCCACATCCTCAACATCGGTCTCGCGGGCGCCCTCGGCCACAGATACCCGGGGCACGATACCCTCGGTAAGATGCTTCGCCAGGCCGTCCAGATCCATGAGCTCCACGCCTCCTCCATCTATCGCGACATCCGCGCCTGGGAGACCCGCAACCCTCCTTTTACGGTCCTCGCTCCCGGGCCTCGGACCTTCCCATGACGCCCCCCCGACCTGAAATCCGAGTGACATGACCGCCCTCGTCCCCAACTCCCCGCGGGTGCTCTCCGGCATCCAGCCCTCGGGCACCCTCCACCTCGGCAATTACTTCGGCGCGATCCGCCAGCACATCGCGCTGCAGCACAGCCACCCCGACCAGGCCCTCTACTTCATCGCCGACTACCACGCGTTGACCACCGTGCGCGACCCCGAGGTCCTGCGCGGCCACGTGTTCGACGCCGCCGTCACCTACCTCGCGCTCGGCCTCGACCCGGGCCGCGCCATGTTGTTTCGCCAGTCCGACGTCCCCGAGGTCACCGAGCTCGCCTGGTTGCTCGCCACCGTCACCGGCATGGGTCTGCTCGAGCGCGCCCACAGCTACAAGGACAAGCTCGCCAACAACATCACGCCCTCCGTCGGTCTGTTCTACTACCCCGTGCTGATGGCCGCCGACATCCTCGCCTACGATGGCACCCTCGTGCCCGTCGGCAAGGACCAGCTCCAGCACGTCGAGATGGCGCAAGACATGGCCACCCACTTCAACGAGGCCTATGGCCCCGTCCTCACCCGCCCCGAGCCATTGCCCGCCAAGGCCGCCACCGTGCCCGGCATCGACGGGCGCAAGATGAGCAAGAGCTACGGCAACACCCTCCCATTGTTCGAGTCGGGCAAGAAGCTCCGCAAGCTGGTCGGCGGCATCGTCACCGACTCCACCGCGCTGGGCGAGCCGCTGCCGTTCGCCACCTGCAACGTCGTCGCCCTGCTGCGACTGTTCTGTACCGACCCCGAGCTCGCGCAGATCGAGTCGTGGTACCACGCCGGTCGCCGCGACGACGCCCCCTTCGGCTACGGCCACGCGAAGCTGCTGCTCGCCGACAAGATCGACCTGTACTTCGCCGCCGCCCGCACCCGCCGCGAACGCCTCCTGACCCCGGAGGGCCGCGCCGAGGTCGAGAACGTGCTCACGCGCTCCGCCGCCCGCGCCCGCGCGCTCGCCCAGCAGACCCTGGAGCGGTGCCGCCGGGCCTGCGGCCTGCGTTGACGCCACCTGTCTCTTCAGACATGTCCCTCGCGCCCTGTCGTCTGGCCCGCGTCTGCGACACTGACCTGTCGCTGCCCGCCCTCCAGCCGCTGGCCGAGGCCGTGTTCGGCGCCGAGGGGCGCGCGCCTGGATGGTTCGTCCGCAAGCTCGCGCGCGAGGCCGTCGATCCGCGCCGCTCCTTCCTGGCCTTCGGGACAGGTGATGCCCCGATCGGGTACCTCCTGATCGGCGACGACCCCGACGAGCACATCGCCCACAGCGCCGCCCTCGGCGTGTTGCTCGCCGAGCGCGGGCGCGGCGTCGGCTCGGCGTTGGTCGAGCGCGCAGTCACGGCTCTGCACGGCGCCGTGCCGGTCCTGCAGTTCCTCTCGGAGCCGCCGCTGCGCGGCTTCTACGAGCGCCTCGGCTTCGTCACCGGGCGCGCGTCTCACACCCTGCAAAGCGCCGCCACCGGGCGCAGGAGCCTCGACCTCCGCGAGCATCCCCCGACCGCGTGGGCGTTGCCCGGTCAGGCGATCGCCGGCTGGCGCGCAGGCACGTGGTCACGCACCCCCAGCGAACAAGCGGCCACCCTCTCGCTCCTGGGTGGCGCTGCGTCGGCCCACCTCTCGCGCGAGGGTCGGGCGTTCCTCGTGCAGCGGCTCTGCGTCGCCGACGGCCCATCGACCACGATCGTCGCGCGCACCCACGCCGCCCTCGACGAGCTTCGCGGCTGCTTCGTCCGCGGCACGGCCATCCTCCTGTATGGCTGTGAAGCCGTGAGTTGCGTCACCGCTTCGCTGCTGCACGGCGACACCTGGAGGGTCGTGCAGACCGCCCTTGAGATGCGCCGCGCCATCGGTGAGGGAGTGGACAAGCAGGCGCAGCCCACCGCATGATGCCCGCGCCCCACTTCGGAAGTGTGCCCATGCTCAAGCTTAATCCTGGTCTCCTCGCCCTGCTCTCCACCCTCACGATCGCCGGCTGTCGCGGCGACGATCCCGGCACCTCGGACGGCAGCAGCAGCAGCGGCAGCACCACTGCCCCGGTCACGACCACCGACGCCCCGACCACCACCGACCCGACCACCACCGGCGTCGACGGAACCACCAGCGGCACCACCGGCACGCCGACCACGGGTGAGCCCGAGACGACCACCACCGACAACTCCGGCAACTTCCTGACCACCAACACCGACGGCGGCACCACGGAGGGTCCCGGCCCGGCCGCCAACGGCGAGGCGTGCGGCTCGGACGACGAGTGCATATCCATGAACTGCGTCAGCCTCGTCGGCGGCATGCTCACCTTCTGCGCCGACTGCAACGAGGACGCCGACTGCGTCGCCCCCAACACCGCGTGCTCGCTGTCACCGGCCACCCAGTCGGCGATGTGCACCACCGGGCCCGAGGGTTCGACCTGCATGAGCGACGACGCATGCATGCGTGGCCTCCAGTGCGAGGCCGTGATCAATGTCCCGATCCCCGGCATCTTGCCCGACACTTGCGGCGAGTGTGCCGACTCGGGCGACTGCGACATGGGCACCCTGTGCAGCCCCGTCTTCGATCTGATGATGTTTAGCGGCCAGAAGGAGTGCGTCGAGCCGGGCAGCGTCCAGAACGACCAGCTCTGCCCCGAGGGTCCCGACGGCGACATGGTCTGCATGTCCGGCCACTGCACCGACGCCCAGATCATGGGCATCATCACCGTGTTCGTCTGCGGCGAGTGTGCCAGCGACAACGACTGCGGCATGGGCGAGACCTGCACCCCCGCCGAGGCCTCGATGAACGGCTTTAGCGGCTCCATCTGCGGATAGTCCATGACCACGGTCCCCGGCCCGGTCCGGGGGGCGCCGTGCCCGGCCCCGGCATCCCGGGAGCAGCACCATGGTTGAGGTCGATATCTTCTGGGCCTACGCGATCGGCGGGAGCTGTCCCGTTGCGGCCGGCACCCACGTGGCGAGCACGCCGACACCGATCCAACCACATAGATATCGCGGTAAGGGCCGCGGTAAGTGTCGCGGTAGATATCGCAGCAGCTCTCGCGCCGACCGCGAGGACCGCACAGAAAATGGCGCGGCGACCTCGGTCACCGCGCCATCTCATCATCATCTCATCACCCGAGCATGCTCAGGTACGTCGATCACTTGGCGTCGACGTACTTGGCCTCGGTGCAGGTGGCCGGGCCGCTCGACGGCGCCGGACAGTAGTAGACCTTGCTCTTGAACATCTTCTTCGTGGTGTACCAGGCGTCGCCGTTGACGGTCTGGGTGGTCGGCAGCGCCGAGACCACATTGCTGCAGCCCGTGAAGAGGACAGTGGCGAGGAAGAGGGCGGAAGTGATGCGCTTATTCATTGGTCGCGTCTCCGGCGGGAGCGGTGGAAGCAGAGGCCGAGGCAGCGGGGGCTTCGCCACCACCGGACACGGTGACAGGGCCGCTATCGACGTTCTTCACCTCGTAGCAGGTGGGCGTGCCGCTGGTGGCGTCGCAGTTCCACAGGGTGGAGCTGCCAAGAAGAAGGTTGCCCTTCTTCTTGACGACGTAGGCCTTGCCATTCACCGAGGGGGTGACGGCGACGTAGGTGCAGCCGGCGGCCGTGAGGCTCCCCAGCAGCAATCCCAACAGGATTGTTCTCGTTCCTGACATGGCGGCCACGGTAACACCGATCGCCTCCGGCAATCTATCCCTCGCTTCCTGCCGCCTCAGGTGACCGCGCAGCCGACCAAAACTGTCACAACGCTGTTCACATACCCCCACGGGGTCGGTCGATCGGGCTGGCATGTGCAAATATGCGCATTCTCCGCCCCCATTCGTGTGTACCTGACCAGATGGACAGGCTCTCAATTTTGCGCATTGTGCTGCGATCTCGGGCCCGCCTGCCGGTCCAGAGCGTGTTCTCTCGGGGCGCTTTCGATCCCCGGGGGATCGCTCGCGCTGGGTCCGAAGCCCAGCGGCGGCAAGTCGCCGCAAAACAGCTCCTCTTCGTGGAAGTATCCGAAGTACGCGAGCTCACCGGCGCCCGGTCCCGGCGCGGCCAACAACACGGCCACAGGCGCGGCCGCGTGGCCCGAGCGGCACATGCTGCGACCGATGACGAAGTCTCGCAGGGCCCGCGCCTCCGCGACGATGCCGGCGTTGATCGACCCCGGCCCGGCCTCGAAGCGCGCCAGCGAGGCGCCTCCCGCCGGAGCGCCGACCGGCGGCTCGCCGACCTGCCAGAGACCCTCGCCGCCGTGATCCTCGCTGGCCAGCGCGACGCCGATGCGCGCCAGCCGGCGACGCGCCTCCGCGAGATCCGGACCCGCGAAGCGGCGCCGCCTCGGCGTACAGATATCCTCGAGCGCCGCGTGGACCTCCGAGAGCTTGCCGAGCCGATCCGCCAGCATCACCCACGCGGGATCCAGCGTCGCCGTCACCGAGCGCGTGGCCGTCTGCGCGAGGACCCGTAGTTCCGCCGACGGGTCGCGCCCGACCAGCGCGGCGCACGACCCGGCGACCGGCGTGGCCACTGCCGGCACGTCGGGCGCGATGACCTGGACCCCACCCGCCAGCACCACGCGCGGCGACCCCGGACATGACGCCGCCGTCATGCATCCGGCGTACGCCGTCAGCTCCGCGCGGTAGCCCCGGACACACGGCTCGCGCGCCGCCACCTCGCTCGCGGACCCCGAGCCGGCCGCCGCGTCGAGCCCGGCCGCGATGGCTGTCAGGTGACGCTCCAACTGCGCGCGATGACTCGCTGCCAGCGCAGCATCGGCCTGATCGAGGAACGGCGCCAACTGGACCAGCGCCTGCTCCTGGCCCAACGCCAGCGCCTGCATCGCTGGCTCGCAGGTGCCGACGCTGACCGCGGGCATGGCTTGCCACACACCGGGATCCACGGTCGCGTCGTCGAGGCTCAGCAGCGCCGTGACCTGTCCCGTAGGCCAGGTCGATCGCAGGCTGACCGCGCTGTAACGCGGGCGGCCCTCGGGGCCCAGCGTGCGTCTCGGACGCTGGAGCGCCGGGCCAGGCTCGAGCAGCCCCGAGAGCGCACCACGCGACCGCATGACGACCCGCGTCATCGGGCTCAGCGTCGTCACCAGCGCCGCCACGCGCTGCTCCCAGGCGACCCCCGCCAGCCGCGGTCCGAGTTGCAGCGTAATCTCCGGGAAGCGCGCGAGCGCAGCCGAGAGCGCCCGCAGGTCGCCGGCCGTCGCCACCGGTGGCGCCCACTCGAGATCGAGACCCGGGAATGCGAGCCCCTCGGTCGGCGGGGCGCCCCCACCCGACGCGACGGATGCGGGTCGACTCACGGGGCCCACGCGCGCCCGGATGCCCTCGCAGCCCGGGGCCATGAGCACGAGCGCGGCCGCACCGACCCATGTTCGACCGGGCGTCCACGCGAACCACGCCGTTGCGGGTCGTGGGGGGGCTCCCGGTGGTCGCAGCGGTCGCGGCATGGCGCGGCCCGCATCCTAACGGTGGTCGGCCCGGCGAGGGGACAAAACCACCGTCGGGCCAAACGCCCGGTACGGCTTCGCTCCAGGCAAACGGCGCCACTGGCGGCGCGCGCTACCACGGCTCCGGGATGTGTATACTGCCCCGGTGTTGCGCACTCCGAGCTCCATTCTCCCGCGGCGCCTCGCAGGTGTCGGTACGCTGGCTCTCCTCGCAGGCCTGTGCGTGGGCGATGCCCGCGCCGCCGACGATAAGTTGGTTGAGCTGCACTACAAGCCGGTGCCCAACGTACAACTTGCGATCTGGCTCGAGGACCAGACCGGCAAGTGGGTCCAGGACATCCTCGTCACCCAGGCCGTCGGCAAGCTCGGCATCGGCAACCGTCCGGGCCTGTGGAATTTCGTCTCGAGCTGGCGCGCCCCCTACGGCCCCCGGCCCTCGGTGCTGCCGATCTGGGCCCACCGTCGCGGCAAGACCTATCCCAAGCTCATCTTCTTCGACGACGACCCCGCCGACATGGAATCGCTCGGCTGGCATGAGAACACCAGCTCCGCCGAGACCTACTACTGTCGCCCGCTGACGCCCGCCGAGCACGACGTCATCTCGGTCGACACGATGACCTGTCCGTCGCCCGCGGTGTTCCAGACCGACAAGGGCAAGTTCGACGCCAAGGCCACCAGCCCGTACCCGCCGCGCAACGACCTGATCGCGTTCGAGGACGGCTCGGACTCACCGGACGCGATGAAGTTCGCGGCGCTCAACGACCTCGACGCCGTGACCGCCGCGACTCCGCCCGGCAACGTGCCCGAGTACATCACCGCGATGATCCCCGGCGCTGTGCAGGGCCCGCTGACCGCCTGGATCGAGGTCTCGCTCGAGCACGACGAGAACCCCTCGTACGACTACGACCGCGAGAAGGACCACTTCGTCGACCCCCGCCTCGACACCTACGGCGTCGAGTACCTCGGCCAGCCTTCGGTGGTCTACAAGCTGCCCTTCGACCCGCGTACCAAGGGCTTCATCGGCGTCTCGAACTACGCCGGCTACGGCGACTGGAACGGCGCCTCGGGCACGATCCACCCGCCCGACGCCACGATCTCCACCACCAAGGGCAGCGGCACCGACCGCCTGCAGCAGTACACCCTCAACGGTGAGACCTTCCGCTTCGGCGTGTACAGCTATGGGACCGGCGGCGGCGACACCGGCGACACCACCGACACCGGCGACACGATGGCCGAGGCCGGCACCGACCCCACCGCCGACACCGGCAACAGCGACAGCAACAGCGGCGACAGCGGCGACACCACCGGCGACGACGGCGGGGCCGGCGACGACGGCGGCTGGGGTCGCTGCAAGCAGCGCCCGCTCCCCCCGGTCACCGGCCTCACGCTCGAGGGCCTCAGCTTCGACAAGGTCCGCGTCACCTACACCCTCCCGCCGCAGACCGACCCCGACTTCATGCTCGACGACGTCCACGTGCATCTGCTGCCCGGCGAGACGCCCCTCACCGAGGACCGCCTCGCCTCCGCCCAGTTGCCGATGCCCAACATCGTCGAGGTCGCCACTCCGGGCAAGCGCGGCGTCCTCGACGTCGAGCAGTTGTGGGGCAACTACACCTACCAGGTCGGCGTCACCTACCAGGACAAGTGCGGCAACACCAGCGGCCTCGTGTCCGCCGCGATCACCACCGATGCCCAGAAGTTCCAGCAGGTCGAGGGCTTCTGCTTCCTCGCCACCGCCGCCTACGGCGCCGCCTGGGTCACCCAGGTCCAGGCCTTGCGGTGGTTTCGCGACGCCTACCTCAAGACCTCCCCGGTCGGCCGCGACCTGGTCCGCTTCTACTACACCTACAGCCCCCCGCTCGCCCGCGTCGTCCACCACCAGCCGGTCCTGCGCGGCATGGTCCGCGTCGTCGTCCAGCCGCTCGCGGACATGGCCCGCCTGAGCACGCGCGGCTAACCTGCTCGCCGTGTCCGCGTCCATCGCCGCGTTCCTCGTCGTCGCCCTCGCCGCACCGCCAGCGAGCTCGACGACCAGCGCACCGACCGCGGCCCCCGCGACTCCTGCGTTATCGCCTGCGCCGGCCCCCGCGAGCGCGCCTGTCCCGAGCGTACATGTCCCCAAAGACATGTCCTCAAAGCCAGCCGTGGTCGAGGGCCCGGCGCCACTTGCGACATCGGTGACCCCACCCCGCGGGGTCTGCCACGGCTCGCGGCCATGCAAGCGTCTCGTCGCGCTCGGCACCGTCGCGGGCGTGCTCGGCGTGGCCACGATCGTCACTGGGGCCGTGATCGCGGCGCGCCCGATCACGGTCGACCCGGATGACCCGACGATGGCGCTCGCCTACCGCCCGGCCGGCACCGCGGTGCTGACGATCGGCATCGGGGTCCTGGTCACCAGCGTATTGATGGCCGTCGCCGCCGCGCGGGCGAGCCGGCAAGCCAACCGCCGCGGCACCGTCGCCCGCCGCACCGCCATGGCCCGCTGACTGGTCGCCTCGCGCCTGGCGTGCGATGCTCGCCGCGTGACGACCCCGGCGCACGTGCCCGACCCGCGACCCAGACCGGTCGTGTCCCGCCGCATCCGCCGCATCCGCCGCATCCGCCGCATCATCATGCTCGTCCTCGCCGGCCTGACGCTCGGCCTCGCGTGCCGGATCTCCAACGAAGATCATTGCGTCCACAAGTCGATCGACAGCGACGCCTGGTGCGCGCAGTCCGTGCCCGGTCAGCCATTTTGCTCGCCCTGCGAGGCCGTCGACCACGGCTGCGTCGCCGCGCGGCCAGACGATGAAGCCTGCCCCGAATACATGCCCGACAGCAGCAGCAGCACCGGTTAGGGCGCACGCCTCAGTGTAGCGGCGTCGACAGCACGCGCGCGCCCGGTCCGACCTGATCGACGTGCCCCTTGCCCGGGACCCCGATGAGCGTGAAACACTCGTCGAGGATCTGCAGCAGCGCCTCGGCGCGCGACGACGAGGCCGCGAGCGCGAAGGTCGTCGGCCCCGAGCCGCTGATGCTACACGCCAGCGCGCCGGCCTCCTGACACGCCGCCTTGGCGTCGAGGAAGCCGGGGATGAGCTGCGCCCGCACCGGCTCGACGATCTCGTCCGCGATCGCCTCACCGAGCAGCTCGAGGTCACCTTCGTGCAGCGCATGGACCAACAACCCGAGCCGCGCCGCCTGCTGCACCACCGATGCCAGCGGCACCTGCCTCGGCAACACGCGCCGCGCGTCAGCCGTGGCCACCGAGCAGCCCGGCGTATAAACCGCGAGCCACAGGTTCTTCGGGCTCGGCAAGTTGACGACCCGCAGCGGCTCGAGGCACGGGATCAACACGATGCCGCCCATGATCGCCGGCGCGACGTTGTCGGGGTGCGCCGCGCCGCAGGCCGCCAGCTCGCCCTCACGTGCCAGGTCGACCAACTGCGTCGGCGCCAGCCCCAGCCCCAGCACCGCCTCGGCGGCCACCAGGGCCGCGCAGGCGCTCGCCCCCGAGGACCCGAGCCCGCTCCCCAGCGGCAACCCCTTGTGCAGCTCGATCTCGATGCCGGCTCCCGGCGCGTGCCGACGCAGCAGCGCCAGCACGGCGACCCCCGCGGTGTTGCGTTCGGCCTCGCGGGGCAGCTTGCCGCCGTCGCCCTCGACCGCCACGATCCTCACACCTGGCTGTTCGGACAGCCGCGCTCGCACCCGATCGCCCGGCCCGCGCAGCGCGAGCCCGAGGCAGTCGAAGCCCGGCCCGAGGTTCGATACGGTCGCAGGCGCAAATGCTTCGATCCAGGGACGCGGGCGGGCCATGCCCGGCGACTTTGACCCACGCAAGCGCCCCGCGGCAAGCAGCGAGTGCCGGTCTTTCCGTCACCCACGCCTTGCACCGCTCATTCGCCTGGATTACGGTGCGACGGCGTCGTACTGCTGAGCGAGAACAACATCAAGTCGGAGCTCAGCTACGCCTACCTCCATGCGGTCGCTGCCCGGGCCGGGATGGGCTGCGATGTCGCGGGTCGCCACACCGACGGCGACGGCGTGGACGCGACCTTGCGAGTCCGCGAACGCCTGGCGCCCGACTCGACCCTCCTCAACTTCGCCGTCGATGTCCAGTTGAAGGCGACCAGCCGGGCGCCGGTGCTTCAGGCCGGCCGCTACTCACACACCCTGACAGTCCCGCACTACGACAGGCTACGCATCCAGGAGGTCAACCCTCCGCGGCTCCTGTTCGTGCTGTTCTTGCCCGGCGACCCCGGGCGCTGGCTCACGCACTCGGAGCAGGAGCTCATCACCCGTCGCTGCGCATATTGGGTGAGCCTGTGGGGCGCCCCCGCGAGCGGCAATACCGGAGCCCAAACCGTATACATCCCCGAGGTCAACGTCCTGTCGGCGGATACACTGCGCACCCTGATGACTCGGCTGAGTCGAGAGGAGCGGATCGCATATGCGCCCTGAGCTCCCGCGGCTGCTGCTGGCCCGCGTCACGCCGCAGGCCGTCCGCGAGTTCGCGCTCGCGCGCGGCTGGCAGCGAGCGCCGCGTCAGAGCACAGATTTCACGATCCTCTGTCGTCCCGAGGACGAGCTCGAGCAGCTCCTCGTCCCGCGGGACCCCGGCTTCGCGGACTACCCGGAGCGCATCGCCGATCTCACCGCCGAGCTCGCGCGCCACGAGGGTCGCTCGCCTCAGCAGATCCTCGCCGACCTCCTGACCGCCGAGGCCGATGTCCTGCGCTTTCGCGTGGAGTCGTCACACACGACGGACGGCAACCTCCCGCTCGAACAAGCCATCGACCTTCTCGAAGGCGCGCGACGATCGCTCCTCGCGGCCGCCTGCAGCGTCCTCGACCCGGTCACGCACCATCGACGAATGAGTCGCACCGAGGCCGAGCAGTTGTTTCGCGCCTGCAAGCTGCAACAGACCGAGCGCGGCAGCTTCACGATTGCACTCGCCTGTCCCCTGCGCGCCGTCCCCTCGGACCCTGCCGACGCCCACGCTTCGCCGTTTACCCGCCGCGCGACCACCTACCTGATGCGTTCGACCGCCAGCCTCGTCGAGGCCATCGAGCAGGACAACACGGCCCAACTGCTCGAAGATCCGAATTGGCCGGTCGTCATCAGCGCGAACCTGTGCGACGCCCTGCTGCGCATGCAGCCCCGCGACGACCATGGCGCCCTGCACATCGCGGCGTCGTGGGCCCCGGCCCTGCCACCCCCCCCCGACATCGCCGCGGCCTGTTCACGGGTATCCTTGCGGCAAGAGCACTTCGTCGAGATCGAGGGCATCTATCGCGAGCTGCGCCCGACCGGCCCGCTCGCGCCCGCCCGCTACTTCGGCACCGTGGAGGAGCTCAAGGGCACCCTCACCGCCGACAACCGCCGCCGCGGCCGCGTCACCTTGCTCCTCGCAGATGACGGCGAGATCCTGCGGGTCGACGCCGACCTCGATGCCGAGCTGCACGCGCGGGCGGTGCGGGCCTACGATGCGCCAGCGCAGATCGAGGTCGAGGGTGTCCTCCACATGGGCGTCCGCTCGCATGTCCTGAAGAACATCCGCCGCTTCGTGCTGGTCGAGCCGCCCTCTAGCGAGCCTGCCCGCTCCACCCCGTGGTAGTTACGCAAGAGCGTTCTCCCGCCGCGCAGGAGAGCGCGCCCTAACGCCGCAGGGCGTCCTCGATCCACCCGGTGATCGTCCCACCGAACAGATAGGGGCTCATGTATCGGCCGTTGACGAACACCGCCGGAGTCCCCGAGATCTCGAGCTTCTCGCCCTCCACGCGGTCCTCCTCGACGAGATCCTGCCCCTTCTTCACCTTGTAGGCGGCGTCGAACTTCCCCATGTCGAGCCCGATCTTCTGGGCGTACTTGCGGATGTCGGCGTCCTCGAGGGCGTTCTGGTTCTCGAACACGATGTCGTGCATCTCCCAGAATTTGCCCTGCTCCATCGCCGCCACCGTGGCGATCGCCGCCGCCTTGGCGCGCACGTGGCCGCCGAGCGGGAAGTGCTTGTAGACCAGCTTGGCCCGCCCGCGAAACTGGTCGATCGCCTGGCGCAGCACCGGTGCTTCCTGGCGGCAGTGCGGGCACTCGAAGTCGGCGAACACCACCACCGTCACTGGCGCGCGTTCGTTGCCGTACATCGGTCGGCCCTGGATGTTGATCTCCCGCGGCTTGAGCGAGGCGACCAGCGGCTCGAGGTTCTCCTTGATGTCCGAGACCGAGGCGCCGGAGGCCAGCGCGTCGGCGATGAACTGCGAGATACTGAGCGAGTCGCGGCACGAGGCGTCGTCGCGCAGCGACACCGCGAGGCTGTGAGCTTTACCGCAGGCGCTCGGCTCGCTGTTAACCAACTGGAAGAAGGTGGTCTTTTGCGGGTCGGTGAGCCGCGAGAGATCGACGCCCTTGGCGTCCGAGACGTCCGACATCGCGACCGCGGGATCTGCCGCCACCGTGCCGGGATCTTTGCCGGTCGCGGGCGGCGGGGTCGCGGTGGTCTCGGGGCCCGCCGCCGGGGCCGTGCAGGCCGGGCTACACGCCGAGAGGATGAGCAGCAGGGGTGCGAGCGAGCACTTGGAGGAGTTCATCACGAGTGTCCTGAGGTCCCGCGGGGCCGCGCGAACTTGTGCCCGCCCGGCGCAAGCGAGCCGCCGGCAACGCTAACGCACGCCCCGGCCAGCCGCAAGACCAGCGAGGCGACCCGCGGACCGTACTCCCCCCGCGAGGCCCGCCGCGAGGCCCGCCACGGACGCCCGTCCGTGGCCCCGCGCCGCCGCGACGCATTGACAGGTCCAGGGTCGCGGGTGATACACCCCCCGCTCAGGAGGAGTCCCTTTTGAAGATCCTGGTTACTGTCAAGCGGATCCCCGATCCGGACGAGAGCCTCAAGTTCGCCGCGGACGGGCTCGACTACTCGGCCTCGAAGTGGGTCCCCAACGCGTTCGACGAGTACGCCGTGGAGACCGCCCTGCGCCTCGCGGAGGTCGTCGGCGGCACCCAACGGCTCGCCGAGGTCATCGTGCTCAGCATCTGTCCGGAGGGCTCGCGTCAGCACGTGACGCAGTTCCTGGCGATGGGCGCCGACCGCGGCATCATCGTCGACGCCGACCCCGACAAGCTCGACACCATCACCATCTCGAAGCTCATCGCCGCCGTCTTCAAAAAAGAAGCGTGCGACCTGCTGGTCGCCGGCAAGCTGTCGCAAGACAACGAGGGCAACCAGGTGCCGCAGCGCGTCGCCGGCCTGCTCGGGCTGCCCCAAGCCTGCTTCGCCGCCGGCATCAAGTGGGACCAGACCGGTCGCGCCCTCGATGTCTCGCGCGAAGTGGATGACGGCGTCGAGCAGAAGCGCGTCCCGCTGCCCGCCGTCGTCTCCGTCGACCTGCGCATCGTGCTCCCCAAGAGCGTCGCCAACGGCTCGACCCCCGCCACCCACGCGTACAACGAGGGCCCGCGCCTCGCCTCGCTCAAGGGCATCACGATGGCCAAGCGCAAGCCGGTCGCCGTCCACAAGCTCGCCGACCTCGGCGTCACCGCCACCACCAGCGAGCAAAACGTCGCCGTCACCGCCCCGCCCAAGCGCAAGGCCGGTCAGCGCGTCAAGACCGTCGAGGAGCTGTTCGAGAAGCTGACGAAGGAGGCGAAGGTCATATGAGCAAGGTACTCGTCATCCTCGAGACCGCGAACGGCAAGCTCCGTCCGCACTGCCTCCCCGGAATCACCGCGGGCGCCCGGATCTCCGCCGCCACTGGCAAGCCGCTCGAGCTGCTCGTGCTCGGCGCCGATGCCTCCGCCGCCGAGGCGATCGCCGCCGCCGGCTACGGCGCCACCGCCGTGCTGAGCATGGTCGCCCCCGGCCTCGAGCCCTTCACCGCCGAAGCCTGGGCCGACGCCATCGTCGCCGCCGTCAAGGCCAGCGGCGCGTCGGTCATCGGCGGCAGCGCCTCGTCGACCCTGCGCGACGCCCTCCCCCGCGCCGCCGCCCTGCTCGACGCCCCGCTCGTCTCCGACATCGTCGGGGTCAAGGACGCCGACACCTTCACCCGCCCGGTCTCCGCCGGCCGCGCCCTGATCGACGTCAAGGCCAGCGCACCGATCGTGTGCTTCACCGCCCGCGGCACCGAGTTCGAGCCGGCCCAGCCCGGCTCGGCCGTCAGCCTCAGCGCCCTCCCGGCCCCCGCGCTCAACAACCGCGGCGTCCAGGTCAAGAGCGTGCAGAAGACCGAGAGCAGCCGCCCCGCCCTCACCGAGGCCAAGGTCGTCATCTCCGGCGGCCGCGGCATGCGAGAGGGCGCCAACTTCAAGCTGCTCGAGCAGCTCACCGACCTGCTCGGCGGCGCCCTCGGGGCCAGCCGCGCGGCGACCGACGCCGGCATGGTCCCCGCGGACCTGCAAGTCGGACAGACCGGCAAGATCGTCGCCCCGGACCTGTACATCGCCGTCGCCATCAGCGGCGCGATCCAGCACCTCGCCGGCATGAAGGGCTCGAAGGTCATCGTCGCGATCAACAAGGACGAGGAGGCCCCCCTGTTCCAGATCGCCGACTACGCCCTCGCCGCCAAGTGGGAGGACGCGATCCCCCGCCTCATCGAGCTCATCAAGGCCAAGCGCGGCGCGGCTTAAAGTAGCCGTATACTCCCGCACTTCCTCACTCCTTCCTCAGGGCCACCGATCGTCGATCGGTGGCCCTGGGTCGTTCTCCGGACGGACATTGCGCGCTTGCGACCGACATCCGAATCACCGTCTGCGACTGCCATCATCGCCACGACGATCATCGCCTTCGCCGCCCCGATCGCAGTGGACCTCTGGTGGCACCAGCCTCCCAGGATCTTCGGATATATCGCCGCCGACACCTTCTATTATCTGATCGTCGCCCGTAATCATCATACCACCGGCGACTTCACCTTCGACGGCGAGCACCTCACCAACGGCTACCACCCCTTATGGCAGTGGCTCTTGAGCCCGATCCACGCGCTGCTCTCGGCCATCGCGCCGGACCATATCCTGCTCGCGCTGGTCGTCATCGGCGTCGTGTGCATCAGCCTCGCCCTCGTGTGGCTCGGCCGGGCCTGGACCCGCAGCGACGGCTACCTGTCTCCGCTCTATCCGCTGGTCGTGCCCGGCATCGTCGCCCTGCTCTCGACGCCCTTCTACCAGCACCAAAACGACCACCACTTCTTCAACACCCCCGACACCGCGCGCCCGGTGTTCACCACCCTGTGGACCTTCGCCAACGGCATGGAGACCCCCCTCCTGCTGCTCAGCTTCTGCGCCAGCGCCCGGCTGTTCCTGCGCCGGCAGCAACTCCTGCGCACCCGCGAGGCCCTCGGCTTCGGCCTGTTGTTGCTGCTCGTCGTGCTCTCGCGCCTCGATCACATCTTCTTCGCCGGCGCCCTCCTGGCCGGCATGGCCGCCTGGGCGTGGGCCCGCCAGGACCACCCGACCGTGCGCCGCAGCTTCCTCTCGGGCGCCGTCCTGGCCGGCGGCCTCGGCCTCTATCTGGTCAACAACAAGCTGCTCTACGGCACCGCGATGCCGATCAGCGGCCTGATCAAGGCCAGCAACCCCGACTCGGCCGGCGCCAACTTCCGCCTGCTCAAGGGCTTCCTCGCCGACCCCACCCACACCCTCGTCGCGGTCTCGTCACGCACCTCGCAGGTGTTAATCCCCCTGCTGATCGCCCTCATCTATCTATGTTGTTCGGTCCGCATCGACCGCATCGACCGCATCGACCGCATCGACCGCGCCGGCAAAGCCCCGTGGATCCGCCTGCGCGACGGCCGGGGTCGGGCCGACGCCTTCCTCTGCTGGACCGCGCTCGCCGTCATCGCGCTGAGTCTGTACAACCTGCTCGCCGTCCACTGGATGTCCCAGGGCCCCTGGTACGTGCCGATCTCGGCGCTGTTCGCCTCGCTCGTGGTCATCCGGGCCGCTGACGCCCTGCCGATCGTCCACCGGCTCGCCCGCTCGCGCCTCGCCATGCGCTTGTGGCTGCCGCTGTGCTTCCTCGCCTCCGCCGCGTACTTCATGCGCGCCCAGCACCACCCGAAGTACCAGAGTCAGTTCGCCCACTACTATTTTGAGGAGGCCCCCAAGATCCGCGCATTTTACGGCGACAACCCGCCGCGGATCCTCGAATTCTCGGACGGCATCATCGGCTACGCGACCGGCTTCCCCGTCATGTCCGGCTCTGGATTTATGCTCGATTATCCGGCGCTCCCGGCCCACCGCGCCCATAAGCTGCTGTCGCTCGCCGTCGAACGCAAATACGACCGCGTCTCCAACTTCCTCGCCGGCAGCCTCCCGGTCAAACGCAAGATCACCCGCGAGCATATCGAGAAGGTCTTTCCACGGATCGGCCGCAAAGACCTCGAGAGCTTCGACTTCATCCCCGAGTACCTCACCAGCACCGGCGAAGGCGTCATCTTCCGCGTGGTCCCTCGAACGGTCACCCCGCCGGTCACGCCAGCGGCCCCGATCACCCCGCCCCCGGCCCCGGTGCGCTCGACCCCGCTGTGGACCCCGATGCGCTCGCCCCCGTTGTGGACCCCGATGCGCTCGCCCCCGTCGTGGACCCCGGCGAGGTGACGCGCTCTCGCGCGCAGCGCAGCCCGTGAACCCACGTCCCGCGACGCGGCCCACCGAGCACGTCGGCCCGCCCGCTCATGCCGCGCATGCCGCTGCCTCCCGGCCCATCGGCGCCGCGCCGGCCTCGTCAGGAATCTCGCCGCGGTGATACCCTCGCCACGTGCCCGAATCGGTTGCATCGCGACGGGAGCGCGCATGGGCTCTGGGCATCGCTCTGCTCGCCGCCATCGCCGTGCTCGCCTGCTCGCAGGCGCTGCTCGCCTGGATGACCGGCGCGCAGTTGCTCCGCCTCGGACCCGCCGCCGCCGTGCTCGCCGGCGCCACCGGCCTGCTCCACCTCTTGTTCCTGTCCTCACGGACAGGTCCGATCGACCAGGCCGTCGAGCTCGCCGTGCGCGCCCTCGTCACCGCGCCGCCGCTCGCCGTGCTCATCGTCGTGCCCGCGATGTGGGGGCCCGCCCTGTTCGCCACCAGCGTGCCCGAGCTGCTGCCCCAGGTCGTCCCCGTGCTCGCCGCCGTGTGGGCCGCCGCCCTGCTCGCCTCGGCCCCCGTCGCCGTGCTCCTGCGCCGCCTCGCACCCGTCGACCGCGCCGACCCCGACTCCGTCGTCGGTCGCTGGGCCGGCCTGTTCTTCGCCTGCGCCGGCGCCACCGCCCTCATCGCCCTCGGCTACGCCCTCGGCCGCGGCGGCGCCGACCCGCCGCCGACGGGCCTGCGCGAGCTCGGACTCATCGCCGGCCTGCTCGGCGTCGTCGTCCTCTCCGTGCTCGCCGGCCTCGGCGTCGGCGCCTCCGCCAGCGGTGAGGTCGTCGCCGTCGCCCGCCGCCTCGACCGCGTCGACGAGTATACCGGCGCCAGGCCGCTCGTCGTCACCCGCCTCGACCGCATGGGCGAGCTGATGGGCGAGCTCGAGGGCCTGCGTCGCGACCTCGCCGCCGAGCACCAGCGCTACCGCGACACCCTCGCCCAGACCCGCGAGGCCGCGGTCGCCAAGGCCGAGTTCCTCGCCGCCGTCAGCCACGAGCTGCGCACCCCGCTCAACTCGATCTGCGGCTTCTCGCAGTTGCTGCTCGAGGGCATGATGCCGACGACCCTCGCCGCCGAGCAGCGCGAGGACGTGCGCCTGATCCGGACCTCCGGCATGCAACTGCTCGGCCTCATCAACGACATCCTCGACATCTCGATGATCGAGTCCGGCGAGCTTCGCCTCTACTTCGCCCCCGAGGACATCGCCGAGATCGTCGACGAGGTCGCCCGGATCCACCGCCCGCTGGTCCAGGAGGCCGGCCCCGAGCTGCGCGCCGAGGTCCCCGAGGGCCTCCCGCGGGTCGTCTGCGATCGCCGCCGGATCTCCCAGATCCTCAACAACTTGCTGTCGAACGCGACCAAGTTCACCGAGCGCGGCAGCATCACCATCTCGGCCCTGCACGACCCGCTCGCCGGCCGCCTGCTGGTCCGCGTCACCGACACCGGCATCGGCATCGCCAGCGCCGACATCGATGCCATCTTCGAGGAGTACCACCAGGTCGGCAGCCTCTCCAGCCGCAAGCAGGGCACCGGCCTCGGCCTGGCGATCGCCCGCAGCATCGCCGTCCACCACGGCGGCTCGCTCGGCGTCAGCTCCACCCCCGGCCGCGGCTCGAGCTTCACCCTCGCCCTCCCGCTCGACCCGCCACGCAAGCCGACCTCGATCGACATGACCGCCGAGGTCGTCCGCGCCTCCCAGCGCTTCCGCCTCGTGCGCCCCCAGGAGCTGGCATGAGTCAGCGCGGTCGCTACCACCTCGACCACCTCGACCACCTCGACCACCTCGACAGTGGCGACAGTGGCGACAACCTGTCCCAAAGCTCAGGCTGGGACGGGCACACCGATGAGCTGGCCGTCGACGCTGACATGGTCCCCGGCCTGCGCACGCGCGGCCTGCCGACCCGCCTCGCCGCCGAACGCGACGTCATGGCCGTGCTCGCCGCCGCCTTCGTCGCCGCCGCCGCGATCACCGTCACCAGCACCCTCATCACCTGGGACGGGCGCGGCGCCGACACCCCGTGGCCGCTGTTCGCCCTGGTCGTCCCGCACCTGCTCGTGCTCGCCGCCGTGCTCGCCGCCGCCTACCTCATCCTGCCCGCCGCTCGCTGGCTCGCCCCCGAGGACCTCGCCCGCCGCCGCCGCCCGCCGCTGCTGCGCCTCGCGCGGGTCCTCGGCGTGCTCGCGCTGCCGCTGCGCCGGGTCCTCACCGCCCGCGAGCGCCGAGAACACGGCCGCATCCTCGCCCGTGACGAGGTCGAGCGCACCCTCATCGCCCTGCTCGGACTGCCGCGCGCCGTCGCCGGCCTCGTGCTCGGCGGCCTGATCGCCGTCGACATCAGCGACGCCCTCATCGTCGGCCACCAGCTCCACTGGTCGTGGCTGACGATCGCCGGACACCTCGCCATGTGGCTCTCGCTCGCCGGCCCGCTCGCCATCCTCGCCGCCGCCGCCGTGCGCCAGGCCGTGCGCGCCGACGTGCTCGCCGCACCCCAGGCCACCCTCCCGCTGCGCGACCCCCCGCCCATGACCCGCGGCCTGTCCCACGCCGCCGGCCTCGCGCTCCTCGCCGCCGCCATCGCGCCGCTGGTGATGGCCGAGTTGTGGGTCCAGTCGCAGGCCCGCATCGACGCCCAGCGCACCGCCGAACGCCGCGCCCGCAGCCTGCTCGGCGCCGCCGAGCCCGGCCAGGAGGAGGCCCTCGGCCGCCTGATCGCCGAGATCCCCGGCGCATCCCTGCACACCACCGCCGGCGCTCGCTACGGGACTCACCTGTCCCAAGCGACAGGTCCTTCGGGACAGGTCACCGACGACCCCGCCGAGACCTTCACCCTGCGCGAGCGCACCGTCACCGTCTCGGTCGCCGTCCCCCCGCCGCCTCCGCCCCCGATCGCCCTGCTCGGGTTCTCCGCCGCGTTGTGCCTGCTCGCCGGCGCCGCCGCCGTGTGGCTGCTCGGCCGCGAGCGCGAGCGCGACCTCAAGCAGCTCCGCAACAGCCTCGGCGACGACCCCGGCACCGCCCTCGCCCCGACCACCCCCGAGTGGTCCATGCTCGCCCGATCGATCGACCGCCTGGTCGCGCGCATGCACGAGGCCACGATCGCCCGCTTCGTCGCCCTCGAGAAGGCCGAGGAGACCGACCGCCTGCGCAGCCAGTTCCTCGCCAACATGAGCCACGACCTGCGCTCGCCGCTCAACTCGATCCTCGGCTTTAGCTCGCTGCTCCTGCGCGGCGTCGACGGCCAGCTCGACGACGACCAGCGCGAGATGATCGAGACCATCGCCAACGCCGGCAAGGACCTCCTGCAACAGATCGACGCGATCCTCGACATGGCCCGCATCGAGGCCCGCCGCATCGAGCTCCAGGCCGAGCCCGTACCGCTCGCCCCGCTGATCTCCCGCGCCGTGCAAAAGGCCCGCGCCCGCGCCAGCGAGCAGATCCAATTCAGCATGGAGACCGCCCCCGGCCTGCCCACCGCCTTCGTCGACCCGCGCCACCTCGTCCAGGCGCTCGAGAACCTGCTGCTGTTCGCCGGCAAGCGTTTGCCCGCGGGCACGATCGCCGTCAAGCTCCGCGCCGGCGACCGCGACTCCCCGCTCGGCCTCCAGATCCAGATCACCACCCCCGTCAAGCCCGCCACCTCCCAGCAGCTCGACCTGGCCCGCCGCGGCTTCCATCGCCTGCCCGGCCACCGCGGCCTCGGCCTCGAGCTGCCGATCGCCGACGCCCTCCTGCGCATCGAGGGCTGCCGCCTCGACGTCAAGGAGATCGGCGGCGCCATGCTGTTCAAGATCCACCTGCCCGCGGCCGAGAGCCGACGCAAGGTCTCCGTCGTCGAGCGCGCCCGCGAGGCCCCGCCCGACAGCTCCGCCAACCTGCCGGGCTCGCCGCTCCCCTCCGGGCCCTGAGATGTTCTCGCGTCACACCGCCTGGACCCCCGAGGTCGGCCCGATCGAGCGCGCCCTCGCCACCCTGACCCGCGGCGAGATCCTCGACCTCACCGTCAGCAACCCCACCACCGCTGGCCTCACCTATCCGCCGACCCTCTATCGCAACCTCTGCGACGAGCGCAGCGCCACCTACGAGCCCGCCTCGCTCGGCCTCGCCAGCGCGCGCGAGGCCGTCGCCGCCTACTACGCCCGCCGCGGCCAAACACCGGACCCCGCCGACATCGGCATCTGCGCCAGCAGCAGCGAGGCCTACGCCTACCTGCTCGGCCTGCTCTGCGACCCCGGCGACGCCGTCCTCGTGCCCCAGCCCGGCTACCCGCTGCTGCGCATGCTCGCCGAGCTCGCCCACGTCGAGCTCGTCCCCTACCCGCTGCTCTTCGACGGCGCCTGGTCCATCGACCTCGACGGCGTCGCCCAGATCCTCGCCGCCACCCCTCGCGCCCGCGCCCTCGTCGTCGTCGCCCCCAACAACCCCACCGGCAACTACCTCGCCCCGCACGAGCTCGCCGCCCTTGACGCCCTGCTCGCCCCGCGAGCCATCGCCTTGCTCGTCGACGAGGTGTTCTGGGACTACCCGCTCACCACCACCCCGCGCCCCAGCCCCACGCTCACGCCCCCGGCCTGCCTCAGCTTCGTGATCTCTGGCCTCTCGAAGATCGCAGCGCTGCCGCAGCTCAAGCTCGCGTGGTGGCTCGCGCTCGGCCCTTCATCCCTCGTGCGCGAGGCCACCGCCCGCCTCGAGCTGATCGCCGACACCTACCTCAGCGCTGCCACCCCCGTGCAGCTCGCCCTCCCCGATCTACTCGCCGCCGCCCCCGATATGCAGGCGCAGATCTCACGGCGCACCCACCTCAACCTCGGCCGCCTGCGCCGCGCCTGCCTCGACACTGCCATGACCGTGCTCGCCGTCGACGCCGGCTGGACCGCCCTCCTGCGGATGCCCGCCGTGCTCGACCACCCCGACGGCGACGACATCGGCTGGGCCCTGGCGCTGCTCACCCGCGGCCACCTCCTCACCCAGCCCGGCCAGCTCTACGACCTCCACCACCCGCCCCACCTCGCGCTCTCCCTGCTCACCCCCGAGCCCATCTTCGCCGCCGCCTGCGACCGCCTGCCTGGCCTCGTCGCCGAGGTGTTAGCCTCCCGCCCATGCTCTCGCTGATCGGCCCCGCCCTCGAGGACTACGTCGCCGCCCACACCACCCGCGAGAGCGACCTGTTCGCCCGCCTGCGCGCCGAGACCCAGCAAAACCTCAGCATGCCGCAGATGCAGGTCGGCCCGGTCGAGGGCGCCTTCTTGCGGCTCATCGTCGGCCTCGCGCGCCCGCAGACGATCCTCGAGATCGGCACCTTCTCCGGCTACTCCGCGCTCGCCATGGCCGGCGCCTTGCCCGAGGGCGGCGAGCTCATCACCTGCGACATCGACCCGATCGCCACCGCCGTCGCGCGCCGCTACTTCGCCGAGTCCGGCCTCGACCACCGCATCAACCTCCGCATCGGCCCCGCCCTCGACACCATCGCCGAGCTCGCCGCCCAGGGCCGCCGCATCGACCTCGTCTTCATCGACGCCGACAAGACCAACTACAGCAACTACTGGGACGCCGTGCTCCCGCTGCTGCCCGTCGGCGGCCTCGTGATCGCCGACAATACCCTGTGGAGCGGCAAGGTCGTCGACCCGAAGGACCCCAGCGACCACGCGATCGTCGCCTTCAACGCGCGCGTCGCCGCCGACCGCCGCGTCGAGCACGTCCTGCTGTCCGTGCGCGACGGCGTCATGCTCGCCCGCAAGATCCGCGATTGACCGCACCTGTCCCTCGGGCCATGTCCGATCGCACCCCGCGCTGGCTCTCCGACGACCCTGGCAAGGCCTGGGCCGAGCGCTTCTTCCTGCTCTACACCCCCGTATGGATCCTCGCCGTCGCCGCCGTCATGGCCAGCGGCGCCCTGCTGCGCTGGAACGACGCCGGCTTCATGGCCTTCTCGCTGGCCGTCTGCGCGCCCTTGATCGTCGTCCCTGCGCTGCGCCACCGCCACGTCCCCGCGCTCGCCGGCACCCCCTGGCATCGCAGCTACTGGCTCAAGTTCAACCTGTGGATCTTCATCTTCGTATGGATCGGGACCTATTTCCTGACCCACTATTTCTTCGACGTCCTCGGCATGCGCTACGCCTTCCCGGCCGGCTGGACCCTCGACGCCGCGCTCGTCGGCAGCGGTCGCGGCACCGTCCCCGCCTTCATGTACCCGCTGACCCAGGCCTACTTCGTCAGCTACCACGTCGCCATGATCGTCGTCCTGCGCCGCCTGCATCGCGCGCTCCGACTCTCGCACCTGTCCCCGGGGACAGCTCGCTGGCCGCGCCTGCTCGCCCTCGCCGGCCTCACCGTCGCGCTCGCCTACGCCGTCGCCTTCGCCGAGACCCTGTGCATGGCCAGCCCCCTCATCTCCGACCTGTTCTGGTACGCCGACAAGCCGCGGATGCTGCGCTGGGGCTCCCTGTTCTACGCCTGCTACTTCCTCGTCAGCCTGCCCCTCCTCTACCGCATGGACGAGCCCCCCGGCCCGAAGTACACCCCCGGCCGCGCCGCCCTCGAGGCCCTCGCCGCCGGCATGCTGGTGATGATGATCCTCGACGCCCTCGCCCTCGTGCTCGGCCCGCTCGTGCCCTGAAGCCGCGCCTCACGCCTGAAATGCCGTCGCTAATATCCGCGATCGCCTTCAACGCGGCCGGATCGTCGCACTGGCAACTGCCGCCAGCGTGCGCTCCGGCTTGCGTTCCTTCCGCCTTCGACTGCATCCTGGTCCGTAGCGTCGCCATGCCATCCCGCCCCCTGATCCTCCTCCTCGCCCTCGCCGTGCTCCTCCTGACGCCTGCCTCCCCCGCGCAGGCCCACGACTACTGGCTCGAGTTCGACCCGCTTCACGTCGCGCCCGGTGGCACGGTCGGGGTGTCGCTGCACGTCGGCGAGGACTTCGCCGCCGAGGCCCACAAGCCCATGCAACGCGACCGCGTCGTCTCGTTTCGCCACCTGCGAAGCGCCGGTGACACCGACCTGCTGCCCGCCGCCGTCGACGGCGCCAGCCCGCTCGCCCGCGTGCCCGTCGAACCCGGCGGCCATCTCTTCGGCCTCGAACGCAACCTCGCCCGCATCGAGATGCGCGCCCTCAAGTTCAACCGCTACCTGAAGCACGAGGGCCTCACCGCCGCCCTGGACGCCCGCAAGCGGGCCCATGAACGCCTGCGTCGCGGCCGCGAGCGCTACACCCGACACCTCAAGGCCTTCGTCCAGGTCGGCGATGCCGCCGACGGCATGTCCACGCGCGTGCTGGCGCATCGCATCGAGCTGGTCCCCACGCAGGACCTCGCCACCCTGCGCCCGGGTCAACGCTTCGCCGTCACCGTCCACTTCGAGGGCGCTCCGCTGCCCGGCGCGATGGTCGAGGCGTTCGTACGGCCCCCCGGCGGCGGTCCACCGCGCGGGCAAAAGGCCACCTCCGACGCCCAGGGCCGCGTCGAATTCACCGCGACCGAGGCCGGCGCGTGGCTGGTGCGCACCGTGCATATGCGCCGCTGCGACGGCTGCACGGACGCCGACTGGGAGAGCTTCTGGGCCGGATACAGCTTCGCGCTGTGAGCCTCGCCGCCCACCGCACCCGCAACCCTCGCCTCCATCACAGGTTCGGGCAGTCGCGCTGCTTGTTGTCGGACAGCTCGCAGACCGCCGATATGAGAACGCCGGCCGGCGCCGCTGCGCTGCGGACCAGCACGAACTCGAGGTTGAAGCCCTCGTCCAAGCAATACGGCGACATGTCATCGATCATCGACGGCGTCTGCCCGCCTTTGTCGACCAGGATCCCGAAGCACACCGTCGCGCCCCCGGGCGCGACCCACTCGCCGTTCACCACGCTGCACTGCGGGATCTCGGTCTTCGTGCCTTGCATGACATTCTCCTCGAACAGCGCGCAGCTCGGCTCGACGACCGCCGTGTTCGCATCGAGGTCCTTGACGCAGTTGGGCATGCAGGTCGGTACGATCGTGTCCGCGATCTCCCCGGCGATCGCCGCCAGCGCCCCCGAGTAGTCGCTCTGACAGATCGAGTAGAGGTTGCGCTGCGCCACGTCGGTGAACGCCTCGGCGAGCTCACGTTCGCGCACCGGCGGCACCGCGGCCCCGCTGGGCTGGCCCGGATCGCCGAGCACGCAGCCCGGCCCGATCCCGAAGTTCGCCTGGTAATTCGCGTCGGGCGTGTCCTCGTACAAGATCTCGGCCGCGAAGTCCTCGTAGCCCACCGGCACCCCGGTCAGCAGCGCCACCTGCACCCGCAGCGCCTCATCGATCTGCTGCTTATTGGCCTCGACGCTCGTCACGAAATCGATGTACTTGCTGACCGGATGCAGCGCCGCCTCCGACGGATCCGCGGTCACGGCCCCGTCGGCGCCGTAGTTCTGGCTGTGACACTCGCTGTAGCTCGGACCCATCCCCGTGCACTCCACGCCGGCCCGCCAGCACATCGCGCTGGTCGGCGCCGGATCGTCGGGGCTGTTCCAGAACACCTTGTTGGTCGTGAAGATCTCCTTGGTCGCCTGGTTGTACGAACAATCGGTCTCGTCGCTGACGATCACGATCGCCAGCCGCGCCGCCTCGCGGACAAACCCGTAGTTGGTCTTGCTCGCCGCGCTCGCCGAACTCGCCAGCGCGAGGTACATGCTCTCGAGGTGTGATTCGAAGCCGCAGCCGGCCACCCCCTGCGGCAGGTAACACTGGAGCGCCTCCGCCACGCTCCCCACCCCCCCGATGTTGCTCTGCCCGTCGATCCTCTCGACCCACTTGCGCGGCACCTCCTGCGGATCTTCGGCCGTCGCCGTCCCCTTCACCGAGAGGTCCGCGTCCCGCTTCGTACACAGATCCGTGCACGCGAACGAGAAGTCGTCGTCGCCGAACTTGAACTCGTTCTGGTCGACGCGATCGAGGCAACTCGACAGCACCAGGTCCCCGCCCTCCGGCTTGTATACCGCCGACGGGCAGCGCGGGTTGCCGCTGTCGGTCGTCGTCACGCCGACGCGATAGTTCGCGCCGACCGCCTCGAGCACGTTCACCAGCGCCGCGATGTTCTGCGCCAGCAACGCCTGCTCCTCCGCCATCGAGCCCGAGTTGTCGACCACGAACAGCAGGTCGACGTCGCGGCTAAATCCCAGCACCACGGTCTGGTCAACGCCTCCATTCGTGTCCGTCGGGTCCGTCGGGTCCGTCGGGTCCGTCGGGTCCGTCGCGCCCGTCGTCGGCGTGGTCGGGTCCGACGCGCCCGTCGTGCCCTCCCCGGTGCTCGCCTGCGTCTCCGTCGTCCCGCCGCCCGGGCCACAGCCCCCGGCGACCGCCAACAACAGCCCCAAGCGCACCCCTCGCCAACCAGTCTCGTTCGTCATCGCAGGTCTCCACCCCGACCCTACCAAAAGATGTGTCCCAACATGTTCCACGACCCGCCCGTGCGCATTCGCGCCGCGTTGGTGTTAGTCTTCGCCGCCCTTCATCCATGGCCCTCGAGCTCCACTTCGATCACGGGACCCTCGTCGCTCCCGGCGTCTTGCCCCCGGACGAGCGGCTCGCGCAGTTACTCGTCCCCGATCTCCGCACCGGCAACCATCGCGCGCCCGCCCACCGCTACCGCGAGATCGTCGGCCGCCTGCACCGCAGCGGCGTCCCCTACCAGGACCTCGCCAAGCAGTACGACCGCATCGACCTCCCGCTCGCCGCCCCGCTCGCCCCCTTCCCGCACCAGCAGGCCGCGCTCGACGCCTGGGTCGCCGCCGGCTGCACTGGCATCGTCGAGCTCCCGACCGGCGCCGGCAAGACCCTGCTCGCCGTGCTTGCGATCCAGCACACCGGCCGCCCCGCGTTGATCGTCGTCCCCACGATCGACCTCATGCTGCAATGGCAGCAGGTCCTGCAAAAATGGTTCGATAGGCCGATCGGCATGCTCGGCGGCGGCCAGCACGACCGCCGCGAGCTCACCGTCACCACCTACGACTCCGCCGCCGCCCAGACCGAGTTCCACGGCAACCGCTTCGGCCTGCTGATCTGCGACGAGTGCCATCACTTGCCCGCGCCCGCCTATCGCTTCATCGCCGCCGGCTCGCTCGCCCCGTACCGCCTCGGCCTGACCGCCACCCTCGACCGCACCGACGGCGGCGAGGCCATCGCCATGGAGCTGCTCGGCCCGGTCCGCTTCCGGGCCAGCATCGACGAGCTCGAGGGCAGCTACCTCGCCCCTTATGAGATCCACACCATCGAGGTCGCCCTCAGCGAAGACGAGCAACTGCGCTACGACGAGTGCCGCGCGATCTACGTCGACGCCCTGCGCGGCTCCGGCGTCTCCCTCAACCATCCCAGCGGCTGGGCCCAGTTCATCGCCCACTGCTATCGCACCGAGGAGGGCCGCCTCGCCTTCCAGGCCTACCGCGACCAGCGACGCATCGCCTTCACCGCCCAGTCCAAGGTCGAGACCCTGTGGCGCGTGCTGGCCCGCCACCGCAACGACCGCATCCTCATCTTCACCGAGGACAACGACACCGTATATCGCCTCTCGCGCCTGCTGATGCTCCCCGTCATCACCCACCAGACCAAGCCGCCCGAGCGCGCCGAGCTCCTGCGTGGCTTCGCCGCCGGCGACCTCCCCGTGTTGCTGACCTCGAAGGTGCTCAACGAGGGCGTCGACGTCCCCGACGCCAACGTCGGCGTCATCCTCTCGGGCAACGGCAGCGTGCGTGAGCACGTGCAGCGCCTCGGACGCATCCTGCGCAAGCGCGAGGGCAAGCGCGCCACCCTCTACGAGATCTGCACCGGCGTCGCCGCCGAGGGCCGGATCAGCGAGCGCCGCCGGCAGCACCGCGCCTACCAGCGCGGCGAGCCCGTGCCCCACCACCACCTCCCCGAGGTCGACGGCAACTTCGAGGCCTCGGCCGACCACGACCCCGGCCACGACGCTCGCAACGACCCCGAGAACGACCCCGAGAACGACCCCGGGAACGACCCCGACTCCGCCGCGATCTGGGCCGACGCGCCGGAGCCCGACGCATGCTGACCCGCGAGTTGCTCGTCTACCGCCGCGTCAAGGGCAACCTGCGCCCGACCTTCATCGACATCAAACACGACGACCACCTGGCCCTCGCCGCCGGCCTCGTGCAGGTGCTCGAGCACGGCGTCGGCGAGACCCGCGGCCTGCTCGAGGAGGCCCTCGGCGTGCTCGTCGGCGAGTCCAAGAAGCCCAAGGTCGCCCGCGGCCTCGTCAAGCTGTTGCTCGACAAGTGCAGCTTCGAGGAGCCCGGCGACGCCGCGGCCGCGCTGCGCAAGCAGGCCTTTCATGCCAGCGCCGCGGCCCTGCGCGGCTTGCCTGACGACGCCCCGCTCGCGCTCTACCTCGAGCGATTATCCGCGACCCTCCCGCAACCACTGGAGCTGTGCCGCGCCGGCCTCTACGACGACCTCGGCGAGCACCGCAAGCTGATCCGCTGCGCCCTGCCGACCGCGCCCGCCCTGCTCGAGCGCTACAACCTCGCCCAGGCCCAGGGCCTCGTGCTCTACGCCCAGCGCCTGCGCGTGCGCACCGGCACCTCCAGCCAGCTCGAGCTGCGCAAGCTCCTGCGCTGGCTCAAGTTTAGTCGCCTCGTCGCCGAGGTCCACCGCGACGGCGACGACTGGCTGCTCACCGTCGAGGGCCCCGGCGCCATGTTCGACATGCAGAAGAAATACGGCCTGCAGCTCGCCACCTTCCTCGCCGCCGTCCCCCTCCTCAGTCAGTTCTCGCTCGAGGCCGAGGTCGACATCCCACGCGGCGCCAGGGGCACTCTGGTGCTCGACCACAAGGACCCCCTACGCGCCCTCGACCGCAGCGCCCTCGGCCACATTCCCCCGGAGATCGAGGTCGGCCTCGCCTCACTCGCCGACGATCGCTGGAGCATCGACCCCATGCCGGAGCTGCGCCACACCGGCGCGCTCGGCATGTGCGTCCCCGACTTCGGCCTGCGCGACGCCGTCTCCGGGGCCGTCGTCGCCGTCGAGTTGTTCCACCGCTGGCACCAGCGCGCCCTGCTGCGCCGCCTCGACGAGCTCGTCGCGCGGCCCGACCCCGCCTTGCTCCTCGGCATCGACCTCAGCCTCGTCAAGGACGCCGAGCTCGCCGCGCGGGTCCGCGACCACCTTCAGGTCTTCACCTTCAACAAGTTCCCTGCCCGTCGCCGGATCCAGCCGCTGCTCGACCGCGCCGCAGCCGCCGGAACGGCACGTAGCCCCCTCAAGACCTGACAATTTGTCATCCGCCTTCACGTGACCCGGCGCTCGCATCGGCCCCAGGACCCCGTCCACGGGCCTCACGGGTCTGTGGCATCCTGGTTGCACGGGCGTGCGCTGCTTGCCGCGTCGCCACCCTCCACGCCTGGTCTCTATGCCTCACCGGACCCCGCCTCCTGTCCTCGCAACTTCGCGGATCACCGCGGCCATGCTAGCGACCTCGATCGTCGGCGTCTTGCTCGCCTCGACCACCGCGCGGGCCCAGGCCCCGATGCCCACGATGCCCACGGCCCCGCCCGCCGAGGCCTTCGACATTCGCTACTTCAAGACCAACGCCGACGGTTCACGCGGCCAGGCCTTCGACCAGTTCGACTTCGACCGCTTCATCAACAAGGCCCGCTGCCAGTGCGGCCAACAGATCTCGACCCGCATCGTGCTCAAGCCGGCGATGGGGGCCCCCTACAACCTCTCCACGCAGATCCAGTCGTTCGTCGGCACCACCTGCAACACCGCGGAGACCGCCCCGGTCGGCCAGTTCCGTCGCTGCATCAAGCTCAAGTCCGGCAACGCCCCCCAGTTCCAGAACGAGTTCAACACCAACTTCCATCCCGTGTGGCTCAGCAGCGGCGTGTCCCTCGCGTCCGGTGAAGACCGCAACCCGAGCACCGCCCTCTCCGCTGGCGACTGCGAGGCCCGCGTCGAGGGTCAGTCCGGCGTGTGGATGTGCGCCGACACCAACGGCATGCCCAACTGCCAGAGCGACGAGTTCTTCATCACCGGCTCGCAAAACAACAACCTCCCCGCCGACATGGCCACCGGCCTGCGCTTCGACTACCTCCCCCCGCTGACGATCCCCGAGAACATCCGGGCCCTGCCCGGCGACTCCGCCGTCATCGTCAGCTGGGACGTGCTCCCCGGCGACGTCGTCGGCTTTCGTGTGCTCTGCGAGGAGACCGACACCGGCAAGCCGCCGCCCGGCAAGGGCTACTCCGGGCCCGCCCTCACCGCCAAGCAGGATGGCACCATCTACTTCACGAAGGACAACCTGTGCCCGGACGGCCCCTTCTCCACCTTCCAGAGCGGCAACGACGATCCGCTCGCCCCGGGTACCACCACCGATGACAGCACCACCACCGATGGCACCGGCACCACCACCGATGACAGCGGCACCGGCACCACCACCGATGGCACCGGGAGCACCTCCGGCGGTACCGGCGGCTCCGTGACCTGCGGCGACGGAGTCGTCGACGAGGGCGAGGAGTGCGACGACGGCGACGCCAACGGCGACGCCAAGGCGTGCCACAGCAACTGCCTCGAAGATGTCTGCGGCGACGGCCTGAAGGGCCCCACCGAGACCTGCGACAGCGGTGAAATGAACGCCGACGACGGCCTGTGCCGCACCGACTGCACGCTCAACGGCAGCGCCGGCCTCGCCAGCCTCGACTGGGCGTACGTGTGCACCGAACACCTCGGCTTCGGCAGCACCAGCGCGCGCATCGAAGGGCTCGAGAACGGCAAAAATTACAACTTCCTGCTCGTCGCCTACGACGCCGCCGGCAACCCGCTGGCCGTCAATACCGTCGTCACCGCGGCGCCCGTCGACACCCGCGACCTGTGGGAGCAGTGCAAGGCCGACGGCGATGTCTGCGGCGAGTCCGGCTTTTGCAACGTCGCCAGCGACACCCGCGGCGACCAGCTCCTCGGCCTCGGCGCCGTGGTCGGCCTCGGCCTCGGCCTTCGCGGCCTGCTCCGTCGCAGAAGGAAGCGCGCGTGATCTCCAGCGTCGCCCCGCTCGCCCTCCTCCTCCTCGTCGCCCCCGCGCCCGCTGCTCCCACGGACAGCCCCGCGGACGCACCTGTCCCCGAGGCCAGCCCCGACGCCGCGGCCCCGGCGACCGCGCCTGCGCCTGCCGGGACGACCGACAAGTCGCCGCCCGTCAAGGAAGCACCCCCGGTCAACGAGCGCCAGGACTACGCCGATGGCCCGATCCCGACCACCTCCCCGCCCGGCTCGCGTCGCGGCGAGAAGCGTGAAGGCGAGGTCTGGCGCCCGATCTCGCCGCCCACCTACGAGATCAAGCAGCCGGTCCCCAGCGAGGCCGCCGTCGTCGGCCAGGGCAACGCCGAGCTCTCCGACACCCTCAAGACCAAACAAAAGCCCAAGCGCTACGACAGCCCCCAGCACTTCGCCCTTGAGGTGAAGTTCGGCCCCTACCTCCCGGACATCGACCGCAACTACGGCGGCCCTGGCCTCGGCCCCTACGGCAAGGTCTACGGCGAGACCAACGACCGCGGCGAGGCCACCTCGGACCCCAAAAAGGGCTTCTACGGCGCGGTCGCCTTCGAGTACCAGATCGTCAACCTCGCCGGCCCGATCGGCATCGGCTTCCAGTGGAGCATGCTCCGCGACAAGGCCCAGGCCCTGCTCGCCGAACCGCCCGCCGAGGGCTCCGTCCGCAGCGCCGCCGACAGCACCCGCTTCGCCGTGATGCCGCTCGCCCTCCAGGCCGTCTACCGCTTCCATCTGCTCGCCGACCGCTTCCGCATCCCGATCGTCCCCTACGGTAAGTTCGGCGTCAACTACTCGTTCTGGTGGTCCAAGAACGGCAGCGGCGACATCTCCACGATCAAGGACGACAACGGCAAGGTCATCGATAAAGCCCGCGGCGGCGCCTGGGGCTTCCAGAGCAACGTCGGCGGCATGCTCCGCCTCGACTGGCTCGAGCGCGGCGAGGCCCGCAACCTCGACCGCATCACCGGCATCAACCACACCTACGTGTTCGCCGAATGGCAGTTCTCGCGCGTCAATAACTTCGGCCGCAAGAACAGCATCAGCCTCGGCGACTCCACCTGGCTCATCGGCCTCGCCATCGAATTCTGAGCCGCGCGCGGCCCGACCCGAGGATGTCCGAAGGGACATGTCCCCACGGACATGTCCCCACGCCCCCGCTACGCGCTCAGCTTGCTGATGAACGCGAAGTCGACCTTACGCCGCTGCAGCGAGGCGTCGGTCGCCTCGACCATCAGCCGGTCGCCGACCATCAGCACGTGCCCCGAGCGCTTGCCGACCAGCCGCACGAGATTCTCCTCGAGCTCGTACAACTCGCCGCGCTCGCGCTCCAGCGTCGCCAGGCGGATCATCCCGTCGACGAAGGGCCGGTCCAACAGGATGTACATCCCGGCCGAGCCGAAGCCCGTGATCGTCGCCTCGAAGCGGTCGCCCAGGCGGTCGCGCATGTACGCCGCGGCGAACAGCGCCTTGCTGTCGCGCTCCGCGTCCGCGGTCGCCCGCTCGCGCGAGCTGCTGCGCGCCGCCTGGGCCTGGCTGACCTCCAGCTCCGGCATCGCCGGCACCGGCTCCGGCCCCGCCTGCCCGCCCGTGCGCGCCAGGTACGCCTTGAGCACCCGATGGGCCACCAGGTCCGGGTACCGACGGATCGGCGACGTGAAGTGGACGTAGGCCGGGCTCGCCAGCGCGAAGTGCCCGCAGTTGTCCGTGCTGTAGACCGCCTGCGCCATCGCCCGCAGCATGAACATGTGCAGGGCCGTCCCGCGCGCCTGGCTCTCCGCCAGCGCCAGGAACTTCTGCACCCCGCGCGGCGTCGTCAGCTTCTCGGGGTCGACCTTCATGCCGAGCACCTCGGCCGCGCTGGCCAGCAGCGCCAGCTTGTCGGTGTCGGGCGTATCGTGCACACGAAACACCATCGGCAGCTTGTGCTTGACCGCGATCTGCCCATTGGCCTCGTTGGCCGCGAGCATCAGCTCCTCGATCAGGTTGTATGCGCGGGCCACCGACTCGCTGGCGCGCGAAGGCACGATGTCGCGGATCCGGCTCGGGTCATCCTGGTCGAGGATGATCTTCGTCTCCGGCAAATTGAGCTCGACCGCCCCGCGACGCAGACGCATCGCCCGCAGGCGGTCCGCCGCGCGCCGCAGCAGCTTGATCCGCGCGATGACCACCTCGTCCAGCTTGCCGGCGTCCTCGAGCTCCGCCGCGACCTGCTCGTAGCTCAGGCGCATGTGGCTGTGGATCACCGCGGCGCGCAGCACGACCTCGGTGGTCTCACCGGCGGGGTCCAGGCGCATGCTGATCACCATCGCCAGGCGATCCTCGTTCGGCACCAGCGAGCACATGTGCGAGCTGAGCGCGTGCGGCAACATCGGGATCGCCCGGTCAGGCAGGTACGCCGAGAAGCAGCGCAGCGCAGCCTCGTCGTCGATCGCCGTGCCCTCGCGGACGTAATGCGACACGTCCGCGACCGCGATGTGGATCCGCATGTCATCGGTGTGCAGGTCGTCGCCGAGCAGCTCGGCGCACACAGCGTCGTCGAAGTCGCGGGCGTCGACCGGGTCGATCGTCATGAACGCCAGGCCACGCAGGTCGTCGCGACCCGCCAGCTCCTCCGGCGCGACCGCCTTACGCACCCCCTGGGCCTCTGCCAGCACCTGCTCGGGAAACTCGGGGTTGATGCCCCGCTCGATCAGGATCTTCATCTGCTCCGTGCCCAGCGTGTCCGGCGGCCCGAGCACCCGCTCCACGCGGACCAGCAGCGGCTCGCGCGGGTCACTCGGGTAATGCTCGATCGCCGCGACCACCACCATGCCCTCCGGCACATCGGCGCCCGGCGACACCAGCTCGGCGCGCCACAGCACCCGCGGGTCATCGGGCTCGAGCACCCAGGTGCGTCCCATCAGCCGAGGTACCCCCGTCAGGCGGGTCCGACCGCGCTTCACCAGCTCGACGATCTCACCCTCGAAGCCCTTGTCGGAGGCCCACGAACGGATCGTCACCTCGTCGCCGTCGAGCGCGACGCCCAGACGTCCGCGCGGGATATACACGCTGTCACCACCATCCAGCGGCTCCGCGAAGGCGAAGCCCGCCGGGTTCACAGTCAATTTCGCAACGACCGGGCCATCGCCCGCGCTGCGCGTCTTGTTCTCTCGCTTAATCACGGCGCAAACCATGCCCACCGTCGCACCCGCGCGCAACCGGGCAAACGCACGGATCGCCGGAAAACCCGTGCGCTTACTTCAGCGCACGCAGGTGCCCGTCATCGCAGCCGACGACCAGCAAGCCGCTGTCCGTGATCGCCACCGAGGAGTCGACGTCACCCGGCATCTCGTAACTCCACAACACCCGCCCCTTCGGCGACACCGCGTACAGGTGGTCGTCCTGACTGCCGACGTGGACCGTCCCGCGCGCGTCGATCACCGGCGTCGCGGCGATCCGCCCGCCCGTCGGCAACACCCACTTCACGTCCCCCGTCGGCGACAGCGCGTACAAATTGCCATCGAACGAGCCGACGTAGATCGTGCCGCTCGCGGCCACCGCCGCCGCCGCGCGGATGTCCTTCTGCGCGACGAAGCTCCAGCGCAAGCTGCCGTCGGTGCGCAGCGCGTACAGCCGGCCGTCGTCGGCCCCAATATACAAGTTGCCGTCCTCGCCCATCGTCGGACTACCGTCGACGTCGGCCCGCACGTTGTACGTCCACCGCAGCTTCCCGTCCTCGGTCTTGAGCGAGATCACCAGCCCATCCTGCGTGCCGACGTACAGGTTGCCGTCCCCCGCCACCAGCGGCGCCGCGAACACATGCTTCGCCTTCACGTCATCCTTGGGCGAAGCACTCGGCGAAGAACTGGGCGAAGAACTGGGCGAAGAACTGGGCGAAGAACTGGGGTAGTGCCAGCGGATCTTTCCGTCGCGGCCGATGCGATACACGCCATCTGCCCCGAGGTACAGGTCGCCGTCGGGGCCGATCGTCGGCCCGCCGTCAGCATCGCAGCGCGCCCCCTCGGGCCCCGGCACCCGCGGTGCGTCGCAGTTGCCGACCTTGAGCGTCCACACCACCGACTTGTTGACCAGGTCGATCGCGTACAGCGTGTCGTCGTCGGCGCCGACATAGGCCCGTCCATCCGCCGCCGTCGCCGTCGCCCACACCATGCCGCCGAGGTTGAGGTCGAGCACCACCTGCCCGGCCCGCGGCCCCTCCACCGCCACCCCGACGAAGCGCCCCGCATGGGTACCGACCAGCGCCGTCAGCTCCTCACCGATCTTCGTCACGATCGGCGAGGCGAACACCACCGAACCGAGGTCGACGTCCCAGACCACCACCGGCTGGCCCTCGGGACCGTTCCCGACGCTCGGACGCGCCTGCCCCGGCCCGCCGCGGGTCCAGCCCGAGCTGCGCACCTGAGCCGCCAGCGGCGCCGTCCCGATCGCGCCCGCCCCGGGTGGCCGCGGCGCCACACAGGCCCCCGACTCGCAGATCCTGTCGCCCTTGCACTCCTGGTCCGACCGGCAGCCCGACACCTCGTCCGGGCTCTCCGTGGCCGGACACGCGGTCAGCGCGCCAAGGCCCGTGAACACCATCGTGCCGACCCCGCAGATCGTCGCCAGCCGCCGCAGGACAGCCCCTGCCCGCAATTCTCGCCTCCGTGCCAGCGCGTCCATCCCGGCGCGCACGATATCACAGCGCCCGCGCATGCGAGATTGAGAGATGCCGAGACGCCGAGACGCCGAGATGCCGGGACGTTGCTGCCGCGCTACGGCGGCGCGCCGGCCCCGCCAACGGTTCGCCGTGCCGACTGTCCCCGGAGACATGTGCTCGCATAACGCCAGGCTGTCCCCAGGGCCATGTGACCTGCCAAACGCGCGGCGCAGGGGGACCGCGCCCCCCGATGTACAGGCACGCATCGCCGGCACCTCCGCCCACCCGCGCGATCACAGCAGCCGATGGCACGAGCCCCGTGTCGCCACCGCATCGTCGTGAGTTGCTTCACGGATCCGTCCACGCGGCTGCCCGGCCCCACCGAAAACCGGCACCTTCGCCGCCAACACGGGATTTTCCGCGATGGCCCCCCACGCCGGCCCACGCCCCCCCGGTCTCGCCCTCGCTCGCGCACCCCCAAGTAAGGGCTTGCAATTTATTTGCCTAGTATCTCCATCCAGGCTTTGACATCAATAATTGTAGATGGTAGGGATAAAACCCGTAGCGTTTGCCACGAGGCCGCTAAACCAGCGGAGCCCAGGAGTGCACATGTCCAGTCAACCAGCCGCGCGGCTCCTCGGCGGCGATGATCCAGTCGAAGAGATCTACTACCGGAAGGGTGACATCGACTTCTGCTTCCTCCTCAATCGGAGGCACCACAATCTCCGGGTCTTCGACTACCGGGTCGGCAACTACCAGCAAAAGCGCGACTTCTTCGATCGCATCGCCAGGACCGAAGGCCTGCGCAAGGTCTTCACGGTCGTGGAGAAGCAGGACAGCAAGTCGTGGCGCAGCGTCGGCTTCTCCCGCGAAGGCGCCATCCCCGGGTATTTCCGCACGGCGGACGCTTACATCATGAGCCGGGTCTACACCGAGGACGGCGAACCGATCCAAGGCGGCGCCCCCAAGCTCACCGTGCCCCCGCTCCCCACCGGCAAGGAGCCGAAGGATAAGGACCTCAAGCACACCTCCAAGCCGCGGGGCCTGACCTTCGAGGTCGTCAACGACATCCCCCGCCTCCAGGAGATGATCCGCGAAGTCGGTACCGGTGGCCTCTACGCGCCGTTTCGCCGCGGCGTGTTCAACCCGGACATCGCCGTGCTCGCCAAGCTCAACAAGCGCGACTACTGGGTCGGCGCCGAGACCGACAGCTCGTTCGGCCACGCCAAGATCGACATGCTCACCCCACCCCTCAAGGACGTCGACCTCCCCGTGCTCGAGTTCTGCGTCAAGACCCTCCTCGATGAGCTCATCAAGGTCGACACCGCCAGCGTGTTCGCCCTGTGCGCCGCCGACTGGGCCCTGAGCAGCCAGGTCTACGGGGAGCTCGGCTTCAAGGTCACCGCCCGCCTCACCGACCACATCACCCGCGAAGATGACTTCATCGGCGCCCAACTGTGGCACCGCCGCCTGGTCCACCTCCCGACCCCAAAGCTGTCCAGCATCCTCGTCTAGCCCCTTGACGCCCCCCCGAGGCGCTTTACCTTCCCCGCCGGCCGACCCCACCAGGGTCTGGCCGGCGTCTCCAATTTGTCCGTCATACAAAGTCATGCAAAGGGTGCCCACGTGAACGAGAAGGCAGAGAAGCACGAGTTCAAGGCCGAGGTCAGCGCGCTCCTGCGGCTGGTGACCAACTCCCTCTACACCAACCGGGAGATCTTCCTCCGCGAGCTGCTCTCGAACGCCTCCGACGCGCTCGACAAGGCCCGATTCCAGGGCCTGGTCGACCAGGAGCTGCGCGACCGCGACGCCAAGCCGAAGATCCAGGTCCACGCCGACGAGCAAACCGGCCTCCTGGTGATCGAGGACACCGGCATCGGCATGACCCGCGACGAGATCGCCAAGAACCTGGGAACGATCGCCCACTCCGGCACCCTCAGCTTCCTCGAGCGCGCCAAGGCCCAGCAGGAGAACGGCCAAAAGCCCGACCTCAACCTCATCGGTCAGTTCGGCGTCGGCTTCTACAGCGCCTTCATGGTCGCCGACCGCATCGACGTGTACAGCCTCAGCGCCGTCCAGGGCAGCGAGCCCGTGCACTGGAGCTCGACCGGCGACGGCACCTTCACCCTCGGCACCAGCGAGCGCGAGCTGCGAGGCACCCGCATCGAGCTGCACCTCAAGGAGGACGCCCGCGAGTTCCTCGAGCGCTACCGCCTCGAGTCGATCATTCGCCGCTACAGCAACTACGTCATGCACCCGATCCGCGTGCAGGTGCGTGACAAGGACGGCAAGGACGACGAGGAGAAGCAGGTCAACGAGGCCAGCGCCTTCTGGATGCGCCCCGCCAAGGACCTCAAGCCCGACGACTACAAGGAATTCTACAAGCACGTCATGGGCGGCTTCGTGATGCCCGGCGACGAGCCCCTCGGCCACATCCACGTCAGCGCCGACGCGCCGATCCAGTACGTCGCCCTGCTCTACCTCCCGGGCAAGCCGCCGGCCGACATGTTCCAGGAGGACCGCAAGAGCCTCCAACTGTTCGCCCGCCGCGTCCTCATCATCGATAACTGCGACAAGCTGCTGCCGCCCTACCTCCGCTTCATGCGCGGCATCGTCGACTCGGAGGACCTCCCGCTCAACGTCTCCCGCGAGATGCTGCAAGAGCACGGCACCCTCAGCGCGATCCGCCGCCAGCTCACCCGCAAGGTGTTCAAGCTGCTCGCCGACATCGCCAGCGAGCGCCCCGACGACTACATCAAGGTCTGGGACAACTTCGGCGCCGTCCTCAAGGAGGGCCTGCACACCGACCACAGCCAGCAGGAAGAGATCATGAACCTGCTGCGCTTCCGCAGCAGCCACAGCGACGGCAAGCTCGTCTCCCTCGCCGACTACGTCGCCAGCATGCCCGAGGGCCAGGAGGCCATCTACTACATCACCGGCGAGTCGCTCGAGGCCGTCGCCCGCAGCCCGCACCTCGAGGCCTGTCACGCGCGCGGTTACCAGGTCCTCTTCATGACCGACCCGATCGACGAGTGGGTCGTCCAGGACCTCCCGAACTTCAAGGACAAGCCCCTGCGCAGCGTCACCCAGGGCGACCTCGACATCCCCGAGAAGCCCGAAGAAAATCAGGACGACAGCAAGACCGACATCGCCGCGGCCCTCGGCAAGGCCCGCGAGCTGCTCTCCGACCGCGTCAAGGACGTCCGCGCCAGCAAGCGCCTCCGCGAGTCCGCCTCCTGCCTCGTCGACGACGAGGGCGGCCTGTCCCGCAACATGGAGCGCATCCTCAAGGCCGCCCGCCAGAACGTCCCGAGCCGCCAGCGCATCCTCGAGCTCAACCCGGACCACCCCTTCGTCCAGGCCGTGAGCAAGCTGGCCAGCGAGAGCCCCGACGACGCCCGCGTCGGCACCTGGCTCGAGCTGCTCTACGACCAGGCCGCGCTCGCCGAGGGCGTCGTCGCCGACCCGGCTGGCATGGTCAAGCGCATCCAGTCCGTCCTCAACAGCGCGATCAAGCTCTGAGCGACCCGGACCTCAAGAGCCGCCGCTCCACTCCTCCGGGAGTCGGACGGCGGCTCGCCTCATGGACATCCCGTAACGCCAGCGCCCCCCGCCCTCGGCGAGGGCCAGCCCTACATCTACGCCTTCGAGCGCCTGCTGCTCTGGGCCCGCAAGCCGTGACCCGCGTGACGGCCTACGCCCCCCGCCGCTACAATGGCGCCGCATGACGAACCGCCTCGCCCTCACCCTCACTTTCGCGGCCGCCTGTGCCGACGAGGGCCGCGCCACCGAGACCTCGCCCGCCACCACCACGCTCCCAGGCTCGACGAGCACCTCCGCCAGCACCGGCGTCGACACCTCCTCGACCACCACACCAACCACGACCGCTTCGTCCACCACCACCGAATCCACCACCGCGGATCCAACGACCACCACCGAAGCCTTGACCTCGAGTAGCTCGAGCACCTGCGCCGGCCCCGACTGCGACATGTGTCAGGACGGCGAGACCCGCTGCACCGGCGACGTCTCCGAGCTGTGCAAGGCCGGCCTGTGGCTCGAGTACGAGCGCTGCGACCCCGAGCAGGGCCTCAGTTGCGGCGCCGAGGGCGTCTGCGAGGGCCCCTGCGCCGCCGCCAAGCTCGGCCAGAGCTACATCGGCTGCGACTTCTACCCCACAGTCACCTCGCAGCACGACGACTACAACAAGGACCCGCACCTCTTCGCCGTCACGATCGCCAACACCACCGCTGCGCCGGCCACCGTCACCATCACCCGCGGCGACGCCGACGTGGCCATGGCGATCGTCGAGCCCGGCAGCGTCGAGGCCGTCACCTTGCCCTGGGTCACCGAGCTGTCCGAAGGCGTTGGCCCGAGCGCCCTCGTCGTCGACGGCGCCTACCGCCTGCGCAGCGATCAACCCGTCACCGTCTATCAATACAACCCCTTCGCCGCCACCGTCTCCAACGACGCCTCGCTGCTGATCCCCGTCAACGCCTGGGGGCAGCGCATCGTCGTCGCCTCCTCGACCGAGGCCTTCGACTTCCCCGGCTTCTACACCGTCGTCGCCGCCCACGACCTCACCACCGTCACGCTCACCCCCTCGGCCACCGGCAAGGCCGTGCTCGCCGGCGGCGGCGTCATGGCCGACGGCACCGGCCAGCTCGTGCTCGACCGCGGCGATGTCCTGCAGGTGCTCACCGACAGCGGCGACCTCACCGGCACCCTCATCGAGGCCGACCGCCCGGTCCAGGTCATCGGCGGCAGCAAGTGCCTGTTCGCACCGATCGACCTGTTCGCCTGCGACCACGGCGAGGAGTCGATCTTCCCGGTCGAGACCCTCGCCAGGACCTACGTCATCATCCCACCAGCCCAGTACCCGGACGGCCTCCAGGAGAACCCCCAGGTCGTCCGCGTCATCGCCAGCGAGGCCAACACCACCCTCACCTTCACCCCCGACCAGCCCGTCGCCAAGCTGCTCGCCAAGGTCGGCGACTTCGTCGAGCTCCCCTCCGACACCGCCAAGTTCGTCGTCAACGCCGACAAGCGGGTCCTCGTCTCGCAATTCATGGCCAGCGCCGGCAGTCACCCCGCCATGCTCCTCGCCGTCACCCCCGAGCAGTGGCGCACCGACTACCTCGTGCATGCCCCGCCGAGCTGGGAGGTCAACTTCGTCGACATCGTCGCCGCGCAAGGCACCACCGTCATGGTCGACGGCGCCGCCATCCCCGCTCTCATCACCATCCCCGGCACCACCTACGCCTACGCCCACGTCAAGCTCTCGAACCTCGGCGACGGCAACCACCGGATCACCGGCAGCGACCGCGTCGGCGTCTCGATCTACGGCCTCCAGACCGCAGGCAGCTACTGGTACCCCGGCGGCCTCGACCTCACCCCGATCCCCCCGGGCTAAATTCACGTATGCTCGGCGCGTGCTCGCCCGCGCCGCCTCGCTCACTGTCGCCGCCGTCACGCTCCTGACCCCGATCCTGGCCCGTGCGGCCCCGATCGAGTTCGTGGAACAACGCCGCAACTTCATGATCTTCGACGACATCGACGGCACCGTCGAGAACGCCAACTGGTTCAACCGCGAGCCCTTCTACGCCGGCTACTACCCGCTCGAGGCCGGCTTCTTGAAGGTCCACCCCGACGACAGCCAGTTCATCGTCGTCTACACCACCTTTAGCCTGGTCCAGGGCGTCGGCGCCTTCTACCAATCGCTCGCCAACGACGTCGCCGGCATCGGCTACCAGAAGGCCGCCGACCTCGACCCCATCATCCCCGCCGAGTTCTTCGACGACACCCCGGACAGCCAGTTCCAGGGGATGTTGCACATGAACGACTGGCACAACTTCCTCCTGCCCGGCAACACCGGCTTCAATGACCCGTGGATCTCGCTGGTGTTCGGCCAGGAGCTCGGCCACGCGTGGCTGTCGTTCGTGCACGCCGACCTCGGCGACGGCCCCAGCGACAAGATGCTCGGCCGCGCCAAGGCCCACTGGAGCTTCTACCTCCACACCGACGGCTCGCCCGTCGAGGGCCACCGCTGGACCGACCACGGCGACGGCAACTTCACCGCCGCCAAGCTCGACAAGTACCAGTTTAGCGACCTCGACCTCTACCTCATGGGCCTCATGGGCCCCGACGAGGTCGAGCCGTGGTTCCTCATCAACGACCCCCACGACTGCCCCGACTCCGCCCTCGAGAACATGGAATGCGCCGCGCCCGAGGGCCACGGCTTCAAGGCCGACCAGTACCGCGTCAAGGGCACCCGCCAGGACATCACGATCAAGGACGTCATCAACGTCGAGGGCCCCCGCGTCCCCGCCTACCCCGAAGCCCCCAGCGAGTTCGACCTCGCCTTCCTCCTCATCAAGCGCCCCGGCGAGACCCTCTGCGACGCGGAGCTCGCCGCCATGGACGAGATCGTTCAACGATCGATCGACACCTGGGTCGGCCAAACCCGCGGCCGCGCCAACATCGTCAACCGCACCCACGTCGACACCGAAGTCGACCCCGGCATCGCGTGCGTCCCCACGCCCGAAACCACCAGCACCGGCAGCGACAGCGAGTCCAGCAGCGACGACTCCAGCACCTCGGCCGCACCGACCACCGGCCAAGACCCAAGCACCACC
>Ga0105046_10000289_pt1 | contig 66895 bp, 49 predicted proteins | sample MAT03_FD_78385 | JGI IMG/M metagenome (GOLD analysis project Ga0105046, IMG submission 78385) | Freshwater microbial communities from Lake Fryxell liftoff mats and glacier meltwater in Antarctica - MAT-03 (megahit assembly) | ecosystem: Environmental > Aquatic > Freshwater > Ice > Liftoff...
AATACGCGAATGAGGAGGTCATTCTGAAATATATTCAGCATCAGGGTGAGGCAAAAGGGAATTATAAACAACTGCATAAGACGCAATTAAGTTTGGCGTTCGGGTAACGCGATACCCCGTCAGTTCTGCTGCGGGGTATTTCATTTTTTGTAAAGTTCTACAGGCAGTTCATCCGGGTCAAAAAGAAAAGTAAATTTTTTGCCGGTAAATTCATCAGTCCTTGTAGGTTCGCAAGCAATTCCTTTCTCTAGTAATTGGTTAACCGCGTTTTGCGAATCCGTTACTTTAAAAGCGAGTTGCCTGAGTCCTGCTGCTTCGGGACGCCGTGCCTTTTTTGGGACATTAGGAAATGAGAAGAGTTCAACGACATAAACGCCGTTTAACGAGAGATCAAGCTTGTATGAATCCCGTTCCTCGCGATAAACTTCATTTTCAATGTTGAATCCGAGTATTTCTGTGTAGAATTTCTTGGATACTTTATAGTTTGAACAAATGACAGCAAGATGATGTACCCCCTTTTAAAAAGCTCATGAAGCAAAATTAATTTTAATTTGTCAAGCTTGTTGAGCAAGCCAGACAAAGATCACAGCGATTGTTGCAGGAACGATCTGGACAAATAAGATGGATCTTTGTGCGGTAATTGCTCCGTAAATTCCTGCTACCATTACACAGCCCAGGAAAAAATAAGCCACATTGGCACGCTTGCGTACATCACTAATCAATAAAGACCAGATCAGTCCGGCAGTCAGGAAACCGTTATATAGCGTCTGTCCGAAAACTAGGTGTTTGGATGGAAAAATTCAGTTTCGAGGCGTGTTAAAAAAAATGATTGTGAGGTTTACTGGGGTAAATGAGCGATTATTTTTTTTTGACACAACGACGAAAATGGAGTTTTCGGCCAAACACTATATAGGCCTTGGTTGGCAGCAAGCGCTTTTGTCTTTTCGAAGAGATCGGGAAGGATGGATTTAAAAGCTTTCCTCCCGCGGGTGGTCCAGGCGAACATCTCCAGCCAAAGAATATAGATGTGTAGAAGAGCAACGCCCGCTATTAAAATTTCTGAAATAAGTTTCATTTAATTTGTTTCTAAACTAAAAATAAACATTCGTTTTGGTTATACAAATTAAAACATAAGAAAACCCCTATATGGTTTATTTTACTATATTCGTATTCCGTTTTTTTAGACAACTATTCAATGTGCTCAACAACCAAGGGTAATTTTGTCCCACAACCGCTTCATTTTGATGGCTACACCCTTTTTAAAAGAGAGAACGGTATCATGGAGATCCACTTTAAAGAGGGATTTGCAATTGGTCTCAACGACGCCAAAAATATTATAGGGACCATTGAAAAAATTAAGGAGCAAGAAAAATGTCTTTTCCTCGTGGTCTTTGAAGAGGATAATACTTTTAGCTTGGAGACCCGCGAATATATTTCGTCGGATGCCGTTTCTAAAATAATAAAAGCTGATGCTTTCGTGATCAAAGGTTTGGCCCTGGAAATACTTGGTAAAGGCTATTTAAAGATCAACAAGCCAAATCGTCCAACACGATTATTTAAATCGGCGGCGATAGGAGCACTGTGGCTGCTTAATTTTGTTGAGCAGTAAGATTTCAGATTTATTTCACTCGCTCCAAGTACTCACCGTTCTCAGTGGTGATCCTTAGCTTATCGCCAATGTTCACAAACAGCGGAACCAGAATGTTAATTCCACCTTCTACTTCTGCGGGCTTCAATAGCTTGCCTTTAACACCTTCTTCGGTATAGATAACTTCCAGCTCAACATGTTTTGGAAGATCTCCGTTTAGAGGTTTTTGATTTTCATCGAAACGAATAGTAAGCACCATACCTTCTTTTAAGAATTGAATGGCGTCTGCAAAAAGAACTTTAGGAATGTGTGTTTGCTCAAAGGTTTCCTGGTTCATACATACAAGAAAGTCGCCTTCTGTATAAATATACTGCATCTCTTCTTCGTCAACACGAATAAAATCTATTTTTTCACCAGACCGGAAGCGGATCTCACTTTGTTTGCCGCTCTCTACGTTACGGCATTTTACAGAATAGATTGCGTTGCCCTTGCCGGGAGTGATGTGATCGTAATCAAGTATTTTTAAAAGTTCACCTTCGTGTCTGAAGAATGCGTTTTTTGAAATGTCTGAAGTAGTTGCCATTGCATTTGTTTAGGGGCGGAAAGGTACGGTCTTTTTTGCGAAGGGCAAAGGCAGGTGCATTTATTTTTCAGCGATAAACAGCTTAAGGTACTTAATGCCCATCGAAAGTTTGTTTCTTTCCCATAGTTCTTTTTCGATTCCTGCTTTTTCTCTTTTGTATTTTTCGAGCAGCGCCGGCTTTGATTTCAGAAATTCTTCCATCTGGCCCATGCTGATGTTGTTTTTACGATCGTTAAAGTACATGTAAATCCATCCTCCCGGAGCGGTGAGTCCCTGCAAAAAGCCTTGTTTGTCGTAATTGGGAAGTTTTCCGTAGACCACGCAGTATGCACCCATTGTTCCGCCTCCAAACGTATAATACATGTACTCTTCAGAATTTTTATCTGGCCTGATCTGGATTTCATCTCCAATCTGGTAACCGAAATAAAAAGAACAAGAGTCTACAAGGCTCAGCTTTTTCTTTTTCGAGTCTGCTGTGGTGTACTTGATTTCCCTGGCATCAACAGTGACGGATTGTCCGCGATAAATTCGCCCCTTATTAAAAAAATCTTCTTCTGTTTTGAAAAGGTAAAAAGAATTGGCTTTATAATCGGAAGAATCGACTTGCGCAGTGGATAGCTTGCCGCAGCCAACAAAAAATAGTACGAGAAGAGCATGGTTTATTTTCATTGCAAAGTCGATAAGACTTAACAATAATACAAAATTTTATTAAAAAGAAATTCTTGAGTTGATTTTATGTTCAGCTGGGTCTTTTAAAGAAGAACGATGTTTTTAAAATATGTTTGGTAGCATGTTTTTTTCTGGGCATCCAGCCTGAAAAGGGGTAAATAATTCCACGCATTCAAATATATAACAGTATATAAGTACTAAAGAGCTATTGGTACAAATTGTTAGACAGAGATCCAATAATTGCGATTGCTGCAAACATCGAAGATGCCATTTGGCATAGAATTAGTAACATATTCAACGCTTAACGATAATTTCTTTTCGATTTTAATAATTTGTTTTTTTTGTTGCAAGAAACAATTTTATAGGCATGAGTGGAAATTACCTTTGCAGCACCAACAAGTAAAAACAAAAACATGAAAAAATCACTATTACCCATCTTATTCTTTTTTACATCATTTAATTTTATCGCCCAGAGCGGCTTGTCAAACTTGAGTTTCGAAAGTTGGACGTCGATCGGTGTCGTTGAAATTCCAACTGGATTTATTGGAACAGGACTCAGCAAGCAAAACTCAGGAGCTCAGCAGGGGACGTACTTTGTGCGTATCAGTAATTCAGTAAACTATCAGGGAATCCTGATGTTAGGTTCACCATCGGCAAACCCAAATGTTAAAATTGGAGTGCCTTACACGCAAAATCCTACCTCTATTAGTGGTTTTTATAGGACTTCAGGTTTAGTTGCCGGCGACGTTGTAGGCTTAACTGCTTTCACAACAAAGTCAGGGTGGGGAAGTGCTCTCGCTTCTTTTTCGCAGACTGCTAACGTTGCTAACTGGACTTCTTTTTCAGCTTCATTTTTCGTTTTAGGTACTGCTGTTGACTCTCTTTTTGTTGCCGCATCTTCTGGAAACATATTTGGAGGAAATAATAATTCTTTAAGTGCTGTTCTGGATCTTGATAACTTAGCACTAGCCATAACAGTTGGTATTGATGAGAGATCTGTTGGGACAGCTTTTTTAGTATATCCAAATCCGGCTTCCTCTGAGGCAAACGCTATTTTGAAAGATGAAAATGCAAGTTTCCTGAAGATTACTGATATGAATGGAAGAGTGATAAAAGAACAAGAACTGAATCGGGGACAAACAAAAATTGATCTGCGAAATTATGAAAGAGGAATTTACTTTTATTCAATGCTGGATGGAGACAAGAGCATAATCTTTACAAGTAAACTCATAATAAGCGAATAATTCATTGATGTTTTTTTCAATAAGGTATTCGCTTTTAACCGGCTATTTTAAGGATGTAAAAGGAGATCAGGGGACGATCTTAATTGCAATATTTCCGGTTTTTTGTCCGGTGTCGACGTATCGTGTGGCTTCTATAATGGCATCAAAAGCATACGTGCGGTCTATTAGCGCTTTGTATTTTCGGTGTTCGATAAGGTCTTTAATAAATTCAATATCTGTTTTGGTTTCTTTTGGAATAGGGAAGATCACCTTTTTGGCACCTAGCAGGGGTGTGAAGAGGGCAAGAAAAATATTCTGTGACAAATAGCCGAGTTCGGTTGAGAAATAAACTCCTCTGGGCTTCAGTAATTTTTTGCATTTGAAGTAAGAACTTTTTCCAACGGCGTCGAAAACAAAATCAAAGAGCTTTTCTCTTTTTGTAAAGTCTTCTTTTGTATGATCAATCACTTCATCAGCTCCTAATGATTTAATCAGCTCCATGTTTTTGGTGTTGCTGGTCGCAGTCACTTCAGCGCCAAAATATTTTGCAAGTTGAACGCCTGCTGACCCTATAGAGCCTGTTGCGCCGTTTATAAGAATCTTATGGTCTTTTCTAAGTTTTACTTTTTTAAAGTAAGTGTTCGCCAACCATGGACCTTCCAAACTTGCAGCAGCTTCTTCATAAGTAATTCCTTCAGGCATCAAAGCAATAGAGCCTTCTTCGGGAACGCAGATGTATTCGGCATGCGCGCCGAACACCATGCAGTTTAGTCCGAATACTTTATCGCCCACTTTAAACAGCTTTACATTTTTACCAATGGCCTCCACCTCGCCGGCAAGTTCAGTGCCGAGCACCAAATTTTTGGGTTTGAATAATCCGCCAACAACTCTCACTGCAAGGTATTCTGGGTTTCTAAATCCACTGTCGGTGCGGTTAACCGTAGTAGCATAGATTTTTACAAGCAGTTCGTTATCTTTTGGAATAGGCTTTGGAATGTCCGTTAACCGAAGAACTTCAGGGGGACCATATTTTGTGTGAATGCAAGCTTTCATTTTGCGATAAAAGTAGAGAATTAATGCAACGTGTATTTGCCGCTTATCCGAAAATAGTAATTAAAATGTGGAAGAGAATATGCCAAACGTTCTGTAAGTATAACTTGATTTAACAAGCTGGAATCCTTCAAAGGCGATTTTAACGGGTTGATTTTAAACTCAGACTCCCACGATTTTATCGACAAGAATAGAAATAATAAATGCTATAAAATACGTCACGATGAGCGTGCATATTAATGCAAAAAGAATAAAGGCTAAATAAATAAAGAGTTTGGTGCCTCTGTCAAATGTGATGTACTTTGTTTTGTAATAACTTGTTTTCGATGCTTTAAGATGTACCATTATCAAAAGCAGGATTGCTGACAAAACAGCAACGGCGAGTCCGCTAATGAGTCCGTAAGTGAAGCCGCCGTGTAACTGGATCATCATATTATTTTAATGTTTGACAAGTTGAAAGTTTCTGTCTTGCTGTGTTGAACTTAATTCAGAAGTCAACCTTATAATATTGCTTATTCGTTGTGGATAAATATACCGTATTTTTAAGCAGATAAATTTCTGCGGGATATAACTTCACGGAGGTTTCATGAGGTATCTAGCATCCGTCGTAATGACGCTAATCCATCAAAATACCACGTGAGAAACTTTACTGAACGGCGTTACAACGGTATATTCCCGTGCTTCTTCTTAGGAAGCACATCCACCTTGTTCTCGAGCATTTTAAAAGCCTTGATCAGTTTTATGCGGGTATCTTCCGGCTTAATTACTTCGTCAATAAAGCCGCGTTCTGCCGCGCGGTAAGGATTTGCAAACATCGTTTGATATTCGGTTTCTTTTTCTTTCCATTTTGCATCCTTGTCTCTAGCAGTGGAGATCTCGCCTTTAAAAATAATTTCGGCAGCTCCTTTAGCGCCCATTACGGCGATTTCAGCGCTTGGCCAGGCATAGTTCATGTCAGCACCAATGTGTTTACTGTTCATTACGTCATAAGCGCCACCATAAGCTTTGCGTGTAATCACCGTAATTCTTGGAACGGTTGCCTCACTGAAAGCGTATAATAATTTCGCTCCGTTAGTAATGATGGCATTCCATTCCTGGTCAGTTCCCGGTAAAAATCCTGGTACGTCTTCAAATACTAAAAGTGGAATATTAAAACTATCGCAGAAACGTACAAAGCGAGCGGCCTTGGTAGAGGAATGGATATCGAGTACACCGGCAAGCACCGCAGGTTGATTGGCAACAATACCAATACTTCTTCCTGCAAGACGAGCAAAACCAACAACAATGTTTTCTGCAAATAATTTATGGACTTCAAAAAAACTGTTATCATCCAGTACTTTTTCAATCACCTCGCGGATGTCGTAAGGTTGATTTGCGTTTTCAGGAATAATGCTGTTTAATTCGGGACGTTTTTCGTTCCCTGCTTCGTAAGGCAGAGAGGGTGCATCTTCTTCGCAGTTTTGAGGAACATAACTTAATAAAGTCTTTAAATAGTTAATAGCTTCTACTTCGTTAGCACATGCAAAATGCGTCACACCACTTTTAGTAGCATGCGTCATAGCACCACCTAACTCTTCTGAAGTTACTTCTTCATGCGTTACGGTCTTTACAACGTTTGGACCTGTTACAAACATGTAGCTGGTGTTTTCAACCATTAAAATAAAATCCGTCATAGCAGGACTGTAAACCGCACCGCCGGCGCAGGGCCCCATAATCGCTGACAGTTGAGGAATAACTCCACTGCTACGAACGTTGCGGTAAAAAATATCAGCGTACCCTCCCAGAGAAACAACACCCTCCTGAATCCGCGCGCCACCACTGTCGTTAAGACCAAGAAGTGGTGCACCATTCTTCATTGCAAGATCCATGATCTTGCAAATTTTTTCTGCGTGTGTTTCACTTAAGCTTCCACCAAATACAGTGAAATCCTGCGAAAAGACGTAGGTGAGTCTTCCCTTCACATTGCCGTAGCCGGTCACAACACCGTCTCCTAAATATTTTTCTTTCTCAAGACCAAAATCATTACTGCGGTGTTGCACCAGCATGCCGATTTCTTCGAAAGTACCTTCGACCATCAAAAAGTGGATGCGTTCACGCGCAGTGAGTTTTCCTTTTTTGTGTTGCGCGTCAATACGTTTTTGTCCGCCACCTAAAGCAGCTTCCGCGATCTTGTCTTCCAGTAATTTTATTTTGTCTTTCATAATTTTTTTTATTCGTTCTTCATTTTAGGTCAGAATGGAATTCTATCGGTGGTTATTTACGGAGAACAATTTTGACGGAACAAAAGAGAGACCAACGACAAGTCACTCTGAGCGCAATCGAAGAGTGTTACTCACCTTCCACCGAGTTCTTTCTCAGCTCCACCGGGTTGCTTTTCTTTCTCAGTTTTAAATTTAATAATTCCACGCCAAAGCTAAAGGCCATGGCAAAATAAATATACCCTTTCGGGATCTCAATTTTATTCACATGAATTCCTTCAACCACCAATAATACCGCAATCAACACCAAAAACGATAAGGCAAGAATTTTGAAAGTTGGGTGTTTATCGATGATGACAGCAATTTTAGGCGCATAGAAGAACATAATACACATGCTGATGACGACGGCTATAGACATAATTAGAATGTCACCGGCCATGCCAATAGCAGTGATGATACCGTCTACACTGAAAACGATGTCGATCAGCAAGATCTGGAACATAATGGCCCTGAAACCTTTCTTTAAGTTCTTTTTAGCGTCGTCGCCTTCTTCATTTGTGCCTTCCAGCTTGTTGTGAATTTCAAGCGTGCTGTTAACAAGTAAGAATAAACCACCCGCAACCATAATGATATCCTTTAAAGCAACAGAATGACCGAAGAGGGTGAACAATTCCTGTTCACCCTTAATCAGATAGAAAAGAGTAAAGAGCAGCGAAATACGCATGATGATGCCCACAACCATCCATATCATACTGGCCTTTTTAGTCTGTTCTTTCGGTAGCCGGCTCATAACAATAGACACGAAAATAACGTTATCAATTCCTAACAGGATCTCCATGACTGTAAGACTTAAGAGGCTTAATAACCCCTCGGCGCTGAATAAGTGACTTAACATAGGCTGTAAAGATATTATTTAATTTAATTTGGAAATAGATTGTGGATATTTTCGTGTCCCAGGCTTCTTTTCATAAATGTTAGGTGATTATGTTTACCCTTGTTGTAAGCTCATCGCTGAACTGTTGATTACACTCTCACTTTTAAAGACGATAGAGGTTTAATTCATTTTTCGGGGTAATTAACGCTACTTCTATTTCTGTTATGAATCTACGAGTAAATAACATCGCCCGGCATAGCCAGAGGAATTCCCGATAAAGCTTTTGTTATGGTGTATCAGGGAGCTGCGTGTTTCAATAAAAGTATAGTTCCCAAAACCCACATCATAGCTTCCTTGGTTCTTAAAATAAAAACTGCTTTTTTTAGCCCGGTCTTTTGCAGTCCAGACTGTTATCATAGCTCCAAAAACAGCATAAATACTGTGATAGAGAAGTGCAATCCACAGGGGACCAGCTTTGAACATCGGTTTTAACGGGGTAGTATAGTCCGTAAGTAAATACAACAATTCATGCGTAACCCCGGAAAGGAGCATCGCTGCTATAATTCCGGCAATCACAGCAAGAATCAGGCGAACTATATCTTTTTTGATGATCATAACGTAAACGCATAAAAAATAGGGCCATAAAAAAGGCACTTAAAATTGGATTTGGTTTTTCGCAGGCCCTGGCAATCAAAATTTTGCGGGAATTATCTTTTTATATTTCAGGTCTGTGGCATCTGCTGAAATCTGAGGCTTATAAACTAAATCGGCAATAAATTCGTATCTTTGCGACCTTATTTTTTAAAGAATGATCTCAGCGAGTAATGTGAGTTTGCAATATGGCAAACGTGTTTTGTTTGACGAGGTAAATGTAAATTTTACCCCGGGTAACTGCTATGGAATTATTGGGGCGAATGGCGCCGGTAAATCTACTTTTATGAAAATTTTAAGTGGGGATATCGAACCTACAAAAGGCCGCGTAAATATTTTACCTGGCATGCGCATGAGCGTGCTCAAACAAAATCACTTTGAGTTCAACGAATATACGGTGCTCGACACGGTGCTAATGGGCAACAAGCGCCTGTACCAAATCATGAAGGAAAAAGATGCCATCTATGCAAAAGACAATTTTTCGGACGCAGATGGAATTAAAGCGAGTGAACTTGAAGGCGAATTCGCTGAAATGAATGGCTGGAACGCAGACAGCGAAGCCGCTGAATTATTAACCAACCTGGGCGTAATGCCTGTCACGCATCAAAATCTTTTAAAGGATCTTTCAGGGAAGGATAAAGTAAAAACCCTTCTGGCACAAGCCTTATTTGGCAATCCTGACATCTTAATGTTGGATGAGCCTACGAATGACCTCGACGTTGAAACCATAGGTTGGCTTGAAAATTTCCTCGCAGATTTTCAAAACACCGTGATTGTAATTAGCCACGATCGTCATTTTTTAGATGCTGTGTGTACAAACATTTGCGACATCGATTTTTCTAAAATGAGTATTTACTCTGGTAACTACAGTTTCTGGTATCACATGAGTCAGCTGCAATTAAAACAACGCAGCGATCAGAATAAAAAGATAGAAGACAAACGTGCAGAACTTCAGGAATTCGTGCGCCGTTTTAGTGCAAATGCCAGCAAAAGTAGCCAGGCCACCAGCCGTAAAAAATTATTAGAGAAATTAACGGTAGATGAAATCCCTGCCAGCACCCGTAAATATCCCGGAATTATTTTCAAACAAGAGCGTGAAGTAGGCGACCAGATCTTACTCGTAGAGCACCTTAGCAAAACTAGTAAAGACGGCAACCTACTTTTTAAAGACGCGAATATCAATGTAACCAAAGGAGATAAAATCGCCTTCATTAGCAAAAATCAATTGGCTGTATCGAGTTTGTTCGAAGTGCTTGCCGGCGAGGACACAGATTTTAAAGGAACGGTTACGTTTGGCACTACGATCTATAAAGCATTCCTGCCAAACGACAACCATAAATTTTTTCAGAGCGATCTTAATCTGATCGACTGGTTACGTCAGTTCTCTAAAGACAAGGATGAAACATACATCCGTGGATTTTTAGGAAAAATGTTATTCAGCGGCGAAGAGGTGATGAAAAAATGTAACGTGTTAAGCGGAGGAGAAAAAGTGCGCTGTATGACCAGTCGTATGATGCTGCTGAATCCGAATTTATTGATTCTCGATGAACCCACGAATCACCTTGACCTCGAAAGTATTATTTCCTATAATGATGCGTTAAAAGATTATCCGGGCGTTATTTTTTTCACAAGTCATGATCACCAGTTAATGCAAACAGTAGCTAACCGCATTATTGAATTAACACCAAAAGGCATTATCGATAAATCGTGCACCTACGACGAATACCTAGAAAATCCTGCAATAGCAGAGCAACGGAAGAAGATGTACGCCTAAACTGTACCTTGTAAGCTGTCTGTTGTACCTTGCCTGTGTGCTTAGGCATCCAGACAAGGTACAACAGACAAGGTACATTGTAGAAACAAGTAAACGCATTTCAAATGACCAAACTCTCCGACCAAGTACAGCATCTTAAAAAAGACAAAGCGCTTAAAGAACTTATTGAGCGGGTAGGAACTCTAAAGAACAGCAGAGGTTCTGATCTTTATGTTTCTTTGATGCGTGCCATTGTCGGCCAGCAATTGTCTATAAAAGCGGCTGCTACTATCTGGAGTAGATTTTTAGCCTTGTTCAAAGACGGGTATCCCGACGCCAAAACCATTTTAAAAATGAAGGATGAGAAATTGCGTGCCGTTGGCTTATCTTATCAAAAGGCTAGTTACATTAAAAATATTTCAACATTTTCTATAGAAAAAACGCTGAACTATAAAGTTTTGAAATCAAAAACAGATGAAGACCTGATTAATTACTTGGTAGAAATTAAAGGTGTAGGAAAGTGGACCATTGAAATGCTTCTAATGTTTAGCCTGAACCGAGAAGATATTCTACCGCTCGATGATCTGGGTATTCAGAAAGGCATTCGTACTATTTATAAATTAACGGTGGAAAACAAAAAAGAACTTTACAAACAAATGATCGAGGCCACTGAGCATTTGCGTCCTTACCGCACCTTGGCATGCAAATACTTGTGGAGGTACAATTATTTTAAATAAAAATGTAAAAACTCAAATAAAAAAATGGAAAGGTATCGCTACATTTTCCATTTTACATCTTTCGTTTTACATTAGTTAGGTCTTCGTCTTCGTAAATTTCTCTGCCATCTTCACCGCTTCATAGAGGTTAACCGTTCCTGCATTTTTACCCAATTTTTCAAACTTAACTAATTCTCCGTTTGGATTTTCCTGACTTACTGAACCTGGTTTAACTACCTGTTTTCCTTTGTAGGTTTTTACACTGCTTTTAATAAGGATTTTTTTAATTTGTTCAGGAGTAAGAGTAGGGTAGTACGATTTTAAAACCGCTGCCACACCGCAGGTAACCGGAGACGCCATACTGGTGCCACTTGCATCCTTGTAACCATTTTTCGGAGTGGTCGAATAAATATCAACGCCCGGCGAATAAACGTCCACCGTTTTTTTACCATAATTTGAAAAAGGAGCCACTATCTTCTCAGCCGGTTGCCAGCTTAATGCACCAATATCCATAAAGTTTTTCGCCTCGCCTTTTCCTTCAAATTTTTTAGAAGGATAATGCATCACTACGTCAATGTCCACACCATCATTACCGGCAGCGTGAATTAAAAGCACACCCTTGCTGTCTGCATATTTCACAGCATCGTCTACTACTTTTTTATCCCAGCTGTATTTTTTTCCAAAGCTCATGTTTATCACTTTGCAGCCGTTATCAACTGCGTAGCGAATAGAATTTGCAACATCTTTATCACGCTCATCACCATCAGGAACGCAGCGGATAGCCATGATCCTTACATCAGCGGCTACACCATCCATTCCAATGCCATTGTTGCGGGCTGCTGCAACAATACCGGCAACGTGTGTGCCGTGAAAACTGTCCGGACCATTACAGTCCGCATTGCCATAATATTTTTCAGACGAGTTATTATAATCGTCTCCCACTATAGTCCTCGGATCAAAATCAAGGTTTAACATGTAATCCAGATTTTTCTTAAAATAATCCAGGCCTTCTTTAATGGCGGCGATTCCTTCATCCAGGTCTTTATATTGTCCGCTCTCAAAGAAATTTCCAAGTGCTATTGCTTTTAACTGTGTGCCCATTTTATCGGTAGGCTGGTATTTCTTAAGCTCAATAGCTGTTACTTTTTCAACCTTTTGCTCTTCTTTTATTTGCTCATTTATTTTACTCAAACCTGCATAAAACGCAGAGTAATTGGCAAGCGTAGACTCATTTTTTTCTTTGGCATCGGTGTATTCTTTGTTCACCGCGTTGTAAAGTATAAGCTCGTTTTTTTCTTCTTTCGTTTTAAAATCCGATTCTTTTTTTCCATCGTATTTGCCTCGTAATTTACGCACCAAACGTGTCATTTCAAGGTTATCCTTGTCCACATTTTTTCCGTCCTTGCCGCCAATAAAGTTCCAGCCGTGAATGTCATCCGCGTAACCGTTCTTGTCATCGTCAATACCATTTCCTGCAATTTCTCCCGAATTGGTCCACATCACAGCTTTCAAGTCTTCGTGGTCGTAATCCACACCGCTGTCAATAACCCCCACAATCACAGTGGTGGATTTTTTGTCTTTTAAAAGTTCTTTGTAAGCTTTTTCAGAGCTCACACCATTTACTTTATCGGCAGTGGCGTCGAGGTTAAACCAATTATCAGGCCTTTTTGCATTTTGAGCGTTAATAATAAGCGCTGATAAAACAAACGCATAAACAAATATTTTTTTCATATTGGTTGGTTTAATTGCTATGAGGTCGCCACCAAATCCATTATTGGAGTGTGGCCTGGCGTCGCCCATTTGTTTTTGTTAATTGAAATAGTTGATAGTAGCTAATAAAAGCGTTAGCAACAAATATAAGCTAAGTTTAATTAAGGGTCTTTGCCGTTTACAATAATTAAGAATCCAGCATTAAAAATACCTCGATAAGGGTGATAAAAAATAAATTCACAAAAATTGTTGCATTTATCGTTTTTTTTATAAATTTGAAACATATCTAATCATTAAAAACAATCAAAACATGAAAAAAATTACTCTTGCGTTATTTTCGGTTGTGTGTTTCTTTGGCTCAGTCCTCAGCCAACCAAACATTACGATACAAGCTCCTTTGGGAAACAGTTCCTCACAATTAAGAGCACCAAACGGCACTGTTGATCACACAGCTTTAAAAGCATGCTACCTTATTAAAAAGACTGAGTTAACAGCGTTAACCGGTACACTGGTAACGGGCTTAGCGCTTGATGTTCTTGGTGGTACAGGCTCTACAGCTGTAACTGGCCAGTTTACTGTTTATCTTCAAAATACCCCTGACGTAACTTATTTAAAGGGCACGAATTTTACAACTGCATTAACCGGTATGACGCAGCACTTTAGCGGAAATATTACTGTTCCTGCGGGTACAGGTGCTAGCGTAATCAATATTGGTTGCACTCCTAATTTTACTTATAATCCAGCTCAAGGTGGAATATATGTTGCGTTTGTATGGCAAAGTGCCGGACCTTTTGCGGCACTTACAAATCCTTGTACTTACAATGCTAACCTGACCACAGGTGGCGGGTTAGGCGCCTTGTCAAGCAGCAGCGTTTTACCTGCTCCAAACACAATGACTGTAAATGATTTCAGACCTGCATTCCTGCTTACAGCAGTTAACGAGGCAACCAATGAGATAACTGTAAACGCAGTATATGCTGCTGGAAAAGTTACCAAATTTGAGGGTGCTCAAACAGTAACAGCAACTATTAAAAATTCAAGTATTGGGCCACTTACTGGTGTAACGGTTACTTTAAATGTTACCGGTGCTAATACATTCAACAATGTACAAACACTTTCAACCCCTCTTGCAGGAGGTGCTACAGCAGTTGTATTGTTCCCTGGTTTCAATCCTACAGCCAATGGTTTAAACACAATGAGCGTTTCAACGAGTCCTGACCAGAATTTAAACAATAACTCCGTAGTTTGGACGCAAAGTGTAAGTTGTACTGACATCGCCATACACCCTCCCGTATCTGCGGGTTCATATACTTCGCAAGGATATGGTGCAGGTGCAGCCACCAGTGGCTTGATCTATGTTTTTCGATACACTGCACCTGTTTCTTCAAACGTTACAGCTGTGAAATTGGTAATACCTTCTTTTGCAAATGCAGCGAATCTTAACAAAAATATTTACCCGGTACTTCTTGATGCTTCAGGAAGTTTGATCGGTCAAGGTAACCAGGTTACTATAACTGCCCCTATTATGGACATATTTACAGCGTTAAGCTACACGGCTCCTCAGGCACTAGTTGCAGGTAACGTTTATTATATTGGTATCTCTACAACAGGAAATGCTTATTTCCCGGTTGGTAACACAGCATTCGGCGCTTACCCGGTACCGGGATACTTTTCAGCTCCTGCTGGCGGTGGTGCTTTGACTCCATTATCTTATGGTTTCCTTTCGCTGGCAGCTACAATGTCTTACTCAGCGACAATGCTTAGTGCTTCAGCGACAAAAACTATAGTTTGTAAAAAAGATGGTCCTAATACAGTAACTTTAACTGCTGTTGGTGGCACTGGTACAACGTTCACATGGACTCCTGGCGGTGCAACTGCATCTATCGTTGTTACTCCAAGCGTAGTAGGCACTGGTGGAGGTGTTCAGGTGTTCAACGTAACGGGCACTGATGGCCCAAGCGGTTGCAAAACTAACAACGCCTCTATTACGGTAAGTGTTAGTCTTTGTTTAGGTTTAGCTTCTAATAACTCAAATGGGTATGATATTAAATTATTCCCGAACCCTTCTGTTAGTGGTAAATCTACGATCACAGGCCTTGTGGGAACAAATTCCATTACTGTTTACAATACTTTAGGTCAGGTTGTATTCACTCAACTTGTAACAGAGGAGTCTACACTGATTGATTTATCTGCTCAACCTTCTGGTAATTATATCGTGAAGATCACAGATTCTAATAGCGAATCAAGATCTATCAAGGTAATGAACCAAAATTAACAGTTAATTCACTTTTTAAAAAAGCCCTTCCGTTTTTCGGAGGGGCTTTTTTATTAAAAAAAAATGTCAAACGGGGCGTTAGATTTACTATTTTTAGAAAATAAAATAAACTACTAAAAATGAAGAAAATTACTTTAAGCATTCTTGCAATGTGTTCTTTTTTTGGCACCGTGCACAGCCAGGCGAACTTTACAATTGTTGCACCAGCCAACAACGGTAGTACCTCTGAATTCAGAGCTCCAAACGGAACTTCGGGCCATGCGTATCAAAGAACCATAATGTACCTGTCAGCAGGCGAATTATCGCCTATGACCCTCTCCACCATCAACTCGTTTTCTTTTCAGTACGTGAAAGGAACAGGCTCTATTCCGGTTGCTGGTAACTTTACCGTTTATATGCAAAATACAAACGACCAAACTTATCTCAAAGGAACAAATTATGCTACGGCTGTTGCCCCTATGCAAGTTGTTTATAACTCTACTTACACCGTGCCAGCCAGTGTTGGTGCAGCCACCGTGGGTGTAAATTTAAGCAGTGCTTTCAGCTACACAGGTGGTGGCCTATACGTAGCTTTCGATTGGGAATCTACTGGTCCTTTCGCAGTAGCTGGAGCGACGTACGCTTGTAACAATACACAAACTGTTTGTGCTACGGCCGATGCAACTGCCCCTGGGCCAGCGCCAAACACTTTGGGAGTTTCAGCTTTCAGACCTTCACTTATTTTCAAAGCAGTGAACACAGCTTCAAACGAAATTACCGTTACGAACATTTATGCTGACGGAAAAATTTCAAAACTATTTAATACCCCACAGATTATTACTGCTGATGTTAAAAATCTTGGTCTTAATCCACAGTCTAATATTTCTGTTGCCTTAACGGTAGGCGGTGCAAATAGCTTTACCGACACAAAAGTGATTTCTAATTTGGCCGTTGGAGCCGTTGAAACGGTTACATTCACGGCCTTCACTACCCCTAATGGAGGTATCAATACAATTAGTGTTACATCTTTATTTATTGACCAGCTTTTAACGAATAATAAAAAAGTATGGACGCAGAGCGTAACCTGTAGTGAAGCAGGTTCTGTTCCTCCGGCTGCTAATGCTGCTTTTTTAACTACCAATGCTTATGGTGTTGGAGCTTCGGGAGCAGGTTTTGTTTATTGTACCGAATTTACGCCAAGTGCGAATGTTGATTTACGCGGTATCAATTTATTTGTCGCCAATTTCGCGCAATATAATGTTGGTCGCCCTCTAACTCCGGTTTTACTAGATAATACAGGAACTGTTTTAAGCAGCGGAAATACAGTGAATACCACGGCCACAATGCTTGGTAAATGGAATGTGTTTGAGTTTGTAACCCCTGAGCCGTTAACGGCCAATACACAGTATTTTATTGGAGTTTCTTTAACAACCAATACGTTTTATCCGATGGCGATCCTGAATAATACGTATACATCGCCTGCAGATTTCATTACGCCTGGATTCTACAATATTCCGGTTGGAGGCACTTCATTCAATTTGCTTCCAATTGACTATTTAGGACTTGAAGCAGCTTTAAGCTTTAGCTCTACAGTTATTAGCGTATCGGCTTCCAGAACTCTAGTATGTAAGCAAGACGGTGAAGGTTCGGTAACTTTAACCGGAACAGGCGCCCCTTCTGTAAACTACACATGGACGCCAGGTGGTCAGGGTGCATCCATTGTGGTTAGCCCAACGGTAGCCGGCACTGGTGGTGGTGTGAGAATTTATAACGTAGCGGGTACCGAAACCGTTAGTGGCTGCAGAACTAATAATTCTTCTATTACAGTAAGCGTTAGCACTTGCTTAAGTTTATCTTCAAACACCTCAAATGGTTACGATGTTAAATTATTCCCGAATCCTTCTGTAAATGGTAAATCTACGATTACAGGACTTGTAGGCATAAATTCAATAACTGTTTACAATACTTTAGGTCAGGTTGTATTCACGCAACTTGTGTCAGATGAGACTACAACCATCGATCTTTCTGCTCAGCCTTCAGGCAATTATATTGTGAAGATCACAGATTCAAACAGCGAATCCAGATCTATCAAGGTCATGAATCAAAACTAATTTTTGTTCAACTAGAGAGCCCTTCCGCAGTAACGGAAGGGTTTTTTTTATGCACACACTCTTCTGAAAGTCTGGGGTTAAGCTCTAAATTATGTTAATCAACTTGTTTTGTGTAACAAATAGGATAAAATATCCGTCTTATTTGAAATTTTGAACCCTAAAAACAGTAATTTTACACCTTTGAAAAAAATCTCAATACTTATCATTTTTTTTGCTGTCGCTTTTTCTTCTTGCAACAGCTATAATAAACTTTTGAAAAGCTCAGATTATGAGCTCAAGCTTAAAAAGGCAAAAGAATATTACGATAAAGCTTATTACATCAGGTCTTCGCAGCTTTATAGCGAGTTAATTCCTGTAGTAAAAGGAACCGATAGAGCCGAAGAAGTATATTACTATTACACCTGGAGTGAATATTATTTGAATGATTTTATACTTAGTCAGTATCATTTTAAAAACTACACCCGTCAGTTTCCGAATGGCAAGCACGTGGAGGAATGTTATTACATGAACGCCTACTGTTATTTCCTGAACTCTCCAAACTATAAACTTGATCAGAGTTACACAAAGAATGCCATCAAGGAATTTCAGTCCTTCATTGATTTTTACCCAGAGAGTACCAGGATGGATAGTTGTAATCTGCTGATTGACCAACTTAGGGGAAAGCTGGAACGAAAGGATTACGAAATCATGAAGCAATATTATAAGTTGAGTGACTGGAAAGCCTCTATAGTTTCTGCGAAAAATTTCGTTAAAGAATACCCTTCCAGTAACTACAACGAGGAGATGTATTACATCATCATTGACTCTTATTATACCCTTGCCCTTAATAGCATTTATTCCAAAAAAGAAGAGCGGCTCGACGGAGCCATCGAAAATTATGTGAAATTCTTGGATTTGTACCCTAAAAGTTCGTATATTAGCCGCGCAGAAAGTATATACTCTAGCAGTAAACGCCTTAAAGAAAATTTATAAGTAACATGGATTTCAAAAAAACAAACGCAGAACCAAGTATAGTAACCCGCGACATTCGCAAATTTGATGGACCTACAGGTAATATTTACGAAGCTGTTTCCATCATGAGCAAACGCGCCAACCAGATCAGTTCTGAAATTAAGGAAGAATTATCAGGAAAGCTTCAGGAATTCAGCAGTCACACAGATAACCTGGAAGAAGTGTTTGAAAACAGGGAGCAGATTGAAATATCTAAACATTACGAAAAACTACCTAAGCCAACATTAATCTCGATTCAGGAGTTTTTGGAGGATAAAGTATACTACCGCAATCCTTCTAAAGAAACTAAAGAACTTAAAGAATAGGAATGCATTCCCAGTGTGTACCGGGACATTGCATTATAATTGGCAGTAGAAACAGGGGCTCTCAAAAATAAATAACAGATTAAAAAGGCAGTAAACATCGTTCTACTGCCTTTTTGCATGAATAGAAAAAAATGCTTCAACACAAAAAAATAATTTTAGGAATCACGGGTGGCATCGCGGCTTATAAATGCGCCCACCTTGTAAGATTATTGGTGAAGCAGGGGGGTGAAGTGAAAGTGATCCTGACTTCTTCAGCCGCCCAGTTTATCACCCCACAAACTTTATCCGTTTTAAGTAAGAATGAAGTGTTGACCGACTTTTTTGACAAGGACTTTAATTGGAACAACCACGTTAATCTCGCTGAATGGGCAGATTTAATGCTCATCGCACCCTTAACAGCAAATACGATGGCGAAAATGGCTTCAGGCGTGTGCGACAATCTTCTACTTGCCACATATCTCTCAGCCCGCTCTAAAACGATTGTAGCGCCCGCCATGGATCTGGACATGTACCAGCATCCAAGTGTAAAACGGAATCTGGAAACACTCCGCTCTTACGGAAATGAGATCATTCCCGCCGAAAACGGTGAATTGGCCAGTGGATTGGTAGGCGAAGGCAGGATGGCCGAACCAGAGAATATTGTACGATTCCTCGAAGATTTTTTTTCAAAAGATCTTCCATTAAAAGGAAAGTCAGCACTGGTAAATGCAGGTCCTACCTATGAAGCCATTGATCCTGTTCGGTTTATCGGCAATCGCAGCAGTGGCAAAATGGGAGCAGCCATTGCAGAGATCCTTGCCAGGTATGGAGCTACGGTGACGCTCGTTCTAGGTCCTTCGCAGGTGATTCTAGAAAACAAAAACATTAAAGTGTTGCATGTGGAAAGCAGTGATGACATGTACAGGGCAATGCTTTCTGAATTTAAAGGAAAAGACATAGTTGTGTGCAGTGCTGCCGTCGCAGATTATAAGGCCGCATCGGTAAGCACTATTAAGATAAAAAAGAAAGAAGAAAATTTTAAGCTCGATCTTGTAAAGACGAAAGATATATTAAGTGAATTAGGAAAACAAAAAACCAATCAGTGTCTTGTTGGCTTTGCCCTTGAAACTAATAATGTGGAAGACTACGCCCTGCAAAAACTAAAAAGCAAGAACCTTGATTTTGTGGTTGCCAATTCGGCAGTAGAAGAAGGCAGTGGGTTCGGGGTAGATACCAATAAGGTGACAATTATTGACAAACACAATAAAATCACTAATTTTGAGTTAAAAAGTAAGCAGGACGTGGCAATAGACATTGTTAGTTACATAATTGATTTTATAAAATGAAAGGTATTTTTGATAGGAAGATAAAAGTTCTTCTCTTGTTTTTTTTTCTGGCCTTAGCCACTGTGGGGACTTCACAGGAATTAAATTGCCAGGTAGATATTAATTACACGCAGGTTCAGGGGTCTGCTAACAAGCAAATTTTCGACCAACTAAAAAAGTCTATTCTTGAGTTTATAAATAATACGAAGTGGACCAATGATATTTTTTCGCAACAAGAAAAAATAGAGTGTGGAATTCTTATCATTATTAAAGAAGTGATAGGTCAGGATGAATATTCTGGTACCATTCAGGTAACCAGCCGACGCCCTGCCTACAAAAGTTCATATCCTACCCCTGTTTTAAATATTGAAGACGAGTATTTTACATTCCGTTTCCAGCAATTTTCTCAACTCGACAATAATATAAATATCAACACCTTTGAGAATAACCTGACTTCCATACTTCAGTATTATGCTTATCTAATTCTTGCTTCAGACTATGATACTTTTGCTCCAATGGGCGGAACGCCTTACTGGCAGAAGGCTCAGCTGATCGTTCAAAATGCACAGGGTGCCGGTGCTTCGGGATGGAAACAAAAAACCGGTCAGAGGGATCGTTACTGGTTGATTGAAAATACACTTCAGCCTTTGTTTAAAGGAATCAGAGATTGTATGTATGCTTATCACGCGCTGGGAATTGATCATTTGTATGAGAGTCCTGATAACGGGAGAGCCGCGATTTTAACCTCACTAGAACTTTTGATTCCGGTTGCTAAATCCAGACCAGCTTCTTTTAACATGCAGGTTTTTTTCAACGCAAAAAGAGATGAGCTGATCAATATTTTTAAAGGAGGCACTCCTGAAGAAAAAACGAAGATTATGGAGATGCTCGCAACGCTTGATCCTGCGGGCACTACGAAGTATCAGAAAATCACCGGGTAACTAGGTACAATTCAGAAAATAACTTTAAACGTTTAGAAGCCTGTTCCGAAGCTCATCATACTTTCCCTTTTCATGGGTTGTATGGTCATAACGGGAACGTTGCTGATGTCAACGATTCGCTGGGCATCGGTTCCTTTAAAAAATTCGACAACACCCAGATCAGGCTTATTCATGATCATGATAATATCGGCTTCAATTTTGTTGGCATAGTCTACGATTGTTTGTGCAATATCGGTTGTTGGCACTGACTTATTGGTGCAGGAAATGCCTTTGCTCTTAATGAATTGTTTTACCTGGTGTGAATAGGCCAGGAGCTTATTTTCATAATCTGTATCGTTTGCATCAAACACTCCAATAATACGGATGCTGGCACCAAAATACTTGGCAAACTGTATGGCCATATCCGTCTTTTCACGGGTTTCAGGCGAAATGTCAATCGGAAATAAAATATTCTCGCAACCGTCCATGTGGTCATTTCCACGAATGGTAATTACCGGACAAGGCGCTTTGCGGATTAATTTGCTGGCACTGGAACCAATAATATTGCGAAACTTCATATGGCTTTCAAGTCCGGCAATAATAAGCGTGGCGCCAATTTCTGCGGCAACCCGATCGGTTTCATCGTAAATATCTCCCTTTACGCTCATAAAATCGGTAGGCACGGCACTTTCCTGTTCGGTTTGTTTTGCAAGCTTGGTAAGGGCCTCGTAGCTTTCGTCGCCTGTATTCTGATAAACGTGAAGTAAAACCAGCTTTGAATGGGTATATTTAGCTAAATGGTAAGACTGTTTAATGGCTGCTAAAGATTGTTTTGTAAAGTCAATTGGAACAAGGATAATTCCTCTTTCTTTAATTTGCATAGGAAGTGTATTAGCGGGACAAAACTAGGCTTTTTATCTGTTAAAAACGTGGAATTCTTCTCTAATTTTGGTAAAATCAGAATAAATCACGATATTTGCCACCTTAAATTTAAAAAACAATAAAATGGCAGTAAAGATTAGACTACAAAGACATGGTAAGAAAGATCAAGCTTTCTTTCATTTAGTAGTTGCGGATGGTCGTGCACCACGTGATGGAAAATTCATTGAGAAATTAGGTACTTACAACCCTAATTCAAATCCTGCAACTATTGACCTTAATTTCGATTCAACTCTGAGTTGGTTAATGAAAGGTGCTCAACCTACAGATACAGTGCGTGCGATCTTATCGTACAAAGGTATCATGATGAAAAAACACTTGTTGGAAGGCGTTAAAAAAGGTGCTTTAACAGAAGCACAGGTTGAACAAAAATTCAACGCATGGTTAGATGAAAAATCAGGAAAAATTCTTGGTAAACACGACCGTTTAAAATCAGAATCTACTAAAAAAGCAACAGACCGTCACCAGGCGGAAACAGCTTCAAAAGAAGCAAAAGCTGCGAAGCTAGCTGAAAAACAAGCTGAAAAGCAAGCGGAAAAAGATGCTGCTTCTAAAGAAGCTACTGCTTCAGCTGCGGCCGATACAGCTGCTCCTGCCGCCGATACTGCTGCTCCGGCAACAGAAGAAACACAAGGGTAATCTTTGATCTTTGCAAAAATATTAAACCGTCCCCCTCAGGGACGGTTTTTTTTGTTACTTTGCGGCCATGTACGTGATTATTGCCGACAGTGGGTCAACAAAGACTGATTGGATCCTCTTACAAGGATCAAAGATCATTAAAGAAGTAAAAACCATTGGCTTTAATCCTTATTTTCAAACCAAAGATCAGATTGCCCTCGAGGTATTGAATCATCTCAAACCTCATATTCACGACTTCCTGCACCAGGTTACCGAATTACACTATTACGGCACGGGTTGTTCAACGGCAGAAAATTGTAAGCTGGTGGAGGATTGTCTTATGCTTACACTGGATGTTCCCAAAGTAAATGTGTCGCACGACCTTTTGGCCGCGGCAAGAGCTTTGTGTAAAAGAGAGTGGGGCATCGCCTCTATTTTAGGCACTGGTAGTAACAGTTGTTTGTATGACGGTAAAGATATTCTTGAAAACGTTCCTTCCACAGGTTATTTGTGGAGTGATTATGGCGGAGGCTCACAGATAGGAAAAACTTTTATTAGAGAATATTTTGAGGAAACACTTCCGTCTGAACTGGCTGCGGCCTTTGAAAAAGCAGGGTACAACCGCGAGGTGATCTTAAATAATGTTTACAAAAAAAGTGTGCCTGGTAAATACCTCGCCTCTGTAAGCCATTTTGTGAGTAAGCATCTGGAGCATCCTTTTGTAAATAAGGTTCTTGTTGAATGCTTCGATTCTTTTTTTGCGCAACAGATTAGCAAATACACCCATTCAAAAAAATACAAGGTGCACACAGTGGGTTCTATCGGTTATTACTATAAAGACCTTATTGCACAGGTCGCTAAAAAACACGGCTACGAAATCGGCAACGTGATACAGTCGCCCATTGAAGGTTTGATACAGTACCACGCTCAATCTTAAGAAGTCATGCTAAAAAAACTAGTGTTACTCAGTTTTATTGAAGGAGCCGCAGTGATGGCAGCAGAATTATGCGGTGCAAAATTACTTGCGCCTGTGTTTGGCAGTAGCCTTTTTGTCTGGGCTTCGGTAATGGGAATTACCCTTGCAGCACTTGCCTCTGGTTATTTTTTTGGGGGCTCCATCTCGGAAAAATCAAAAACGCATTCCTTGAATTTGTTTCGCCTTTTAAATGCAGCGGCTTTGTTTCTCGTGTTGATGCCGGTTCTGAGTTTTTATGTCGTACCACGACTTTCTTATCTTCCTTTTTTGCCGGGGGTGGTGCTGAGCACTTCTATTCTTTTATTACTGCCTGTTTTTTTTCTCGGTGCAACTTCTCCCTTATTTATTCTTCTGCAAACCAAACAAAGTGAACATGCCGGAAAGGTGAGTGGTACTGTTTACGCAGTTTCCACAGCAGGTGGTATCCTCGCTACTTTTTTATGTGGATTTTATTTGATCCCCCACCTCGGCTTAAATAATTGTTTGGTGGGGTTTGGCGCTATTTTATTTATCAGCAACTTCATCGTTTTCAAATTTTTTAAACCAGCGCATTTTTTTTTATTTGCGGCTTTTGCTTATTTAAATTTTCAGTTTACACTTAAAAAAAATAATAGTCTGGAAGTCTCTGAAGGGATGATGGGAAGACTGGAAGTGAAAGATCTTGTAAATGAAAAAAAACAACCGTATCGTATTCTGACGGTGAATGATATTGTTCAGACGGAAATGCTTCTACAAAATAAGAGATCGCTTTCTGCCTATATGCAGTTAATAGATACACTGGTGCCTTTTTCAAAGGATGAGGGAAATGCCTTGTTACTTGGACTCGGCGGTGGACTGGCGGCCAATTTACTGGAAGAGAAAAAGTATCATACCGATGGTGTAGAACTGGACGAGCGTATTATTGCCGCCGCAAAAAAATATTTTTATCTCGACAAAAGAGTAATGACTTACTACGAAGATGCAAGGTATTTTTTAAATAAATGTGAGAAAGAATACGATGTGGTTTTAGTTGATATTTTTAAAGGAGAAGAACAACCTTCGCATATTTTGACAAAAGAAAGTCTGGATAAATTAAAAAATAATCTTTCTGACTCGGCCTTGCTGCTGATCAATTGGCACGGTTATACAAGTGGAACAAGGGGTTTGGGTACTGCGATCGTATATAACACGCTGGTTCAGTCTGACTTTCATGTAAAGTTGTGTTCTTATTCAACTGATGAAAATTATCGCAATGTTATTTTTGTGGCAAGCCTAAAAGCGATGGCCAATTTGCCTTACGAACTCACTGAGAAAATGCCGAAGACAAATCTTATCAATACCGATAACGCTCCATTGCTTGAAAAGTACAATGCCGAAGCGAATAAGGCTTGGAGACTGAATTACCTCAGGTACTATCAGAAGAAGAATTGAATTATTCTATGATAAGTTTGCCAGAGTGGTCTTTACTCCCATTAATAGTTAATCGATAAAAATAGACTCCTGCTGCGAGATCCGGCGCAATGCCAGTATCAAGAGTATATAATGTCCTTTCAAACACTTTTTGACCTAAGGCATTAAAAAGATTCAGTTGGGCTTCGCGAAAAGGAGATTCTATTTTTAAAATGAATGTGCCCTGACTCGGATTTGGAAAAAGAGAATAACCCAAACTCTGAGTTAGTGTTTCTATCCCATTGATACAATCATTGACAACTTTTATAGTAATGGTTGACGAATTGCTGCAACCATTAGTGTCAGTTCCTGACACGGAATATGTCGTAGTGGATGAAGGCTGTACGCTGATTAAAGTAGTATGCAGGACTGGAATCAAGTTCCATGTGTAGCTGGCAGCCCCTGTAACTGATACAGTTACGGGTGGTTCGAATTTGCAAGTGACAGTGCGGGATGCACTTAACATCAAAGTCGGCAAGGGGTTAACCGTTATCACAACCGATTTACGTGGAAGTGAACATGATGCGTTTTCCACATAATAAGAATAAGTCGTTTGTGTGTTGGCTGCAAGTGTTGTGGAGTAGGTTGATCCTCCTGTTACACTTGCGGTTCCAGTAGCTGAGTTAAACCAGCTTGTCATGGTGCCGCCATTCACAGCCGTGAGTGTAACCGTGGTTCCGCTACAAATAATTTTACTAGGCGCAACAACAATGCTGTCGGGATTGCAGGGTACTGATAAAAACCAAAGGTCATTCATATTACTTTCCTGTGTTCCTGTAGCACCAAATCCTTCACCACCCAACAGCCAGTTTTTATTTTGTGTTCCTTTCCAGAAAGTGTTGTAGGTTCTGCCGCCGGGACTATTGGTTGGGGAAGAGACGCCCTGCGTTCCATAGACCCCGTTCGCACTCGTCAATTGTGTGCCGTTCATCCACGTCCATTGATTGGTGGAAAGATTATACTTAAAGAGATCATTTAACTCTCCCGCAATAGCAGGTGTAGCAAATCCTGTACCTCCGAACACCCAAAGGTTTCCGGTATTTTCGGCCCAGCTTGCAGCTGCATAGCGACTCCCGATCACATTGGCTGGTGAAGAAACCTGTTGCGTGCCGTACACACCATTTACATTAGGTGTGTTTGCCCCGTTCAACCAGTTCCATGTCCCCACGGCCGGATCAAATTGCCAGACATCATTTTCGTAGCCAATGGTTAAAGTGCTGGTTGAGATGGGAAAGCCGAAGCCACCAAACAACTGTATTTTTCCCGCACTTGACCAGCAGGTTGGAAAATACCTTGCGCCTGGAGCGTTAGTGTTTGAAGGTGTTCCGAGCGTTCCATAAACTCCGTTCAGATTTGTAGTAATTGAGCCACTCATCCAGGTCCATTGATTACTGCTTACGTTGTATTTCCATAAATCACTGAGGTACCCCTGAAATCCGCTAGCACCAAAGCCCCGACCACCAAAGAGCCAAAAGTCACCGTTGGCATCGCTGCACATACCTGCGCCATAGCGACACCCAGGGAAATTTGAAGACGACGCTGTTCCCATGGTTCCGAAAATTCCAAATTGATTTGTAATGGTATATCCATTCATCCAAGTCCATTGATTTGTAGTAGGATTGTATTTCCAAAGATCTCCCAGACGCCCGAAAGTAGAGATGTTTCCAAAACCATCACCGCCGAACATCCAGAAATTACCGGCCTGGTCGGTCCACGATGCTGAAAATTCGCGAGCTCCCGGCTCATTAGTGGGAGCGGCAACCCCTTGTGTTCCATAAACGCCTATAGCATTAGGACCGTTTGAACCTCTGATCCAGGTCCATTGATTTGTGGTGATGTTGTATTTCCAAAGGTCATTTAACCAGCAAAGTGTAGTGTTAGTAGAAAAACCTTCACCACCGAACAGCCATAAATTTCCTGCCGCGTCCACCCATTGCGCACAACCATGTCTTCCGCCGGGATCATTGCCTGGCGCTGAAACACCCTGTGTGCCGTATGTTCCGGCAATACTATTAGAAGTGCTTCCTCTTACCCAGGTAAAGTCTTGCGCGTAAGTTGCAGCCGAGATTATGATTATGAGTGTAGTAAAAAGGTTTTTCATGGAGATATATTTTACCTTAAATGTATAAAATTTAAATCAAAACACCATGTCAGATTTAAATAAGCTGAAAGAAAGGTTTTGTAAATTTACTGAATGAATATCCGGCACCTTTTCATACTCTTCACTTTACTTGGTTCATGGGGCTGTGAAAAGGATCCGCCGGTCTGGGAGATTAAAAATCTGAACGGCGATAAAATTTCGGTTTTTGGGCACGGTGGAATGGGGGAACCCTACAAATATCCCATGGATTCTTTTGAGTCGTTGAAGCGATGCATTGAGTTCGAAACCGACGGAACGGAAATGGATGTCTGCGTAAGTAAAGACAGTGTGCTTGTACTTTGTCATAGTCAGGATCTTGAATCCGAAACCAAATGCTCGGGACTTATAAAAAACAAGCGTTGGGAAGAATTAAAAGACTGCGAATACAGAGCTGCCTTTACGCGTGCAGACCTTATTGAGGCTTTCTATTTTTTCGATCGAATAGAAACAGACAAGGGGCTTGTTTTTACGTTTGATTGCAAGGTGTCTTTAGAGGATAGTCCGGAATACCTGCAACTCTTTGCTACTGCACTTATTCGGCATATTGACAAATATAAAATAGCGTCCACTTGTTTTATCGAAAGTTTTAATGTGGAGTTTCTGAAATTACTTCAGGCAAAAAATAAAAATTTGCACTTGTTTTTGTACACGCAAAATTATAAAACCGGGTTGGCGGTGTCCCGCATAATGCCTTTATATGGGCTCACGCTGAACGCCGATAACATTTCCGCTGAAGAAATAAAGCTGGCACATAAAGAAAATTTACGGGTTACACTTTTTAACACCTCCACTGAGCGCGAAAATTTGGATGCAATACAGAAGAGTCCGGATTTTATGCAGACAGATAGGGTGGAGTATCTGCTTAATGTCTTAAAAAAGTAAGACTTCTGCATAAAAAAAACCGCTCCTTGCAGGAACGGTTTTTAATAGAATAAGATTTCAAATCTTAAGCTTCTTTTCTCTCAACGTGACCTTCTGGTTTTGGTAAAAGAATTTTACGGCTCAATTTAATTTTTTTAGTTTTAGGATCATCACCCACGTATTTTACTTCGATGGTATCTCCTTCTTTTAATAAACCTTCTAAAGTATCAATGCGTTTCCAGTCGTATTCGCTAATGTGTAACAGACCATCTTTACCTGGCATTATCTCTACAAACGCACCGTAAGGCATGATTGTTTTAACTTTAGCCTGATAGACATCTCCTAACTCAGGAACAGCTACAATGCCTCTGATACGGTTTTTAGCAGCAGTTACGTCTGCTAAGTTTGTACCGAAGATCTCTACAATACCATTTTTACCATCTTCAGTAATAACGATGGTTGTATTCGTAGTTTTTTGCATTTCCTGGATCACTTTTCCTCCAGGTCCGATAATAGCACCAATGAATTCTCCAGCAATCACAATCTTCTCAAAACGAGGAGCGTGTGGTTTGTAATCTTCACGTGGTTTATCAATGGCTTTCAACATTTCGTTCATGATGTGTAAACGGCCTTGTTTAGCTTGTTCCATGGCTTTTGCCATTACTTCGTAAGGTAAACCATTTACTTTTAAATCCATTTGAACAGCAGTGATGCCGTCTTTGGTTCCACATACTTTAAAGTCCATATCTCCTAAATGATCTTCATCACCTAAGATATCGGAGAGAATAGCGTAGTTACCTTTGTCGTCAGTAATTAAACCCATAGCGATACCCGCAACCGGTTTTTTAATTTGAACACCGGCATCCATTAAAGCTAATGCACCTGCACAAACAGTTGCCATACTGGATGAACCGTTACTTTCTAAAATATCACTCACTACACGAATGGTATAACCAGAATCGGTAGGAACCACTTTTTTCAAAGCACGTAAAGCTAGGTTACCGTGACCAACTTCGCGGCGACCAACGCCACGGTTAGGTTTTGCTTCACCGGTACTGAAACCAGGGAAGTTGTAATGTAAAATAAATGTTTCTTCACCTTGGTTAAAAGCTCCGTCAATTCTAAGTTTATCCATTGGCGTACCAAGAGTAACTGTAGTTAAAGATTGTGTTTCTCCACGTGTGAAAACTGCACTTCCGTGTGGGGAAGGTAAGTATCCTACTTCAGCCCAGATCGGACGGATCTGATCTGTTTTACGACCATCTAAACGTACTTTCTCGTCAATAGCTAAACGACGAACCGCAACGTATTCAACTTCGTGGTAATATTTGTTGATCAAAGACTCAATCGGTTTTAATTCCTCAGGAGTATATTGTTTTTTGAATTCTTCTAAAGGAATTTTGAAATTCGCTTTACGGTTGTTTTTATTCGGATCTAATTTCTTAGCGGCCGCGTAAACTGCATCGTAAGTTTCTTTCATTACTTTCGCCTTCAAATCAGCATCGTTGGTTTCGTGGTTGTATTCACGTTTTGTTTTAACACCTGCTTTTTTAGCGAATTCGTTAATAGCGTTAATCTGAACTTTAATGGCTTCGTGGGCAAATTTGATGGCTTCTAACATTTCTTCTTCACTTACCTCGCTCATTTCACCTTCTACCATAGCTATATCGTGTGCAGAAGCTGCAACGATCATCTCTAAAGTATTTCCAACCATTTGTGATTTTGTTGGATTTATAACCAATTTACCATTGATTTTCGCAACACGTACTTCACTGATTGGTCCGTTAAATGGAATATCACTTACGGCTATAGCGGCCGAAGCGGCTAATCCTACAAGTGCATCGGGCATATTTTCTTTGTCAGATGAAATTAATGACAACATTAATTGTGTATCTGCATGGTAATCTTCTGGAAATTGCGGACGTAAGGCACGGTCAACAATACGGCTGATCAATACTTCATAGTCGGATAATTTTGCTTCACGTTTAAAAAAGCCTCCCGGGAAACGTCCTGCCGAAGCGTATTTTTCCTGATAGTCAACTGTTAAAGGTAAGAAGTCAACGCCTTCTTTTGCGTCTTTGTTACTTACAATGGTAGCAAGGATCATGGTGTCTCCGATTCTTACTACTACTGATCCGTCAGCTTGTTTGGCCAATTTGCCTGTTTCTAAGCTTACCATGCGGCCATCGCCGAGGTCAAAGCTGTGGGTGATTCCTGTTTGTGACATATTTTGTTTTTGTTTTATGTTCCGACGTTTTCGGAACGGGTTATATTATAAACATTTTGCTCCTGCGGAGCTTTATTTGAAAGGTCTTAACAAAAAAGGCATCTCGAAATTGTGATTCGAAATGCCCCCTTTAAATAAGTCTAAATCCCTTAATTATTTACGGATATCTAAAGTCTTGATGATCGCACGGTAACGCATCAAATCATTTTTCTTTAAATAATCCAATAACGCACGACGTTTACCTACTAAATTTAATAGAGCACGTTGTGTGCCAAAATCTTTTTTATTTCCTTTTAAGTGACCGGTTAAATGGTCTATACGAAGGGTAAATAACGCTATTTGTGATTCAGAGCTACCCGTGTTTTTTTCAGTTCCACCGTGCTTCTTAAAAATGTCTTTTTTAACTTGTGATGATAAATACATTATTCTGTTTTTTTATTAAGGCGACAAATATAAGCAATAATTCATATTCGGCAAAAATATGTGTCAAATTTAATGGATTTTTACGGGTATTTTTTGTTTAGGAATCAAAAAAAATCACCTGCTTTTATATAAAACAGGTGATTTTGTTAATGGATGATGAATTACGGGTTAGTGCTTGACTAGTTTAGAAACGTGAACCACTTTATTATCCTGCAATAGGTAGACAAAGTAAAGACCGTTTGCTTCATTTTGTAAATCGATGGCGGTGTCTTCTGAAACAACAACCTGTTGTTTTACAAGGCTGCCCAGCGCGTTGTAGATTTTAACAGACGTGGGTTGTGCAACAGACTCCAGGGTTACATGAATGATGCCGGTAAATGGATTTGGAAAAGTATTTACCACGAATTCATTTTTTTTGTTTTCATTGAGGCCAGTGCAGTTGGTCACGTTTACACTCACTAGAGTTGTATTGGTACAGCCCGCGCTGCTGAATCCAGTAAGCAGGTAATTGTAGGTAATGTTACTTGTAGGAGTAATGACTACGAGTGTGTTGGTTGAATTAGTGCTCCATGAGTACGTAGCGGCACCTGAAGCTGTAAGTGTATTTGTTTCTCCCTTGCACATCACGGTTCTTTGTGCACTGGCAGTTACTGTAGGGTTTGGGTTGACGGTTACCGTCATGGAGTTGGTTCCCGCGCAACCATTTTGACCAATTGAAATAACAGAGTAAATTGTATTAATTGTAGGCGTCAATCCCGATAATGTTGCGAATCCATTAAACCCAGTACTCCACGTGTAAGATATACCTGCCCCCCCAGAGGCGCTAATACTTATCTGCTGACCAAGGCAAATAGCTGTAGAGCTTGATATACCAGGGGTGAAGGAGTTTACGGTGACGTTTACCATTTTTGTATCCACACAGCCGATTGCATTAGTTCCAAGTACAGTAAAAACACCGCTTGCTAGTGGTGAGGATACAATGCTTGATGTATTCACAGTGGTTGAACCTGTATTCCAGGTGTAGGTAATTGCACTGCTTGCATTCAAAGTAAAAGTCGCACCGAGGCAAATGCTCGCAGTTGCAGGAGCGTTCATGGAAGTAAATGTGTTAACGATTACAATAACATTTGCAGTATTGGTACAGCCTGCGTTATTCGATCCAGTAACGAGGTAAGTTGTGGTTAACAATGGATTGTGTGTGAACATATTCATGGTTGGCAGCACCGGTAATGTTGATGAGCCGTCGGTATAAGTATAGGAAATTGCTCCCCCGGCTGTAAAGGAAACAAGGCTGCCAAGACAAACGGAATTTGTACTGCTCAGAATAGTAACAGGTAAAGGACTTACGAGGATAGTGACCAAAGTACTTACAGGACAACCCATCGTATTGGTCCCCACTACAGCATACACCGTATTCGTGGCCGGTGTTACAGTAATGTTCTGATTAGATGATCCTGTGCTCCAGGTGTAAGTGGGAGCTCCGGTAGAAGATAAGGTGACGCTCGCTCCGGCGCATATTGCGGTAGAACTGCTTGTAGCGGTGATTCCGATATTATTCATAAAAAGGGCTTCAAGTCCAAAGTAACCATAATTTTGCGCTATTGGTGTAAAAGCTCCTCCCGTTAAAAGGGTGGAATAATAGAGGTTAGGTGGTAAATAAAGAGAAGCGCGTGTTCCAGCAGGATAATACGCTACTGCATTAAAAGGGACTATTTGAGCAAATCCTAAATAGTACGTTGTATTTGCTGCTAAGCTCTGAGCTGCGGCGAAAGTAAATGTTTGAAAACCACTTGTACTTCCCAATACAACGGTATTAGAAGTTGCCAGGACAATTCCAGCGGAACTCAACAGCGCTGCGTAAACCGAATTACCTGCATTTGTAGCATTATTGCTTACCGCTCCCCGAATTCCTACGAGATTAGAAGTAACCGGATTTAAAAAAGGTGTAATGAGAATACCTGAGCCTAATCCAAAACCAATGGCATTGGAAGTATATGTTCCGGTTGCCGGGTTTTGTGACCACTCGTTGCAAGTTACACTTTGTGAATAGAGGCTCACGTTGTTGGCATTATTCTGGTCAGACGGAACGGAAACAGAAACTGTATTGGCTCCTAGTATTTGTGGATTGAAAGCGCTAAATGTAACTACTGTTGATATTCCAGCGGCCAGGGAAGAGATCGTTTGGGTGCCTGCAAATAGGTTAGCTCCGCTCACATTCAGGTTAACATTAATATTGTTTTGAGTAATATTACTGGAGTTACGCACTACAGCCTTAATAAAATGAGGAGTGTTAAAAGAAGCATTTATCCTCCCCGGGGACTCAAGTCCAACTATTTGAATGTCGTTGGAATAAGGATTGATCGTCCCGAAAAGGAACGATGGTCTAAACGCTGTTGTTCCAAGGGTTGTTGGAGCTGCACCGGCAGCGCTCCCAGAGGCACAGCCCGGCGTCAAATTCGTACCGTTCTCAGCAAAATACGTAGTTGGACTTGTGCTGAAAGGGCCAGCAGAATACCAATCATACGCTACATAAATCCCTCCGCCGGTATACACAAAAGGTGTTGAAAGCGTAAGAATAATAGAGGTAGCCGTGGTGGATAATGGAATTGTCATCACATTGGCAAAAACACTTGTCATAGGGCCAGGAATGGTTCCCCAGGTTGTACCCTTGTTATAGGCTATATCTGTTGTGTTTTCGAGATAAACGGTGAAGTTACCAGAAACAGGAATAGTCATCGTTGTTGTTGGAGCGATCGTAAATCCAAACAGTGAAAGTGTTGAATTTATTGGCAGAGCAGTCAGTTCAGTTTGTAAAACCAATGCACAAGCTCTCATATAAGCAGAGGTAGCAAGCCCATTGGGTGCGCGTACCTGTGTGGTTGAGTTGTCTAACGGCGCTTCCAAGATCAAATTGGCTTGACCATAACTGAAATTGATGGAGGCTATGATCATTAATAAAAATAAAGTAATTTTTTTCATAGAGTTAAGTTAAGGGTTTAACGTAAATGTAATTTTTTTTCTGAATTACACAAAACAATTTAACGTTTAAGCAGCACGCGTGAAGATATGCCGTTTGTAAGCTTCGTTTTTGAAAGTCTAAGCTGTTAAAGGTCTTCGGGACCAAATGCGTTTGTATGGAAGCTTTTCTAAATCGATTTAAAAAAAATCCCCGCTAATCATCGTGAGGATTTTTCTATCAGAACCAGATGTTATCTATTAGTTCTTTATGAGTTTATTGGCAAGGATTTTTTTATCAGCACCAATGATGTAGATAAAATAAATTCCTGCTTGCTCGCTGCGGATGTCGATGAGCGAATCTTCATCACTTAAGATTTCTTTTTTAATGAGTTGACCAATAGCGTTGTAAACTTCCACGTTTAAAGGACTACGCTTATCCGCAACACGAATACTAAACAGACCGTTAGTTGGGTTCGGAAAAATACGGATAACGTGATCGGCAGCTGAATTGCCTTTAATTCCTACGCAGGCGTAAACCGGGTAAGTCATTCTTGTTTGACACCCATTTGATGTGTTGGTAACTGTTAGTGTGTAAAATCCTGGAGCGGTTACAAGGATGGTTCCTGAATTTAATGCCGAAACAGTAGATCCCGCAGCGGGTGTCCACGAGTAGCTGTAATTGGCTGGCGGACCAGCAATCGTTGGGTAAATTGCCACACTACCAGGGCAGGGCAGTAGAAAAGAATCAGGAGGTGCTACGGAAGGATACATCCTATTGTCAGCGATTGTAATCGTCGTATGAGAAGTACAGCCGTTATTGAGATCGCGGGCAATCAAAGTGTAGGTGCCTATTGCACCTGCGGTGTAGCTTGAGGAAACCGGTACAAATATTCCTGGCCCTACCCATTCTTTTGCTATAACCGGTAAATTTGCAGGAAAGCCTGTTGAATTTGGTATTCCCGTTGTACTTTGGTTATAAAGCACAACTGTTGGTATGGCGCAGGAAAGCACAGGCGGTGCTCCACTTGTTGAGATCGTTGCCTTTGGCGGAAAAAGGTTCTGATAGATGGGAATAACCGTGTTGCTTATGCACCCGTTATTTGTATCCTCCACGGTTAAGGTGTAAATGCCAACAATGCTGCTTGTTGGTGCACTGGTGTTCGAGGCGACTGTAATGCCAGTTGCTAAAACCGGGTTAGGTGAACCAAAGACTGCCCAACTGAAAGTAGTATTCGGATTTGTGCTTGAACCATTTAACTGAACGCTGTTCGTTCTGCAATCGAGAATTTGTTGAGGAACATTTACGCTGATATCAGGTGCAATTGTATTTTGTAAAATGGAAATAGGAGTACTGGTGATACATTGATTGTTATTGTCAAGCACCATCACCGTCCAGGTGCCGGGTATATTTAACATGTAAGTGGTTTGATTACTCAGTAAACTCAAGGGTGACGTTCCGGGTGGAAGAATAGTATAGCTTACCGCACCGCCTGGGGTGTTCGTAGGTAAAGTACAAAAAATTGAAACGGAAGTTACGCTTTTACTTCCGCAGCCCAGCGTAAAATTGTTTGCGCTCGTTATGGTATAGGTAGGATAGATATCAGAAGATGTTACGGTAAAATTTTTGACCGTTTCGCATCCATTAAGGTTATTATAGAGGGCGTAGGTATACGTTCCGGGACCGCCGGGTGTGTATAGCGCCGTATAGGAGTTTGCAGCGAAAGTACCTCCGCTAGGGGCATAAATTTGATGTGTGATATTAACACTCGGTGTCGCAGATAGCGATAAGGTTAGTGCCACAGTTTGACTACAAGTGATGTTTATAAGTTGGGAAGAAATCGTAGAGCTAGGTACTAAAAAATTCTGTGCTACAGAAAAGCTCTGAGTTAAAGCGCAGCCTGAGATGGGATGAAAACCGGTCACTGACCAGGTACCAATATTTGCAGAGGTGAGATTAACCACCGAGCCTGTAAGCGGCGCAGAACTTTGGCTTGTCCAGTTAAAATTATAGTTGCCGGGACTTGCGTTAATTGTTAGGGTTGGATTGTAACAATTAACTGTGTATCCCGGTGCAGGTGTAAGCGAAAAAAAAGCAGGTAATGGTTTAGGAAAAATAGTAAAGTTTGAAGTTGTTGAGCAGCCGTGGCTTGAATTTACCGTCACTGTATATGGCCCTGCGGTTAGTGCTGTTGCAGAAGTTTGCTGCTGATTAAATACAGTTGCCGGTAAGGGTGTCCAACTTACTGTGTAGGCTGGCATTGGAAAGCTTCCAAAGCTTAAACCCAGGTTTACAGAATTGATGGTGCTCGTGCAATTTGCCTGTGTGACTGTGATAGCCGTTTGCGGCTGGCCAACGACACTTGTAGTTACAATCACTGAACTGGTTTGTTGAATATTCTGAGCATTGAGTCCACCCGTAACCATCGTGTAAGTAACCGTTATGGAAGGCATAACGGCGAATGTGCCGTTAGGAGCTGGAATGTTGAGGGGAAAAAGAGAATACGAAAGGTTGGTGAGGTTAAGCGGATTCGTTGCCTGTATCACATACGAAGATCCCGAACATACAATCACAGTGCTTTGGGCTTTCGCAAAAGAGAATAATCCAATTCCTAAAACAAGGGTAATAATTTTTTTCATAAAATGGGTTTTTGTGTATTCAAAAATAAGAAAAAAGTGGACTGGAACACATTTTGTGTTTTTGAAAGTGTAAAAAACAGAAAACAAAATGACAGTGTAAAAATTTTCATGGGTTTGAGCTTGTCCTTAAATTTTTACAAAAACCATGCCGCATGCTCACAAAAAAAAAATCCGGTCGTTTGAACCGGATTTTCTGAAAGTAATATTTTCTGAGATTATTTTTTTGCGTCTGCTAAAAACTGGGCAAGACCAATATCTGTTAAGGGATGATTCAAAAGTGCACTGATGGCGCTTAATGGTCCTGTAATAACATCTGCACCAATTCTTGCGCACTCAATAATGTGCATCGGGTGGCGTACACTTGCTGCTAAGATCTGAGTTTCGAAACCGTAGTTATCATAGATCAAACGAATGTCTTCAATTAAACGAAGACCGTCTGTGCTAATGTCATCAAGACGTCCGATAAATGGTGACATGTAAGTTGCACCGGCTTTTGCAGCTAGCAGGGCTTGACCGGCAGAGAACACAAGTGTGCAATTTGTTTTAATTCCTTTTTCGGTAAAATATTTTATGGCTTTCACACCATCTTTTATCATTGGTATTTTTACAACAATGCGTTCGTGCAGTTCCGCAAGCGCTTCGCCTTCTTTTACCATCCCATCAAAATCGGTAGAGATCACTTCTGCACTTACGTCACCTGTAACAATGTTACAAATGTCAACGTAATGTTTCAGAATGTTGTTTTGTCCTTTAATGCCTTCTTTGGCCATCAGCGAAGGGTTTGTAGTTACTCCGTCTAAAACGCCCATATCCTGCGCTTCTTTGATTTGAGCCAGGTTGGCCGTGTCGATAAAAAATTTCATGTGTCTGTTTTAATTTTGAAGGCTTAAAGATAAGCGATTCGATGGGATTATTATGAAAATAGTTTCAACATTTCGTTTCGGTGCAGGAACAGAAGGTTGCCGCGGATTTCGGTGATTTGCGTTTAAAAGATATTTAGTTAATTGAAACGTGAAAGATACTTCAAGAATACCCGCAAAATATAGATCAGCGTATCCGATAGCTATCGAATCTGTGAAATCAGTGGCAAAAAAGGTGCGCAGCCATCAGATACTCTGCGCGCAGAGCCAGGCGGTGCTCCAGGCACTCTGAAAATTAAAGCCGCCGGTGATCCCGTCTACGTTCATTACTTCGCCTGCGAAATACAAACCCGGCAGCACTTTGCTTTGCATGCTTGTAAAATCTATTTCTTTTAAATTTATACCGCCGCAGGTCACAAATTCTTCTTTAAAAGTTGTTTTGCCTTCCATCTTAAAAGTGCTGCTGCAAAGGTTTTCTGCGAGCTTGTTGAGGTGTTTGTTGTTGATCTCGGCCCAGGGCTTGTCGTTGGTGATGCCTGATGATGTACACAAAAATTCCCACAGTCGTTTAGGAAGATCAAATGCTGTGTTGGATAAAGGCAGGGCCTTGTGTTTTTCTTTCTGAAGTGTTTTCAGAGTTTCTATTACTTCGTCTATTTTTAAAGGATATGCCCAATTGACGCGGATTTGCGAAGTATAATTCAAATCGAAAAATTCCTGAGCGGCAAAGGCAGAGAGCTTAAGAACGGCGGGGCCGCTGAGTCCCCAATGCGTAATTAAAACGGGACCGCTATAATTTAGTTTTGTACCTTGAATGAGGACCTGCGCATTTTTTACGCTAACGCCCTGCAGTTCTTTTTTAATGTCTTCTTTGGGAAGATTGAGTGTGAAGAGACTAGGAATTGGTTTATCGATGGTATGCCCGAGATTTTTTAAAAGGTCGTAAGCGCCAGATTTGTTATGTCCGCCCAAGGCGCAGACCATGGCATCAGCACTAAAACTGTCTTGGTTCGTTTTTACACTAAATTGCTCTTTTATTTTTTGAATTGAGAAAACTTCGCACTGTGTGATGATCTTTATTTTGAGTTCAGTAGCTAAATTTAAGAAACAATCAATGATCGTTTGACTATGGTTAGAGTCGGGGAACATGCGCCCATCTTCTTCCGTTTTTAAAATGACTCCTTGTTTTTTGAACCAATCAATAGTATCCTGCACGTTAAATCTTGAAAATACCTGTCGCAACTCTTTGCTGCCGCGTGGATAATTTTTTATAAGTTCTGTAGTTTCAAAACATTGGTGTGTTACGTTGCAACGTCCGCCACCAGACACTTTTACTTTCGAAAGCAGCTTGTTTGTTTTTTCGAGAATGGTAATTTCGAAGTTCTGGTTTTTCATAGCCAGGTTAATAGCAGCGAAGAAACCCGCAGCGCCGCCGCCAATAACTATGATGTGTTTTTTGATCTGCTAAAATTACTAATTGTATTTGGGATTAGAGGTTATAGAAGAAGGAATTACGAATTCCTTAATTTTGTTTTTACCGCAGGATTATAAATCCTGCTGAGCGGGGTGCTGGCGTTTATCACCTCACTAGTCAAACAACGTGGAGAAAAAGTCCTTATCTCCTAATTTGTATCTGGCGTTGTTTCCTTGTTCATAAATATAGTGTCCATCTGAATTAAATGTTCTAACAGAGTTTCTAAAACGTATTCTGATTTATGGTTACATTAATAACTGTGATAGCCAATTGCTAGACTTTACTCATAAAACAATAGGGCAATAATACAATTTGCTAGACGTTAACACTTAAAAATTTAGACCAATAATCCACTCTATGAATATTGCACAGCATTCTCTGAAAGTCGTTTTTATACTGACAATTTTAACAAGTTGCAAGAAGAATTATTCATCCATTTGCGACAATGTTGCAAGTAATATAGGAATAAATGGAAATGGAGCCGGTGTCTATCCAATCTCAGCACACAATAAATCGAGGGCAGCAGATAAATGTAGCGAAAAGTCAACTTATATTCCCAACACGACACCAAAACAGTTTGACGTTTACTGCAAGCTTAAATAAACAAGATGCTATAACAGCGGTCTTGCAGCATTTTTTGTGGGTTAACTTTCAAATGTTTAAATTGGACTTACAAAAAAACGCCGCAGGGGGTACAAAACGATATCAATAATTATAATTTTCCCACAAAATTACTTTAAAGCTAAAGTCGGTCTAAGGGGCTTTAATTTATTCTAAAGAATTTTCTTTTTCGCATGTTGTCTTGTATCATAAAAAACCAAAAGATTGATCTGATTTTTCCTGATGCGGTAAATGAGTAAATTGCGTTTGGTGATTAAAACTTCATGAATCCTTTTTACCCGAACTTCTGAATTTTATGGATTCTGATTCAATTTCTTTTAAGACCTTTTCTGTGTGGGAGACTAATTTTTCTGGTTCTTTATTAGTCCATTTCTTTTCCAAATATTCTATAATTCTTTCAAACCTAGTGATTGCTCTATTCGACCAAATTATTTTTTTAGCCATTTGTCATACCGCTTCATTACCTGCTCGTTAGAGGTCCCGCCACCCTTATCAAGTTCTTTCATCGCTATTTCAACGTCTGACTTAATATCATCGTGCAATTCATCCCACAGGTCAGCATCTTCTTTTTTGATAAGGGCTTTTATTTTTTCTAATAAAGGCATACTGTCAATATTCAAGGTCATTTGAGTAAGTTTTGTTTTTTCAGTGGACAAGCTCATTTGAAATGATTTTACTAAAACAAATTTACAGATTTCTACTTGGAGCGGCAAGTGTCAACCGAGTTAAAGTACTGAGCAAGATTTGCCTTCTTCCTGCGCAAGAATAAAAAACCCCGCTCCGCAGGATTTGCAATCCTGCGGCACATCAATACAACATGTGGATTTACAATCCACTCACACAGTAATTAATCTTTGTGGTAAGCACTCAACGTCCAATATCCCCTCCAAACCAGAGTAGTTTCTGGCAGACGAATAAAGCCAGTTCTTTGGTTCTTTAACAAAACCAGCTTCTACGGGATTATTATGAATGTAGTTGATCTTGTCCCAGATAAATTTTTCACTGAACAGTTCAATTGCGTGATTTCCTTCCTGCCAGAATTTGTACTCAGTGTGTTTTTTTACTGCTCGCAGCATTCATCATAAAAATCGGTATCATCCATTCGCGCCCGCTTTCAGGTTCTTCCCGTATTTGTTCTACTATTTTTTTACAAGTATATTTTTTGAAGTCACGAACGACATCTTTTAAAAGAAATGGTTCGTTAGTATTTACAATCAAATGCACGTGATTGGTCATTATTAAATAAGCGAATACTACTAATCCTTTGTTCTGCTTACAGTAGTTTAAAGAATCGATAAAAGTATCCCTGTGATTTTTACGCGAAAAAACATCTACCCAGTTTACAACTGTCATAGTAAGAAAATAGGCCTTGTTAGTTTTTATGGTTTGTTTGACGGAAGTTTTCACAATTAAATCTACTTGTTTTAGAAGGAATTACAAGTTCCTTTATTCTGTTTTTACCGCAGGATTGCAAATCCTGCGGAGCGAGGGTCTGATTGACCGGAATTTACGCTTGAGTACAGATCATCGTATCCAAAGCCCACCTAAAGCGCACCCAAAGGTAAGGATAGTGTATGGGAAGTCGCACTATTGCGTAAGTTGCTAATAGTCAGAGCGAGTTTGCGCGAGATAGTTTCCTGTGCATTGTAATACCAAATCCAAATATTATTTAGGCCAAAGCATAAATAATATTTGGGTGCGTGGCCTCTGCGTGGCATTTGGTAGATGCCGTTCCTGTAAACAAATGGTTCAATAAACTTAAGTGAAATTGGACCATATTGTTTTTGGAATCGTTATAAATAATTGTGAATTGGGAGGATAAGGATTCGTTGACCGTGATTTACAATAGATAAAAAACTCCCCTGAACTTATCAAGTCAGGGGAGCTTTTTTGAATAGTTTAATCGCTTATTTAATCAGTTCAATCCAACCTTTGATAACCTTAGATCCATTACCTAAATCAATTAAGTAGAAATAAGTATTGGAAGAAAGCTTACTCGTGTCATCTTTCATTGGCCAAGCTTTGTCAAGGTTGTTGTAGCCTTTCATTTCAAACACTTGTGTTCCCCAACGGTTATACACGGTAACTTTGTTGTTCGGGAACTCTTCAATGTTATCGATCAAAAGCACATCGTTAATGCCATCACCGTTAGGCGTAACTCCGGTAAAGACTTTCACTTCACAAGTACCACCCAAATCTGTAAGTACGATTGGATCGATCACCACAGAATCTGTTTTCACGAGTGAACCATTTACAGTGTAAGTAATTTTTACCGTGACCTTGTAGCTTCCTGATTTTTGATTAAAGATGCTGTCACAGGTGCTGGCCGGACAAAGTGTAGGCGAACCCCAAACATAAGTGATGCTGGAACGTGAGTATGAGCTTACAGTATGAATAGCAATGTAGCCATCGTCTTTACCAATACAACTAATGTCTTTTTTAGTAGCAAAAGCAGTGAAGCTTGCGGGACAGATCATTACCGATTGGGTGTAAACAACTGTGTTGGTGCAGGAATTTACATCGGTTGCACTGATTGTAAAGATGCTGGTAGCAGTTGGCGTGATTACGATGCTGGCCGTGTTTTCACCCGAACTCCAGGAATACGTAGCAGCACCAGATACAGTGAGTGTAGAAGATTCTGCCTCACAACTTATCGAAGGAGAACCACTCACAGAAAGTAGCGGTAAGTTGTTAACCGTTATGGTAGCCACTGCGGTATTCTCACAATTATTAGCATCGGTGGCACTTAGCGTATAAGAAGCAGTACTGGTGGGAGAAAAAACAACATTGTCACTGATGCCCGTGTTCCAGGTATAAGTAGCCGCGCCACTTCCACTGAGCTTGGTAGAGCCACCCAGACAAATAGCGGAGTTAGTTGCATTGATCGTTAGAGAAGGGAGTGCGTTTACCGTTACAGAAACAACCGTTACGTTGGTACTGGTGCAACCTGCAGTGTTGGTCCCGGTAAGGGCAAAAGTAGTAGAGATTGCAGGAGCAAAAGAAACGCCATCAAGAGCACCGTTCGTCCAGCTGTAAGTAGAAGCTCCGCTGCCATTTACAGTAATAGATTGACCTGCACAGATCATCGTATTAGAGATCGAGGCAGTCACTATTGGAAGTGCATTCACACTCACGGTTTCAATAGCCGTGTTCATGCTGGTGCAACCTGCAAGGCTCGAACCGGTAAGAGTATAAGTAGTTAAAGTAGAAGGAGAGACCGCAAAAATGGTAGCATTAGATACCCCGGCATTCCAAGTATAAGAGGCAGCTCCGACAGCAGTTAAAGTTGCAGAACCTCCGTTGCAAATCACAGAGCCAGAAGAGGCAATGGTTACTATTGGCGTATTATCTACTGTAATAGATACTACAGCAAGATTGGTACTTGTACAACCGGTTAGAGCGTTTGTACCATTCACAGTATAAGAAGAAGTAACAGTAGGCGAAAAGGCCACGGTATTGGTCGCACTAATAGCACCGCTCCATGTGTAAGTAGAAGCACCACTACCAAAAACACTGGTGCTAAAGCCATTACAGATAGCTGTTTGTGTAGCATTGGCAGTAACAGTCGGTAAGGCGTTAACCGCTACCGAGATGGCCACTGTGTTTACTCCGGCACAACCATTAGCACTGGTTCCGGTAACACTGTAAACAACGTTAGCAGAAGGAGAAAGTGTAAAGCCTGTTCCGGAAAGTATTCCTGGGTTTACAGAATACGTTGCGGCTCCACCCGGAGTAATGGCTAACGCAGCCCCGTTACAGATCACTGTGTTATTAGTGCTTGCGGTGATAGTAGGATTAGCATTTACAGTAATGAGCTGAGTGGCAAGATTAGTGCTGGTACACCCTGTTAAGGCATCTGTTCCGTTCACAGTGTAAGTAAGTGAAGTAGTCGGGCTAAAAGCAACACCATTGGTAACGGTTGGTGTTCCACCGGTCCACGTATAAGTTGAAGCTCCACCACCAGTAAGTGTAGTTGTGATGCCACTACAAATCACTGCGCTGGCCGTATTGGCAGTTACTACAGGAAGTGCATTGCAGGTTCCGGTAACCGCATAGTCGTAAGGCGATTCATTACAATCGTTATTGATAATGTTGATGGTTGCATTTTTAACCCCACTGGTTGTAGGATTAAAGTTTACCGTAAAGATTGCCTGAGAACCTGGAAGAATAGGCGAGGCCGGTGTTAAAGCACCTACAGTAAATAAAGTAGCATCTGTTCCACTCATGGTAATGCTTGCTACAGTTAAATTTGCAAAGCCTGCATTTTGAACCGTATACGAACGCGTTACTGTAGTCCCTATACAAATAGCGCCAAAACTTGTATGATCTGTGAGGGAAGGAATAATATCTCCATCTACAATAGTAACAGCATTGCCCAGTACATTGATCTCAGGGACACTAATCGGAGCGCAGGAAGATCCTGTGGTAACAGTACTTGTAGCGATCCAGTTGGAAAGTGTTCCAGTGAAAGCGAAGTTCACCAGAGTTCCGGTGTTTGCACTACCGGAGACATCGGTTACTAAAGTGGTTGTGAGGTTAGATCCATATCCGACACCTTGATTAAAATGGTAGTTGGCAATAAGTCCTGTAGCAGTAGTTGCGATCTCACAGTTCATATTGTTTTGAATCTCAGTCTGACAAAGGGCTCTGTTCCAGATGCGCACTTCGTCCACAGCGCCGCTCATAGAGAAGTTGCCGCTGAAAGCACCAATAGAAACAGGATCAGAACCTACCACGGCAGGAACAGTGCTATTGGTGGCAACTACCAATCCATTTTTATAAAGGATCATAGTTTGCGTTGGAGCGTCATAAGATACCGCCACGTGGTACCATTGATTTAAATTTAAACCAGTAGGATCCTGCACCTGCGCCCAACCTAGGTTATGGCCTGCAGAGAGCTTGTTACCGAAAGATCCCGGTGCCCAAAGCGCGTGACCGTTAGAACCACTCCCGCCGCTGATTACATTATTACCATTGGTTAAGGATGCAGAAAGCCTGATCCAGCCTTCTTTGGTGTAGGATGCAGGTAGTATGTTACCGCAGTTTACATAATCATTTGTTCCGTCGAGGGTTAATGCAGCACCCACATTGGCAGTTCCCGTAATCACAAAATCATAAGGACTTTCATCACAGTCGTTGTTTGTAATAACAAGAGAGGCTGTCGTTACACCACTACTTGTTGGTGCAAAGGTAACTGTAAACACTGCCGAGCCACCAATAGCCACAGGAGAGGCTGGACTTAAAGCACCCACTGAAAATTGGGAGGCACCTGTTCCGCCTAGGGTGATGCTGCTGATAGCAAGCGCAGAACCCCCTGTGTTTTGAATGGTGTAAGAACGTGTAACCAAACTGTTGGTGCTGATGTTTCCAAAATCAGTATCATCACTTAAAGAAGGCGTAATATCACCATCTAAAATAGTAAGCGCGCTACCCAGCAGGTTTATCTCCGGTGCTATAAAAGCAGGGCAAGAGCTTCCTGAAACAACAGCACCTGGGCTTACCCAGTTCGAAATGAGTCCTGATAATGCAAAATTGGAGAGAGTAAGGTTGTTGTTGTTTCCAGAGGCATCGGTTAGGGTTATTAACGTGTTTGTGCCACCCGCAATGCCTTGATTAAAATGATAGTTAGCCACAAGCGAATTACCTGTAGTAGCGATCTCGCAATTTAAATTCGCCTGAATCTCACACTGTGATAACGGTCTACTCCACAACAACACCTCGTCGATGCTGCCGTTGAAGTTTTCTGTACCTATATTGTTTACACCAACAAGGAAGCTCCCTGTAGGTACAGCAGGAGTTATAGTCACATTGGAATAAGCGAGTATCCCGTTGGCGTATAACTTTACAGTTGTATTTTCTATCACCATAGTTAAGGAGTTCCATTGATTAAGTGTAAGCGAATAACTAGTAGGAAGATAGGCCACACCACCGTAAATAATATTTACTTCAGGATTGTTTGCGAACATATATAATCCATAACCATTAGCACCAGAACTACCATTGTAAGCTATTATTTTATTTGTGGTAGGATTAGCATTTATGAAAACTTTCGTTTGTAAGGTAATACTATTGTTTGCCGAGGTTAGCAATGGTCTTGATGCTCCATCATCTACACCATCAAAGTTTAAGGCAGCACCGACTATTGCCGTGCCTGATATAACAAAACTATAATCTGGAAAAGAACAATCAGCGCTATTTACAGTAACAATAGCGGTTCTGGTTCCAATTGCCGCAGGAATAAAACTAACAACAAAATTTGTAGTACCATTTGTAATAGAAGCTGAAGGTTGAGCTGTAATGCTAAAATCACTGGCATTGGCACCGCTCAGGGTAACAGGACTGTTGATATAAAGCGTTCCTGTTCCTGAATTTTGAAGCACAAAAGTTCTTGATGTGGAAGTTCCAAAGTCTGTAAAATTATTGGTGCTGGTCGAACTACTTCCTGGTGAAATAGTGTTTCCATTTCCTGTAGTAGCAAGTGTTGGCGTTAACGCAATCATCGCATTAACACCGCTAGGCACAGCGCCACCAATTACCCAATTAGATACAGTACTTGTTAAGGCAAATCCTGTTAAAGTGCCTGTATTAGAACTACCGGCAAAATCTGGAACCGTAGGGTAACCGGCATTATTTTGTGCAACAAGCCCTTCGTTAAAATGATAATTAGCTAATAAACCTGTTGCGCCACCGGGAAGTTCTGTGGCCATATATGTTTGAATCTGACACTGACTGCGCGCCAAATTCCAAATGCGCAATTCATCTACTTTTCCGGCAAAATACCAACCTGATATGGGCGAACTTCCCGCGGATGCCTCGCCACCAATAAGTGTGTTGTTCCCAATGTAATCAATGGTATAAGTAGCCAAAGCATCATTTGTTGATTTCAAAACACCATCAACATAAAGTTTTGTATAACGACCATCGTAGGTCATTGCAGTATGATGCCAGCCCGAAGTTAATGTAGAAAGTGAAACAGTTACTGAAGCCCATGTTGAATTTCTGCGAACTAAACCTTCCAGAACTCCTGTTGTTCTGGTGAATAGACCATACCCTGCATTTTCAGTATTTCCAAAGATGGTTTGATCAGTGCTTGGCCAATTACTATTTACCCATGCTTCTGCTGTGAGCGCTGCTGTAGGCTTTAAATTTGCAGTACTGCCTAAATCCACATAATCATTCACACCATCAAAATCTAACGCTTCTGCTTGTTGAATACCTTTGCCTTGAATGGCAAAAGAATAAACGGCTTCATTACAATCGGCATTTATTATGTTTAGTGTTGCGTCTTTAATGCCAATGGTTGCCGGAGAAAAAGTTACGACTATCGACGTACTTCCTGAAGGTGCAACAACAATGGCGGGAACGGAAGTAATACTAAAGGCAGATGCGTTTAGACCCGATAAACTATAATTTGAAATACTCAAGCTTGCCGAACCGGTGTTTAAAATAACAAAGGTTCTGGTAGCGGAGGTGCCAACAAAAGAATTATTAAAATCTGTGAAGTTAGAAGACGTGATTAATGTTGAATTATTGACAATGGAAACGGAATTACCTTGCACATCAATTTCAGGATAGGTAACAATTGGGCAAGTTGAATTACTAATCACAGCGCCCGTATTAACCCAATTTGAACTAGATCCAGAGAGACTAAAGCTTGTGAGTGTCCCAGTATTTGCTCCTGTAGCATCTGTGGCAAGAGTAAAAGTAGAATTAGGCCCAAACGGAACGCCTTGATTAAAATGGTAATTCGCTAGTAAACCTGTTGCTGTTGTTGCAATTTCACAGTTCATATTGTCTTGAATCTCACATTGTGTCCGGGCTACGTTCCAAAACCGCACTTCGTCCAGATCCATATCAGCAGCATATTGAGGGAGGCTGTTAAAAGTACCTAACTGTAAATTCGGAGAAGCGGGAATATTTAATGAATTGGTGCCAAATGATAAGGTTTCTATATAGTTACCATTAATAAAAATACCGTGCGAATTTGAAGACCCATGATAGTTGACAGCAACATGGGTCCATACCCCAATTGGCAAGGCAGCAGTGTTTGCAATCAAATCTGGTCCGACATGATGAATTCGTATTTTGTTTCCCGCAGACCCATCATATCCAATGGTGACCATCTCTCCTGAAGTTCCTGGAACTCCCCAAAAGCTAATCCAGCGATGACTTATTTGGGAAGAATTTACCTTAACCCAGAATTCCTCCGTAAAATCAGCATTACCTGATGGTAATGAAGACGAAGGAATGTTTATAAAATCATCAACCCCATCAAAACGCAATGCCGAAGCGGGCACAGGCGTTCCACCAATAGCACAATTGAAGATCGGAATACCACAGTCGTTAGTGTTAATGTTTAATGTAGCCGTTCTGAATCCGAGAACGGTTGGCGTAAATACAACAACAAAAGAAGTGGTCGCAGAAGCTGATAAAGAAAGGGTAGGTAAAACTGTTACTGAAAATTCAGAGGTATTCAGTCCAGTGAAGTAGGGCACGGCTATATTTAATGTTCCTGTATTCGAATTTTGAATTACAAAGGTTCTTGTGGTTACATTTCCGAAATTTGTAAAGTTTAAAGTAGATGTAGTAATTGAACCTGGTGTTATTGAATTGGAGTTACCGCTAACTAAAATAGATGCTGTGGGCGGAGCAGGTAGGATTGAACCGGAAATTACTCCTCCCGGATTTATCCAGTTGGAAGCAGCACCTGTTAAAGCAAAGTTAGTGAGTGTTCCATTGTTACTTCCGGCGGCATCTGTGAGTGTTGTTACTGCTGTGTTAGATCCTGAAGGAATTCCCTGATTAAAATGGTAATTGGCAACAAGTCCCGTTGCAGATGTTGGAATCTCACAGTTCATATAACTTTGAATGTCGCACTGAGAGCGGACTACATTCCAGATACGGACCTCGTCCAAAGTTCCATAAAAAAGATTAGAAAATTCAAAAGATCCCAGGAGTGTCATCAACCCTGACCCTAGAGCTGCAACATTATTATTTTGAGAAATTAAAACGCCATTTTTATACAATCTCATGCTTGTACTCGGTGCGTCGTATGTCACAGCAACATGGTGCCATACTCCTGCGGACAAGGTGCCACTATCTGTTACTTCTGGAATTCCAGGATTGTGTCCTGCGGACAATACACCGCCAGGTAACCAAAATGCGTGCGGCCCTGAAATACCACCTGAAATAATATTATTAGCAACAGTGACCGGAATATTAAGTTTAATCCAGGCTTCTTTCGTATAAGAAGAATTTAAAATATTCCCGCAATTAATATAATCGTCACTTCCATCAAAATTAAGAGCAGAAGCAGGCGATGTACTCGCTGTAATTACAAAAGTATAATTTGGGTTAGCGCAATCAGAGCTGTTAATGGTTACAATTGCACTTTGAGAACCCAAAGCAGTTGGGGTAAAACTTAGTGTAAAAATACTGTTACCCACACTCGCAATACTGTTAGATGGGACAGTAATAAGCGAGAAACTAGAAGCGTTGGCTCCACTAAAAGAAACCGAGTTAACATACAAAGGACCCGCACCCGGGTTCTGAATTAAGAATACACGGCTGTTTAAAGTTCCGAAATCTGTATTATTTAAAGTAGTGGTTGCAGCGCCCATAGGAATGCTATTTGCATTTCCATAAAGGGTAAGTGCCCCGGTTGGTGCAACAGAAGTGGTGTAATCGTTAGCAATAATCGAAGGAGAAACCCAATTGGAAATCGTTCCTGTTAAAGCCATATTGCTTAAAGTACCTGTATTGCTTCCTGCTGCGTCGGTTAAAGTAGTTACGGCTGTGTTTGAACCTGAAGGAATTCCCTGATTAAAATGATAATTTGCAACAAGTCCCGTTGCGGTAGTTGGAATTTCACAGTTCATAAAAGTTTGAATTTCGCATTGGGTTCTCACCACATTCCATAGTCTAGCTTCGTCCATCTTTCCCGTTAATCCCGAACTGTTTGGATTTGTAATAGAAGCTCCCAAACTCAGATTGCCAGTACCTGAATTCATGGTACCTCCTGAAATTGCTGAAACACCATCTAAAACTCCGTTTAGGTACAATTTAAAATAAGTACCATCGTAAGTCAGTGCTACGTGATACCAAACGTTGGTTGTTGGATTTGATGATCCTTCTACAAAATAATTCGTTACTCCAATTTTAAGATCGCCCTTAAACTTACCAGAACTGGCAAGGTAATACGACTCGAACATACCTAATCCACCTCCGTTAAAATTTTCTTTAAAAAATATGCGGCTGTTAGAAGCCAGTGTCGAAAGATTAACCCAAGCTTCCCATGTTCCTAATGTAATATCAAGGCTAGGATCAGTTCCACAGTCAACAAAGTCATCAACCCCGTCAAAAGCCAATGCACTTGCAGGCGATGTACTCGCCGTGATAACAAAACTATAATTCGGCGAGGTACAATCAGAACTATTTACAGTCACAATTGCAGACCGTGTTCCAAGCGCCGTTGGGGTAAATGTGATCACAAAATTGGTTGATCCTGTTGTAATAGATGAGGCTGGAAGTGTTGAAATTATAAAATCTCCTGCATTAGCTCCACTAAAACTAACAGTATTTATATAAAGTGTTCCAGTAACAGAACTATTCTGAATCACATAATTTCTTGTGGTTACATTTCCGAAATTTGTAAAATCCAAAGTGGATGTTGTGATTGATCCTGGTGTAATTGAATTGGAGTTGCCGGTAACTAAAATAGATGCTGTGGGCGGAGCAGGTAGTATTGAACCGGAAATTACTCCTCCCGGACTAATCCAGTTTGAAACAGCACCCGTTAAAACAAAGCTGGTAAGTGTTCCGGTATTTGCTACCGCCGCATTTGTTAGCAAGGTGGTGGTAGGATTAGCGCCCGAAGGAATTCCCTGATTAAAATGGTAATTTGCTACAAGACCTGTTGCCGTAGTTGGAATTTCACAATTCATAAAGGTTTGAATTTGGCATTGTGTTCTCACAGTGTTCCACACGCGCACTTCATCGGCGTTACCAGTATAATAAAAGCCATTACCCACACCAATTAACAATCCTGTTGCTGAACCAATATAATTTGAAGGAGAATTATCGCTCGCAACAAGCACACCGTCCATGTATATAAAACGATCAATACCCGCTGAACTTGCATTGTAAGAGCAGGCCCAATGATGCCAGTTATTGTCGAGACTGCCTGGACTATAAATCAAATCATTACCCCAAAAAGCAAATTTAAAAACACTGTTACTGCTAAATCCTATATGCAGGGATTGATTAAGTGTATTGTTGTTGTTTTGACCAAATACATAGCCGGCTCCGAACAACGTATTTTTTTTTGCCCAGAATTCAACAGTAAATGATTGGTTGTTTAAGTTAACGGGAGGAGTAGTAACAACATCATTCACTCCATCAAAACTTAAAGCACTCGCTGGAGTTGTACTCGCTGTAACTACAAAACTATAAGTAGGACTGGTACAATCAGAGCTCACTATGTTTAAGATGGCACTAGCGGTTCCTAAGGCAGTGGGCGTAAAAGTGATTACAAAACTGCTTGTTCCGCCGCTTCCGGCAATAAGAGAACTTGGGGTAGTGCTAACGACAAAATTAGAAGCGTTTGTTCCGGTAAAATAACCAGTGGTTAAATACAATGGACCTGCTCCCGGATTCGTAATGACAAAGGTGCGGGTAAGGTTCGTTCCAAAATCAGTAAAATTACTTAATAAGGGCGATGTGCTGCCTGCAATGATGGTATTGCTATTACCAGTTATTAAAAGAGTAGCTTGTGATGCACTTGAGGTGGTAAAACCATTGGCCACACCACCTGGTGCTACCCAGTTAGATGTACTGCCGGTTAAAGCAAAACTCGCATTTAATGTTCCAGTGTATGCGCTTGCTGAAGCGTCAGTAAGTCTTGTGATTGTAGGGTTAGCAAGTCCATCAGCTCCATGATTAAAATGATAATTAGATGCCAGATTCGTTGCAGTTGTTGGAATCTCACAGTTCATAAAAGACTGTATTTCACACTGAGTGCGGGCCACTTTCCAGATCCGCAATTCATCCATAGAGCCGCCAAACCAGCAACAGCTGTTCTGAATCCAGCCACCTATATTAAGAATGTGCGAAGGGTTAACCCCAACGTTATCAAAGTTATGCGAAGCAACTTCGGTGAACGTCGCGGAAATGTTTCCGTTGATGTACATGGAATAAATGCTTCCCGATCTAACGATTGCAAAGTGACCCCAGGTTCCAGGCGTAATACTCTGTGTTGACGAAAATGATCCGACATAATTGCCCGCCCCGTTTCCACATTCGGCCATTTCCATGCCCACAAATCCTGAACCGTAACCAATCGAGTACCAGAACCCGGTTTGAAAACCTTCGTTAAACCTTGTCGACAGAAGGAAACCGCCGGTAAGAGCGTTAGGTTTGATCCATCCTTCAATAGTGAAATTTCCAAGGCCAATAACTGGATCTGTTGTATTTATGGCATCGCCTGTACCGTCAAAATTCAAGGCTGCTGCTGCGGCTGCGGCTGTTGCTGTTATTGCAAATGCAGTTACAGGTTCGTCGCAATCGTCTGATAAAATTACCAATGATGCATTCTTTACACCGAGCACTGCGGACGAAAAAGTAACCACTATGGTCGTGCTCGCGCCAGATAAAACCGAAGCAGAGGGGCTTGTGGTAATGGTAAAACTGGAAGCGTTTATGCCACTAAGACTAAACCCTGAAATAGCAATGGATCCGGTTCCGGTACTTTGAATCACGAACGTTCGGCTTAACTGGCTTGCTAGAGCAACAGCACCAAAATCTGTAAAATCTGTCAGGGATGGGGTAGCGTCGTTATTAGAAATGTTTGTACCATTACCACGAAGATTGATCTCAGGGAACAAATAAATGGCGCAGTTTGCGCCAGTTGTTACGGCCCCCGGACTTGTCCAGTTTGAACCTGAACTGGTTAGGCTGAAATTCGTGAGCGTACCATTATTTCCAAATGTTGCGGCATCGGCGGCAATGTTCGCTGTAGGATTAACTCCAAAAGCAATACCTCCATTTAATTTATAATAGCCATTCAAGTTAGGGTACCCTGTGGGCGAAGGAATCTCGCAGTTCATGTTGTTCAGAAGCTCGTCAAGACATAGGGCGCGGTCATAAATGCGTACTTCGTCGATAGTACCTGCAAAATAATTCGGCGCTTCGCCTGGTTGAAAATTAGGCCGCCCTATCTTAAAGCCCCCAGTCATGTTATTGTTAGTGGCTGCATAATTAACCGCCCCGGTTTTATCTACACCATCCACATATATTTTCCCTACACCCGATGTGCCTGTGCCTGAATAATCCCAGGTTACCGCCACGTGATGCCAGTTGCCGTCGTTAACTGCAAGCGTACTGTTCATATAATTATTCCCAAAACCCACAAAAGTGAGTTGTCCCAGGTTATTTAGATAGAACGCTTTTTCACCAATTTCCCATACTGCATCCACATCTGAGAAAACAACAATTCCTTGGCTAACAGATGTTGTTTTGATCCAGGATTCTATCGTAAAATCGGCCTTCCCTAATTCAGCGATATTGGCGCTCAACTCTACGTAATCATCTACACCATCAAAATTAAGTGCAGCTCCTGCAACGGCTGTTGCTGTAATCACAAAGTCATAAATTGTTTTTGTACATTCTGAGTTATATATATTTAAAACCGCAGATTTTGTTCCCACCGAAGTTGGTGTAAGGGCTACCACAAAACTGGTTGTACCTGTAGTAGCTGCAAGTATAGGAGAAGGAATTACTGCGACCGTAAACTCACTTGCGTTAAGGCCCGTAAATACCGGTGTTCCTACATTTAAAGTCTGACTGCCTGTGTTTTGAATCACAAATGTTCGGGTTATAGCAGAACCAAAGTTTGTATTATTTAAAGTGCTAGTGCTCACACTTCCGTCGGTGATATTATTGCCATTGCCAGTAATATTTATTGTTGCAGTAGAGGCACTTGCGGGGGTAGTAAGGCCTTGAGCGGGTGAGCCGGGAGATATCCAATTAGAGGTTGCTGTAGCAATCAGTGGAAAGTTAAGTGTACCTGTATTGGCGTTTCCGGTAGCGTCAGGAAGAAACGTATTCCCAAGTATAAAGTTCGATAACGAACTGGATATTCCTTCATTAAAATGGTAATTTGCTACTAAACCAGTAAAGGAAGTCGAAATTTCACAGTTCATGAATTGCTGAATCGCACACTGTGATCTGGTGGTATTCCATATTCTTACTTCATCTATATCTCCTTCGTAATAGTCGGTTAAACCACTATTTGTATTGTTATTCCGTGTCCCCAAATAAAACGTACTGGAAGCATTGCCGAATGTACCTGTTTTTACGCCTATCAGTAAACCATTTTTATATAGGGCATAAATGCCATTATTAAAAGTCACGGCTACGTGTGTCCAGGCGTTATTGGTAACTGAAGTGATAATGTTAGTTCCACCAGGCGTCTCCATAAAAAGAGAATTAGAGCTTACGGCCACTACAAATCCTCCCGCACTAGGAGTTAAATAATTTGATTGTCCCATGATTACATTCCAGTTCCCGTCACCAGCGAACGTAGGACGGAACCAGGCTTCTGCTGTCCAGGTCGTGCCAAAACTCAGGCTGGGAACATTCACCCTGTCAGAGGTTCCATTGAAATTCAATGTCTGACCCTGAGCATTTATACTGCTATGAAACGAAAAAAATAGGACGACGCTTAAAAAGCCTTTAACGAGTTTTTTATTTAATGTTTTCAAGGTAATTTCTTATTGTTTGTTGTGTTTTTTTTAGTGTATTAAAAAGTTAAGTGTTTGTGCTTAAAATTATAATAGACAGGGACATACAAATATAATTGATATTCGATAAACTCCAAAAAAAACAGGATGAGTTGTGGAAAAAAGGCTAGCAAGTATTAATGAAGCATAACTAAGTGATAACGAAAAATTAACAAAGTGTGATAATGTCAATTAAGTTTATCTCGGCGGCTTATTTTTTAGTTTTTTTATAAATCATAAACAAAAGCACCGGCAATAAAAAAATATCCGCCAGCACCGCAATCACAACCGTAATACAGATTAAAAATCCAAAATAAAAAGTACTTTGAAAACTGCTCAACATTAAACTCATAAAGCCACCCAATAAAATAAAAGTGGTTAACACAATAGGCTTGCCAGTCTCAAAATAAGTGCGCTTAAAGGCGTACATCAAACTTTTGCCATAAGCCAGTTCAATTTTTAGACGGGAAATAAAATGGATCGTATCATCAGTAGCAATTCCAAAAGCAATGCTGAATACCAGCGATGTAGCGGCTTTTAGCTCGATGCCTGCATAGCCCATAATACCACCAATAATGATCAGTGGAATTACATTGGGAATGATGAACACTAAAACCATTCTCCAGCTGCGGTGTAAAAAGAAGGTCAGAATACCAATCACAATGATGGAAAATACAAAGCCCTGCGTCATGTTACTCACCATGTATTCGTTGTTCCTGTCAATGAGATGCGCCGCGCCGGTAATCTCAAATTTTAGCACATCCATGTTCATGTTCTTCTGAATATAAGCCAACAGGTTTTTATCATGTTCTCCAATCTTTAAGCTGCCAAGATCACTTATCTTTGCACTGATTCGAGTGTGCAAGCCATCCGGATTTACAATGCGCTTAATATCCTTATTCTTTTTGTTTTTCTTAAAATAAGAAGCGATTGGCTCGTAATCTTCTTTGTCAGGAAAGCCCCTTGTTGCTCCTTCCACAGAGGAAGCATAAATGCCTTTCACCATGCTGGCTGGCGATAAAATAAATCCTGCCTTGTATTCTTTTTTAATGAACTCGTCCAGCTCATTGATCTTTTGCATGACCTCGTAGTCCCACACCGACCTGGATTTATCTTTTAAAGTGATGCTTAATTCAAACGGACGAACGCCACTGTAATTTTTATCAAAAAAATTAAAATCCTGTTTCAGTTTGACTTTATCACTTAGATCTTCGAGTAAAATATTATTTACTTTTATTTTGTTGATGCCGATTACAGAAAAGACAAATACAACAGCAGTAATAATCAGGATGGTTTTTTGATTCCGGAAAATCCAGAACAAACCCTTGCGTAAATAGTTGTTTGTGCGGTTATTGGTGCCATGCACAGTAACAAGTTTTTTAGGTGTAAAAAAGTAGAGTAGGGCAGGAAGCAGGGTATAAGTGAGGATGAATGCGACTGTCACGCCAACCGATGTGTAAACACCAAATTCTTTGATGGGTTTAATACTCGAAAATAAAAGCGAAAGAAACCCGACAATCGTTGTGATCAGCGTTAAAAATGTTGGAAATCCTACCTCTTTAAGGATAAGTTTAAAGATCTTTTCCTTTTCGGTTCCTTTAGCAAGCTCTTCAAAATATTTAGAGAAAAAATGAACCACATCGCTCATTCCCGCCACAAAAATCATGGTGGGAAGCATGGTCGTCATCAGGTCTATGGGTTTGCCCATGAGGTCCATAATGCCGAGAGTCCACAAAATGGCTATCAATACAATGCTAACCGGTACCACAATCCCGTAGACGGTTCTGAAACTCAGCCATAAAAAAATGATCACTACAATAAATGCAAGGACCAAAAAAATGCCGAATTCTTTTTGAAGATTAACGAGATAAACATTCTGCGCAAAGATGCGGCCAACCATACGGGTGTTATCAAAGCTGTATTTTTCTAAAGTAGATTCAAGGCTTTTGGCTAACAGATCGCATTGTTTTTTAGTAAGAAAATCGTCCGTTTTAATAAAGAGGCTTACCGAACCAGCGTTTGCAGGAAAATAGGAGCCAACGAAAAAGGGCGAATTATAAATCAGTGTGCTATCTGCCTCATAAGCACTTTCATCTTCAAAATGCAGAACGCGTGTTTGCACAGGCACCAAGCCGCCCAGCGAAAGTGTCTTTAAATTAGTGGGAGAACTAACTTGTTTTACAAATTTCAGTACTGAAAGATCTTTGGTAAGACTGTCAATTCTTAACAGGAAGTCTTTCTTAAAAATACCTTGTTTATTTTCAAGCGCCAGTAACACAAACTCGTTATCATACTCAAACATTTTGCGGTAAGTGTTGTAATGCTCCAGCTCATCGTCCTCGTTTGGAAAAAAAGCTTCGAAGTCATAATTAAATTTGAGGTTGATGATCCGCGTTCCGCAAAACACTGAAAAGAGAACAACAAAAAGGATAGTGAGAAAGTAATAAGTCCTTTGATTCATAATGGCCTGCAAAGCTAATAACAAAACAGGTCTAAAAAATCCTAATTGTTGGATAAATTTTAATTAGGTCTTCAAGAGATCCGTTTAAAGATATTATCTTTGAACTCGTTAATTAAGTTAGAAGGGCTGTAGAGTGGAGTAAAAAATAAATCAGCTTTAAACCCTCAACTATAAACTATAAACTATAAACTATAAACTATAAACTCCCACCCCCCCCCATGCCAAAAGGAATTTACAAAGTACCCGTAGCGGTAAACGAACCCATTAAAAGTTATGCTCCCGGAAGCCCTGAACGCAAAGAGCTCCAGGCCATGCTAAAAGAATTACGTAGCCAGAAAGTGAACATTCCTATGTACATTGGAGGTAAAGAAGTGGAAAGCAATGTTACCGTTCGCATTCATCCGCCGCACGATCATCAGCATGTCCTCGGGCATTTTCATAAAAGCGATAAGACGCATGTAACACAGGCAATTGACGCAGCTTTGGCAGCAAAAGAACAATGGGCAGCTCTCAGTTGGGAGCACCGCGCCAGTATCTTTTTAAGGGCGGCTGAATTAATTGCTGGTCCATACCGTGCTAAGTTAAATGCAGCAACCATGCTGGGCCAAAGTAAGAGCGCGTACCAGGCTGAAATTGACAGTGCCTGCGAGATCATCGATTTTTTAAGGTTCAATGTGCAATACATGACGGAGGTATACAGCGAACAACCGATCTCTTCTCCTGGTGTTTGGAACCGCTTGGAATGGAGACCGCTCGAAGGGTTTATTTATGCTTTAACTCCTTTTAATTTTACAGCAATCGCCGGGAATTTACCAAGCAGCTGTGCCATGATGGGAAATGTGGTTGTTTGGAAACCTAGTAATACTGCTGTTTACAGCGCGAACGTTCTTATGGAGGTTTTTAAAAAGGCCGGGGTTCCGGATGGCGTAATTAATTTAATTTACCCAAGTGGGCCAGATGCCGCGGAAGTTGTGTTTAATCACAAAGATTTTGCAGGTATTCACTTTACAGGAAGCACCGAAGTTTTTCAAAATATCTGGCAAACCATTGGAAATAATATTCACAAATACAGATCTTATCCACGCGTAGTGGGTGAAACAGGTGGTAAAGATTTTATCATGGCTCACAAATCTGCCGAAGCAAAATCACTGGCAGTAGCTATTTCCCGCGGTGCATTTGAATATCAGGGGCAAAAATGTTCTGCGGCTTCACGGGCTTACATTCCAACCAATTTATGGGAAGAAGTAAAAGGCTTCGTGTTGGATGATCTTAAGTCCATGAAAATGGGACCTACAGAAGATTTTACCAATTTTATCAATGCCGTGATCGACGAAAAAAGTTTCGATAAATTGGCAAAATACATTGATGCTGCTAAAAAAGACAGCAGTGTTGAGGTTATCGCCGGTGGCAATTACGACAAGAGCAAAGGCTGGTTCATTGAGCCGACAATCATCGTTACAAAAGATCCTAACTATGTAACCATGTGCGAAGAATTGTTTGGACCTGTGCTTACAATTTTTGTTTATGATGCTGATAAATTTGAAGAAACTTTAGACATCGTTGATAGCACGTCTATCTATGCCTTAACGGGTGCTATCTTGGCTACAGACCGTTATGCGATCGAACTTGCTTCAAAAAAATTAAGCAATGCAGCCGGTAACTTTTACATCAACGATAAATGCACTGGTGCTGTTGTAGGTCAACAACCTTTCGGCGGCGCACGCGGAAGCGGAACAAACGATAAAGCAGGGGCAAAGATCAATTTATTGCGTTGGGTTTCTCCGCGTACCATTAAAGAAACCTTTGTACCACCGGTAGATTATAAATACCCGTTTTTACAAGCAGACTAATTTTGAGAGAGCTTTCCGGAAACGGGGAGCTTTTTTCTTTTAAGACGCTTGCCAATTTTAAACGTAAATTATGCAGGTTAAAGTGTAGATGTTCATTTTTCAAAAACTTGTTTACTGACCGATTAAATCCGTCATGTCGCCGCAAAACAGCCAGCTTCGATTTGGTTTTTTTCTTTGAATTTTGTAAATTGCTAAAATTACACAAGCTACTCTCACACTATTTTTTGATTTAGAAAATGAAATTAAATTTAAAACTTGTTCTCGCAACATTCGCTTTGTCCTTGGCGGTAACTGGCCAAAATGTATTCCATAAAAATGCTACCATTAATAAACGCGGCTGCGCTACCGAAGTGCCACCTGAAGAGTGGGATGCCTGGTTCAATAAAAAAGTTGCAGAATACAAAGAAATGCGCGCTAATTATAAAACAGAGAATGTGTCCATCACCATTCCCGTAATTGTTCATGTTATTCATGGAGGCTCTGCAGTGGGCTCTTTTCCAAATATTTCAGCTGCACAGATACGATCACAAATCAATGTTCTTAATAAAGACTTTGGTGGAACAGGGTTTAATTCTTTTAAGCTCGTCTCAACGGGTTTTTCCGCAGTTGGCGTTGCCAATACCAATATCACGTTCTGTCTTGCTCAATATGATCCGGCTGGTAATCTTTTAGCAGAGCCGGGCACAGACCGGCTTAATTACAACATAATGGGCTGGCAAAATCCTTATACACCAAACACCCTCAATGCTTTCAGAACTCTGATGGATAACACCATCAAGCCGGCTTCGATCTGGGACCCCACTTTTTATTATAATATCTGGATCAGCGACGTAAATCCAAGCTGCGAAATATTAGGCTACGCCACTTTCCCCGGTGGATCTGGCCTTGCCGGCATCTCTTCCAGCTTTGGGTCGGGTGCTACGGATGGTATCTGGGTTTGGTCAAGGTCCTTTGGAAGCGTTGGTATCTTGTCAGCGCCTTATAATTATGGCAGAACTGCCAGTCACGAAACCGGCCACTGGTTAGGGTTACGCCACATTGGTGGTGACGGAAATAACAACGCTGCGGGCGACTGCAACGCTACTGATTTTTGTGATGACACCCCACCGCAAACAGGAGGATTTGGCACGGGTGCCTATGGCCAAAACTTCGGAGCACCAACGTATCCACTACACGCAAATGTCTGCTCTTCTCCTTTTGGCGACATGTTTATGAACTTTATGGATTATACCGACGATGCCTACAATTACATGTTTACACCCGATCAGAACGTTCGCATGCAGACAGCTTTGCTGAACGGTTACTTCAGAAATCAATTAAGTGCAAGTTCATTTACCACTTGTTCAGATCTGCCTTTGGCTGATTTTATACTGGATACGATAGCTTGTGTGAATTCTGGTGTCGTACCATTTAATGCGACCACTGAAAGTACGCTCGCACCCACTTATTCCTGGAAGGTGACTCCGTCCTTAGGCGTTACCTTTAGCCCAGGTAGCACAAACCCTAACCCGGCGATCAGTTTTCCTTCCATCGGAATGTACACAGTTACAATGGTGGCAACAAACACCATAGGCGTTACAACAAACACAACGGCTTTGCGGCTTGAAGATTGCACAAGTTTAACTAAAAATAGTCTATTCGGAAACACCGTAAGTTTAGCTCCAAATCCTACAACTGGGCAGTTGGTTATCACTGCCAATAAGGCTTTGAGCGGAGATTTACAGATAGGGGTTTACAATACTTTTGGCCAGTTAATCCTCTCGCGCAGTTACAACACCTCTTCAGAATCAAAATTAAACATCGATCTTGGCTCATATCCTGACGGGGTTTACAGTGTAAGTATTAGTAACGGGGGCGAGAAAATCATTAAAAAACTTATTTTGAATAAATAAAAAAAAGGCACTTGCTGAAAAAAGCACACCTCAAACCGGGTGTGCTTTTTTTTGGTTATAGGAATATTTGTCGCGCAAAGCCCTATTTTACTGTCATAAACGCGTTTCTTTTTTTATGAATAAACCTTTGTTCAAATGTATAAACAGGCTTATTGTTAAGAATTAAACGGCTGTTTATCCCGTAATAGCTATAATCCAATTATTTTTGCTAACAATGGCAGCCAAACGTAAAACAGAAATTAGCCTGAAGGAAGTAATCGCACTGATCACCTTGTTAGACGATCCCGATGAAGTGATTTATTCGCAAGTCAAAGAACGGTTTGTCACCCTCGGACCACCCACCATTCCACACCTTGAAACAGCTTGGGAAAATAGTTTTGATGCCATCATGCAAAAACGCATTGAGACTATCATTCATACCATACAGTTTGAAACACTCCAGAAAGCGCTAAAACTATGGGCCCGCGACGAATCGGATGATCTGGTGAAAGGGATTCTGATTCTGGCGCACTACCAGTATCCAGACCTTGATGAGAACAAAGTAAGAAAACAATTGCAACAGATTAAACAAGATGTCTGGCTGGAACTTCATGAAGACCTTACCGCGCTTGAAAAGGTAAAGATCATCAACCATATTTTATTTGAGGTTCATAATTTCAGCGGAAATATTACCAATTACCACGCTCCGCAAAACTCCTTTATAAATAATGTACTCGAAAGTAAAAAGGGAAATCCCCTTATGCTGAGTGTTGTGTACATGCTTATCTGCAAAGAGCTGAACATTCCGGTTTATGGCATTAATCTTCCGCAGCATTTTGTGTTAGCATATATTAACGATAATGCGAACCTGATTGATGTCAACAATAAAAGTCTTTCCAACAACATTTTGTTTTATATCAACCCTTTCAGCAAAGGACTTATGTTTACGCAGAAGGACATTGATCAATTCCTCAAGCAGCTCAATCTGGAGCCTGAGGCTAAATATTACCTTCCCTGCAATAATATTGAGATCTTAAAACGTTGCCTCAATAACCTTATTTTTTCTTACGAGAAGCTGGGGTATCTGGAGAAGGTAGAAGAGTTGAAAAATTTGGATAGCCAGTTGTAGTTCGGCAGAATTTGATTAAAATACTTATATTTGATTAATAAATAACCAACACTATGAAAAAAACTCTTTATACCATTGCTTTTGTAGCGCTTTTAAGCGTTGTATCTAATGCACAAACAACAACAACTAAAAAAGCAGAACCTGCTGCACACGCAGAAACTGTAAACACAGATGGAACTACTACTCCAGCGGCTACACCGGCAGCTTCCGATAACGTTAATCAGGATAATGGTTCAAAATCAGAAACTAAACCTGCTGGCGGAACAAGAATGGCCATCACCGAAAAAGGTGTCCCGGCTTCTAAAAAACCAGCAACTGAAACTAAAAAAACAGAAGCTCCAAAAACCGAAAAGCACTAATTGAAAATACCAAAAAAGCCTTCTGATTTTTCAGGAGGCTTTTTTCGTATATTTAAAATTTATAAAAGACTTAAGATTTTTTACGTTGATTTAACTCGTCCCGTATTTTAGAAGCCATTTCGTATTTCTCTTCATCCAATGCTGTTTGCAGCATATTTTTCAGCTCTTCACTACTTTTGCCTTTGTACTCGTCAGAATCACTTCGTTTTACACCCTCCTTCACTTCTGAAACACTTGAAGACGCCTCGGTAATAGAACTTACTTCAATATCATCGTCCAGTACAATTCCTGCACTTTTCAGAATAAACTCGTAAGTGTAAATCTCGCAATTAAATCTTACTGCAAGCGCAATAGCATCGCTCGTTCTGGCATCTATTTCTACTTCGCGGGTACCGTCAGTACAAATCAACTTGGCATAAAAAATACCTTCCACAAGGTTATAAATAAGCACTTCGGTAACATTGATTTCGAAAGTTTGGGCAAATGATTTAAAAAGATCATGGGTCAAAGGTCTGCTCGGACTCATTTTTTCCAGTTCAATAGCGATCGCCTGTGCTTCAAAACCTCCGATAATAATAGGGAGTCTCCGCGATCCTGAGCTTTCTCCGAGCACCAACGCATAAGCGCCGCTCTGGGTCTGGCTGTAGGATAAACCAACGATCTCTAGTCGAACTTTCTTCATTAACTGAATTCTAATTTAAGAAAAATAATTGGCTAATTCTGGTTTGCTTTAAATTTTTTAATAGCCTCTGTTAATTTCGGAACAATGGTGAAAGCATCTCCAATAACCCCGTAATCTGCAGATTTAAAGAAAGGCGCTTCCTTATCGTTGTTAATTACAACAATGGTTTTACTCCCGTTAACACCTGCCAGATGTTGAATAGCTCCTGAAATACCTACAGCAATGTATAAGTTCGGACGGATGGCAACACCAGTTTGTCCAACATGCTCATGATGTGGTCTCCAGTGCATATCAGCAACAGGACGTGAACAGGCTGTAGTTGCGCCTAAAGACGCAGCGAGATCCTCGATTATTTTCCAGTTCTCAGGACCTTTCAGGCCGCGTCCGGCACTTACTACCAATTCCGCTTCAGGCAGTGGCGTAGCACCACCGGCATCATTGGGTTTTACTTCTTTCACTACTATTTTAGAATTCACAGCAGAAAAATCTACAGAGAAATCAGCGACAGTAGCCTTATTGTCTCCCGATATTAGAGGGAAACTATTAGGTAAAAGCGAAATGATTTTTACATCACTGTTAATGCTGTATAGAGCAGTTGCTTTTCCTGAGAATACATTTTTCCTTACTTCTAATGTAACACCGCTTACTGTAGGATAATCTACCGCACCTGCAACAAGTCCGGCTTTTAGCTTAGCCGATAATCTCGGTGCCACTGCTTTGCCAACAATGTCAAAAGCAAAAACGATCACTTTAGCCCCTTCAGCCTTTGCCGCTTGTTCAATGGCAGTGCTAATCAGTATGCTGTCAGCATTTAACTTATCGTTTTTTACTGATAAAATTTTTGATGCTCCTGCTTTTCCAATCTCTTCCAATTGTGCAGCATCTGCATTATTTACAAAAGCTGTAACGGTTGACCCTGTAAGTTCAGCGATCTTTGCAGCGTAATTGATACATTCTAAAGATGCTTTTTTTACGCGTCCTTTATTAATTTCTGTATAGACTAAAACTGACATGTTATTTTTTGAATTTTAGATTTTTTGAATTATTGAATTTGTGTAGCTGTTTGAATTTTTGAAGATCTAATTAAATCACCAATTATATCACCTTCGCCTCGGTATGCAAAAGATTAACAAGTTCGTCCATATTGTCTTCGCTAATCATCTTAACATGCGTGCGCCCACCGCTTAAGGTAAATGATTTAATGGAAGTTAAAGGTGAATTCGAAGTTGCAGCCACAACCGTTAAAGGTTTTGTGCGGGCTGCCATAATTCCTCGCATATTTGGAATACGTTGCTCGGCCATACCTTTGGCACAACTGATCACTACTGGTAATTCACATTCAACAACCTGCGTTCCGCCATCTACTTCTTGCTCTACAGTCGCTTTATTTCCAACCAGGTCTAATTTATTGGCTAAGGATAAAAATGGAAGGTCTAAAACGCCTGCAATCATTCCGCCTACAGAAGATCCGTTGTAATTGATGGTTTCTTTACCAACAAGCACAAGATCGTAACCGTTCGTTTTTGCATAACTGGCTAGCTGCTCTGCTACAAAAAGTGCATCAGGACCTTCAGCATCAATTCTAACAGCATCATCAGCACCAAGCGCTAATCCTTTGCGGATAGTAGCTTCACTATCAACCAAACCAACGTGAATTAAAGTTACTTGTTCTGCAAGATTTGCTTCTTTTAATTCGAGCGCTCTTACCAGAGCATACCACTCATCATAAGGATTGATTACGAAGGTAACTCCGGCAGAATTAAATTTTGTATCGCCGTCAGTAAACTGAATTTTTGTTGTGGTATCAGGCACATTGCTTATGCCAACTAAAATTTTCATAGACAAGTAATTTTATGTTTTATGGTTGTTCCCGCGTTTTAGTTCTTTTAGAAATGAAAAACAGAGCCTTCCTTGATTTTTAGAGGTGCAAAAATAGGTATTTTATTATCCAAAGCCAATGAAAACAGAAGTTTTATTCCCTTCAATTTATAAACAAAAAAAGACCCGTGGAGGATCTTTTTAACTGAACAAATCTCTCAATTTTAAAGCATAGGGCAGGGCAGTAGGAGCAGATCTCAGCGCAACACGAGCTCCATTTTTCGTTCGTCTATCATTTTTTTAAGGTTAAAAAGCGCATACCGCATTCTGCCTAGGGCAGTATTGATAGAAACGTTGGTAAATTCAGATATTTCTTTAAAACTCATGTCATAGTAAATCCGCATTAATACCACTTCTCTTTGGTCGTTCGGAAGTTCATTAATAAGATTTCGGATGCTTTTTTTGAACTTACCAGCCTCAGCAGTCTGGCTCTCGTCGTTTGGCGCCGCCAGCGAATTAAAAACGCTGATCTCCTCACCTTCGTCGTTGATATAAACTGGCATAGGCGGCATTTTTTTCGCACGTCTAAAGTGGTCAATAATAAGATTACGCGCTATGCGAATGACCCATGGCAGGAATTTGCCTTCTTCATTGTACTGACCCTTTTTTAAGGTTTGAATCACTTTAAAAAAAGTGTCCTGAAAAATATCCTCCGCCAGCTGATGGTCCTTTACCACAATAATAATAGAGGAAAAGATTTTTCTCTTATGACGTTGTAATAAAGCGGCGAGAGATTCTTCGTTTCCTTCAATATAGAGTTGAACTAACTCATTGTCGTTTAATGATTGAATAGACATAATTTTACTTGCTTTTAATCGGTTTTAATTGCTAGTAAATGTCTATTCTATGGCGGAAAATTTAAAGTTTCTCAAATTTAGAACATTCTTACCAAACCACCATGGGAAAATGTTAAAAAGGTATAAATTTTGAGTGAAACGTATGTTTGACTGAGTGAACGGATTTTAAAACGGGTGAATTTGAAGTTTTGAAGGACGAGTTGGGGGAAATAAAAAATGGGTAAGCTACTTTCATCGCACCGCTCAACCACTTACCCTTGCTCCGTTCCCAGCCTGGGGGATTCAGCAGGAGCTGGTCGTGAAAGACTTACCCGCTGCAAAATTAACAATAATTTTTATTTTACAATTAAAATTATAAAATTTGTAGCTAATGAATTGCGTTATTTACGCAATAATTTATGAATCTATCTATTGTAATCCCCTTATTTAACGAACAAGAGTCCCTGCCTGAGCTGCACGCGTGGATTGTACGTGTTATGCAGTCGAATAATTTTAGCTACGAAATTATTTTTGTGGATGATGGGAGTAAAGATGATTCCTGGAATGTGATAGAAGCCATCGCCTCAACGGATAAAAACGTAAAGGCTATTCGCTTCCAGAGAAATTACGGCAAATCGCCGGCCTTGCATCTGGGGTTTGAGGCGGCAAAGGGAGAGGTGGTCATTACCATGGATGCCGACCTGCAGGATAGTCCCGACGAGATTCCAGACTTATATACGATGATCACCACACAAGGTTATGACCTGGTAAGCGGTTGGAAACAAAAAAGGTACGACAATGCTTTTACAAAAAATCTTCCTTCAAAGTTATATAACTATGTAAACAGGAAAATTAGCGGCATTCAGCTTCACGACATGAATTGCGGCTTAAAAGCCTATAAAAATAAAGTAATAAAAAGCATTGAGATTTACGGCGAAATGCACCGCTTTATTCCTGTAATGGCGAAGGCTGCCGGGTTTCAGAACATAGGAGAGAAGGTAGTGGCTCATCAGGCACGTAAATATGGAGTAAGTAAATTTGGCTGGAGTCGTTTTATCAATGGCTTCCTTGATCTTCTCACTATTACTTTCCTGTCTAAATTTGGTAAACGTCCTATGCATTTTTTCGGAGTGCTCGGAACTCTTCTTTTCTTGCTGGGTTTTGGAGTTGCTTTTTATCTGGGGGCGTATAAGATCTACACCTCCTTTACACATCAACCCGCCAGACTTTTAACACAAAGATCTTCTTTTTACATTTCACTTACCTGTATGGTGATCGGGAGTATGATGTTTCTGGCTGGCTTTATCGGCGAACTGATCCTCAGAAACAGTTCGGTTAGAAATAATTACCTGGTGGACAAAAAAATAAATTAAACGGCTATGGCGCGTGTACCCAGTAAGAGACCTCGCCGCTATCCATTAACTTCCGAAGAAGTAACGCACATCATTGCTCATAATAAAAAACGTGAGCTCTTGATCCTCCGCCGATTTAAAAAGAGCAGCCTGTTTAAAGCACTGAATGTTTTTAATGTGGCTTGCATTTTTATTTACCTGGAAGTTATTTTTTGTTATTTCGGTCCCTGCCACTATCAAAAGCACTATTCCGTAAAAACAGTTCCACATTACAATTCTGAAAGTCTGCGCGATGGAAAGAGGCTTATGTCGGAGATAGACATTTATAATGTGGATGGCAGAGAATACAAATTCGTTATTGGTCAATTCATTGAGGCGCCTTACAACAGAGTCTGTTTTATTACTGGAAAAGATTTCCTCTTGCAGAAAGAACTAAAAGGTAGTATTGAAAATTCTGAGCAGGTTTATCGTTTGTTTTCGGCCAGTCCGATTTTGATTTTATGTTTTCTGGCTGCCTTTTTTTCTTTTTTTGGTTTTGTTATGAACCTGAATGAGAATGTTTATACACTTGGAGGACTTAGTAGTCTCAATTTTTTAGCGATGCTGGCCATTATTTTGATTTGAGAAGAACGGGTGCGCGTTATTTAATCTTCAATTTTGGTTTTTCAGTTTAAACGT
>Ga0105046_10000290_pt1 | contig 66786 bp, 59 predicted proteins | sample MAT03_FD_78385 | JGI IMG/M metagenome (GOLD analysis project Ga0105046, IMG submission 78385) | Freshwater microbial communities from Lake Fryxell liftoff mats and glacier meltwater in Antarctica - MAT-03 (megahit assembly) | ecosystem: Environmental > Aquatic > Freshwater > Ice > Liftoff...
CGCGTGGCCTACGACATCTCGAGCAAGCCGCCTGCAACGATTGAGTGGGAGTAAGTCAGCGTAGTTTCTGCGCAGTTCCCGCCCCCGGGTGGCGCGTGAACGGCGCTCATTTCCACGGTTTCGTACGCGTGAAACGCTTCGCCAACTCCCAGGCCGCCAGGCGTTGCGCGCCCGCCAAGAACGCGCAAAAGTCGCACTCGCGACCAACCGCTAGCAGCCCCAGCGATTTGTCGCTAAAAATAATGCAGATGAAGTCCTGGTCCGCTCGTTCGTCCGCCGCAGCGGCCCCACGTGGCTTGCTAGCCGCGCTGGCGGTTCTGTCGTTGTGCGCCGGCTGCGCCACGATGGGGCTCAAGAGCGCCGTGTCGATGAAGGTCGAGCGCGAACCTTCTGCGCCCAAAGACGCACTCGTTTACGTCGACGAGCAATACATCGGCACCCTCGGTTTCGTTGCGCAGCGCGGCGTGCGCGTGCCCGAGGGGCAGCATCGCGTGAGCGTCGAGAAGGCCGGCTACCATCCCTACGACACCTTGATCGTCAGCGACCGACAGCCGATCGCCCTCAAGGTTTCGATGCTCAAGCTGCCTGACTGAAGCGTTGGCGCAAGAGCGAAGCAGCGCGCTGCTTCGGCGCCTGGTCAAGACGAGGCCTTTCGCTCAGGGCGAAGCGGGACTGGTTTCTTCGGGAAGCGCCGTAGGCGGACTGTCGCTTGGCGGCTCAGTGCTTGGCGGGTCAGTGCTTGGCGGGTCAGTGCTTGGCGGTGCTGCGCTTGACGGTGCATCGATCGGCGACGCACTCGACCCAGCCGCTGGTGCATCGCCGGGTGGCAACGCGGGTTCCTCTACGACGGGCGCGAGTTCAGCTGGCCGTGGCGCGGGCAACGCGACGAGACGCGCGGCCACGCCTGCGGGCACCGGTGGCGCGAAAGCCGCAACCACACCGTCGACTCCAATCGCTCCTCGATCCAGCAGTAGATCGAAGTCCTCCATCGAACGCGGGAAGACAGGCGAGCGGGCCAGCTCTGTCAGCAGGCGTTTGACGACCGCCGGCTCCTGCCGCGCCAAATTGCGAGCGTCCCGGCGGTCACTCGGCACGGCATAGAGTTCGGGCAAGGCCGCCTCGAGGCTCATGATCAGCTTTCTGCCGCTCTTGGGCTCGATGATACCGATGCGCTCGAGCCGGTCGGCGTTGGCGCCGCGGAGCAGGATCGGGAACTTGCGTTCCGGTTTGTTGCCGAGCGCAAACTCGAGCAGATCGACGCCGTGGTAGATGACGGGCGCCTGTTCGAGGCCGAAGTAGGGAGCGATCGTCGGCGCCACGTCGACCAGACTCACGGGGGTTTCCACGATGCCGGGCGCGACGCCCGGCGCCCGAATGAGCAGCGGCACGTGGATCAGGTCTTCCCAAAGGAAGACCGAGTGCACCCAAAAACCATCGCGTCCGAGCCCTTCGCCGTGGTCGGACACGAACACGACGACCGTATCGTCGCGGTGCCCACTCGCATCCAGTGCGGCCAAGAATCGGCCGAATTCTTCGTCAATGGCGTGAGCGACTACGCGGTAGCGCACATCGATCGAGCCCTCTGTCACGTAGCCGTAGGCGCTCTGGCGCGCCTTGATATAACCCTCGTCCAGCTCACGCCACGCGTGCTGGTCGAAGTGAAAGAGCCACAGCAAGAAAGGATCGCCGCTCGCCTTCTGGTTCAAGACTTCGATACCTGCATCCACGATCGAATGGGCCGTTGGCCGGTCGGCCCCGTAGCCCCAGACGTCTTTGCCGACCTCGTAGTCCTCGATGGCCGCGCGCCGCTCGAACTTGAATTGCGGCCGGTGGCGCTCCAAGAATTCGGTCGCCGAAAGGGGCCCGATGAAGACCGATTCGTGGTCGGCCCGCTCCGCCAGGCGCAGGAGGTCGCCTTCGCTCTGCTCCTGCGTGTAGTAAGTGCCGCTCGTCAGCGCGGGCAGCGCGCGCAGCGTGTCGGAACCCGGCGAATAGGCAGCGCGAAAATCCAGACTTTCTTCGCTGAATTTCGCGAGATTCGGCATGAGCGACCGATCGCTCGCCACGTCGTAGCGGAGGGTGTCGACGTAGAAGAACACGATGTTCTTCTTGCCCCCACGCAAGGCTTGGGCAGCCGCGCTCGGCTCGCTGGCTGGGCCGAGCCAGCTGGGATCTTGTTTGGTGCGGGAGAGGCCATAGCGCTCGGCGATGTGGTGGACGCGCGCCATCTCCAAACTGTGCCCGCCGTCCAGCGTCAGCTCGACCATCTGGGCCCGCTTGAGGGTGCGCCCCACGTAGACCTGGTTGACCCAGGCGTGAGACAGCAGGCCGTCGGTGTAGCTGCGCAGCGGACGGTAGCCGACAAACACGACCGCCAGGGTGACGAGCGATCCAGCTAGGGCGCGGGTCGGCAGCCGCAGACCGGGAAATCGGCGCATGGCGACGAAACCGACGGCCTGAAACGCGGCCACGAGCAACCCGAACGCTGCGACTTCGAGCAGCGTGTGGAGCCGCTCGTAGAGCGAGACGTAGAGGTTCATGTCGGCCCAAAAAGCCGCCGCAGAGAGGCCCAAGTAGCCGAACGCCAGAAGAAGCGCCGAGCTATAGCGTCTTCGAGCAGCCTGTCGATCGACTCGGAAGCCCAGCCAGGAGATCAGGATGACGAAGGCCATGACGCCGCACACGAACAGTGCCGGCCCCACTTGCCTCAACCAGGTCGTGCTCACCGCCTTGCCGGAGAAGGTCCAAACGGCCGTGCTCCAGCAGAGCATCCCGGCCATGACGGCATGGCTGGCCACGCGCACGAAGTCGCGCCGACCCGACGAGTAAGGGAATGCCGAGGCGACCGCGCGTTCGGACAGCACGAGCAGGGTCCAGAGCAGGCCCACCAAGACCGAGGCACAGACGAACAGGATGGGCGCACCGAGCCAATGGTCGCCCCAGGAAATGTCCCACTCGGGCCTGAAGATGCGATCGACGACCACCATGCCAAGGCCGCCCAGCGCACTCGAGACGAGAATGCCGGCCGCGATATCGACCGCGTGGAGGCGCCTCCGCGTCCAGAAGCGTGAACCCTGCGGCCTGCGTAGCTCGCGCGCCGACAGTTCCACGACGCTGGAACGTTCCGAGCGGAGATCCTCGTCGTCAGACTGCGGATCGTAGGGCGGCTGCACCTACAGACTATACCGTGTGACGTCCCGGCTGACTTGCGGAAACGGTGCGTCGACGATGCGATGACGACGGAATTGTGCATCCAGCAAGGCCGAGGCTGCGGCGCTTGCTGCGCGAGCGGTCGAGCGGGACTCTGGGGCCTGTGACCGCCTATCGACCCAGCGAACACCCGCGCCGCGAGCCCAGCATGCCGGGTACATCGACAGCGCAGCTTGGCATGTACATCGGGCTGGCCTCACTCAGCGTGCTTTTTTTGGCCAGCCTGATTGGCTACTTCGTTACCCGCTACCAAAACGATTCTTGGCGGACGGCCGATCTCCCGAACCTGCCTAGCGGCCTCTGGGCTAGCAGCGTCGTGCTGGTTTTTCTCAGCATCGCGCTTCGCTACGGCGAGCGCCGCTTGCTGCAAAACGATCGCGACGGTCTCAGGCGTGGCGTGACCATGGCGCTAGGCGCGGGCGCGCTGTTCTTGGTGTTGCAAGCTGCCAATTGGCGCAGCGTCGCGGCGGCTTCGCTCGGCACGAGCGCGCAGACGCTCTACGCCTTCACATTCTATATGCTCACGGCGCTCCATGCGCTCCACGTGCTGGGTGGGATCGTCCCGCTCTCGGTCATTTACGCGCGCGCAGCCGACTACTCGAGCTCGCGGCACGAGATGGTGCGTCTGACACGGCAATACTGGGATTTCTTGCTGATCGTTTGGGTCGTGCTGTTCGCGAGCTTGGGCCTGTCGAGTTGAGCTCGGCGGTTCGCCCGTCGCTTCTGGGCCCACCGCTTCTAGCCATTGTCGCACGATCGTGAGATCCTGCTTCGTCATGTCACCCTCACCCTCTTCGTTCGAGGCTCTCACGCCGGGCCGCGTAGCCGTCGTCACCGGAGCCGCCAGCGGCATCGGCTTGGCCGCAGCTCGCCGCTTCGCGCGGCTCGGTATGCGCGTCGTACTCGTCGACCGTCGGGGCGACGCGCTCGATCGAGCAGCGCGCGAAGTGAGCGATCTAGCGCGCGGCGGCGCAGAATCGGTCCTGGCCGAGGGCGTCGACGTCGCGCGGCAGGGTGAAATGCAGGGCCTACGTGAAGGTGTGCTCGACCGCTTCGGCGGCGTCCATGTGCTGATGAACAACGCGGCAACGGGGCACAATCCGGGCAAACCTTGGGAGAACGCCGCTGCTTGGCAATCGCTGCTCGATGTGAATTTGTGGGGCGTCCTGCATGGCGTCGAAGCCTTCGTGCCCAGCATGCTCGAGGGCGACGCGCCTGCTGTCGTCATCAACACTGGCTCCAAGCAGGGCATCACCAACCCGCCAGGCAACCCTGCGTACAACGTGTCGAAAGCGGCAGTCAAAGCCTACAGCGAGGCGCTTGCCCACGATCTACGCATGGCTACGCATGGCCGCGTGAGCGCGCATCTGTTGATTCCCGGCTACACATACACCGGCATGACGGGTCAGACCGACAAACCGGACGACGCCTGGACCGCAGACCAGGTCGTTGATTTCATGCTCGAAGGGCTCGGTCGAGGTGATTTCTACATGCTGTGTCCCGACAACGCGGTGCCGCGGCGTCTGGACGAACGGCGCATGCAGTGGGCCGTCGACGACATCATTCACAACCGTCCGGCCCTCTCGCGCTGGCACCCCGATTTTCAAGCCGAATTCGCTGCCTTCATCGGCGAGTGAATCAACCTACTCAATGTGGCCGATCCTGTTTCGCGTGGGTGACTTCGAGCTTGGCACGTACGGCGTGCTGCTCGTCGGCGCCGTGCTCTGTGCGCTTGCTCTCGCGGCCGCACTCGGACGTCGTGACGACCTCGATCCGGGCCGCGTCGTCGACGTCGGGGTCGGTACGACGTTCTCCGGCATCGCCGGCTCGAAGTTGCTCGGTTTCGCGGTAGCCGTGCTCTCGGGCGCCGCGGTCACCTGGGCTGAGCTGCGCAACGCCGGGGCCGTCCACGGTGGACTCCTCGGCGGTCTGCTCGGCGCGTTCGTCCTGACGCGACATTTCAACCTGCCGCTCCGTCTCGCGCTCGATGCCTACGTCCCTGCTGCCGCGCTGGGCCAAGGGCTCGGGCGGCTCAGCTGCTTCGCAGCGGGCTGTTGCTTCGGCAGTCACTCGGACGCCGCCTGGGCCGTCACCTACACCGATCCTCAGGCAGTGTTACTCGGCGGCGTAACGTTGGGTGTCCCCGTGCATCCCGTACAGCTCTACGACGCAGCTGCGCACCTGGCTTTCGCGGGGCTGCTCGTGCTCTTGCACAAGCGCGCGCTGTTTCGCGGCGCGCTCGTCGGACCTTGGCTCATCGGCGAAGGCATCTTGCGCTTTTCGCTCGAGAGCTTCCGCGGCGATCTGGGACGCGGGGTGTGGTTCGACCAAGCCTGGCTCAGCACCGGCAGACTGACTTCGCTCTTCTTTTTGGCCACGGGCGCCCTGTTGCTCGGACTCAGCGCTGCTCGTGGCGCACGAGCAGGAGAACTGCGGTAGCGCCCGAACGCGCGCTGGCCACCACGCGCTCGGGCGCGAGCTTGCACTGTTTGGTGACCAGAGCTGCGAGTTCGGCGCTGCGCTCGGCGGCCAGCGTCCAAGCCTTGGCGTCGTCGGCGACGGCAACGGGCACGACGATCTCGAGAGTGAGATCACCGCGACGCGTCACGCTCTCGCTCGCCGAGCAGAGCGCCTTGATGTACGCGGCGTTCGGTTTGCTGGCCGCGCCGACGAACAACTTGGTCACGTCGAAGCCCGCGCTGAAATGACCGGCACTACTGTCTATGGTGACCACCTTGGCTTTCACGAATTTGTCGAGCTGACTTTGCGCCGTTGCAGCCGCACGCTCGAACAGCGCCGTTTCGGCGGCAGCTGCTTTGTCGATATCATCGATGCGTGCGCGCAGCTCGACGCGGTCTTTTTCAGTCTTTTCGAGCTGAACGCGTGCGTCGGTCAGACCGTGGCTCAGCTCCGCAGCCTTCTTGGCCAGAGTCTCGTGCTCGGCCACCAAGGTCTCGTGCGCTGCAGACAGAGGTAAATGCGAGGCGACCACGAAGCCCACGGCAGCGATGCCCACGAGGCCCGCTACGAACCAGCCAATGGGCCGCGGCCGCTTCATCAGTGCCTGCTCGTCTGCGTCCAGCTCGGAAAGGTTCTGCATGGCCCCGGACTTTCACCCGCGAAGCGCTGCCGAACAACCCGCGTTTTCCGTCCTACTTGGAAGACTGCAGCAGGAGCGCAAAGGAATGCGCTTTTGTGCCTGTATGTGTGCCTTTCGGCGCGCTTTCATGCCGCTTTGTAGAGCACCCTTTGCCGATGGCCATTCGAGTGGACGCAGACGAGCCCTTCCACGTTCTCATTGGACAGAGCGTCGTCGAGATGAGTCTCGATGCGCTGGACGACGCCTACCACGGCGAAGTCATCATCGACGAAACGCTCATCTGGCAGGAGGGCCTCGGCGAATGGTTGCGCCTCGACGTCGTGCTCCACCGCTTGGCGCAGCAGGACGAAAACGAGAACGCCATCTACAGTTTACCGGCTCCCCCGCCCGAGTCCGACGTCTACTTCGTGCTGCTCGGTGGCGACGACACCAAGCAGATGACGCTCGATCAGCTGGACGACGCCTACCGCCTCGACGTGGTCGACGAAGCCACGCTGGTCTGGCAGCCTGGTTTTGCTGAGTGGATCGCGCTTTCCGAGCTACTTTCGCTCGAGCAAGAAGCGCCCGTCGTCAGCCCCGCATTTTATCCCCCAGCTCAAGAGCGCATGCATGTCTCATCGGCCCCCTACGGGGCGCCTTGGAGCCGCCAGGCTTCCAGCGGCTACGCGGCGCCTTCGAGTGGCTACATCCTCGGCCGGCCCGCCGACAGCACGCATCCCGTCACGTCGAACGTGATGCCGACCATAGCAGAACTCACGCCGCCGCCCGCGTCGCCCTGGTACCGGCGCAGCTTGGTGGGCGCGGCCGCCGCAGTCGCGCTTTTCAGCGCGCACCAGTACGGACTCACCCACGCGGTGGCCGGCGCGGTCGGCAAGGACGCGGCTCTGAGCGCGGCGCTTGGTGGGCCGAACCTGAACACGCCGAGCGGCCTCGAACAGTGGCTGGGCACGCTCAGTCGCGAGAACCATCTCGAGCATCTGGCTGAGACCGAACCCGTCGTTGCGCCTAAAAAGGCTGCAGCCCCGGCCCTGGTGAGCCCCGCTGGCCCAATCCAGCCTGCAGCCGCGCAGCCCCAAACGCCCGCGGCGGCCGCCCCACTCGTTGCCGCCTCCACCGCCGCCGCTCCCGAAAGCCCTGCGTTGAGCGATACGCTGCCCACAGGCGACAGCAGCAAGTTCAGCAACACCCTCCAGGGCAAGAAGACTCCGGTCATCGGCAACTCCAAGGCCAAGACAAAGTCGACCGGCAAGGCGCCGCGGGGCTCGGGCCTGGCTTACGATCCGATGAACGGCACGCTCTAGTCGGTAAACGCCGGAAACCTTCTCGAGAGGAAGGTGTTCGACCTCGACCCTGCAACCCCGCTCACCTGAGCCGTCGAAAGCCGTATAGAAAGTCGTCGAGCGCGGCCGGCTTGCCCGGGCCGGTGGTGAAGCGACTGGTCGTGATCAGCGTCTTGCCGGGAAACGCGCGAAGCATGCCGGCCCACTCGGTGCCGTCCTTGCAGATCGTGTCCAAGCGCACGTGGATGATGCCGTCCTTCTCGAAACGGCTCGACAGCTTGAGCTTCTTCTGACAATCGAAGCCCAGGTAGTCGAGGGCCGATTTGAGGATCGTGCGATCCGTGGGCGCAGCTGCCGAAGGCGGAAGAGCCTCGACCAAGTAGAGCACTCCCGCTTCTTCGCTCGACAAACGGCGACCAGCCGCGGTGTTCGTCACCTGCGCGCCAGCCGGCAGAATGAGCGAAACGCCCAGCTCGGCGTCATCGACGCGTGCCCAGCCTGCCGGACCTTCTAGGCCGCTCGCAGGCGCGATGGCGGTCGCGGCGCGTTCGACGGGCGCGTTCTTGCCGGAGCGACAGTCGGCCAAGGCGGTAAACTGGGCCACGCAGCTCTCCGCTGCCACGTTCTGGCAAGGCAAGCGATCATCGGCTTGGTCTTGGCAGAGCAGCGCCGCGCTCACCTCGACCGGACAGCGCTCGGCTGTCTTCACGTGATCTTCGCAATTGACTCGACAAACCTGAGCGGCGCGCCCTTTACAACCCATATCCATCGTCGCGCAGACCCGCTCGCATAGCTCTGAGGCCGTGGGTTCGGGTGGCGGCGGCGGCGCCGCGTGAACGGGCTCGGGGCTCGGCGCGGGCGCTAGGGCAGGTGTCTCGACCACCACGGGCGCAGGCGGCGGGGACTCGGGGCTCGGCGTCGCCGCAGCCGGCGGGGGTGGCGCGCCACATGCCGCGAGGCTCAGACAAAGCGGCCCCATTGCGCACCAATTCGAAACATTCAAACGCATGTCACCACTCCCCCTGCGCCGAGCCTAGCGGGGCCCCGACACATCGTAAAACAGGTGCGCGGCAACCTCGAGATCACGAGCGGCACCGGTCGCGGCGTCGCGAGGCTCACGCAAGCCTAGCTGTGCCGTTGCGGCCACAGCGCCAACAAGCCGTTTTGCGACAGAACGCACTTGCGCGTCGGCTTCAAGTCAATCTGAGCTGGGTCACGGAGCTGGGTCACGGAGCTGGGTCACGGAGCTGGGTCACGGAGCCCGGTCACGGAGCTGGTCGCAGCGGAGAGGCCGTCGACATTTACCGAAGTCAACTCTTGAAGCCTGCCGCCCATCCGTTCAGTCTCGCAGAGTCATGAGCGGCCTTGGCGGGGACGGCCTCAATCCGGCGCAGCGCACCGCGGTCACCACGCTGAGCGGCCCGTTGCTCGTGCTGGCTGGCGCCGGCACCGGCAAGACGCGCGTCATCACTGTCCGCATCGCCGAGCTGATCAAGAGCGGTATCAGCCCCAGCCGCATCCTGGCCGTAACCTTTACCAACAAGGCCGCGCGCGAGATGCGCGAGCGCGCCGCCAAAATCATCGGCCGTCGCAAGAAGAACCAGAAGGGCCCGGAGATCAGCACCTTCCATTCGCTGTGCGTGCGCATCCTGCGCCGGCACGCAAAGCTGCTCGGCTACCCGGAGAACTTCTCGATCTACGACCGCGGTGACCAGGAAAGCTTGGCGCGCGGCGCGCTGCGCGACATCCGTGTAGGCAGCCAAAAATTGCGCCCTGGCGATCTGATCGGCCAGGTCAGCAACTGGAAGAGCGCTGGAGTGACGCCAAGCGAAGCCGAAGGCATCGCCAAGACGGACGTCGAGCTGCTCTGCGCCATGGCCTACGCCAAGTACCAGCAGAGCCTACGTGTCTCGGGCGCGATGGACTTCGACGACCTCTTGCTCAACACCGAGCGGCTGTTCCAAGACCATCCTGAGGCGCGGTTTGCGGAGTCTTCGCGCTTCGACCACCTGCTGATCGACGAATACCAGGACACGAACGTCCTGCAGTACCGCATCGTCAAGGCCTTGGCCGAACGCCACCGCAACCTGTGCGTGGTCGGCGACGACGACCAGTCGATCTACGGTTGGCGCGGCGCCGAGGTCGAACACATCCTGAACTTCAAGGATCACTGGCCCGAGGCGCGCGTCGTGCGGCTGGAGGACAACTACCGCTGCACCGAGTGGATCATCCACCTGGCCAACAAGCTGATTGCCCACAACGTTGCCCGCCACGACAAGGTTCTGCGCGCAGCGCGCGGACGCGGCAGCCAGCCGCGCTTCCTGAAGTTCGAGGACGAGACGACCGAGGCCGAATCGATCGTGCGCGAGATCCACGCCAAGGTTTTTCGCGAAGACGAAGAACGCGTGCCGGCCAGCGATATCGCCATCTTGTTTCGAACGAACGAGCAGCCGCGCGCCTTCGAAACCGAGCTGCGCCGCGCTGGAGTGCCGTATATCCTGGTCGGCGGGCAGAGCTTCTTCGACCGCAAAGAGGTCAAAGATCTGCTGTCGTATTTGCGGGTCCTCGCCAACCCGATGGACGAAGTCTCGCTGCTTCGAATCATCAACACGCCTTCTCGCGGCATCGGGCCTTCGTCGGTGCAGACGCTGCTCGACGAGGCCGTGGCCCACGGCGATCCACTCTGGAAACTGCTGCCGGCCGCCGATTCGCATCCCGCACTCAGCCCGGCCGCGGGCGCCGCTATCGAGAACTTTCGGCGTTTGATCGATGAATTCAGGGCTCGAGTGGGCGAAGAGCGGCTGAGCCGACTGCTGCCCGAGCTCATTTCGCGCATCGACTACAAAGGCGAAATCGAGCGACTTTACAAGGATCCAGCGGAGCACGAGGCGCGCTGGAGCGCTGTGGAAGAGCTGATCAACGCCGTGACGACCTACGAGTCGCGCGCCGACACACCGTCGCTGCTCGGCTTCCTCGAAGAGACGACGCTGTCGTCGCAGGGCGACGAGAAGGACGACGACAAGCGCACAGCGCACTCGCTCAGCTTGATGACGCTGCACAGCGCCAAGGGCCTCGAGTTTCCCCACGTCTACTTAGTGGGGCTCGAAGAAGGTTTGCTTCCGCACAAGCGTTCAGTCGTCGACAGCGCCAGCGCGATCGCCGAAGAGCGACGGTTGGCGTATGTGGGCGTGACGCGCGCCAAGGACGAGCTGACGCTCAGTTTCTGCAAGAACCGCCTCAAATGGGGCAAACTACGACCGCAGATCCCGAGCCGCTTCTTACTGGAAATGCGCGGTGACTCGGCCAAGGCTGCTGAAATCGCCGCCACAGCGACGGCTCAGTTGCGCGAAGAACACGCGCGCGGCGAGGCCATGGAGCGCGATGCGCTGGCCAAGAAGGAAAAGCAGCGCAAAAAGTCGACGAGCAAGCGTCGCGCTGTTGCATCTACGCCCAGCGCGCCAGTTGGGGCCGCCAAGCCGCGTGTTCGCGCGGCCAGCGAGGAGTTCGCCCCGCCCGCCGATCTGACGGTGCGCGACATGGTCGGCCAAGGAGCGCCCAAGAAAGTGGCCGCGGGTTTCAAGACCCCAGCGCCGGCCCCGGCCCAGCAGAATCCAGAGCGCGGGACCGAGCCAGCCGCGTTTCTGCCAGCGGTGGGAGCTCCTTCGGCAGCAGCGCAGCCGGCGGCGACACCTGTGCCCGCACCTCCAGCCGAGGAGCCTCCCCGCTCTGCTTTTCGTCAGGTTTCGCTCTTCGGGGACTGACAATGGCGGGCAGCGTCACAGCCCTCTTGGCCGCCCTGGCGAGCGCTCTCGGGCAGCGCGGCTTCGATCTAGTAACGCCGTTTTCCGTGCGCCTCGTCAATGAGCGCATGAAATCGGGCTTCGAATTGCCGCTGCTCGGGCGCGCGGACGCTCTCGGCGTGGTGGTCGGCAACAGCCGCGCGCTGTGGCAGCCGTTCGTCGACAGCTTGTGCGATGAAGCTTTCCGCAGTCCGCATCCACTGGACGCCTACGTCGAGCGAAGTTTCGAGCGGATCCTTGCCGAGCTCGGTTTCGCCGCGCTGCCCGCGCCCGCGCGACACTGGCTTGGTTTTTCACACCAGCTCACGCCGCGCCCATTGCCCATGCAGAAGCTGGCCGATGCGGCGGGTCTCGCTCGCCTGGGGCCTGCGCACCTCAACGTGCATCCGCGGCTGGGCCCCTGGTTGGCGCTGCGCGCCGTCGTCGTGTTCGACCTGCCCCCGCCCGCGCCCCTACCAACTCCATCGCCTTCGCCCTGCGTGGGCTGCGCCGCGCCCTGTCGGGCCGCGTTACGCGATGCACTCGCGGGGGAGCCGCTCGCCGGCCACCCGCACAGCGCGCCACTCGGGCTGAACGAGAGCCAGAAGCGTTTCCTGCGCGTGCGGGACGTCTGCCCGGTTGGGACTAGCTATCGCTACGGCACGCGGCAGATCGCCTACCACTACGCCAACGATCCGGGCGCGCTGGGTCCTGAGGAGCTGGGATGGGACGATCTGGTCCCTGACGAGTTGGGCCCTTCCGCTGGCTGAGTGGGCCCCCCCGCCGACACTTCGGCCGGGGCCTCCATCGTCACCCGCCGCCCCAGCGGCTTGAGCAGAATATTCACGAAGGCAACGGTCTCGGCGTCGCTCATGTAACAAGGGTAGGCCGCAACCATGATGGCGCTGAACATCGGAATCACGAGCGCCACGTCGATGCCGACGTGGAAGGCGACGCCGAGCACGAGCGCATACGGTCGGTAGCGTGGCAACCAGACGGCCAGCGGGAAGAGCCACTCGAAGAGCAACGTGCCCCAGGTCGCAAGTGGGACTAGTAGCGGGATGGTGATCTCGACGGGCCACTCGGCGAACACCTGCGACGACATCACGTGGTAGATGGCGTTGCCCTTCCACCAGCCGGCGTGGGCCAGCTTGGCGAAGCACGAAAACAGGTAAATGTAGGAAATTTGCAGGCCAATCAGCCGCTGGCTCCACACGGAAACCTGCCGCGGCTCGCGACCGAGCTTCCTGTGGATCCAGGCGTCGACCGACCAACGGTGACCGAGCGGCAACAGCGCGCCAAGTGCCGCCAAGATCACGAACAAGCGGTCGCCGCCGTTCACCACGTAGGGGTTGCGGTGCTGGAGAGCGACGTTGATGGCAAAGATGACGAGCGACCAGAAGCGCGGCACGAAGCCGATGGTCAGAAAGAAGGCGGCTACGGAGAACACGCAAGCCACGCCGAACAACCAGGACCCGTCTTCGGGCGCGACGGACAGCACCGAGTAGACGTGCTCGGGGAAGTGCTTGACCCGTGCCCAGGGCATGACGCCCTCTTGGCCGTAGAAACGCTGCAAGTTCAAATGAACACCAAGCGACGCCCACAGCGCCAAGACGCCATAAGCGATGCGAAACAGGCCAGCCGAGTAGCCGAGCGAGCGTTCGCCCCAAAAATTGCCGAAGACTCGTAGGCCCGAGCGCTTCACTTCAGACCTCCGCGCGCCGGACCGTTTTGACGGCAGCTCTGGTTCAGGAAGATCTTGGGCGCCTCGCCCGCCTTGCCTTGGATCTCGAGTTGAATGCGCCGCAGCGGCACCCCCCGCGCGAGCGCCTGCTTGCAAAAGTAGTTCACGTAGCCGCGGCCCCAGTGATTGCGCGACTTCTCGTCGACCAATTTCGTTTGGATCTTGCGCAGGCGGGTGTCCATGATGCGCTGCTTGAAGTCGCGTTCGTTCTGCTGGACGTGCGAGATCTCGATCCGCGAGTCATCCGTGGCGATGCCGACGATCGAGACCAGCTTGTCCTTGGGCGGCAGCGAGAACATCCCCCAGGTGTCCGTCATGCGCAGGCCATCCGAATACCACGACGCTAGTGGCCAGAGCGGGTCCTTGATCCGTTTGGGCGCTCCGCGCAGCAGCACAGCGCCGATGTGAAAAGCAGCGAACAACGCGGCCACGGCCACCAGCACGCGCTTTTTGAGCGGCCAGCCCGTGAACGCTGCGACCAGATCGGCGAAGGACACGTCCGGGTCGGGTTCAGCCGTTTCACCTTCGACTGGAGTTGGAACGCTCGCGCCCGAAACCAGCTCAGGGGGCTCTCCCTTGCTCGGCACGGGATCAGAATCGGAATCAGAAGGAGTAAGAGTCATGAGGAGGGCTCGGACGGCCGCCAGAAGTGGACCCAAGCTAGCCGTCTCAGCGCCCGCTTTGAACCCCGAGCGCGCTCTTTTCGCCTCGTCCCGCCGTTCCTGGTCAGATCTCGCGGACGTGGTCGCCGAGCTCGTTCGCGTCGCCCGCATTTCGAGGAAAATGCTCGGCCAAGAGCTCGCCGATGTGCGTGACGGCCGTCACGAGCCCGTCGCCCGGGCGCCCCTGGGCTATCGCAGCAATCAGAGCATCGAGGTCACGCTGCCAGGCGCCCGCTTCTACCCGCTCGTTCACCCCGCGGTCGGCCAAAAGCCGTACGCGGTGTTCGAGTTCGCTGACGAAGATCAGGACGCCGCTGCGGTCCCGAGTCTCGGTGAGGCCGAACTCGACGAAGGCCTGCTTGATGCGAGAATCGACGGCCGCGCGCTGCTCGGCCTTGGGGACGACTCGCCGGAGAACGGGGCCCCAGCCGAACAACGCATAAGCGCCGAGCGCGACCGGTATCTCGAGCACGAAGAGCAGCCACGGCGGCCAGGCGTGAAGGCGCACGAACGCCTCGCTCAGGACGGCAATGGTCAGTAGGAGAGCGTACAGGGCGCGCCTGCGCGCGTAGTCGTCAGACCGCGCAGCGACCACGACAACGATTTCACCGGCCGTTCGAGTTTCAGCGCGCGCGACGGCCTCACTGACTCTCTGCTTTTCGGATGCACTGAGCAGCGCCATATCTACCAATCTCCCGAAGCGCCGCCGCCACCGAAGCCGCCGCCGCCGCCGCCGCCAAAGCCACCGCCGCCACCGAAGCCGCCGCGTCTACTGCCGCCGAGCGCTCCGAGTGCCATACCCGTGAGAAAGCTGCCCGTTCCGCCGCCGCGCCCGCCACCCAGACCCCCGAGAAGGAACAGCAGCATGAACAGGCCGATCGGCAGGTAGCGCGCCCAGCTTCCGCCTTTGTCTGGCTGGCTCTGTTCCGGGCCGACGCGGACCGCTTCGCCCTCGGCCGCTTGCATGAGGGCGCCAAAGGCTTGATCGATGCCGCCGACAAAGTCGCCCGTGCGAAAGGCCGGCACCAGCTGATAGCGAACAATGCGAGCCGCCAGGGCGTCGGGGACAGCTCCTTCGAGACCGTAGCCAACCTCGATGCGCATTTTGCGCTCTTGCGCGGCGATGACGAGCAAGAGCCCGTCGTCGCGCTTCGCGTCGCCGAGCTTCCACTTCGTGGCGACGCGGACCGAAAAGTCTTCGAGCGCGTCGCCGTCGAGAGTCGGCACCGTCAAGAGCGCGAACTGGTGACCCGTCTTCTGCTCGTACTGGGCGAGCTTTTGCTCGAGCGCCTGGGCGGCCGGCTCGCCGAGAAGCCCGGCCTGATCGGTCACACGGGCTCGGATCTCGGGCAAGTCCACACGAGCCCAAGCTGGACTCGGCAACGCGCCGAGGACCAGGGCGACGGCCAACAACCACAGGAGAGCGCGCACTCCGAGCCTCAGAAATTCACTTCAGGTGGCTTCTCGGCGCCCGGCGTCGTCGCCTCGAAGGTGGGGCGCTCCTTTTTGCCGCGCATGCTCGCGCCGATCGACGATGGGAAATGGAGCACCACCTTGTTGTACTCGGCCACGCTCTCGATGAAGCGCTGGCGAGCGACCGTGATGCGGTTTTCGGTGCCTTCGAGCTGCGCCTGTAGATCGCGGAAGGCATCGGTGGCCTTGAGCTCGGGATACTTCTCCGCCACGACCATGAGCCGCGACAGGGCCGAGCCCAGCTCGCCTTGAGCGCTCTGGAACTGCTTGAGGCGCGCCGGATCGTCGATGATGCTCGAGTCGATCTTCACTTGACCGACCCTGGAGCGAGCTTCGACGACGGCCTGCAGCGTCTCTTTCTCGAAGGCGGCAGCGCCCTTGACGGTCTTGACCAAGTTGGGGACCAGATCGGCGCGGCGCTGGTACTGATTCTGCACCTCGGCCCAGCCCGCCTTCACGCTCTCGTCCTGGGTAATGACGTCGTTGTAGCCGCAGCCGGCCAGCACCAGCACGGCAGAAAACACGAGCGAGAGCACGCGAAAGTCGAACCTTCTTCGGAGCATTTCCTTACTTATGGCCACGACCGCGAGTCAGCGCAATGGGCGCGTTCTCCGCGAAGTGCGGCGGGGCCCGCTCAACCTGCCCACGCGGGCGCTTCCGCTTGGGTTTCGATTGCTTCGGCAGGCGAGGTGCGGACCTCGGACCGCGGATCCCCGAGTTCGTACTGATCGCGCTTCTGCCAGCCGGACCAGGTCAAGAAGGCAGCCCCGCGCGCGTACAACAGATCGAGCGGACGCCCACCCGCGCCTTCGAGCACGTGGCCCCCGTCGCTTACCATCCGGCCCGTCCCCCACGGCGCATCGCGAAGTGGACGCGGCGTGCAGCCGATGGCACGCACCACCAGCGAGGTCTCTAGATCGGCCAACCGACCGGTGCCCACTGCCCGTATGCCCCGGGCGGAATCAACCAGCTCGTTCAGCTCGTAGCGCAAAGCATGCACCGACGCGTCACTGCCACACCACCCCGAACGGAGCAAAGCTCTGTTCGAAGACGTCGACTTCAGCACCCCGACGAAACGACTCCTCGGTCGCGTACAGTCCAGCTGGACCAGCACCCACGACCGCCACACGAATACGTCTACTTTCCAATACTTAGGCCCCGCGACCCGTCGACATCCGCGAAATGTATCACGCTTCCATGGTACGCTTCTGACCCGTTTAGCAGCCCCGCCGGCAGAGTCGGGTCGATTTTTGGCGGTGGCCTTGCCAGCCTGGCCGGCGTAAACTTTCAAAGACTTTTGAAACATTGAATGGACCAGCCGCCCCGCCCCCTCGATGCAGAGCTCGAAGTGGCCGACACGATCGGTCGCCTCATGCATTTTTGGGGCTTCAAACGGCCGATGGGGCGCATCTGGACCATCCTTTATCTGTCCCCCGAGCCACTTTCCGCGGCCGAGCTTGCAGCGCGGTTGAAGATGAGCGCCGGAGCCGTTTCGATGGCTCTCGCCGAACTGGAAAAGTGGGGTTGCGTCACGCGGAGCTGGGTGCCGGGCGAGAGGCGCGATTTTTTCGGCGCCGAACCAAGCGTTTGGAAGATGGTCCAGCGCGTCCTGCGCGAGCGTGAGCTGCTCCTGGTACGGGATTTCGGTCGCGCTCTCGAGCAGGCAAGTGAGGCCGTGGCCCCCGCCTTGAGCTACAAGCGCGCGCGCCTCGATCACCTGCGCGAACTGGCCGAAAGCGGCGAAACGCTGATTCAAGCGCTCGTCTCTGGAAGCGCCGTCGATCCCACCGTCCTTCTCAAGCGACCCCAGCCCTGAACACCCCCACCATGACGACCTCGCAGACGAGTACCGAAACCGGACCCCGCCCGCCGCGCCCGCAGGGCGGCACCGGCGCCATGTTCGATGGCATCGCCTCCCGCTACGACTTACTCAACCGCGTCATCTCGCTCGGCATCGATCAGAGTTGGCGCCGCAAGACCGTCGATGCGCTCGGCCTGGTCGAAGGCAGCCGCGCTCTCGATCTGGCGACCGGCACGGCCGATCTTGCCATCCTGATCGCCGAGCGCGTGCCCGGCTGCAAGATCGTCGGTGTCGATCCCTCGTCCGGCATGTTGGAGGTCGGCGTGAAGAAGGTGGCCGCTCTCGACCTGGAAGCTCGCATCCAGCTCGTGCAAGGCGACGCGCAACGGCTCGATTTCGAGGACGACAGCTTCGACGGCACCACCATCGCTTTCGGCATCCGCAACGTGCCTGATCGCCTGCTCGCACTTCGTGAAATGGCGCGCGTCACCAAACCCACGGGTCACGTCGCCATCCTGGAGCTGTCCGAGCCCGAGGGCGGCTGGATTGCTCCTTTCGCGCGTTTTCACGTCCACACCGTCGTGCCTTGGGTCGGCTCGTTGTTGAGCGGCGCCAAAGAGTACCGCTACTTGCAGAAGTCGATCGCCGCCTTCCCTCCCGCCCAGCAGTTCGCCGCTGGCTTCGCGGAAGCCGGTCTAGAAATCGAGCAGGTGGTGCCGCTCACCTTCGGGGTCGCCCACCTCTACGTCGCGCGCCCGCGCAGCTGACCCGAGTCCACTGGCCATGAACGAGGTCGAGCGCACCGACGTCAGCCTGCCGAGCACGAGCTTTGGAGTGGTCGAGTTGCGCGCGCCATCGGGCATGTCCCAGCGCCTGCTCGACTGGCAGGATGGGACCTGTGTCGTCAGCTGGACGTCGGGTTCGGGCTCCTCGACGGCGGCCGACGAAGCGGATTCCGGCTCGATCTACGTGGGTCTGGGCGTCGCAGAAGTCCTTCGAGCAACAGGTGAAGGACGCTTCGTAACTCTCCAGAATTTACTCGAGATGTTCCGTATTAAGCACCCGGAACTACACGTTTTTTCGAAGAGCCTGCGCTTCTTTGGCGGCGCATCCTTCGCCGTAGGTCCCGACGGGGCAGGCGAATGGTCGGAGTTTGGGGATGCGCAGTTCGTGTTGCCTCGCGTGCTCTATGTCGACGGTCCCGACCGAGCCCGACTGCTAGCGGTGAGTCCGCCGGGACAGGACCGCGAGACGCGCGATCTCTTGCGCGCCGTCGAGCGCCTGTTCGTCGCTGCGCCTCTCCCCGCTGGCCCCGCGCTCGATCGACTGGATGAGCAGACCAGCATCGGCGAGGCCGACTGGGAGCGGTTGCTGGACCGAATCCAACAGGCCATCGACCGCGGCGAACTCGAGAAGGTCGTGGCCGCTCGTCGACTCACGCTGCGCCTCTCGGGCCAGCCCCGCTTGTCCGAAGTGCTCGGTCGCCTCGAGCGGAGCGAGCCCCGCTCGGCCCGCTTCGCTCTACGCCTAGGTAAGCGAACCTTCTTGGGCGCGACGCCCGAGCGACTGGTCCGCAAGCTCGGGCGCTCGGTGCGCACCGAAGCCCTCGCTGGATCGATTTCGGCAGAGCTCCCCGACGGCGCCACGCGGTTACTGAAGAGCGCGAAGGACCTGGCCGAGCATCGGGTCGTCGTCGACGCGCTGTCGCGCGTTCTCGAGCCCCTGTGCTCGAATCTGAGCATACCGGCGGAGCCCGAGATTCGAGCGCTGCGCCGTATTCTGCACCTGCGCACGCCCTTGTCGGGCACCCTGCACACACCGGGACACGTCCTCGACTTGGTGGCCCGCCTTCATCCGACGCCGGCCGTGGGCGGCTATCCCCGCGAAAGCGCGCTCGGCTTCATTGCGAAGCACGAGCCTGTGCCCCGCGGCTGGTACGCGGCTCCTTTCGGCTGGGTCGATCTGCAGGGTGACGGAGAGTTCGTCGTGGCGTTGCGTTCCGCGCTGCTCGAAGGGCAGCAAGCCCACATCTTCGCGGGCGCGGGCATCGTCCAAGGCTCGGTGGCGCGCGACGAGTACGCCGAGACCGAGCTCAAAATGAACAGCATGCTGAGCGCGCTGGGCCTGTCGAGCTGATGGCCGAAGCGCTCAGTCTCCTGACCGAATGGAGCCGCCTGCTCGGCGGTGCGCTGATGCGCGCCGGCATCCGTGACGCCATCATCAGTCCGGGCTCGCGCTCGACACCGCTCTGCTGGGCGCTGCTACAAGTGCCAGAGATTCGCTGCACCAGCGTGCTGGACGAGCGGAGCGCTGGCTTTTTCGCGCTCGGTTTGGCTCGCGAAAGCGGGCGCCCTCCTCTCCTCGTCTGCACGTCGGGCACGGCAGGAGCGCACTACTATCCGGCCGTGATCGAGGCAGCCCAGGCTGGCGTCCCACTGCTTGTCATCACGGCCGATCGCCCCACCGAGCTCGAGCAGTCGGGCGCGCCCCAGACCATGCTGCAGCGCGAGCTGTTCGGCGGCTTCGCGCGCGGCTTCTTCGAGCTGGGTGAACCGCGGGCCGAAGTCGACTCTCTTCGTGCGCTGACGCGCAAGGTGAGCCAAGCCATCGCCCTCAGTCAGGCGCCTCACCCAGGGCCCGTGCAGCTCAACTTTCGTGCGCGAAAACCCCTCGAGCCCCTCGTGTCGAACGAGCCGGAAGATCGGGCGCTCCGCCAACTCGTAGACGACGCACTCGACCGCACACCGCAGGTTTTTTCTGCTGAATTGGTAGCCTCGGTCGCGGGCCTGTGGATCGCCGGCGAGGCCTTGCGCGCAGCCGAGCGCCCGCTCGTTCTCCTGGGGGCGGCCTCGCCTGAAACCAGTCGCGCCGTCTCTCGCCTGGCCCAGCGGCTCGGGGCCCCGCTGCTCGGCGAGACCTCGAGCCAGTCGCGCGACGTCTTGCCCGCCGAGCAATTGCTACGCGGGCCCGCCCGCGCCCTGCCAAAACCCGACTGGGTGCTGCGCTTTGGTGCGCCACTCACAGCCGGCAGCCTACCGGCCTACTTACGCAAGAGCGCGGCACGTGAGATTTTGGTGAGTCCCGCCGGTTTTCCCGACCCGAATCACACCGCCACCATCCTACTTACGGCCCCCCTCGAAGAAGCGGCGCGGCAACTGCTCGAAGAGCTCGACGCCGAGCCGCCCAGCTCCCGATGCTCCTGGATCGAGAGCTGGCAAGAGGCCGGAAAGACGGCTCGAGCCGGGCTCGAAGCCGCGCTCGAAGGCGCCAGCAATCCCAGCGCGCCGCTCGGCGAAGTGGACGCGGTTCGGGTGGTGCTCAGCGCCTTGCCCGCTCACAGTCAGCTCTTGCTCGGCAACAGCTCGCCACTGCGCTTGGCCGATGCGGTGGGCCCGTTCGTCTTTGGCCGCCGAACGGACGCTCTGCCGCGGGTTTTCGTGCAGCGCGGTGTCAACGGCATCGATGGTCTGATTGCCAGCGCCGCCGGTCTCGCGCTTTCGGGCGACTGTCCCACGCTTGCTCTGCTCGGTGACGTCACGACGGCGCACGACCTTTCCAGCCTGGCCGTGGCGCGCGAGCTGCGCGTACCGCTGTGTTTGGCCGTGCTCGACAACGCCGGCGGTCGCATCTTCGATCTCTTGCCGCTCCACGCACAGGTCGAGACGGTCGGCGACGATTGGCGCTTCTGGTCGACGCCGCCTGGCTTGGATTTCGAAGCCGCCGCGCGCGCTTACGGCGTGCGCTTCGCCCAGGCGACGGGCCCGGAAGAGCTCGGGCCTCTCACCGAGCGCGCTCTGCGGAGTCCGGGCGTCACCCTGCTTCGGGTCGTCTGCGAGGCGAAGCGCACCCAGGAGTGGTTCGACACCCTGGCCCGGGGCGGCGCGTGAGTTCCTTCGCCCTGCACGGCTTCACCGCGGGCCCCGAGCAGTGGCAGAAACTGCTCCCCGATGCGCGCTGTCCAAGCTTGGTCGGGCATGGACCGAACCCATCGCTCGAGGCCAAGTACTTCGACCAGGAACTCCAGCGATTGGCCTTGCTGGCAGTAGAGCTCCCCCGACCGCGCCGGCTGTTCGGTTACTCGATGGGGGCGCGCGTCGGGCTGGGTCTCCTGATCGAGCACCCGGACTTGTTTGACGACGCCGTGTTGGTCGGGGGCAGTCCCGGCCTGAACGATCCGGCTGCGCGCTCCGAGCGACTCCTGTGGGAGCAAGGTTGGATGCGGCTGCTCCGCGAGCAAGGAGTCGACGCGTTCGTCGAGGCCTGGGAGCGCTTGCCCCTGTTTTCGAGCCAAGTCACCATCGCGGCAGCCGAACGCGACGCGCAATCCCGCAGTCGGCGGAGCCACACGGCGCCTGGACTGGTCCGCGCACTGAGTGTGCTCGGCCTGGGCGTCATGCCTTCACTCTGGACCGGCTTGGCCCGCGTGAAAGCGCGCGTGCGCCTCGTCGCCGGTCAGCTCGACACCAAGTTCGCCCAGCTCGCGCGCGCTCAGGCCGAACTCATGCCGCGAGCCGAGATCGTCCTCATCGACGGAGCCGGTCACAACCCGCTACTCGAAGCGCCCGAGGCCATCGTGAGGTTCGTATGAAGCCAGGTTCGTTGCGCGCATGGGTGCTCGCATGCCGTCCCGCCACTCTGACCGCAGCGGCCGCGCCCGTCCTCCTAGGCACGGCCATCGCCGGCCAGTCGGCTCCCGTGCGCGTTCTGCCGTTCTTGGCCAGCCTGGTCGGCGCAGGACTGCTGCAAATCGGCTCGAACTTCGCAAACGACGTGTTCGATTTCGAGAAGGGCGCCGACACCGCCGAACGTCTCGGGCCGACGCGCGCCGTTCAGGCCGGGCTCGTCTCGCCCGGTGCGATGAAGCGGGGCATGTGGGTCGTGTTGGGTCTGGCGCTCTTGGTCGGCGTCTATCTGACTGCGGTAGCCGGCCCGGTCATCGTCGCGCTCGGCCTCGCTTCGATCGTGGCGGCAATTGGCTACACCGGAGGGCCCTACCCACTCGGCTACCACGGTCTCGGCGATCTGTTCGTGCTCTCGTTCTTCGGCTTCGTGGCGGTGTGCGGCACGGTCTTCGTGCAGCTCGGTCACGTGCCCGCGCTGGGCTGGCTTGCGGCGCTCGGCCTGGGCAGCATGGCGACCAACATCTTGGTCGTGAACAACACACGAGATCGTCACACGGACACGCAGGCGGGCAAGCGCACACTGGCCGTGCGCTGGGGCCGAAAAGGCGCCGAACTGGAGTACATTTTGCTGTACGTTGTCGCCTATGCCGTGCCCGTTATCGCCGTGACGGCGAGGCTCGCCGCCTACCCAGCGCTGCTCGGGCTCTGCACCGCGCCCGCAGCGCTCCGCAACGTGCGCGCACTCCGCGCGCTCGAGGGTCGAGCGCTCAACGGCGTGTTGGTCAAGAGCGCCCAGCTCGTGTTCCTCTACGGCGTGAGCCTTGCTCTCGGCCTGCTTCTCGGCTCCTTACTCGGGCCCAATTCCGCGTCATGAAGTCCTCCCCGCACCTGAACCTCATCGCACACACCGGCCATCACGCCGCGCTGAACACGGGGCGTTTCAGCCTGCGGGGCCGCGAGAGTTGGGTGCTGAGCTGGAGCATCGACGGCCGACTCTACGAAGGCGAAGCTTCTCCGCTCGAAGGCTTCGGTGCCGATTCGGCCACCGCATGCCATCAAGAACTGGTCGACCTCGACTCCGAGCTGTTGGTCGAGTTGAGCGAGAGCTGCGCGCAAGCGAACGCTCCGCTCGAAGAACTCGGGCGCATCAGCCCGCATTTCGAGTCGCCCGCGGCGCGCTTTGCGTTCGAGACTGTGGTGCTGGGGCGAGTCGCGCACCTGCTGGGCGTGCCGCTTTGGCAGCTGATCAAGCGTTTCGCCGGGCACTCCGATCCGACGCCCAGTCGCTTACCTGTCAGCGCCGTCATCGATCCCAGCTGGACCGACTGGGAACTGCGCGCCGATGCCTTGTTCGGCCAAGGCGTGCGCACCTTCAAAATTAAAGTCGGTCGCGATCTGAACGCCGAGCTGCGTTGCTTGAGCGCGCTCTCGGCGCGCTTCGGGCCCGAGTTGCGCGTGCGACTCGATCCGAATCAGGCCTGGTCTGCCCACGAGATGACCGAGCTTTCACGCGAGGCCTTCGAATTCGATTTCGAGTGGATCGAGGATCCAACGAGTGAAGCCGATGGCTGGCGCGAACTCGAGAGTTCGGTTCCGTTCGCCGCCGACGAAATCTTGATCGGCGAAGACCCGAGCACGTTTTTTCTCGACCTGTTGGGCGCTCACTTTGTGTTGCTGAAACCGATGGCTTTGGGCGGTTTCTTGGCGTGTCTGGCCTGGGCGCATGTCGCGCGCCAGAGCAGGCGCCCCGTTTCCATCTCGCATTTGTTCGATGGGCCGCGCGCACTCGACGCTTGCGTGCACCTAGCGTTTGCCCTGCAGACGCCTGGTCTCACGCCGGGTCTCGGGCTGCATGCGGGACTCGAGGGTTGGACCGAGGAGCCCCAGTACGTAAAAGTCGACCACCTGGTCCTGCCAGGGTTCGGGCCTTGAAGGAGTCGCCCTTCTCGCTCGCTCGGGCCGAGAGAGAAGCCGGCGACCACTGCGCCGTCGAGTTCGCGCCGAACGCCGAAACAGCAGGAGGCTCGTTCACGTTTGCCGAGCTCGCTCGGGCCGGGGCCAAGCACGGAGCCAAGTTCGATCAGCGCTTGCCCCGTCGTCCCCTCGGACTCGTGACGTCCACCGATGCCGAGACTGTCACGACACTGTTCGCGGCCCTCGACCGCGAGCAGCCGCTGCTCCTGCTCCACCCCCTCGCGCCCGAATCGGCACGAAAGAGCGTCGAAACGAAGGTCGCGCAGCTGCCTTTGCCCCAGGGCGCGCAGCTGTTGCTCGAGACTTCCGGAAGCACGGGCGCGCCCCGATGGGTAGTTCACGGCGCCAATAGCCTGGCCGCGGCCGCACGCGCCAGCGCCGCGAATTTGGGCTGGGCCCCCCAGGGCGATCGCTGGCTCTTGTCGCTGCCACTCTCACACGTCGGCGGGCTGTCGATCTTGCTGCGTTGCTTTCTTGGGCGTCAAACCGCCGTCATCGCGCCCCTGCCGACCAACTCGCCGAAGCGCGCGCGCGCCGAGCTCGAACGCCTCGACATCTCGCTCGTCTCGCTCGTGCCGACCCAGCTGGCGCGACTTCTAGAGGACCCGGATTTCTCGTTCCCATCGCGCGTACGGCTGGTGCTGATCGGCGGCGCCCGACTGACGGATGCGTTGCGTCGACGTGCGGTCGAGCGCGGCGTGCCACTCGTTTCGACCTACGGCATGACGGAGTTTTGCTCGCAGATTTGCACAGAAAAACCCGGCGAACCGGGGGCGGGCGTCGGACCGCCGCTCCCGGGCACCGACGTTCGCCTCTTGCCCGACGGGCGCATCCAGGTCCGCGGCCCCACCGCCTGTCTCGGCTATCTCGGCCGACCGTCGCCCTTCGATGCCGAGGGTTGGTTCACGACCAGCGATCGCGGACACTGGGATGAAAGTGGCCACTTGCACGTTTTGGGACGCACCGATTGCATGATCATCAGCGGCGGCGAGAACGTGCACCCCGAGACGGTTGAAGCCGAGCTGCTCGCCCTGCCCGAGGTGCGCGCCGCCGGCGTCGTCGGCATTCCCGACGAGGAGTGGGGTCAGCGCATCGTGGCCGGGGTCGTGCTGGTTCCCTCGGCCCGAGCGCTTTCGGCCTCCGCGCTCGAAAAGCGCTGGCGCGAGGAACTCCGGCAAAAGCTCCCGAGCTTTGCACTACCCAAGTCCTACGTGCGACTCGACGAAGTCCCGCTGCTCGGCATCGGCAAACTGGATCGCGCCGCCTTGCTCGAGCTTTTGATGCGCTAAGAGCACGAGTCTGCCGTTGGCGCGGGACCCAAACAGAAGGGCTTCACGCGAAGCCCTCCGGGTTGCCCGTTAGAACTCTGCCTTCGCGCCCAGCTGAAACCAGCGCGGAGCGTTAGCGCGTGCTCCGTAGGGTCGACGACCGCCGATGTACGCCTCACCCGTTACGTTGCGCAGATTGGCGTAGATCGTCAGCCAAGGCAGCGGCTTGGCGAAGGCCGACAGATCCAGCCAGGTCTGCTCGTCGGTCGTCCACGCCTCGTCGTACGCGCCGGTTCCCACGATTTCTCGCATGCTTCCCACGTAGTTCAACGTGCCGTTGACTCCGCCGTAAATGTGCTCGACGCCGAGCGTCAGGTTGGCTTGATTTTCGGGAATGTAGGGCACCGAATCACCTGCGACGACGGTGCCGTAAATCGGATCACCGGACTGGAACGAGTTCAAGAACTCGCCGCGCGTGTAGGTGTAAGAAACGGTGAAAGGGATCTTGAACGAAGCCGGCAGCGGAACCTCGTGACCGACCAGCGCTTCGAGGCCGTAGATGCGCGCAGCACCAGCGTCGAACTGCCGATCCTGGTTGTTCGTCACGCAGCCGCTTCCCGTTGTGCAGATATCCGTCAGGTTCGAGTAGTCGTTGTAGAAACCGATGGCCTCTGCGCGCACCAAGCCCTTGACGAAGCGAGCGCCCGCTTCGTAGTTCACGCTGTACTCGGGCGAGACGGAGCCGGGGCTACCCGGAGCCGGGGGACTGAAGCCTCGGTAGACGCCAGCCAAGGCGCCAAATCCTGGCAGAATTTCCAAGAACGTGCCGGCGCCGGGCATGACGGCCGTCAAGAACCGGCTTTGATCGATGCCCGTCAGGTAATCGCTGCTGTTCGACTGAATGAGCTCAGTGCGGATGCCCGGGGTCACCGTCAGTTTCTTGAACGTGATGGCGTCGGTCGCATGGATCGCCGCTGCGTAGGTCGTCGCGAGGTTGTCGGCCCACGTGAGCGTACCCTGACCCGCGTAGACCGGCAGGCCGTTGATCATATTGTAGGCGTCTTCTGTGTGAATACGGCGGATCTGATCGTTGTGAAGACGTAAGCCCGCCTCGAACTTGTGACCAAGCGGTCCGGTGTTGGCGCTGGCAGTGAGGTTGCTCTGGATGCCCTGGCTGACGAAGGTGCGGTCGTTGGGCCCTATGAAGAGCAGTTCCGCCGGCGAACCGCTGTCTTGTTCACCGCGAATGACGTTGTAGTAGCCGACGTTCGAGGGTTCGGTCGGGTTGTCGAGCACGGACGAGACAGCCGCACCACCGAGCCGATTCAGCTTCTTCCAGATGCGGTGTAAGTCGTTTCGATACGCCGTCGTCTTGAGCACGATGTGCTGGGGTTTGATGTCCAGCACGTGCGTGAGCGCGATGGCCGTGCGGTGGTTGTTCATCTGGTCCAGAGCACTCGCTGCGTGGCGATTGTAGGGATTGACGCGAAAATCCGCGTCGCTCTGCCCGACGTATGTCTCGTTCGACTTCTCGTCGGTGTAGAGGAGCTTGAGCAGGAACTCGTTGCGCACCTTGGCTTGGGGGTCGACGACGTAGGAGGTCTTCACCATCCACTCGTTGCGCGTGGAGCCCGTGTCGGCGCCGCTCGGCAGCTGCGCGAAGCCAGTGTTTTGCAGGCGGATGCCTTCGACCAGGAAACCAAAGTGCTCCGTGGATGTCCCGAAATGGACGTGCGCCTTGCTGTAGCCGAAGTCACCGAGCGCGACGTCGGCGCCCCCTGCAGTATCAATCGGGATCGGGCGCGAGATGAAATCGATCGCGCCCGCCGTCGTCTGCGGCCCGTAGGCGATGGCCGAAGGCCCCTTGATGACCCGGATCTGCGTCATGCGCGTGAACAGTGGGAAAAAGTAGCCGGCTGGCGCCGAGTACGGAGCCGGACCGAAGAGGACGCCATCCTCCATCAGCGTGAGCTTGGCGCTGCGATTGGGGTTCACGCCGCGCATGCCGATGTTGGGGCGGAGACCGATGCCGTCCTCTTCGCGAATGAACACTCCGGGCACTTGCTTGAGGGCCTGGCTCGGATCGTCGTAGTTGAATCGTTCGAGTTGCTTCTCCGTCAACACCTGCACTGAGCCGGCCGCTTGCGACAGGCTCGAGCCGAGCACCACGACTTCGGTGTCTTCTTCGGCTTCGCTGCCTGGCACGCTAGGCACGGGTTCGGGCGTCAGCGCGACGGCAGGAGGCGCGGACGGAACCGGCTCGGCGGCCTTGGATTTTGGCTCGGTCGGGGCGGCAGGAGCCGCTTCGGCCGATGGGGGCTCGGTCGGTGCCGGCGCGGTCGGAGGGGCCGGGGCCTCGGGCTCGCTCGGAGCAACGGGCTCGCTCGGAGCAGGAGTCGGCGAATCGACGGGAGCTGGGGCCGTGGTGGCTGGAGTTTCGGCCGCAGGCGACGACGGCGCTGGGGGCGCGGGTGCGGGTGCGGTCTGCGCAGTAGCCACGGACGGAAGGAGCAGAAGCGAACCGATAGCAGTGAGAAAGCGGCGCGAGCGATGAGCCATTGAAGGAATGCCTTGAGAGGAAAGAGTGCGTCGAGCTGATTCGATCAAAGAACGGGACGAGTGTGAGGCGCGGCCTGCGTGGGAGCGGGCAGTACCCAGGAATAAGTACCAAACCCATCGCGGATCTGCGTCAGATCGACGACAGGATCGATCAGCGGGACGGCGCGGCGACCGTTGAGCGACACGCGCGTTTCGGCGCGAACTTCGACGGTATGACCGCGGCGCTGCGCGAGATCGGCACCGATGGCGTGCGCCATCTGCAAAATCAGATCGGGCTGACCCGCCATCTCGTTTTGCTGCAGCGGCGTGAGATAGCCGCGCGTGCTCACTTCTTGTTCGATGCCCGTTTGGGGATCGCGCACCAAGAACGTGGTGGATCCGCCTTTGGCGCGCACCATGACGCGCCATGAGAAGCGCATGCCTTGCTCATGCCAGAGCACGTTACCCCCATAGGCGAAGTGTCGCAGAGGCAGGACCAACTGCACCGCGCAATAAATGGCGCCGAGCCACAGGGCCGAACGACCGAGCAAGCCCGCTGCTCGCGGCTTCTCGCGAGTGGCAGGCTCGAGCCAATGGCCGATGAGCGCACGCGGCCAACTGGGCGAAAAAAACACCAGCGCCGCCGCGCTCATGATGAACGGGAACATGCCGATGTCGAACAAAAGGCGCGTGAACAGGTGAAAGACGAACAGGACGAAGTACGCGTACGGCCGCGTCCTTTTCCAGGACAACCAGCCGACGATGGTCGTGTCGAACAAGAAGCCGCACCAGCTGAGAACGAGCGGCAACCCTTCGATGGTCAACAGCGGGCCGACAAGCGGCAATGAAGTGCTTTGGCCGAGCCAGATGCGCAGTGGCTGCGCGTCCTGGAGCCAGTCGAGTTGTAGCTTGCCGAGCCCTGCGAAGAAGTAGACCACCCCCACTTGCACGCGGAAGAGCCACTGCCAGCCGCGCGGCGCGGTGGTGACGTTTCGTCCTTTCCGCCACGCGTCGACCGACCAGGCCCGGTGAGCTGGTGACGCGGCGAGTAGCCACGTGAGCAACGCGGCCAGGTAGTAGTGGTTCAGGTAGGTCGAGACGTCGATGAGCTGGACGTACGTGAGGCCGAGCGCGAGCAGGGGCGCTGTCACTCGAAAAAACGCACCGACCGCGACGGCCAACGACAAGACCAACAGCGCGTAAAACAACGCCTGCATCGCGCTCGAGCCGAGCGGCTCGACCCACACGAACCCCCAGTATTTGAAGTGAAACGCAGGCCTGACCAAGAACTCGTCGACCCAGCCGTAAGCCAAGAAGCGCCGCATGGAAACGGCGAGCAGCACTCCGAGCAAAATGCGGAGCGCCACGAGCCAGGCCACGTCGATGGGCTCGAGCAGCCGCGTTTGCAAAGCGCGGCCCGAGCACTGCTTGCTTTCAGTCGGTGTCACTACCAGCGCTCGCGGGGAGCTTGAGGTTCAAAGGACTACCCGAGCCAAAGAAGCTGCTCTTGAGCAGATCGGCTAGCGGCTTGATGGCGCGGTAAAAGTCGTCGAACTCGGCGGTCGTCGCGTCCTGCATCGCCGGAAACGCATCGGCCGCCAACGCCGCCTGTTCATAGGCGGCGCGGATGTCATCGCGCAGATCTGCGGCTCCGGCCTCAGTCAGCCAGTCGTCGAAGCCGAGTCCTTCCCCACCTCTGCAGCCCCAAAACAGCATCTCGAAGGCGCGCAGATTGACGCGCAAGTTCTCGATGCCGCGAAGGGAGTAGGGCGTTTCGGGTCCGATAGACGCGGGTGTAACGGGGACGGTGCTGAACGGCCCGAGCTTCCAGTCCTTGATCTCGGCCTCGGGGTAGATGAGCGACCAGGCGACGATGTTCAGCGTCTCTTGCTCGCTGCCGTAACCATCAAAGGCCAAGAGCTTGGCCTTGAAGTTCTCGCCGTCTGGGGCCCAAACGCCGACGAGGGTATCGGCCAAGCGCACCACGTCGCTAGCAACGGCCACCGCGTACGAACGCTTGGCGGCAGCAAGCTCACTCGAACTCAGCGCATTCCAATCGGCGTACGCCTGCTGATTCGCAGCGCAAACCGTGTCGGAGTAGTTGGTGAAGAGCACGTACTCGATGGCAAACAAGCCACGACCGCTTGGCGGCACGTACTTGAAACCGTCGGCGCTCGCGTATTCTTGGGTCGAGATCTGCGTCTCGACGTTGCAGCGATTGGTGCTTGGCCAGGGGTGGATCTTCGTGCGAATGCCGCGGCCGTGGTACTCGTCGACAGGACCATCAGCGACCGGCCCGAACTGCAGGCCTTCGATGGACGACCATTCGTTCATGGCGTTGTCGTAGGCAGCGCGCGCTCTCCCGAGATTCTCTCCGCTAGGATCCTCAGCCCAGCCCTTCAGCTCGCGCTGGAGCACCACGGCTGCCGCCCGAAATCCGCAAGCCTGGTAGGCCGAACAGTCCGCAGCGGCCGCTAGCAGTGCCTTCTTGCTGAACGCACCGCTCGTGTCCGGCGCTTCGCCGCAGATTTCGACCGCGCTCGAGCCGCCCAAGTTGAACTCGCCGCCTTGTCCACGACCTCCAGTGCCCGTTTGGCCGCCTGGACCATCGTCGGTCGTCGAAGGCGCGTCATCGGATCGACCAGGGCGCGGGTCCTGGGTTCCACCGCACGAGGCCGCGAGCTGAGCCACCAAGAGAGTGAGTCCGGCGACTAAAACCGGCGCGCCCGCGCCGGAAATGCGTGTGGTTTGCGGTTTCATGTCACTCGGCGACCGCGAAATCCACGATGGCGACGAGCGTCTTGGCGTACGCCGAGGCCTCAGGGGTCGCACCGACTACCTTTGCGACCGCCGCCGACGTGGCCACCAGCTGGTCGCCAGCGGCGTTCAGGTTGACGCTGAAGAAGTTGCTCGGGAATGCGTACTCGAGAACCCCGTCCAGCTTGCCGTCCGCCGTGACGACAACCAACGCAGCGCGCTCGTCGTACAGGCCGGCATGCACAGTGCGATTGTCCGACAGGGCCACGATGTCGCGGCCGCGATCCTGACCCGTCGCGTAGATGCCGTCCGCCTCGCTCTGCACGGCGAACGCGCCTGCGAACTGCACGTCGTCTCCAACTCTCTTTCCGCCGAATGCGGGAAGGAGCCCGGTGCCATCCGCTTTGACGCGAATTGCAACGATGTCCACCGAGACCGGTGTAACGTTCCAGAACGAGTTTCCGTAGCCAGTAGTCACGTAACTACCGTCCGACAGCGCCGCGACGCCGTAAGCCTCTGCGAACCCAGCACCAACGGTCGGACCGGCATTGCGGAAGGGATTCATGTGGGTTTGGCCGGGCGTAAAGTCGACGGACTCGTCGTCCGAGAACCCGAAGTCGGCATCCAACGTGCCGTTGGGCTTCACGCGGATGAGCATGATGTGGTTGCCCTTGCTCGTCCGGGTGCGCGGATCAACTGCGGAAAACGCAATCACGTTCGTGTAGCCCGCCGAGACGATCGTGCCATTGGCCTCGACGATGCCGCGATGATCGTTGTCGGCCAGCTCGAGTCCGCTGCAATCGTGGCTGAGAGCAGCGCCTCCGTTGAACATCACGTCGGCAGCAAAATCGTCCGCCATGACGCGGGCGACCCAACGGTCCGAATCCCAGCGCTGCTCGCCCGTGGTCACCTTTGCTGGCGGACCAGCTGCGAACACCACGATCTTTGGTTCAGTGCCGCTCTTGTCCACCGCGCCGCCCCAAGAGCTGTAGCCGCCGGGACGGTTGCTGAAAGCGGGCGCCGCCACGAGCGGATACGCGTCGCGGCAGGTGTCGATGGCCTCGTAGCACTCGTCGACGGCGTCGTCGCAGAGGTCCTGAGCAAAACCATCCGTAGCTGGGTTGCAGATGCCGCCCGCCAAAGTCGTCGAGGCTTCGTCGCACTCCGTCTTGGCCGTACCAGCGCCTGCAGCCGAGCAAACGGCAGTGACCTCGGCGTTCTCGACGGCGAGAGCTGCGTTCAGCTCGGTCAAGGTCTCCCAGCCGAACTTCACGGGAGTCGCCGTCGAGCCGATGGTCTCGCTCGCGACGCTCGCGTCCAGCTGCACCAGAGCCACGCCCGTCGCCGCGCCGCCACTGATCACTATGGCGAACTTCTTGGGCGCCCACTCGAGGATGTCGTACGCCGTTCCCGGATCGAGGATGGTCGACGTAAGCTTGCCCGCGTCACCAAAGGTGGTGTCGGGCGTGCCGTCGGCGTTGAAGCGCCACACGGTCAAAGCGAGCGCGCCGCTTGTCTGAGCAACGGTGACGGCCGAAGTGTCGGTTGCGCCGGCGAGGTAGATCTTGCCGTCGCTGCCGATGGCCGAAGCGTTGACGTTGAGAGCGTTCTGCACCACGAAAGACGCCGCGCGTGTGAGCTGGGGCGCGCCGGGTTGGCTGCCGCCGGTGCCGTCGCCGCCCTGGCCGCCCACGTTGTCATTGCCGCCGGTGCTGCCGTCATTTCCGCCGGCGCCGTCTGCGCCACCCGTGCTGCCATCAGCGCCGCCTACGCCGTCATCGACAAGGTCGCCGTCGTTACAGGCCAGCGTGAGCGAGGAACCGAGCAGGACGGCCGAGAGGCCGCCCGCAATTTTGAGTGAAGTCTTTTTCATGGGAGTCGTCTTTCACCGAAAGTGTTGCGTCCCACTTAGCAAAACTTTTCCTGAAAGTGAAAGTCAATTTCAGTTAGTTGAAGACGACACCTACACTTTTCATAAAAACGCCATGTTTTTTGGAGTACCCTGGAGAGACTGCGAACCAATCGATACAGCGAATCCTTAACTGTTCGAGAATACGGCCGGTTGCGCGAGCGCAGGCAGCGTTGGTCGGAGCCGACATCGCGCGATGACGCGTCTCAGTTCGCGAGAGCCGTGAGCAGCCGCGTGAGTTCGGGCGGCACCGGCCGGCGCGTTCTATTGCCGACGTCGATGAACGTATGCACGGTTTGTCCGACCGCAGCCACGCTCTCGTCTTCTTTGACTACGCGGTAGCCAAGAGTGATCTCGGTCTCTTCGACGTGCGCCAAAGCGATGTGGACCACGACGCGATCGCCGAAGGTGAGCGGCCCAAAGTAGTCCGCTTCGACGTGACGAAGCGGCGCTGCCCAGCTCTTTTCAGCTAGCACGAGGGGCAACGGGCAGCCTGCGCTTTCGAGCAACCCTTCGTACGCGCCGTGGAGGTAGTCGAACAGGCGCGCAAAGAACAGGCTGCCGGCCGCGTCGACGTCTTGAAAGCGGATTGCGACCTCATCGGCGAAGAGCGATCCGTGTGACTCTTTGAGTTCTTGGCGTTCGAAACGGTGCATCGGTGCGGAGCTTGGCATTACCGCAGCGTTTGTAGCAAAAGCGCGTTGCAACGTTGCCCCCGGGGCCAGGCGGTCACCAGAGCGAAGCGCGAGCCGAGAGCATGGCCCTCGTCGCGCAAGACGCCGAAGGCCCCCCCGACTGTCGCTTCCAGATCGACAGCCCGCGGCGCCAGGCGAGGCTGCACGCCCCAACGAACAGCGAGGCGGCGCAGGGTCGCCTCGTTGTCGGTCAGGGCATAGAGCGGCGCGCACGGACGATGAGCGGCCACGATCTCGGCGCTCCGTCCCGTGTGCGTGGTCACGACCACGGCGGACAGCGGCAACTCTTGGCACAGTCGCCGCACCGCCTCGCCGAGGCCGCTCAGGCCGTCGAGGTCCGCGCCGAGGCCCACGAGGACCGCCGGGCTCCCCGGCCCCATGTCCTTCTCCGCCTCCAACGTGATCGCCGCCATCATCTCCACGGTCGCGCGCGGGTAGCGCCCCATGGCCGTTTCTCCGCTCAGCATCACCGCGTCGCTCCCGTCCAGGATGGCATTGGCGACGTCGGCAGCTTCGGCCCGGGTTGGCCTCGGGTTGCGAATCATCGAATCGAGCATCTGCGTCGCCGTGATGACGAGCTTGCCGCGCGCATTGGCTGCCGCGATGATGCGCTTTTGCTCCATCGGCACCTTCGCTGAGCCAACTTCGACGCCCAAATCGCCGCGTGCCACCATCACGCCGTCGCTTTCGTCGATGATCTCGAGCAGGTTCTCTAGCGCCTCGGGCTTTTCGATCTTGGCGATCAACGGCGTGCCCCCAGCGAGCAACTTTGCCTCCCGAAGGTCCGCCGCCTGACGCACGAAGGACAGAGCCAAATAGTCTGCGCGCACAGTGTCGACGGCAAAGCGAAGATCGGTGCGATCTTTGGCCGTTAGGGCTGGCACGCTCAACTTGGCACCCGGCAAGTTGACGCCCTTGCGATCCGACAGTGTGCCGCCAGTCTCGACGAGGCACACGACGTCGTCTCCGTCGACATGCAAGACGCGCAGGCCAAGTAAGCCGTCATCGAGCAGCACCAGATCGCCAGCGGACAGTTCGCGAGCGAGCAGCGGGTAACTCACGCTGGCGCGCGCTCGACTCGATGGAACGTCGCGGCCGGTCAGCACGAACTCGCTGCCGACCAGGAGTTCGATCGGCCCGCCAGCAAACACTCCGACGCGGATCTTGGGACCTTGGAGGTCCGCCAAGATGCTGACGTGGCGGCCCAAAGCCAGCCCGGCCGCCCGCACCCGCTCAGCCGTTTCCAGGTGCGTCGCGTGCTCCCCGTGGCTGAAGTTGAGGCGGGCGCAATCCATACCCGCTCCGACGAGCTCTTCGAGGACACCGGGCGCGAGCGCCGCAGGCCCCATTGTGCAGACGATCTTGGCGCGGCGCATGGGGGCCTACCATACCGCCGTCAGAGCCGCTTCACGAGTCGACTGAGATCGACGGGCGCGCGCGGCTTCGTCTCGCGTGTATTCGTACCCAGGTTCACCCAGCCCAAAAAACGCTCCCCCGGCGACAGAGCAAGTAGCTCGGCCAGGGCGCGGCCTTCGTGTACCGGCGCGCTTTTCCACACGGCGCCAAAGCCGAGCGCTTCTGCTGCGAGTACCAAGGCGAAGCCCGTGCACGCGGCGCTCGCTTCCTGCTCCCACACAGGCACCTTGGCGCCCGGGCGGGGGGAGGCAATCAATGCGACCAAGCACGGCCCGAAGAACGCCTTGTTGACGAGCTTGGTGGCGTGGAACTCTTGGAGGTTCGGATCGAGCTCACGGGCGACGGCGGCTAGAGCTTCACCAAAGCGCTGACGCGCTTGGGTGTCGACGACGACGAAGCGAAACGGCTGGAGCAGCGAGTGGTCGGGTACGGCGCAAGCAGCGGCAAGCAGCCGGTCGAGCGTCGCCGGATCGGGGCCCGGTTCGCCCAGCCCGATGGCACTGGTGCGCCGCGTCAAAAAAGCCAAGCGTTCTTCTTGGGTCGCGTTCACGCTGTCCACTCGTCTGAGTTGCCCGACTCGCGCAGTCGACGCAAGCGCGGCTGCGGCCGAGGCGAATTGCCTCACGGTCCACGATTTGGTCACACTCGACAGGCCCCAGCATGGCTCATAAAAAGCTCTTCTACCCCGAGGGAGAGATCGTCATGAAGAAAACCAATTGGCTCGCCGGTTGTGTGTGTTTGGGAATGTCGGCTGCGGCTTGCGCGTCGTCCCCCCCGCCGGCGCCCGCCGAGCCCGAGCCCGAAGCGCCGATTGAGGAAGCCCCCCTGACGCCTGCGGCCGAGACGCCGGCTGAAGCGCCGCCGCCGCCAATCACGCTGTCGGTACCCATCGATGCCAAGAGCAAGTCGAAGCTCAAGGGTAGGGCCACGTTCAGCGAAGTCGAAGGCGGCGTCATGGTGAAGATCGAGGTCGAAGGCGTCACCGCCGGCGATCACGGCGCGCACGTGCACCAAATTGGCGATTGCAGCTCCGCCGACGGCAAGAGCGCGGGCGATCACTTCAATCCGATGACCCACGATCACGCGCTGCCCAAGACCGAAATGCGGCACCTCGGCGATTTGGGCAACTTGACCGTCGGCAAAGACGGCAAGGGCTCTCTCGAGATCACCATCACCGGCGCCAACTTGAAGAGCGGCGACGCGAACTCGTTCGACGGCCGAGCCATCGTCATCCACGCCAAAAAAGACGATGGCGGTCAGCCAAGCGGCAACGCCGGCGACCGCATCGGCTGCGGCGTGATTGCCAAAGCGCCCTGAGCAGGGCGGGCTCAGGTGGGAGGTGAAGCCGTGTGCTCGGGCGTCACGGCTTCACCCGGCAAGAGGCGCGGATAGAACCAGCCCGTGATCAACGCCACCCAAGCGGCTCCTGCCAGCTGCCCTCCGATGACGTCCGACGGGTAGTGCATGCCGAAGTAGACGCGCGAAGTAGCGACGCCGATGAGGCACGCGCCCACCAGCAGGTTGAGCGGCCATCGAAAGCCGGGAGCGAAGCCGCGGGCCTTGAGCACGATCAACAGGGTCGCGAACACGCCCAGCGAGCACATGGCGTGGCCGCTGGGGAACGAAAAGCTCGGAGCCGGCCCAAGCAAGTACGTCAAGGTCTGTTCAGGCCGCGCTCGTTGAAAGAGCAGTTTGAGCCCGGTGTTGAGCAGCGCGCAGCCGCCCGCGGAAATCGCTACGAACCAAGCGTCGCGCTTGTGTCCACGCAGCCCCAACCAGGTCATGGTGCCAAGAACGAGCGGGGTCGTCACTTTCCATTCGCCCAGCTGAGTGAAGCCGAACATCAGAGCGTCGTAATGTCCGCGCCCGCGCGTGACGAATTCGGCAATGCCGCGATCGAAGCCGTCCAGCTGGTGCCGACCGACTTGAACGGCCAACCGCACGAATGCGACAGTCGCCAGGCCGCCGAGTGGCAAGCTCCAACGGTGTCGCGTCCAAGTGCGCTCGATCAGCTCCCACATCGTCGCCAGATTGTGACTCAAGCCCGCAGCGACTCAAGCCCGATCTCAGCTATGCTTCGCGAATGATCGTCGGAGTTCCGCGAGAGATCAAGCTGCACGAATCCCGAGTGGCGCTGACCCCAGCCGGCGCCCACTCGCTCGTCGCTGATGGCCATGAAGTGTTGGTCGAAACTTGCGCCGGCTTGGGCAGTGGGTTCGCTGACGAATCGTACCTGCGCGCTGGCGCGAGCATCGTCGGCGCAGACCAGCTGTTCGCTCGTGCCGGCCTAGTCGTGAAGGTCAAAGAGCCGCAGCCCGAAGAGATCGCCCGGCTCACCAGCTCGCATGTCGTCTTTGGCTATTTTCACCTCGCTGCTGATCGCAGTCTCACCGAGGGTTGCTTGAAGAGCGGCGTGGCGGCATTGGCTTACGAGACTCTGCGCGCGCCCGACGGCTCGTTGCCGCTGCTCACGCCCATGAGCGCCATCGCCGGGCGCTTGTCGGTTCAAGCCGGCGCGCGCTTCTTGGAAAAGCCCCAAGGCGGCAGCGGCGTCCTGCTTGGTGGAGTGCCCGGGGTGCTGCCCGGCAAGGTTCTGGTTCTGGGCGCGGGCGTCGTCGGCACCCACGCTGCGCAAATGGCGGCAGGACTTGGCGCCGACGTCCTCGTCGCCGACATCAACCCAGCGCGCCTTCGGCAGCTTGGCTACGAACTGCCCGCCAACGTGCGCACCCTGGTCTCCGATCCGTGGGCGATCGAAGAGCAACTCCCCACGACGGATCTGGTCGTTGGCGCGGTCCTCGTGCCAGGCCGCCGCGCGCCACACTTGGTCACACGGGCGCAGCTCCAGCTGATGAAGCCCGGCAGCGTCATCGTCGATGTGTGCATCGACCAAGGAGGCTGCTTCGAGACGTCCCGGCCCACGAGCCACGCCGAACCGACCTATATCGAAGAAGGAATCGTGCACTACATGGTCACGAACATGCCCGGCGCAGTACCGGCGACCAGCACGCGCGCTCTGACGAACGCCACCTTGCCCTACGTGCGGGCTCTCGCACGTCTGGGACTCGATGGCTTCTTGGCGCAGGGTCCGGGCTACGCCGAAGCCCTCAACGCGCGGGCCGGTGTGCTCACCAATCGCGACGTCGCCCTCGGTTTCAGCGACCTACCGTTCCAAGCGACGAACGCCGTCTGAACTGCTAAGAAATGCGCACAGTCATGATTCTTCGTTCTTGGGCAGCCCTCGGACTCGCCTCGCTCGCTTTGAGCGGCTGCAGTCGCTCCGATCCCGAACCGCAGCCAAAGCCCGCCGCCAAGCAGTCCGAGGCGCGAGTGGAACGCTTCGGCGCCCCACTCGCGCTGCTGCAGACGACGGACTTGAAGGAGCTGCTCGCCTTCCCCGAACCTCTCGCCGGCAAGACCGTGCTGGTCGAAGGGTCCGTGCTGCGAGCCTGCTCGAAGAAGGGCTGCTGGCTCGAACTCGCGACCAGTTCCGGCGACGGCTCACCCAGCTGCCGCGTCACCTTCAAAGACTACGCGTTCTTCGTGCCAACCGACTCGGCCGGCAGTCGTGCGCGCATCGAGGGCGTGCTCGAGGTGAAAGAAATGGGCAAGGCGCACGTCGACCACCTCGAGGCCGAAGGCGCGCGCTTCGGAGACAAGAATCCCGACGGCACCGTCCAAGAAGTGCGGCTGGTCGCGACGGGCGTCGAGTTGACCCGAGGCTGACGATGCGGCGCGCGCTGTGGTTCTTGCCTGCCCTCGTGCTGGCCTGTGGCGAAAGGCCCCGCGCGTCCGACGCTGGCGGTCCCGGTTCGAAGGCCCCGGCCCGGCCGACCCCAGCGCACGCGGCAGAGCCTCCGGCCGCTGCGCCATCCGCCGCTGCTCCCGCCCCGGCGCTATCCGTCCTCGCGCCCGCCCCGCATCACACGCTCCCGGCCGAGCTCGCGCTCCACGCGCCCGTCGACGTCGTCGTCCCACTCGACAAGCCGCTTCGTGTCACGCACGCCGGCGCCGAGATCGCGCACGCCATCGTTTACTTGCAGGGCATGTGCAGCGACGCGAAGAGCGCCGACGTGTGGTTCGAAGAAGCGAGCAAGCACGGCACCGTCATCGCACTTCGACCCGACGTACCCTGCATGCCCGAGCGACCCGGCTTCAAGTGGCCTGCCGAGCCCGGTTTGATCGAAGCGCGTCTCGAGCGCGCCCTCGAGCTGGTCAAGGAGCAACGCGGCGGGCAGCTCGACACGCGCGTGCTCACCTTGGTCGGCTATTCGCAGGGTTCGGGGCGCGCGGAGCTGCTGGCCTCGCGCAGCCCCGAACGTTACCGGCACGTCGTTCTGGGCGGGCACCCGGGCCCCGTCTTCGTGCCGCATTTTCAGCCTCCGCAGCGCGTCGCGTTTTTGGGCGGCGATCAAGAAAAGACCGACGACATGCGGGCTTCGGACCTCGCGCTACAAGCGGCCGGCGTCGACAGCCGTTTCTTCTTGTTGCCCCATTCGTATCACGGAACCTACGGCCCCGAAGGACAACGCGTCATGAGCGAAGTCCTGCAGTGGCTCGAACGCTGAGTTCGCGTGTCGGCACTCATCGACCCATCGCGAACCGCGACCGAGGGTCCCGATGGCCCGGTTGGCGTCGATCGAGCCCCCAGAAGATGACTTCTGGGGTCTCTTCTGCGTCCAGGCCTTGAATTGGCGCAGATCCCCGCTACCTGGGCGAGGCGATGATCAACATCAACAGCCTGGGCAAGCAGTATGGCGCGCACGTCTTGTTCAAAGACGTGACGCTCGAGCTCACCGCCGGCCAGCGCTACGGCTTGGTCGGCGCCAACGGCAGCGGCAAGTCCACCTTCTTGCGGATCCTGACGGGAGACGAATCGTCCGACGCCGGCACCGTCGGCTTCGGCAAAAAACTGCGACTAGGCGTCCTCCGCCAAGACCAGTTCGCCGAAGACGAAGCCCGAATCCTGGACGTGGCGATGAGCGGCGACCGCGAGGTCTTCGACGCGTTGACCGAGGTCGACCAGCTGAGCCACGCGGCAGAGGTCGACGCCGATCGCATCGCCCACCTCAACGACGTCATCTCCCACAACGACGGCTACATGCTGGAGACGCGGGCGCGAGAAATTCTCGTCGGCCTGGGCATCCCCAGCGCCCAACTGACCGAGCCACTGCGAACGCTTTCGGGCGGTTTCAAGCTACGCGTGCTGTTGGGTCAAGTGCTGGTCGGTCGTCCCGATGCGCTCCTGCTCGACGAACCCACCAACCATCTGGACATCCTGTCGATCCGTTGGCTCGAGCAGTTTTTGCAGGCGTTTGCCGGCTGCGCGGTCGTCATCTCGCACGACCGTCGCTTCTTGGACGCCGTCTGCACGCGCACTCTCGACGTCGACTACGAGACCCTGATCGACTACGCCGGCAACTACACCACCTTCGTCGAGCGCAAATCACTGGCGCGCGTGCAACTCGAGGCCCAAGTCACCCGAGCGGAGAAAATCATCGCGGAAAAGCGCGCTTTCGTCGAGCGCTTCGGGGCCAAGGCCACCAAGGCCAAGCAAGCCCAAAGCCGCATGAAACAGATCGAGAAGATCGAAGTCGCCGAGGTCGCCAACACCTCGCGCCGCGCGCCGCTCTTTCGCTTCGAGCAAGAAAGACAGACGGGCAAGGACGTGCTCACGGTCGAACACTTGGCCAAAAGCTACGGCGACAAGCCGGTGCTCACCGACGTCGGGTTTCAGATCAAGCGCGGCGAAAAGGTTGCGATTATCGGCGAGAACGGCATCGGCAAGTCCACACTGCTCAAGATCGTCACCGAGCACGCCAAGAGCGACCGCGGTCGTCACGAGTGGGGTGTGAACACCAAAATCGGCTATTTTGCTCAGGATCACCACGAACTCTTGAGCGACCCCAAGCTCACTCCCCTCGACTTCGTGTGGAACGCCATCCCCAGTGAGGCGACAAGCTACGTCCGCGGACAGCTCGGCCGCATGCTGTTCAGCGGCAATGAAGTGGAAAAGAAGGTAACGAGTTTGAGCGGAGGCGAAGCTGCGCGCCTGATCTTCACGCGGATCATCGTCGACAAGCCCAACGTGCTGGTTCTCGACGAGCCGACCAACCATCTCGATCTCGAGACCATCGAAGCTCTGGCCGATGCCCTGGCGAAATACGAAGGCACCTTGCTATTCGTCTCGCACGATCGCTGGTTCGTCGCCAAAATCGCCAACCGCATCCTCGAGCTCAAGCGCGACGGCTTGCACGATTTTCGGGGCGATTACGAAGAATATCTGGCGAAACAGGGAGCCGATCACCTCGACATCGACGCCGTTTCGCTCAAGGCCAAACAGGACAAGAACAACAAGAGCGCCGCCCCAGCAGCCGCGCCCATCAGCTACGAAGAGCGCAAGCGCCGCGCCAACCGCCTCAAATCGCTACCCAAGAAGCGCGATGACTTGATGGCCGAAATCGAACGACTTGAAGCCGAGAAAGCCCAGCTCGAAGCCAAATACCTCGAGCCCGACTTCTTCGAATCGATGGACGCGGCCGACATGAAGAAGCACAAGGGCCGCGCCACCGAGGTCACGCGCTTGCTGACCCAGAACATGGCCTCATGGGAAGACATGGAGCGCGAAATCCACGAACTTTCGAGCGACGCTTGAAAACGACTACTACGTGAACTGAGGGTGCGGGCGGTATTCTTGCTCGACGCGAGCACCATTTCGCTCGCCATTCGACGTGGGCCCGACGAGAGCGTGCTTCGCCAGTTGCGAGACCAAGGAGGCAGTTGCGCGATGGCCTCGGTGACATGGCATGAACTTCGATTCGGCGTCGGGCGCCTGCCCCGAGGCGAGCGTCGCGCCGAATTGGCTGAATTTCTCGAGGAGGTCATCCTTCCCACGATTCCCGCGCTTCCCTATGACGAGAGCGCGGCCGTTTGGCAAGCAGACGAACGCGTTCGTCTCGAAAAGCTCGGAAAGACGCCGCCCTTCATCGACGGGCAGATCGCCGCGATTGCGGCCGCGAATGGCCTTTCGGTCGTGACGGCCAATCCCAAGGACTTCCGAACCTTCGAAGGGCTGGCTATTCTGAACTGGGCATCGCGAGCGACCAGCTGATGCGATGGGCATGTGCGTCGCTCGATGACCTGGAAGTGGGCCGTCAACAATCCCGACTCGGGCCTTCAGGGACTCGGGTCTTCGGGGTCCACCCGGCTCCCAGTAGGCCCCCGTGTCGCTCGCAGATGGCTGCAACTCCTGGGTTTTTCCCAGCGCGAAAGATTGACTTGATTGGGCCGTTGATAAGGCCATCCCCATTGCAGTGGCCCAAAAAATCGTCCTCCGACCCAGCATCGAGCAGCGACGCGACGGCAGTTTTGTCGCAGTCGTGACGGGTCACGTGGAGTCGGACAACCACGACGAGCTGCCCTCGGGCACGAGCAACGTCGGCGTCTTTGGCTCGCAGATGATTGCCGAGATTTGGGTGCGCACGCAGCTGGCCGATCGCTTCTCGAAGAACGCCGCTTCGATCGTCGAAGTGCGTGGGCAGCGCTACGAAGTCATCGACGACGCAATGAAGGCGCTGCTCGATGCGACCCGCGCTCGGGCCCGCTCCTGAGCAGGGACAACATCGACGCGGGACCGTGCTACGACCGCGGCATGACCGAGTCGACCGACGCCCGAAGCCGCGCCCAACTCGAGTTCACTCGGACGCGGGAAGAGGCCAAGCGGCTCCACCGGGAGTACGTGAAGACGCCGCCCGGCTCCGAGATGCGCAAGCAACTGAGCAAGAAGCACGGCGACGCCGCGCGCGCCCACCAGAAAGCCGTGGACGCCCTCAAGGCGCTCGACGCGGGCACAGATGACTCCGCCTAGCAACCGGCGGCTCGGCTGAGCAGCTAATCAGCGCAGCGTTCAGCGCCGAATGTGCACGGCCGTTCCCTCCCCCATGTCGTCGCCGATGTTGAGGCCATGCCAGCCCGGTGGCACGGGCGGATCGGTCCAGTTGAAGATGACGCGGGCGTCGATGGGCGCGAGGTTCACGCAGCCGTGACTGCGGGGGATGCCAAAGACGTCGTGCCAGTACGCGCCGTGTAGGGCGAATCCGGCCGAGAAGTACTGGATCCAGGGCACGTCGCGGAGTTCGAAGGCGGTCGAGCCTCGGCGGCGGGTCACGCCGTATTCGGGGTGGCGGCCTTTTTGGATGTTGAGCCAGCGGCGTTCGTCTTCGGCCGACAGCTTGGCGCCGGCCGCCTTGGCTTTCTCGATGCGATCGGTCGTGGCTTGACCCTCGGAGTCGAGACCGGCTGAGTGCGCCTTCTGACCGCCGCTCACGCTCGATTTTTCCTCCGAGTCCATGGCCGCCGCTACGTGTTTGCTCTGCAGCCGAAAATCGCCAAGTGGCGTCGTGTGGTCCACCTTGGGATCGCCGAAGCGATCGCGACCGGACGAAATGAGCGTGGCGTAGCGCGGCTGCTTGCCCTCGTAGAGCACCAGCGTTTGCTGACCGATCGAGATGTCGATCCACTTCTGGCCCTTTTCCGCTGGTTCGGGCCAGACGTCGGGCACGTGGGCCACACCGATGTCCTGGTCCCAAAGCCAACGGCTCTTGTCGCCGAGCGTCTGGTAGTAGCGGCGGCGACCCTTGATGCGCGCCTTGCCAGTCAGCGGCACCAGCGCGCGGCGCGGGGCCTCTTCGGCGGCTCGCGCCTCGTCTTTGCCAGCTAGCAACTTGAAAAGCGTCACGTCGCGCTTGAGCACCCAGCCGAACGGAAAGTGAAAGCCTGGCGGGATCTCGATGCCGTGAAAGGGGGACGCCGTGTCGGCTTTCACCTTGGTGGTTGGGATGAGGCGCAGGTCGACGGTGACAGCGAAGCGCCGCTCCAGATCTTCGCTCTTCGTGTCGAACGAGCCGACGAACGACAGGCCCGTGTGGCGACGCACCCGGTCGGCGAACAGTGCCGCGTCGGTCACCTTGTAGCCAGCCACGTTGGGGATGAGGCGCGTGTTGCTTTCGAGCCAGAAAGGCTGGGTGTCGTGGTCGTCGGAGCCGCCGAACAGCTCGGCGCGTGACTGCTGCTGGGATGTCTTGAAGCCAGGAGGATGCACGAGCCCTGGGGCGGCCACGCCGCGCGCGTCCAGAGGCACGTCGTTGGCGCCGAACTCGACGCTCTGCACTTCGTTTTGGTGATCGGCGAACCAGACCATGTGCTCGGCGAGTTGAAACTCGCTGTCGGCCTGCTGCTTCTTCGTCGGCACGCGCACGTACTGCGGCGCGGTCGCCCGCACGAAACCGTAGTGATAAGGCAGCGGCTTGCTCAAGTCGGGGCCGACTGCTGCGGCGCGCAAAATCGGACTCTCGAGATCAATCGTCGCCTCGTCGGTGCAGACGTAGCCGAGCGGGTAGATGCGATACCATTCGCCCCTGCAGCCGCCGCCACGCGTGGCCTCGGGATCGCGGGCGACTTTCTGGCCGAGACGGATGTAGCCAAGCTTGCGCGAACTGGTGTTCGGTAGCTTGTAGATTGTGGCGGCAATGACCGTGCTGCCGAGCAGGGGACTGCCGGGGGGAGCGGCCGTATCGAGCTCGACGTGGTCGACTCGCACGGTCGACAGAGGGCGCGGACCGGCAACCGCCCGGCCCGGCTTGCTCGCTTCATTCGCGACGACCCCGTCCGCCGCCGGAGCGGGATCCTTCGTCGAGCAGGCAGAAGCGAGCCAGCCCGCGAGGGCGAGCCCACCGAGCCAAGAGATGCGAGGAGGCCGTAGCATCGAGGCCGTCCTTACTGGCCAGGCGGGGGCAGTTCAACCCTCGGCGCGAGCCAAGTCGCGCAAGACGAACTGCAAGATGCCGCCGTGACGGAAATAGGCCGCCTCGCCGGGCGTATCGATGCGCAGCTTGGCCGCAAAGACCACGACCTTCTCGCCTCTTTGGGCGCGCACCGAGATCGTGGCAGGAATCGTAGCGCCCTCTACGCCCAGCTGCGTCATGCCAGAAAAATCGAAGGTTTCGCTGCCATCGAGGCCCAAGCTCTCGGCCGATTGATGCTCGGGGAACTCGAGCGGCAGGACGCCCATGCCGATCAGGTTCGAGCGATGAATGCGCTCGAAGCTCTGCGCGACGACGACGCGCACGCCCAATAGCAGCGTGCCTTTTGCCGCCCAGTCGCGGCTCGAGCCCGAGCCGTACTCTTTGCCGGCCAAGATGACGAGCGGCACGTGCGCCGCGGCGTAGGCGAGCGAGGCGTCGTAGACCGTTTCTTGTTGGCCACTCAGGTGGTTGCGCGTGAAACCGCCGCTGACGCCGTCGAGCAGTAGATTCTTGAGACGTGTGTTGGCGAACGTGCCGCGCACCATGACCTCGTGATTACCGCGCCTCGAGCCGTAGGAGTTGAAGTCGGCGGGTCCGACGCCCTCGCTCTCCAAATACAGCCCGGCCGGGCTCGAGGCCTGGATGGAGCCTGCGGGACTGATGTGGTCGGTCGTGACCGAATCGCCCAGCCGGAGCAGGCAACGCGCTCCCGTCACGTCCGCGATCGGCTGGGGAGTGGGCAACAGACCCTTGAAATACGGCGGCTTGCGCACGTAGGTCGACTTCTCTTCCCACTCGAAGGTGGCCCCGACGGGCGTGTCCAGAGCGCGCCAACGCGCGTCGCCGGCAAACACGTCTTGGTAGCCTTCGCGGAACATGGCTTCGTTCACGCCGCGATCGATCGCTTCTTGCACTTCGAGCGGCGTGGGCCACACGTCGCGCAAGAACACGTCTCGGCCTTGCGGGTCACGACCGAGCGGCTCCTTTTCGAAATCGAAGTCCATCGTACCCGAGAGCGCATAGGCAACCACCAGAGGCGGCGACGCCAAGTAGTTCAGCTTCACGTCGGGGCTGATGCGCCCTTCGAAGTTGCGATTGCCCGAAAGCACGGCCGCCACGGCCAGATCGTGCGCGTCGATGGCAGCCGAAATCGGCTCCGGGAGCGGTCCGGAGTTGCCGATGCAGGTCGTGCAACCATAGCCGACCAAGTAGAAGCCGAGCTTCTCGAGCGACTCGGTCAGGCCCGCCTTCTGGTAGTAGTCCATGACGACACGCGAACCTGGAGCGAGCGAAGTCTTGACCCAAGGCTTGCGGGTGAGCCCACGCGCGACCGCTTTCTGCGCCAACAAGCCGGCCGCCATCATCACCGATGGATTCGAAGTGTTCGTGCACGAAGTGATGGCTGCGATCACGACGGACCCATGCCCGAGGCCGAAGCTCGTGCCGTCTTCGAGTACGACGGCCGATCGCCGATGGTGCCGGCTTCCCTCGAGGTGCGGCGGGGTCGGCAGATCGCTGTTCTGCTCGGTCACACCCGTCGGCGCGTCCGAAGCGGGAAAACTCGCGGCCACCTGCTGATCGAGACCGCTCAGCTCGCCTTGGGGCTCGTGCTTCACGTAGTCGATGATCGCGCCGGCAAACGCAGCTTTGGCCTGGCTCAGCGGGATGCGATCCTGCGGGCGCTTGGGACCGGCCAACGAAGGCACGACCGTGTCCAGCTCGAGCTCCAGCGTCTCTGAGTAGTGCACGGGCCGCGACGGGTCGTGCCAGAGGCCCTGCTCTTTCGCGTAAGCCTCGACCAGCGCGAGCCGCTCGGGCGAGCGGCCCGTCAGCTTCAGGTAGTCGAGTGTCACCTGATCGATCGGAAAGATAGCAGCCGTCGAGCCGAACTCGGGGCTCATGTTGCCGATGGTCGCGCGATTGGCCAGCGGCACGGCTCCCACGCCCTCTCCGTAAAACTCGACGAATTTGCCGACGACTCCATGCTTGCGGAGCATTTCGGTGATGGTGAGCACGACGTCGGTCGCGGTCGCGCCAGCCGGGATTTGCCCGCTCAACTTGAAGCCGACGACGCGCGGCACCAGCATCGACACGGGCTGGCCCAACATGGCCGCTTCGGCTTCGATGCCGCCGACCCCCCAACCGAGCACGCCGAGACCGTTGACCATCGTGGTGTGCGAATCGGTGCCGACGCAGGTATCGGGATAGGCCTGCACGACCTCGCCGAGCTGGCGCGTCATCACCGTCCGGGCCAGATACTCGATGTTTACCTGGTGGACGATGCCTGTCCCCGGCGGAACGACCTTGAAATTCTCGAAGGCGGTCTGGCCCCAGCGCAAGAAACGATAGCGCTCTTCGTTGCGGCCGTACTCGATGGCCACGTTGCGCTCGAATGCATCTTTTTGCCCGAACACGTCGACGATCACCGAGTGATCGATGACCAGTTCGACCGGCGAGAGTGGGTTGATCTTGCGCGCATCGCCGCCCAACTCGACCAAGGCTTCGCGCATCGTGGCCAGGTCGACGACGCACGGCACACCCGTGAAATCCTGCAGGAGCACGCGACCCGGCGTGAACTGAATCTCCCGGTCGGGCTCGGCCGCGGGCTTCCAAGCCCCCAAGAAGCGCACGTGCTCGGCCGTGACGTCCAGACCGTCTTCGTGCCGCAAGAGATTCTCGAGCAGCACCTTGAGGCAGAACGGCAGACGCTCGGCGCCCGGCACGGCGCTCAGTCGAAATATTTCGTACGTTGTGTCGCCGACGACCAGCGGCCCCTGGGCGCCAAAACTGTTGACTGAACTCATGCCCATGGCTTCCCCCAGATTGGCGCTGGATGCAATCGGTGCTGAATCGCCCCAGCAAGGCGCGCGCCTACTGCGAATCAGCCGCGATGACCGCTGCTGTCGGCTTCGTCCAACGTGGGTACGTCGGTCGGAGCCGGCGCCGTTCGATCCGCGCCCGAAATCGGCACTTCTTGGCCCTCCACCAGCAAACTGGTGGCGCCCGCGGGCAAGGCAGGCAGCGCGCTCTCGGCCACGTGCTTGCCCACCCAGAACACCTCGGGCACCGGATAATACTTCGAGCTGTAGTGACGGCGCTCGACCGAGCCATCGCGTTTGACGACCTTGACGACGCTGGTCACGTCCATACCCTCGCTGCCCTTCTGCTTCTTTTCGAAGCTTTGGTCGGCGACCTTCTCGCGAAACCAGACCCGACGGGCAAAGGGCTCGCGATGCGTGACCGTGAACGCGTGCTCGACCTTGGCGTCTGGATCGCGACCCAAAATTTCGACGCGAATGGTGAAGGGGCCATTCACCCAAGCGTGCACGAGCAGCGGCTCGTCGTACGGGTTCTGGATTTTCAAATCTACCTCGCCGTCGATGACCGTGGCGTCGAGGCCGAGCGGCGCGTACCCACTCGGTCGGCTGTGACTGCGCCGAGAAACGACGCGCAAGTTGCCGAAAATGGCCGCCGCATGCAGCGTCGTCGCCACCTGGCACACGCCGCCGCCCACGTCTTGCTCGATCTCGTCGTTCAAAATGACCGGGGCGTCGACGAAGCCGCGTCCGTGCACGCGGCGACCGACCCGACTGTTGAAGCTGAGCTGTTCGCCGGGCAACAGCACGGCTCCGTCCAAGTAGCGCGCTGCCGACTTGATGTTGACCGCGCGAGCGCCGGCTTTGCCGCGAAAGCTCGTCTCGTAGGCCGAAAGCACGCGCGTCACGTCGACGGGCAAGAGGTCGCGCTCGGTCACCTGGGGCCGCAACTCTTCGACGTCGAGAGTCAACAGCGCGTCGCGCTCAATCGGCGCTTGCTGCAGCCGCACGAGGCTGGCCTCGACGCTCAGGCGCTGGCCCGGCTCGCTCTTCAGTATCTTGTGCTCGAAGATAAGCAGCTCGGCGTCGAGCGGCTGTCGATCGACTTCGTGGGCCAGCTGCGCGAAGGCTTTGCGCGCTTGCTCCAGATCGAGTTCTAGCGGGATGAACACGGCCGCCTGAACCGGTCGACGAAGCAAAGCGTCCAGCAAGCGCTTGGACAGCGCGCCGTGCCGTTCGTCCTGCGCCGCTTCGACCGTGGCGCGCGCCTCCGTCAAGAAAGCGGGCACACTGACCGAATAGCCGAGCGACTCGATACTGAAGGAGCGCAGCTGGTCCCCAGCCTGTACCACGACCTCGGCCCCCAGAATGGCCCGCGCGCGGAGCGCCACGGCTTCCGCGAGCCGCGGGTCGCTGGGCGAACTCACGAGATACTCGCCGTCACCCACGGTCAGCCGCACCGGAGCAGCCGGACCCCAGGCTATGAACGCCCCCAGGGCGAGCACCCCCAGCGCCCCCAGCGTCCCTGCGGCAATTGTGATTCCCCTCACCTGACGAAGTTACTCACTTCGAGACGACTCCGGCAAATCCACGGGTGAGTTTCAGGTGCGGGGTCCTGGCTCTTGAACCGCTTCCGCGCTCTCTTTACCGTGGAACGGATGAGCATCACCATCAACGGCGAGCCCCGCCTGGTCCCCGACGGGCTGACGATTCGAGCTCTGCTGGCACACTTGGATCTAACGGGCCCCATCGCCGTCGAGCGCAACGCGCAGGTGGTGCCCCGCGCCCAGCACGCCACCGTACAAGTCGAACCGGGCGACGTGTTCGAGATCGTGCACTTCGTTGGGGGCGGCTAGCCACCAACGAACCTCAAGCACGGCGTTGGGGGCGGCTAGCCACCAACGAACCTCAAGCACGGCGTTGGGGGCGGCTAGCCACCAACGAACCTCAAGCACGGCGTTGGGGGCGGTTGAGCCCTCGACGTCAACCTCCGAACTGTTCGCGCGCGTAGTTCACGTATTTGAGTGCGCTCTTTCGGCCTTGGGCCGCCTCAGCGTCGCTCAGGACGCGCACGACCTTGCCCGGACGCCCCAGCACGAGGCTCCGCGGCGGTACCACCAGGCCCGAGGTGAGCAACGCTCCGGCGCCGATGAAGGCTTCTTCGCCGACACGGACATTGTCGAGCAAGAGCGCGCCCATGCCGATCAGTGCGCCGTCTTCGATGATTGCTCCGTGGATGACGACGCCATGGCCGACCGTGACTTCGTCACCGATCAGCGTGTTCGAGACGTCGCTCGTCATGTGGATGCAGCTCATGTCCTGCACGTTCGAACGTTTGCCGATGCGGATCTTGCCCATGTCGCCCCGCACGACCGAGCCGTACCAAATACTGGCTTCTTCGCCGAGTTCGACGTCGCCGATGACCGTGGCGTTGTCGGCCACGAAAGCGCCCACGACGCGGGGAGCCATTTCACGAAACGCCTTGATCAGCGCCATCAGGGGCTACCCGTTGCGCCGATCATCGGCAGGCCGCGCCGCGGAGTCGCCCCGGCCTGAGCGAGCTCGCTCGATCTCCGTAGAGCCTCCGTGAGGACGCGCGGCGCCGGCGCGACCAGCGCGGTGAGTTCGGCCGAAAGCGAATTCTTGAACGCTTCACCCACGCGCGCGCGCACGAGTGCGCCCGCGCCCGGCGCGTCGGCGCGTTCTGCCGCTTCGCCGAGCAGATGCACGATTTCGTTGCGCTCGGTGCGCCCCGTCAAATTGCCGTGACGACTGTGGCCCTCGATCAAAACGAGCTCTTCGCCGCCGACCAGGCTGGCCAGGTGCTTTTCCTTCTGGGCGTCGACCAAGGCGAACAGCCGCGCCAAGCGGCGGCTCTTTTCCTCGTGGCTCACGTCGTCGCCCAGTTTCAGGGCCGGCGTGAACGGTCGCTGCGAGTAAGTGAAGCCGAAGATCGACACGAAACCCACGCGCTCGACCAGTGCCAGGGTGGCTTCGAAATCGGCGTCGCTCTCGCCGGGAAATCCGACGATCACGTCGCTCGACAGCGTGAGGCCCGGTACCGCCTCCTTGAGGGCGTCGGTGCGCTCGACGTATTCGGCCGACGAATAGCGGCGAATCATGCGCTTGAGCTGGGCGTCACTGCCTGACTGCACGGGCATGTGCACGTGCCGGCAGAGCACGGGCAACTGTTGGTGCGCACGAATCAGCGAAGACGTGAGGTGGCGCGGGTGCGGACTCGTGTAGCGCAAACGCAAGAGTTCTGGGACTTCGTGCGCTATGGCCAAAAGGAGCGCCGGAAACTCGGTCTCGTCCTCCTGAGCGAGCGCGCCGCGGGTGTGGCGCCAGCGGTTTTCGTCGCCTGGTCCGGGCGGCGGGAGCGCGCCAGAAGGATCGCGGTAGCTGTTGACTGTCTGGCCGAGCAGCGTGATTTCGCGCACGCCCGCGTCCACGAAACGCGCGATTTCGTCGATGATCTCGCGCGACGAGCGGTAACGCTCGGGACCGCGCGTCGTCGGCACGATGCAGTACGAGCAGCGCTCGTTGCAGCCCTTCATGACCGTCACGAAGGCGGTCGCGCTCGAGCGCCCCGGCGTGGGCGTCGCTGCCAAGAACGACGGCTCATCGACGTCGAAGACCGTTCGGACTTGCGGGAGGCCGCCGCGATCCAGCTCCGACAGGAGCCGCGGCAACTCGGGAATGTTGTCCGGCCCAATGATCAAATCGATCTGCGGCAGGGCCTTGAGGAGCCGCTCGCCTTCTTGTTGCGCGACGCAGCCAGCCACGCCGATCACCAGCTCGGGTCGACGTTGCTTGAGCAAACCGAGCCGGCCGACCTCGCTGCGCAGCTTATGCTCGGCCTTTTCGCGAATGCTGCAGGTATTGAGCACGATCACGTCAGCCTGTTCGGCGTCGACGCTCGCCTCGTAACCGGCGCGCTCGAGCACCTCTTCCATGCGCGACGAGTCGTGCATGTTCATCTGGCAGCCGAAAGTGACGACGCAATACGAAGGCATGGTGAGAAGGGCGGAGAAGGCTCGGAGCCCCGAGGGACCGACAAAGGAGGGACCGCGTAGCACAATAGGCGACCTAGGGCCCGCTCTACCCCGGGATCCCACGTTGACCGCCGGATCCCCCGTCCCGTATGTTGACCGGAGCGCCATGCCGAAGTCCTACGAAACGCTAGTCGAGCTGTTTGATCTGTCCACCGCCGAGTTTGCCGGCAACGAGTTCCTGGGAAGCAAGCACCCCGACGGCAACTGGACTTGGATGTCGTACCGCGACTTTCGCAAAGCGGTCGAAGACGCGCGTGCAGGTCTGCACGCGCTGGGTGTGCGAAGCGGTGATCGCGTGGCCGTCGTCAGCGACAACCGCCCTGAGTGGGCTGTGCTCTGCTTCGCCACCTTCAGCTTGGGCGCCTGCTTCGTGCCCATGTACGAAGAACAGCAGCCCGACGAGTGGGCCTTCATTCTGGAGGACTGCCGCGCAAAGGTGGCGTTCGGGTCCCTGCGCTCCGTGTTCGAGAGATTGGCCGCGGAAACGAGCAAGCTGCCGTTCGTCGAGCACGTGCTCGGCTTCGAACTCGAGCCAAGCGACACGGCCAGTTACGCCCAGCTGATTGCGGCCGGCCACAAGAACCCGGTGCCCGCTGCACAGGTAGCCCCCGACGACATCGCCAGCTTCATCTACACCTCGGGCACGACTGGCAACCCCAAGGGCGTCAAGCTGAGCCACAAGAATTTCAGCACGAATGTGCTCGGCTCGTCTTCACGCTTCAACTTCGGTCCCGGTGATCGCTCACTCGCATTTTTGCCCTGGGCCCACTCCTTCGGCCAGGTCGCCGAACTGTACACTTTCCTCCATTTCGGCGCGGCCATCGCCATCAACGACAGCAAGGCCAACCTGATCAACAACCTGGCCGTGGTGCGACCGACCATCCTCGTGGCCGTCCCACGCATCTTCAATCGCATCTACGACGGCGTAAACAAGCAGATTGCGCAGAAGCCCGCGCCCATTCAGAAACTGTTTCGAGCCGGCATTCGCGCCGCCACCAAGAAGAATCGCGGTGAGTCGATTGGTTTTTCGGAAAAGCTCGCGCTCAAGGCAGCGGACAAGCTGATCTTCGGCAAGGTGCGCCTCAGGTTCGGTGGTCGGCTGCGCTTCGTCGTCAGCGGCAGCGCGGCGCTCAGCACCGAGGTCGCGGAGTTCATCGACGCGCTCGGCATCGACGTCTACGAAGGCTACGGCTTGACCGAGACGAGCCCAGTCGTGTCGGTCAACTACCCCGGCCACCGCAAGATCGGCACCGTGGGTCCGCCCATCCCCGGCGTGACGGTGCGCATCGATCACGAGGCCACGGGCGACGAAATCAACGGAGAAATCATCATCTCCGGCCCCAACGTCATGCAGGGGTACCACGACCGCGACGAAGAAAACGCCGCAGTTTTGCAGGCCGATGGCTCGCTCCGCAGCGGCGACATGGGTTACCTCGACGCCGACGGCTTCTTGGTCCTGACCGGCCGCATCAAGGAGCAATACAAGCTCGAGAACGGCAAGTACGTCGTGCCGTCGCCGCTCGAAGAAGAGTTGAAGCTCTCGCCGCACATCTTGAACGTCATGCTCCACGGCGCGAACCGGCTGCACAACGTGGCACTGGTCGTGATCGACGAAGCTTCCGTTCGAAGTTGGGCCAAGGACGAAGGCATCACCCTCGGCGACGCCACACAGAACCCCGAGGTGAAGAAGCTGATTCGCGCCGAGCTCGAGCGCTACAGCGCCACCTTCAAGGGTTACGAACGGCCCCGCGACTTCGTGCTCGCGCTCGAAGACTTCAGCAGCGAAAACGGCATGCTGACGCCCAGCCTCAAGGTGAAGCGTCGCTACGTGCTCGCGCGCTACGGCGACGCGCTCGAAGCTCTGTACTCCAAGGGCTGATGCCGCCGGGCCAGCAACGCGTCAACTTCGCTTACTTGGTACAAATGCCTATGCAAAGCTAGCCTCCCGTTGGGGAGTTGGGGGCGTCCGAGTCTCGGGCGCCCTTAGTTTTTTCGTGGCCCCGGCGCGGGAGCTCCAGTTGGGCCAAACCGAGCCTCGGCCTGGGTGTTGGATCCCAGTTGTAATGCAAATTCCAGTAGAATCCGCGTTGCCATCCTATTCTTGACATTTCCGATGCGGGAATGCATTTCTTCAGGGTGAAGCTCTCGAGCAAGGGTCGCTACGCGGTACGCGCGCTGTTCGACATCGCATTCTTCAACGAGGGTCGACCGACCCAGGTGAAGGACATTGCCGAGCGCCAGTCTATCCCGCCGCGCTTCTTGGAGCAGATATTCCAGGATTTGAAGCGCGCCGGAATCGTCGGTTCCAAGCGGGGCCCCCAGGGAGGCTACTTGCTGGCGCGTCCGCCCCACCAAATCCCCCTTGGCGAAGTCGTGGCCATCATCGAAGGTCCCGTGGCGCTTGGCGAAGCTTCCGGCCCGGGCCCCGTGCGCGCCCTGGGCAGGTCTGACAGCGGCGCGGCGGCCGATGGCCAGCGCGTGACCGATGCCATCTTCGAGGAGCTCTCTGGACAGATTTCCGATTGCCTGAATTCGGTCACCTTGGCCGATGTGTGCTCGCGCGCCGACGAGTTCGGCATCTGCCGCCCCGGGGCCGAAAAGTCCCAGTACTTCATCTGAGCCATGACGACCTCCGCTCCCCATCCGAGTCAGCTGATTTACGACGACGTGCTGGAACTCATCCACGACACGCCTTTGCTCGAGCTGACGCGTGTCGGCCCGGGCGAGCGCGCGACCGTCCTCGGCAAGCTGGAGTCGATGAATCCCGGTGGCTCGGTCAAAGACCGCATCAGCTTGGCCATGATCGAAGCCGCAGAAAAAGCGGGAGTCCTTGTGCCCGGCGGCACAGTCATCGAGCCGACCAGCGGAAACACCGGCATCGGCTTGTCCTTGGTCTGCAAGCGCCGCGGCTACCGCTGCATCCTGACCATGCCCGAGAGCATGAGTCTCGAACGCCGCCAGCTGCTCGAAGCCTACGGCGCCGAAGTCGTACTCACACCCGAGAACGAACAGATGGATGGCGCGATGCGCCGTGCGCTGGAGCTGGGTCGCGAGATTCCCGGCGCCTTCTTGCCGCACCAATTCGACAATCCAGTGAATCCGCGGGTGCACCATGAGCGCACCGGTCCCGAGATCGTGGCCGCTCTAGCGGGCGAGCCTGTGCATGCCTTCGTCGCAGCCGTCGGCACCGGCGGCACCATCAGCGGCGTTGGCAAATTCCTGCGCGAAAGATATCCGGGTATCTGCATCATCGCCGTCGAGCCCGAGAGTTCGGCGACAATCTCTCGCGGCGAGCGGGGCCCTTCGAAGATCCAAGGCATCGCGGCCGGCTTCGTTCCGAGTAACTACGATGCGAGCGTCGTCGACGAAGTGCGGACCGTCAGCGACCAGCGCGCCTTCGAGCAGAAGCGCGAACTGGGACGGCTCGAGGGCATCTTGGTCGGACCGAGCGCCGGCGCGAACGTCGCCGTGGCTCTCGACGTCGCGCGCGAACTTGGCCCAGGTAAGACGGTCGTCACGGTGCTGTGTGACACTGGCGAACGCTATTTCAGCCTCGACGAATACTTTCCGCGTCCCGACGCCGCTACCGGGAGCCCCTGATGGGCACGGCGCACCACCGCGCCATCTGGGCGAACAAGACTGCGCTCATTGTGGGCCTCGGCGGCTTGGGCTCACCTGCTGCGCTCGCCCTAGCCGAAGCAGGGGTGGGCACTCTGATCTTGGTCGACGACGACGTGGTCGAGTTCTCCAATCTGCACCGGCAGATCCTCTACGCCGACGCGGACGTCGGCCGACACAAACTCGACGTGGCGCGCGAACGCCTGTTGGCTCGTGCCGGCAGCGACGTGGTCACGGTGCGCAGCCGCCTCTTGCCCGACAACGCGCGCGAGCTCGTACGGCGGGCCGACGTCGTGCTCGAAGGCGCCGACAACTTCGCGACCAAGTTCTTGGCCGCCGATGCGTGCGGACTCGAAGTCGTGCCCATCGTGCATGGCGCCGCGGTGCGCCTCGTCGGAACGGTGCTGAGCGTGGGTGCCCACGGTCGGGCCTGCTACCGCTGCCTGTTCGAAGACGTCTTGCCCATCGAGAGCGCGCCCAATTGCGCCGAAGCGGGTGTCTTGGGCCCTGTCGTCGGCGTCGTCGGCGCCCTGATGGCCGACTTGGCGCTCGACGTCTTGTCCGACGACTGCTCGCGGACCAGCGTCTTGCACAGCTACGACGCCAAGACCGATCTGCTGCGAGCGGCCGCCGTTCACGCACGCACGAATTGCCCGCTGTGTGGCTCGGCCAAGAGCATTTCCGACACCCTCGAGGCACGCTATCTCGCCCCGAGCCCGCCTTCTTCCATAACATTCTAAGAAAAGTCAGCAGAGGAACAACCCATGGCAGTCACCGTCCGTATCCCCACTCCCCTTCGCACTCTTACCGGCGGCAACGAAAGCGTTCAGGCCGAGGGCAAGAACGTGCGCGAACTCGTCGAGAACCTCGAATCGGCGCACCCGGGTCTACGTGAGCGTCTGCTCGACGAAAAGGGCGCGGTGCGCCGCTTCGTCAACCTGTACGTCGGCGAAGAGGACATCCGCTTCCTGGACGGTCTCGACACCGAGCTGAGCGGCACCGAAGAAATCAGCATCGTGCCCGCCATTGCCGGCGGCCTCTGAGTTGCGGCGATGACGACGGATCGCTTCGCGCGTCAGCGCCTCCTCGAGGAGATCGGTGACCTCGGCCAAGCCCGCTTGGGCGCGGCCGAACTCAGCCTGAGTCCTCGGCTCTCGCCCGAGGTCAGACGCGCCGCGCGTTTGTATGGCGAAGCTCTGGGGTTCGGCGTGGTGCGCGTCGACGACAACAAGGACAGCGAGGGCTTCCGTCACGAACGCTTCTTCCGTCACAAGAGCGCCTCGGCCATCGGCCACGGCGCTCATCTGGCTCTCACGCGCGTGCGCGAGGTGCTAGAGTTTACGTCAGTTTCTCCTTTGACCGAGCGATGACTTTTCGGCAAGTACGCAGCAGGCGCCTCACCTCCGTCATCGACGGCATCGGCAACACACCGCTCTTGCGGCTACGCAAGGTTGCAGCGCACGTGCCGGACGTCGAAGTCTACGTGAAGCTCGAATTCATGAACCCGGGCGGCTCGGTCAAGGACCGCCCGGCGCTGCGCATGATGCAGGACGCCATCGCCGACGGGCGCCTCACGCGGGACAAGGTGTTGATCGACGCCACGAGCGGCAACACCGGCGTGGCCTATTCGATGATAGGCGCGGCGCTTGGCTACAAGATCAACCTGGTCATGCCCAAGAACGTGACGCAGGCGCGCAAGGACATCACCCAAGCCTACGGCACCGAGCTGATCTACAGCTCGCCGATGGAGGGCTCGGACGGCGCCATTCTTCTCGTGCGCAAGATCGTGGAAGAAAACCCAGAAAAGTACTTCTATTCGGACCAGTACTCGAATCCCTCGAACCCCAAAGCGCACTACTTGGGGACGGGCCAGGAAATCCTGGACGCGCTCGGCGACAAGATCACGCACTTCGTGACGGCGCTTGGCACCAGCGGCACTGCGATGGGCACGACCCGGCGCCTGCACGAGCATCACCGCAAGATCTACTGCGTCGCGGCCGAACCGGCCGAAGCCATGCACGGCCTCGAAGGGCTCAAGCACATGGCATCGAGCATCGTACCGGCCATCTACGATCCCAGCGTACCCGACGAAATCCTGCCGCTCGCCACCGACGAAGGTTGGGACATGACGGACAAGCTTGCGGAGCTCGAGGGGCTCTACGTCGGCCATTCGGCGGGCGCCAACGTGGCCGCGGCTCTCAAGTTGGCCGAACGCGCGCAACGCGATCAAGGCGGCGGCTGCGTGGTCACGGTCGCCTGCGATCGCGGCGATCGCTATTTTCAGCCCATCAAGTGGGAGAAGAAGTACCTATGGTGAGTTCTGAAGCGCTCACGAGTCAGCAAGCAGCGCCGTGGGTACTCGGTCACCTGCGCCTGACGCGCGCCGTGATCCAACGCGTCGAGCGCGCCGCCGTCGACGCGTATGCGCGAGACGAAGAGGCGTGCGGTTACCTCGAAGGACCGCTCGACGACGGCCCGTTCGTCGACGATGCGGTCGAGCTCGAGAACCTTGCGAACAAGTACCACAAGGTCGATCCCGAGAATCATCCGCGCACCGGTCGCACCTACTTCAAGATCAACGGTCTCAAGTTCGAGAAGGCGATCGCCCGAGCAAGCGAAAACGGGCGCGCCGTCAAAGTCTTCTTCCACTCGCACCTGGACGTCGGCTCCTATTTTTCTGCCGAAGACGCCGCAAGCATGACCATGGGCGGCACAGGCGGCCCAACCTTCGACCTCGCCTACCTCGTGACGGCCATCGACCAGGGCCAGATCAGCACCCATCGCCTGTTCATCTGGGAACAGAGCGAACGCCGCTTCGTCGAATCGCCGTTCCACCTCGTCGACTGAAGAGCTGGTTTTCCGCCGAGAGGGCGATTGGAGAGTGTTGTCGACGATCTCTCGTACACGTTCCTCTCCTTTCGCCTCCACAATCAGCTAGCTTGAAGGCGTGCGGGGTGCCCTCGTTTCATTCGTCTTCGTCCTCGGCGCCTGGGGGTCGGTGCAGGCGCAAGTCCCCACGGCCGCTGTTGGAGCCGTGGCGCCGCACGCCGACGCTCGCCTTCTGCCCGCGTCGACTCACGCGCCCGAACGCGCTCGCGCGACCCACTCCGCGGAAGCCGACGTCGGCCCACTCGCCCGCGAGGCGCGACAACTCACTGCGGCCTTGCAAGCGCGAGGCCGTGTCTCGACACCTCCGCCTCGGCTACTCGAACGCGGCGACCGCCTCGCCATTGTGCTCGAGCCGAGCGCCCTGGACGACTCCACATCTAGCTGCACGACGGTCGCAGCATTGGGCACGCGCAACGTCGGATTCGTCCTTCATTTCTCTGAAGAACAGGGCGCACTCCTCGCGCGGGCTTGGCCCGTCGCGAGCGCCGCCGGTTTCGCTTCGATCACCCGCTGTGGGGCCACGAAGTCGCGGCTCGGGCAGCTGACTCTCGGTATGCGCTCGCCGCGCGGGTTGATCCAGCTGCTGATCCTGCAATCCGAAGACGCGCCGCCCCCTCTCACCGAACTCTTGCCTAGCCGCGATGCGGGCCCGAGCCTACCCGCGCCCGAGCTGGGACCGCGACCGCGCGGAGCGGAACTCGGCTCGCGGACCAAGACCTTGCGCGACGACAATGCGCGGCGGGGCGCCAAGACCCAAACGACGCGCGGCGTCGCGCTCGATCGCAAGGGGCAAGGCAGCGCAGTCGTGCAACTCGATGCCGGCTGTCATCGCCTGGACTTCTTGGCTGCGGCCTGGGGCGACACGGCGCCGGATCTCGACGCGCGGCTCTCTGCGCTGCAAGGCGGCGACGAACTGGCTCGGGACGAGAGCGAGAGCGCGCAAGCCTCGCTGCGCATTTGCACGGGCCGCGCCGAACGCTACTTGGCTACGGTTTCCGGGGGAGCACCAGGCTCCGAAGTGACCTTCGTTCAAGCCGAATGGGAATTGCCACGCGGTTTGCCACTCGAATGGGGCGCGCTCGCGCGCGCGCAAATGGCCGACGCCTTGTGGCGCGAGCTGCCGCCACGTGTGAAGCACGCTCCGATCGTGACCTATCTCGGGGTGCAGGGGCGCACGGAGCTGTGGCTCGAGACGCGCCCCGACGCTTGCTACCTCGTCGGAGTCGCCAAGATGCGCGGCGAGCTCGCGCGCCTGATGCTCGACGTGGAGGGCGCGCCCGGAAGCGGGGAAAGCCATGCGCCGAGCGGACGAAGCGGCACGAGTCTGAGCTTTTGTGCCAACGGTCAGGCGCGCGTCCGCCTGCGGGTGACTGGCTCGGGCGACAGCCTGGCCTGGCTGTGGGCGGCCTGGGAGTTTCCGGAGTTGGGGGTTCCATGAGGCGTGTGCACGCTTCGTTGCCAGCTGCAACGTCGCTGCTTCTGAGCGCGCTGCTGCCTGCCTGCACCCCGTCAGCCCGTCTTTTGGAGCCGCCGCGCGAAGCTCCGCCGGCCGCATCCGTCGACGATGAGCCGCCCCCCCCTTGGTTGCTCGAAACCGCCAATTCAGCCGGTCGCGCAGGTGCGGGGCAAGCCCAGATTTTCGCACGCGGCAGCGGCATTCCCGGCGATTCACTCTCGGGTCTCGTCAATGTACCCAGCGGTCGCTGCGCCTTGCTTTACGCTCGCGGCAGCGCTGGTCTCGAAGATCTCGATCTACTCGTGTTCGGCGAAGACGGTAGCGAGTTTGGCAGCGACGAGGCGGCGGACGCGAACCCGACCCTTCTGCTCTGCCCCGAAACCGAGCAGCGGCTCTACGTATCGGCGCGCGTCGTCCAAGGCCGCGGTCTGCTGGCCTTGGCGGTGCACGACGTCGCGCCGAGCGAAAGCGAAGCCGTGCGCCGCGCCGTCACACGGGGGCCGAAATCACTCGCGTCGGGCGCGGATAGCTGGCCCGGCCTCGAAGCAGCAGTTTCGACACACCGGCGCCAGATCGGCGGCGACTGGCTTGATCTGCGCCGCGTTGCAGTGCCCGTCGACGCGCGCGTGCCTACGCGCCTCAGCGCCGAAATCCCCGCAGAGCGCTGCCTCGATGCCCTCGTCCTGCCCTCTGACGCCGTCGCGCGGCTGGATCTCGATGCGCTCGACGACACGGGCCGCATCTTCGCGCGCGGCGAAGGCCGCGCGGAGGCGCGCTGGACCGTGCTCTGCGCAGGTGAGCAAAAGACGACAGTCTCCTTCGAAGTGCGCCCTCAGGCCGGCCGCGGCCTGGCGCTGTTCGTGTTGTCGACCTCGCGTCAAACCCGCGAACGCCTCAGCCTGACTCCTGGACTCTTTCCGCAAGGCGCTCCTCCACGCGCGCTGAGCGCCGCCGGGAGCATACCTCAGACGTCCGTCGCCAAGGGTGAACGCCTCGACCTCAAGGTGGGCAGCGTGCAGAGCTTAGCGCTGCGCTTCGAAGGGTGCGCGCGCCTCGACCTTACTCCGCGTGACCCGCTGCTCGGCTACGAAGCCCGCGTTTGGTCGAAATCAGGCCAGCTTCTGGCCCAGGTCGAGGCCGTCGCCCATGCGCCCTTGTTCGTGTGCGCTTCAGCTGCAGGCGCGCGCCTCGATCTGGTGGCGTTGCGACGCGGCGGGGGGCTGGAGGTGCAAGTCGGCAAATCGCAAACCGCTCCCAGCGAGATGCAGGCGCTGCCGCTCGCCGCCTCGCGTTTGCTTTCCCGCCTGCGCATGACGCGCGGCTTCGAACTCCAGACGGCCGCAATTGATCTCCACCGCGTCGAGCTTTCGCGCGAGCAGCTCCTGCGCATCGAGCTCGACGTGCCGCGAACGCGCTGCCTGCAAATTTTCGTCGGCGTGGAGGCTGGTGGTTATGGCGTCGAAATCCGGGCGCTCGACGCCAAGAGCGGGGCAGAGCTTGCCTCGGATCGCGGATCCGACAGCGGCGTCATCAACGTGTGCGCCGAGCGCAAAGCCAGCCGCCCGATTGTCGTCGAAGTGCGCGCCGCCCAAGGCAAAGCCGGAGCGCTCTGGACCACCCGCGCCACCGATCTCGAGTAGACGGACCTCGGGGCCCCACTGGACCCCATGTCGATTGTTCAGCGTTTCCCTCTTGATCGGTGGGGGGCCCATGCTAATTAGCGGTCCCCCAGCAGGGCCGGGCTACTTCGGTAGCTTCAAATGCTGAGGAGTTTCGGAATCTTCCGAAGCTTGGAGCGGTAGTTAAGTCGGTTATAACGCCGGCCTGTCACGCCGGAGGCCGCGGGTTCGAGTCCCGTCCGCTCCGCGAAATTCAAGCCCAGCTTTCGAGCTGGGCTTTTCGCGTTTGTGGTGCGACGGGGCCCAGCGACGTGGTCGGCGGCAAGGCTGAGGCGGCTGGTTCCCGCAGCCCACAGAGGCACGAGTCGGATCGGACGCGGGTTTCGCCCCTGCCCCACAACGAGCCCACCCCCTGACTTTCCGCCGCCGCCTGATACGGTCCCGCCCTTGGCCGCCCGACCCCCTTCCCCGCTCCGCAAACTGGTCCCGCCAGTCCCGTCGAAAAAGACACCTGGAAAGCAGGCAGCGCCCGCGAAGGCTGCCGCCCAGCCGATCCCTCTCGAGTCCCTGCCGGCCGACAGCTGGACGGTCACGGACGCGCAGGCCGGCTTCGCGCTCGACCGCGTGATCAAAGAGCACTTCGCGGAGTTCAGTTGGAATCGGGCGCGCAGCATGATTGAGCAGGGAAAAATCTCGTGCGCCGGCGCGCAAGTGACCGTGCCTATCCACGTTGTCGCGGCGGGCGACGAGGTAGATTTTTTGCCGCGCGGCACCAAGCGGCAAAATGCACCGCGCAAGTCGGCAGCCGATGGTGTCGAGATCGTCTTTCAGGACAGCCAGATAGTCGTCGTGCACAAGCCGGCCGGCATCGCCACCGTGCCGTTCGAAGACTCGGAGCGCGATTCGCTGGACAAGCGCGTGGCTCTCTTGTTGGGGAGCAAGGGGCGTGCCGCGCGGCTCTTGGTCGTGCACCGTCTGGACAAGGACACCTCGGGCCTGCTGGTGTTCGCGCGGACGGAAGCGGCACTGCAGAACTTAAAATCCCAGTTTCGCTTTCACACGACGCAGCGCCGGTACGTGGCCATCGCGCACGGGTCGGTGCAATCGCGCACCATCAACAGTCGCTTGATTCAGGATCGAGGCGACGGTCTGCGCGGCTCGACCAAGAATCCCAACCTGGGGCGCGAGGCCATCACGCACGTGCGCGGCATCGAATCGCGGGGCGCGGTTTCGCTGATCGAGTGCCGGCTCGAGACTGGGCGCACGCACCAAATCCGCATTCACCTGTCTGAAGCGGGCCATCCACTCGTCGGTGAGCGTGTGTACGCCAAGGGCTTTCGCGGAGAAATTCTGGCTGCGCCCCGTCTGTTTCTCCACGCTGCCGAACTCGGCTTCACGCATCCGACCGACCAGCGGGCGCTGTTCTTCGAGAGTGCCACGCCACCTGAGTTCAAGGACTTCTTGAGTCGGCAGAAGAAGGATCCGCGTCCGGTGATCAGCCTCGAGAAGGAGGTTTCGCTGCAACCGGTGCGTTACCAACCGGGCCGCCTGCGGGAGCACCAGCACCTCCCTGTAGCGGCTGCAAAGTCGCGCCCAGGTTGGCAACGTGCAAAGTCTGCGTCGGGAAAGCGAATGAAAGCCCCTGCATCGCGAATTCCCGATAAATCGCGAGGTTGATGCGTTCTTGGACGTCCATGTAGACGACGTACTCGGGGCTGAGCACGTGGTAGACGAACTCGAAGTCGAGCGATGACGGCCCGAAGCCCTTGAAATGGGCGCGACCGAGCGTTACCTGGGATTCGCCAGCGAGTACGTCTTTCACGATGCCGCGCGCCTGCTCGAGCCGTTCGGGCGTGAGCCCGTATTCCAGGCCGATGGCCAAGACGACGCGGCGCTCCTTCATGCGCGCGAAGTTCTTGATGCGACTCTTCACCAGATCGCCGTTCGGAACGATGATCTCTTCGCCGTCCAGCGACAAGATGCGCGTCGTGCGCAGGCCGATCTTGACCACCGTGCCGCGGAGCGGATCGACCGCGATCGAGTCGCCGATGTCGAACGGCCTGTCGAAGTACATCGACAAACCAGCGAACAGGTCGCCCAAAATGCCTTGGAGCGCCAGAGCCGCGGCGATGCCGCCGACGCCGAGGCCAGCCACGACGGCTTCGATCTGGACGCCCCAGTTCGAGAGCACGAGCAGGCCGACGATGACCCAAATGCCAAGGCGGGCGACGAAACGGATGCCTGCGGCGAGGGTGGCGTTGTGTGCTCCCTCGTTTCGATCGGCCCAAACACGCACCAAACCCGTAATCGCGCGCTGCGCCCACACGCCCAGCTGCGTGAAGAAGAACAACATCGTCACGCCGTGGACGTAAGGAGCGGCAGCGCCAAAATCAGCGAAGCTCTGCGCCACTTCCAATGAAATGCCCGCGTGCAAGAACCAATAGGTTCCCAGCGCGACCTCGTGAGCCACGTCGTCGAGCGGCGTGCTCGTACCAGCGGCGACTTTGCGCAGCCGCGACTGCACAACCGCGTGAATGGAGCGCGTCACCACCCAGACCAACAGCAGCGCGGCAAGAGCGTAGAGCCAGTCGAGCAGGCTGCTGGGTCCCAGACGAATGGACTGCAGCTTCTCGAGCGTCAGATGAAACGGCAAAAAGGCGCTGGCGGTCATGACGGGGGGCTCAGATTGCCTGTTCGCACGGGGCTTTTCAAAGTCTTGCGAAAGGCCTGAATTTCCGCAAGAAACCGGGCCGGACCCGTGCCCTCGCCCACCATGACCGACTCCAGCTTCAAGACCGTCGACCCCACCGAGCTCGCCAAGCACTTCGAGAGTGCGGAGGCCGAACGGCGCTGGGACGCCGCCTGGCAATCGAGTGGTCTGCATCGCTGGGACGAAACGAAAAACCGCGCGGAGACGTTCGTCGTCGACACGCCGCCGCCGACCGTAAGCGGCTCGCTGCACGTCGGTCATGTGTTTTCGTACACGCACACCGACGTGATCGTTCGCTACCAGCGCATGCGGGGCAAGAACATCTTTTACCCCATGGGTTGGGACGACAACGGTCTGCCGACCGAGCGACGGGTGCAGAACTACTTTCACGTGCGCTGCGAGCCGACCGAACCTTACGTGGCCGGCCTCGAGCTGCTCGAGGCCTCAGCCGCGCAGAAAAAGGAGCGCCCGCGCCTGGTCGGTCGTAAAAACTTCATCGAGCTCTGTCACCAACTCACCGAGCTCGACGAGCAGGCCTACAAGAACCTGTTCACGCGACTGGGCTTGTCAGTCGATTGGCGTCAGTCGTACGAGACCATCAACGACCGCTGCCGCAAGCAGGCCCAGTTGTCCTTCCTCGATCTCCACAGCAAGGGTCACGCCTACCTGTCTTTTGCTCCTACTATGTGGGACGTCGATTTCCAGACCGCCGTGGCCCAAGCCGAGGTGCAAGATCGGCCGAAACAAGGATATTTTCATCACATCGAGTTTGCCGTCGAAGGCGTCGACGACAGCTTCGTCATCGCCACGACGCGTCCCGAACTCTTGCCCGCGTGCGTCGGCGTGACTGCGCACCCGAGTGACAAGCGCTACCAGCACCTGTTCGGCAAGAATGCCGTGACGCCACTTTTCGGCGTGCCGGTCCCCATCTTTCCGAGCGAGCTCGCCGATCCAGAGAAGGGTTCGGGCATCCTCATGGTCTGCACCTTCGGCGATCAGACGGACGTCGTTTGGTGGCGCTCGCAGAAGCTCGCTCTCCGCCAGATTCTGGGCAAATCCGGACGCCTCGAGCCGCTCACCTTCGGAACTGAGGCGTACCCGAGTCTCGAAGCCGCAGCGGCCAATGCGGCCTATGCGGAGCTAGTGGGCAAGAACACCGAGCAGGCGCGCAAGGCCATCGTCGAGCTGCTTCGCGCGCCGAATGGGGCAGGCAAGTCGCCGCTCGTGCGCGAGCCCGAGCCCGTGCAGCAGGCCGTCAAGTACTTCGAAAAAGGCGACCGCCCGCTCGAGTTCTTGTCGACGCGGCAATGGTTCGCGCGCTTGGTCGACAAAAAGGCCGAACTACTGGCCAAGGGCGATGAGATCCATTGGCATCCGGAGTTCATGGCCACGCGCTTCCGCGATTGGACCGAGAACTTGGGCATTGATTGGTGCCTCTCGCGGCAGCGTTACTTCGGCGTGCCCATCCCCGTATGGTTTGCGCTCGACGAAAGAGGCGAAACCGCTTGGGAGCGACCGATTTTTCCTGCTGCAGAGCAACTGCCCGTCGATCCGATGGCGGACACACCGCCTGGCTTTGCGGAGGCCCAGCGCGGTCAACCCGGGGGCTTCGTCGGTGAGACCGACATCTTCGACACCTGGTTCACCAGCTCGCTCACGCCGCAGATCGGCTCGCACTGGCTACTCGACGAGTCGCGCCACGAGAAGTTGTTCCCAGCCGACATTCGCCCGCAAAGCCACGAAATCATCCGTACTTGGGCGTTCTACACCATCGCCAAGGCCATGCTGCACGAGAACAGTGTCCCGTGGCACAACGTCGTCATCAGCGGCTGGATCCTCGATCCGGATCGCAAGAAGATGTCCAAAAGCCAGGGCAACGTGATCACGCCGATGCACCTGTTCGACGAGCACGGTGTCGACGCCGTTCGCTACTGGGCAGCAAGCGCGCGCCTGGGCACCGATACGGCCTTTGACCCACAGGTGTTCAAGATCGGGCGGCGCCTGACCACCAAGCTCTTCAACGCGGCAAAATTCGTGCTGAGTCACGCCGGGCAGACGGGAGCGATTAGCCACGAACTCGACCGCGCGTTCGTTCAGAAGTTGCGCGAATTGGTGGAGCGCGCGACCAAAGCCCACGACTCATTCCAATTCGCCCAAGCCCTACAAGATACCGAGAGTTTCTTTTGGACGCATTTCACGGACACGTTCTTGGAGTTGGCCAAGCCGCGGGCTTGGCAGAGCGCCGACGGACCGAGCCACACCGACGCCGAGCGCACGAGCGCAATTGAGGCGCTGCGCCTCGGCCTCAGCGTGCTCTTGCGCTTGCTCGCACCGGTCCTGCCGTACATCACCGAAGAAATCTGGTCGTGGACCTTCGCGAACGAGACCGGCCATGCGAGTGTACACGGCGCGCCGTGGCCGAGCGGCGCAGAACTGGCTGACATCGAACCTCCAGCGCACCCGCGCAGTTTCGAACTCGCGGTCGAGCTGCTGACAGCGGTAAACAAAGCCAAGGCCGACGCTCAAGTCTCGGCGGGACGAGTCGCCGAGACTCTGACGGTGATCGCAAGTCGAGCAACGCTCGACGCCGCCGCCCCGGTCCTCGTCTCGGCATTGGAAGCCGCCCGAGTCCTGAGCCATCGCGTCGTCGAGCGCGAGCCGTCCGCCGGGTCTTTCGTGATCGAGGACGCAGTCTTTGCCGCCAAGTCCTAGGCAGTAGGAGGCACCGCCTCGCTGGCCAAGGCCAGCGTTCTGAAGGCACGGCTCTCGGCGAGCAGCCGCTCGTAGCTGCCCGAATCGACGACGCGACCGTTGTCGATGACGAAAATCGTGTCGCTGCCGCGGATGCTACTCAGCCTGTGGGCGACGCAGATGATGGTCTTGATGCCACTGAGACGCGTGATAGCGCTGGTGATTTCCTGCTCGGTGACGTTGTCGAGCGCGGCGGTCGCCTCGTCGAAGAACAGGATTTCCGGATCCTTGTAGAGCGCGCGAGCGATGACGATGCGCTGCCTTTGCCCACCCGACAGGCTCGATCCTCCCTCCTTCAGTACGGTACAAATACCACCCGGCAACTCTCGCACGAAATCTGCGGCTGCCGCGAGTTCCAGTGCTCGCCAAACCTTCGCGTCGTCGATGTCCTCCGCACGCAGGCCAAAAGCCACGTTCTCGCGGACGGTGCCGAGAGCAAAGAACATCTTTTGCCCGACATAGCCAATGCCTTGGTGCCACGCTCGAACGTGTGAAAATACGCTGAGGCCGTCACATAAGATTTCGCCGGACTGCGGCTTGAGCAGGCCCATGAGCAACAGCACGAGCGTGGTCTTCCCGCTACCCGAGGGGCCGCAAAACGAGACGAACGCGCCACGCGGGATTTCGAGCGAAACGTTGGACACTGCCGGTCGTTCGCTGCCCGCGTAGCCGAAGGACACGTCACACAGTTCTATCTTGTCGTGCAAGCGTCCGTCCAAGCCCGCGGGTAGTGGGCGCTCGTCGTTCAGATATTGGTCTGCAGGCTCGACGTCACGCTTTTCGTAGAACAGCTGCGGCGCTACCTCGGCAACAGCCGCATCGAAGTAGCGAAACTCGCCCA
>Ga0105046_10000295_pt1 | contig 66680 bp, 46 predicted proteins | sample MAT03_FD_78385 | JGI IMG/M metagenome (GOLD analysis project Ga0105046, IMG submission 78385) | Freshwater microbial communities from Lake Fryxell liftoff mats and glacier meltwater in Antarctica - MAT-03 (megahit assembly) | ecosystem: Environmental > Aquatic > Freshwater > Ice > Liftoff...
TTCAAATGCTTTATTTCAATATTTCAATTCTCAACCTCTTCGAACCAACGCCCTTCCTTTTTTGGAAGGGTATGAGCCCAACGAGCTGCCCCTGCTCTATCCCGCACTATATATTAAATACTGATGATTTTAGCTTTTAGTGTGCCCGTTTTTAAATGAGGTATTAAATTCGGAGTGCAAATATACTATTAGTTTAGATCAAATGCAAATAACTTATTAACACCTCCAGGGCAAACGCATCTAAATTTCAATAATGACGTGAGATACAGTAAAATCAACAAATGTCTATTTTAAATTAATTGTGTTTTCCAGTTTTTAAAATTGAACTGCCCAATGAAATCAAGGATTTATAATTTAGATGCGTTTGCCCTGTTAACACCTCTACGGCCTGGTTTTTTTGAGAAAATTTGCTGCTCATAGGCGTTCTTCTTTATTTGGATTATGAAGTTTATTCTAAATACTCGATGTGCATAGGAAGCCTGTAATACTGCTTCCCGTCATAACCTTAAAGACTGGTTTCTTAAAAATGAAATTGGAACCAGGGGTTTATTCAATTATTAGTTTACCATGAGATCTGCTGTTTTTAAACCTAATGGAGTAGAAATAGATCCCTTTAGCAGCGTGTTGCAAATCGATCTCGGTTTTTTCAGAAACCAGCAAAGACTTGTAAATTCTTTGTCCCGAAGATGTGATCACTTCAACCTCTCCATTTATCAATTTTTCATCGCCCAGTTTTACGTAAAAAATTCCTCTACCCGGATTTGGAAACACCAATACTTTTGTCGCGGATTCATTTTCAGTAAGACCTACAAAGTCATTCGATATCACGGTTATCTCATGTATAAGAGTGTCCGAACAATTATTTTTTCTCGCTACAAGACTGATTTTGTAATTACCGGGAGAATTATAAGAATGACTTGCCGGCGTGAAAGCACTGTCAATGGGGCTTCCGTCTCCGAAATCCCAGCGATAGGAGGTTGCGCCGACAGAGGTATTTTGTATAACAAGGCCATCTTTCATTCCTGTAAAAACAGTGTCTTTAAGAAAAGTGAAACCTGCATAAACCGGAAGAGGTTCTGAAATGGTGATTTGGCTTGTGAAGTAACTGCATGATCCATTCACGGCGGAGACCTTTACGAAATAGTTGCCAGCCGGCAAGTTATGAAGGGTGTCGGCAGAGAAGGCATTGAAGGTTTGTTTTAAGCTGGTGTTCGAACTCGTTAACCAAATGTAATTCCAGGGGCCGGTTCCGGTTCCTTGTGCAATGGCTTTTCCGTCATGACGCTGATTACAGGTGGCACTAATAGCCTCTGTGTGATGAGGAGCCGTTATGTGAAGAAGAAACCTTGCTGCTTTTGTGGTGTCGGCAATGGTAAACGAGTACTCTGAGAAATTATTTAAAGTCGTTTGTATACCGGTAACCAGATCTTCGAGCACAATACAGTAGCCCGAGGGTAATGCAGAAGAAGAAGAATCAACGGAAATTGTGTAGTTGCCCGTTATGCCTACAATTGTTTTTACAGGAACATGAATGGAAGAATTAACTGGCGGAAGGCTGTTAATGGACATGTCTTTTTGGGTAGAATCCTGCGTGGAAATACCTGGCACCTGGGGACTCGAGCTGAATAATTTCCTGGCGTCTTCACCGGTATCATAACCATTAGATGCTCCATTGCCAAACCGTAAGAGTGTTTCATCTTTATACGAGTTGCCTTTAATGGTTAACCGCAACTGATCGAAAAAAGGCGTGGAACTTGGTTTTAAAAATACCGGATCAGAAGAAACTTTAATATTTTCAGTGCAAGACAAGGATGGCCCTGTTCCATTTGTTTGAATCCAGAAAGATTGGGAAGAAGCAATAAAGTTGGATCCCCCGTTGGTAGATGTTCCTGACACCCAGCTGCCATACTGTTCAAGGGCAGGATTCCAAATATAAATAGCGTTATTGATATTATTTTTTGTCCAGGCTCCCGAACTCCAGTCAATGGCGGAAGGATAGGGATTGCCGATCATCACATAACCGTCTTCTGAAGGGCCTCCACTTGGAGTATAGCTCACGGAAAAAGTTTGGTTGAACTTCACCGGAGGGCCAGTAAGGTCAACTGTTAAGGGTACAGGCCCTACGTAACACCAGTATCCCACGCCCGGCACAATAGAATTGGTTGCATTTGTTGCTCCGTTGTACCCATTATCGCTAATACCAGTAACGGTTTCATCGTAGGTATAAATAGAAGTAAATGTAAATGCCGGATACGTTGACCCCGAATATCCACTTGTAATAAAATTATCCTGCCAGTCGTTTAAAGTTGCTCCGGTAACAGGAGCCGCGAGGAAACGCCAGCCTGTGCTGCCTGGAGGAAGATAACGCTGCATGGTGATATTTCCATTAAAGTCGCCAAGAATTGGAGCGATGCGTGCGGTTCCATTTTGATCCGAAAGCAATTTTAAATCATACCCGGTGGAAGAAAATGTTCCCGCTACAATATTTAATTCTTTAGAAATATTCACATTCGCACTTAAGAACGAACCAGCTGTATTATTAAGCACAACATTCTTAAAAGTGGACGCGGATGTTCCACCTATTTCTTGCGGTCCTGATCCGGCAAAGGATATTACCGACCCCGAATCGACAAGAAGCCCGTTGTTTATAAAATTGCCTACTACTGTCACACTGGTGCCCGGGTGTATGTTGAGATTACCATAATTCGTAAATTGATGCTGTGCTTTGAAATATCCAACAAACAAAACGAGAGCAATAATTATTTTTACTTTTTTCATGAGTATTATTAATCCTCAGCCCTGAATTGCAGGTCTGAAATGGTGACTGAAGAAGTGCTGCTGGTGGTTTTAATAAAAACCTCAATGTAGTCGTTAGTGGAAAGGCTTACTTCACTTTCGAGTATAAGGGTGAAACTCTGATTATTAATCAGAGTTGCGGTTGTTTGTTTCGGAGTAGTGATAGCTGTTCCGTTTTTTGCTAATGCGAAAGTAAAATCTGCACCGTTAGTAGGAGATTTTCCGGTAATAGTAATAAGTACTCTGGCCAGAATTGTCCTTTTACCGGTGTACAAGAGACGGTTATTTGCAGGCGAAGAGAATTTTTGAAGTGTTGTTACGGTGGTGGTTCCGGCGATCTTTACGTAGCTATTGTTGGGCGAGGTAGATGTACTTGTAAGATTATCATTAAAATACAAATAGCCATAAGCCCTTGAGTTGGGGATACTGGTATTCATCATCATCTCCCAGCCTGGCGTGTAAGAATCAAAACCGTTCAATAAGGTGGTGACTCCGCGAAACATATTGGTGTTCATTCTCCCAAGATCAATGTACGCTCCGGCATTTACTTTCACACCCGTTTGGCCTGAATAAATAAAGTAATTATTTGCAAGGTCAATGTCATCAATGGTAAGGCCCGAAAGAAATTCTATTCCTGAGCCATTACTTATTCCGGTTATAAAATTATAACTAGAGGTAAATTTTCCAACATTACCAGTTATTTTTATGCCATCAGCGCACTTCCAGTAGTTCTTTTGAATGGTAATTGCTTTGAAGCCGCTGATTTGTCCAACACCCAAGGACGTAATTCCAATTTCAATAACAGATGATCCTGAGAATAAATTACAAAAGTTTGAACCGGTGGCGTCCGCAAAATCGTAAGCCTTTGTGCCTCCACTCGCAGGAATAACCGCGAGATTTTCAATAAAGACAGAAACTCCGGTGCTTCTCAAAACTCCGCCTGAGACTGAGGACATCACACCGTCTTTACCCGGATCGGTTCCCCGGAGGCCTGCTCCATTCAGATTAAGATAATTGGGAGATATGTTAATCATTCCATGAAAGACATACATCTTTGATGCGTCGAGCATAATGCCTCCGGAAGATGGCGCGGGCAAATCGCTTAATGCATATACCTGTTTCAGATTTTCAGAGGGATTGTCAAAATTTACTGATTCCCACTGAGTCAATCTATAGCACTCCGTCTTATTAGTTGTTGTGTTATAAATCTGCAATCCGTTGGGAGGAGTAGCAATAGCGTCTCTCTGTGTGGTAGTCATCCTTGGAATCAGCAGACCTCTCGCCGTGCTTTCAAGCTCCAGAAGTGAAGCAGCATTTATCATAGTTGGGTTATCCCCTATTTTCACCTGGGATTGCAGAGCGCCTGTTGGTATTATCAGTACACAAAAGCAAACAATGAAGAGGTTTATTTTTTTCATTTTATTTTTTTAGTAGTGTAAAGGTAAGGGGGGCGTTCCAGGTATTCCCTCCAATGCTGCATCTTTCTTCCTGATGTAAGATTTTAGGCTATTGTGTGTATTTCGTGTCTTTTTATCTGAAGATTAGTAGAGCTTTCTACCCACTACTCTTCTAAAAAAAATTTCGGGTATTCCATTTTGATCTTTTTTAGAGATAGCTGCAAGCAAGGCCAAGTATACTGTATTTGAAAGTGCAGAGGAAATGCTTGACCTAACGGCACCCAACCGACTGAAAGCCGTTCGGGCGGGGTTTTTTGTTCGCTGCATTCAGGAAATACCACAACTACTATTAACTACGCCCACTGTTAGTTTTTTTCATTTGAGCATCATTCTATAAAAAAGAAACCCCTTAGCGAACACTGAGGGGCTTTTGTTTTTAATAAATCGGTTTTATCGGGAGGAATCAGTCTATATAAACCGGCATCTTGTAATAACAGCGTACCCATCTGCCATTGATCTTTCCGGGACTCCACTTAGGCATGTTCTTAATCACGCGCATTACTTCAAAATCGAAATCAGGGCAGCCATTAATGGTTCTGATGATATCGATCTGGCTCAGGCTGCCGTCTTTTTCCACCACAAACCCTGCTATTAGCTTGCGCGAACTGCAAATACCACGCATCACTGTGGGACGAGTAATGTGTTCTTCAAGATATTTCTGCATAACCTCCGAACCACCCGGAAACTCAGGCATTTCATCGAACTGCGTGTGAATTTCGTCAGGTATAACACGCACAGGCTTTGGCTTTGGGCCAAAAGGGTTTTGGGCAACCAGCGGCGTTGATACAGCAAGTAGCACCAGTAGGGCAAAACTTTTCATTTTTCAAAAATACTTTGGAAAATAACCTAGAAAACAGGGGGCGTTCGGAGGATATCATCAGAGTTATTAACAATTTTGTCAGTTTTCAACAAAAATGGCAAAATAAAACCCCTTCCGTTAAGAAAGGGGTTTAGTTTTAAACTAGCGAATCGCCTAATGTTGTACCGATTCCCCATCTGGTTGTTCAGCGCCGCAGCCATGATGATTCCACGCTGTTCTCTCTCGCTGATCACACCCGTTATGCATGCCCATGCCGCAATGGCGCGGGCCTACAAAGGCAAATAAACTTCCTACCGTAAAAGCCATACTGGCTATAAATACGGTCATTTTTGTTCCTCTTCTCATTTTTAAAATTTTGTACGTTAAACACTGGTTGTTTGATCGTTGTTCTCATCTTTTGCAGAACCTTCTGTCCCACTTCTATAATTCCAGCCACAACGGTTGCCATATTTCTGCATAAAGGCAGCACGCTCATCCTCGCTCATAGTTGCGCGTTTGTGTGCATAAGCGTATTGCCAATGTCTACGGTGCCGTCCGCCGCCCATTAAACGAAAAATAGCTTTAATCAGCATGAAAAATATCAGCACTTTAATAATTATAAAAGGCATCATAAACACCAGTACGCCCGCAAGAACACCAGCCAGGATTGTTTTAAAAATTTGTTTTTTCATTTTATTTGTTTTTAAAGTTTGGGCTTTTAGTGCGCACTGATAAGCCCTGTTATTAATGAAGACGTGCGACGTTTGGTTTTACTTTAAAATCTTCAAAAAAAAGTTCGCGGGTATTTTCAATAAAAAAAGCCACACTTCGACTCCCCTTCGGCAAACTCAGGACAAGGTACTGAGTGTAACTTTTATTTTATAAGAAGTTATTTTTTACGGGTTATTTTTTTTCGCAGCGTTCTTTCCATTGAGCGCGGAATTCCTCTCGTTCTTCGTCGCTCATATTCATAGTCTTTTGTCTCCACGGTGGTCCGCCTTTATAACCTGGTCCCGCAGCTCCGCGACGGAAGCCGCCCGCCAGAATGCGGCACAGGATCAATAAGCCAACTGCCTTCAGGTACGTCAGAGCGCCCACACCACTAATAATCGAGGGCAAAATAGCGTTCCATAAAAGCATCACAGCAAATCCTCCGGCAGCGACAAAGGCCAAGCCGATTAGTGGAAACATAAAAAATCTTCTCCGGTGTTTAAAAGGTGTATTCATCATATTAATAATCTAAAAATTCGTTATATAAATCGTTTACGCGTTCTCTCAAATATTATACTGCATATCCTTTACGAGAGATGATCGTCTTAATGCTCTCTCCATTTTGATCAGCAATCTCCTGCAGACTTTTCTCTTCTAGTTCGTTTTGTATAAAAACGGTTCTTTGTTTTTCGGGTAACTCTTCAAGGGCAGACATCAACTCTTCCCAAAACATTTTTTTAAAGAAGGCGTCGTCTGGATTATTGGTTTCAGCCAACAAAATCTCCCTGAAATTAATTTCCCCACTTTCATTTTCGTAGGAATAATCTTCCAGGCGGTCCGGCTTTTTCTTGCGGAAACGGTCAGTGATTTTATTTTTAGCCACGCGGTAAAGCCAACCACTCACGCTTTCAATCGCCTCCACCTCATCGAGGTTACTATATTGGTACCAAACGTCCTGCAAAATATCTTCCGCATCTTCATCACTACCTACCTTGCCGCGAATAAAACCCAATAGCTGCTTGCCATAGAGACCAACGGTGTGCACTATAGTTTGTTTTTTCTCAGCCATTAACACTTTACTTTCCACCTGCATTTCTATGGCAGACGGATGAGATTTAAAATTACTTTAAATTAAGTGAATTCTTTGAAAACTAATAGTTTACCAAAAGGTCAACCTGCTTTTTAAAGGCCTCTTCCACAAATTAAACTAACTTTACACCTCAAAATGAAAGCAACTACACCACATAAATCAGGCTTCGTCAACATTATCGGTTGTCCGAATGTTGGAAAATCTACTTTAATGAACGCCCTTGTTGGCGAACGTTTGAGTATTATCACTTCTAAGGCTCAAACTACAAGGCACCGTATTATGGGCATTGTGAGCGGAGAGGATTACCAGATCGTTTTTAGCGACACGCCTGGAATTATTAAGCCCTTGTACAAATTGCAGGAAAAGATGATGCAGTTTGTAATTACCGCGCTACAGGATGCTGACCTTTTTCTATACATTACCGATGTGTTTGAAGACATTCAGCTTGAAGAAGCCTACTTAACAAAACTGCAAAAGACACAGACTCCTATTTTATTACTCATCAATAAAATTGATATTGCCTCGCAGCAACAGTTGGAAGAATCGCTTTTAAAATGGCGGGAAAGGCTTCCCCTGGCTGAGATCATGGCCATTTCTGCCCTTGAGAAATTTAACATTGATAAAATTATGAACCGCATCATTGAGCTGCTTCCCGCAGGTGACGCTTTTTATGATAAGGAAGAATTTACCGATAAGTCAGAACGCTTTTTTGTAAGTGAAATTGTTAGAGAAAAGATCCTATTGAATTATAAAAAAGAAATTCCGTACAGTGTAGAAGTGATCGTGAATTCTTTTAAGGAAGAAGAAAAGATCATTAAGATTCAGGTTGATATTTTAGTAGAGCGCGACAGTCAGAAGGGAATTATTATTGGCGATAAGGGCTCTGCGCTTAAACGTGTGGGGATGGCGGCACGGAAAGACATGGAAATCTTTTTTAAAAAGCAAGTCTTTTTAGAACTGTTCGTTAAAGTGGATAAAGACTGGCGCAGCAACGATACCCGCCTGAAGAACTTCGGGTATTAGGCTTCTAGTAATCTTAAACACATTTTCTAAACACATCAAAATCACATCATGAGGTTGGAGGTAGAAAAAATAATGGAAACCAAAGACTGGCGAAATAAGAATTTCCAACCAAAGCAGCTGGTTCTCATTTTAAAAGAAGAGCACAAAAGCCCTTCCGAAATCAAAATCTATTTTGCTGAAAAAGTCATCATTTTTGAAAAGCAACTTTTCGAAGTCCTTCCCTATCTAACCTTTGAAGGGGATCCGAAAGAATCTCTCGAAACATTTAAACTCATGCCAAGTTTGGCATTAGAACGCAGATATGATTATTATTACATCCTTCCTAAAGAAACAAATCTTGTAGATTATATTAAAAATACCACATTTTAATTCCTTTGAACCCATTTTTGGTGGTCTTTACGGGGTTATTTTTACGAGGCATCATTTTATTATGTAGATGTTATGCTTAAAGCCGCCCGTATAACTATTTTTAAAGCCCGGAAGACAATTATCTCTTTCGCCTTGCTTAATGTCGCATTTTTTATCGCATTTATGATGCTGGTAAAATATACCGGACTTCTCCACGTCACCGGGCTAAGGACTGTCAATTACCTTTTTTTAACGGTGTTTTCAATCTTACATATAAGGCGCCTTATGAAATTATTTAAAGGCTATATCCCCTTTCTGCAAGTTTTGACAATTACGTTTTTTACCGGAACCGTTTCTTTCTTTTTATTCAGCATTTTCATTTTCGGCTACTCTTTTTTTGATCCGTATTTGAACAGCTTATTTATTATGGATACAGAAGGAATGCCACGAATTGCGCCTCCCATGCTGGTGTTTTTCGAAGGCTCCGGAGTCAGCATTATTGTTGGGCTTATAACGATGATTTACTCTGAGAAGTTTTCGGACAAGGAAACGGGCTGATAAACCTAATCGAATTTTAAAGTTTTTATTGGCGTTAATTTTGTAATGATCAGCGTTGGTAAAAGTAGCATCAACGCACAGGTTACAAAGGTTCCAATGTTTAGTAACAGAAAATAATACCAGTTTATTTCTATGGCAACCGCATCTACATAGTAAGTTTCACTATCTAATTTTGCGATCTTAAAGTAGTATTGAATTAAACACAGTCCAATCCCAATAATATTTCCCCACAACATTCCTTTACCAATCAGCCGCATGCTAATTAATAAAAAAATCTTTCTCACGTTTGCATTATTCATTCCCAGGGCTTTCACCAGACCAACCATGTTGGTTCTTTCAAGAATTAGTATCAATAAAGCTGTGATCATATTAATTGTTGCAACAAGAATCATCAACACCACAACAATCACACCATTTATATCCAGCTTATCGAGCCAGACAAAAATGTTGGAGTAAATCTGTTTCACGTTGCTGATGTCGTAATTATAACCAAGCAATTCTTCCAGTTCCTCCTGTGCCTCCTCTACTTTGCTGAAATCTTTGATCTCGATCTCATAGCTTCCCACTTTTGTACTGTCCCAGTTACTAATACGTTGAATCTGCCGAAGATCCACCATACTCAGCTTGTCGTCAAAATCTGCGAAATTGGTTTTAAAGATCCCGCAAATCGTAAACTTTCGCGACCTTTGCTCTGATTTTGTAACGGTTTCTTCAATGAGGCTATCGTAAACTTCGCGCTGGGAGATAAAATACACCATGATCTTTGTATCCAGCTTCAAATCCATTCTTCTTGCCAGCACTTCGCTAATAAGTATTTCCTTGCTTGCCTCTTCGTCTCTATATTCCGGTAACCTCCCTTCCGTTAGGTGTTTTTTTATGAAACTAAAATCGTAGTCTTTATCCACCCCCTTTAAAAGAATACCTTCGTTTTCTGTATCGGTTTTTAACAGTCCGTTTTTAAAAGCTGTCTTTTGAATATGTTTTAAAAATGGAAGTTTTTTCAAAAGCTTCAAAGTATCGTCCTGAATTACCAAAGGCTCCAGTTCATTACTGGAATTTCTGTTAATACTACTGACTACAATATGCGTGGTGAGTCCGGTGATTTTGTTCACGATCTCCTTTTTAAAACCCAAAACAATACTCACAGTTAAAAGCATAACAGAAACTCCCACAGTGATACCAATAATTCCTATTTTTACAATAGGCTTAGAGATACTATCTTTGTTTTGCCTGGAATTAGAAATCCTGTCCGCTATTAATTTTTCTATGCTCAAAAAAATAATGTTAAAACACAAAAATAAGAAATTGATCCGCTTTACCTTCTATTTAATTTTTATATCCCAGCTTCTTTCCGCACAGTCTGCCGTGGCAGTGAAAGAATACACAACGGTAACCATCGGTGCCCAACAATTCGATCAGTATCTTCCAAAACTCAAAGGCAAAAAAGTGGGGATAGTCACTAACATAACAGGACTTGTAGGAAAAACAAGCATTGTGGACACGCTTTTAAAATTAAATGTAAAAGTGAAAAAAATCTTTGGTCCTGAACACGGGTTCCGCAGTGATGCAGATGCCGGTGTGAATATTAAGAGTAGTAAAGATGCGAAAACCGCACTGCCGATTGTATCGTTGCATGGCGCAAATAAAAAACCAACCAAAGAACAGCTCAAGGACATTGATGTGCTCATTTACGACATCCAGGATATTGGCACCCGCTTTTACACTTACATTTCTACCATGTGTTATGCCATGGAGGCTTGCGCGGAAAACAATAAAGAGTTTATTGTTATGGACCGCCCAAACCCGAATGGATTTTATGTAGACGGTCCGGTTTTAAAAGACGAGTTTAAAAGTTTTTTGGGCATGCACCGCGTGCCTGTTGTTTATGGGATGACCTGCGGTGAGTATGCGCAAATGGCGAACAGCGAAGGTTGGCTCAAGAACAGGGTAACTTGCAAACTGACTGTGATACCTTTAAAAAATTACGACCGGAATTGTGCATACAAATTGCCGGTGAATCCTTCCCCAAACATTCCAAACGTGGAAGCCGTTCTTTTATATCCCAGCATGGGTTTGTTTGAAGGAACCATTGTAAGCCTGGGAAGAGGCACGGCCACACCTTTTCAGATAGTGGGACACCCAAAATATCCGGATACTTCTTTTTGCTTTATTCCAAAACCGTCAAAACTTTCTGCAGAACCCAAATATTTTAATCAGCGTTGTTATGGTCTCGATCTAAGGAAAGACACTTATCTAAAAGTACATCCACGCAAAATTAATTTGCAATGGCTTTCGTCTGTTTACAAAAATTTAAGGGGGACAAATTTCTTTGAGATGAATTTTAATTACCATGCAGGAAACTCTTTATTACAAGAACAACTAAAAAATAATGTTTCCGAAAAAGACATTCGGGAAAGCTGGCAGGCAGATCTTGATATTTTTAAAGAAATCCGTAAACGGTATTTGTTGTATGCCGATTTCAGCAATTAAAAAAATCTGTGAGTACCCCGTTCTGTATTTTAAAAATCACATCTTCGTTTTACTTTGTGCAGGTAAGTCGTGTTTCTCGCAAACCCACAGTTGCATGCTTGTCCTGTTTTCCACACTTTTTAAAAAAGCGTTCGGGAAGGCTTGATTTTATTGAGCGAAGTTTTGAAATCGGGTCACTAAGCGACAAGGCGGTTTCACTAACCAGAAGCTCCATTTAGCCGCATGGGTTAATAAACAGGTAAATTTCTGGCGGCAGACCCCAGCAGGAATAGTTGAGAACCTGATGGATGAAATTCGCAAAAAGCAAAATTATTCTTTTATGATCTTTATAGTTTTATTTTGATTTTGTTGTTTGAAGAAAACAAAATAAATGCCGTTGGAATAAGCGCTAAGATCTACCAAATGCTTTCCGGGCTGCAACATTTCCTCTCTTATTATTTGTCCTACGGAATTTGTGATCTTTAATGTAATCATGTCCTGGCAGTCGATTACAACTTTACCCGCGGTTGGATTTGGATAAACTTCAGGCGACGTATTGCCTGCCGTGTTTTTAACCGACAAACAAGCTTGAACGCTCACAGTAATTGCCGATGTATTTGCGCAGCCATTCACATCTGTACCCGTTACGTTATAAACCGAAGTACTTGATGGACTCACTACCTGTGTAGCTGAGCCTGAACCATTACCCCAATTATAGCTAAATGCACCCGAAGCAACAAGCATGGCTGATTCCCCGGCACATACAATTTGTTTATCGGAAGTTACGGACAATACAGGAAGTGCATTTACTACAACAGTGCTAATAGCAGTTCCAATGCAACCATTTGCATCCACACCTGTAACAGCATAGGTGGTAGTATTAACCGGTGTAACAAAAGGAGACCCGCCCGGAATATTATAAGACAGAGCACCTATGGGTGTAAGTGTAAACGAATTGCCGGCGCAGATGACCCCACTATTTACATTCACAAATGGCAATGGGTAAACAGTGATATACCTGGTGTGAGTTGTACTGCAGTTATTTGTGGTTCCTGTAATAGTGAAATTCGTTGACGATGTAAGCGACACGGTGATAAGATTTCCGGACATCCCGTTACTCCAGTTATAGCTCATCGCCGAACCGCTCGCTATCAGACTCAGTGGAAAATTTTTACAAACCGAACTATTACCGCTCACCGTGAAAACCGGATAAGGCGTAACAACCACTGTACTCACAGCAGCTGCAGATGAGATACATCCCAGATTATCTGTCCCCGTTACACCATAGGTAGCAGTCATTGCCGGTGAAACGACTTGATTTCCACCCGTAATGGTGTAGGTGTTTGCGCCGCCCGGCACAAGCGTAAAGGATTTACCAACGCAAATTGCCCCGCTATTCACCAGGATAACAGGCAAGGGATTTACCTCGACCGATGCTGTTTTCACTCCGGAAACACAGCCCGCCGGACTCATTCCTACAACTGAATAGGTACTATTGGTCAGCGGACTTACAACGGCAGATCCACTCTGGAAAGTATAACTGGAAGCCCCGGAAGCAGAAAGCGTAAAATTTTCACCAGCACACATGGCACCGCCTGCCACGGTGATAGTCGGCAAGGGGTTAACCGTTAGTACCTGAAATACAGGATTGGAGCGACAACCCGTCAGGGTATTGGTTCCTGTAACCGTATAGGTTTTAGTAGTGGACGGACTAACGACGTAGGTTCCGCCGGTGATAGTATAAGTATCTGCACCTGAAGGCGTGATGGTGAAACTTTTTCCGATACAAATTGTGCTGCTGTTTACTGTCAAGCTTGGCAGCGGGATACTGTTTACAGTGATAGATCTGCTGGCTATTGCAGCGCAGCCTCCAAAACTTTTTCCTACAACCGAATAAGTGTTGCTGGAAGAAGGACTGATAATTAAGGGGTTAGCGGTTGATCCTGTGCTCCACGTATATGTGTTGGCTCCGGTTGCCTTGATCGCGATACTGTTTCCTAGACAAACAGTATTGGTTGAACTCAGTGAAATGGTTGTAACGGTGTTCAACAAAATGTTGATGTTGCCTGAAATACTCGCCGTAAAAGATCGGGCCGGCCATCCTGGTTAAAGTCAGCAGATACCACAGAGCGGGGATTCGTCCCGATAAGTAAATCTGTACTTGCCGCAAAATTTCCGGCACCTGTCCCTAATAGAACAGAAATGGAACCCGCACTGTTGTTAGTCGTAACAAGGTCAAGAAGTCCATCTGCATTTAAATCTGTAGTATAAATGGAATAAGGGCCAGCCCCCACGGGAAAAGTTGTTTGCGTTACAAAACTACCATTACCCTGCCCGAGCAAAACAGAGACATTGTCGAACGCGAAATTTACCACTGCTAAATCGCTTTTTGAATCGTTATTAAAATCACCGGCTGTTACACCATAAGGAAATAGTGGGGTTGTAAAACTACCGCCTGCGGAAAAAGTCCCGCTTGGGGAACCCAGTAAAATCTTAACACTTCCTATTGAAATTGCAACTGCCAGGTCGGGCGACCCATCCATATTAAAATCAGCAGATGTCAGTGAAGCCACCGTTAGTCCTACAGAATAGGATACAGCCGGGGCAAAGCCGCCCAAGCCATTTCCGAAAAGTACTACCACACAGCTGGTGCCCGCCACAGCAAGATCTTTATTGCCATCTCCATTAAAATCAACAGAAACTAAAGAGGAATTACTTACGTTGACCACAAAATTTGTTGCTGCTGCAAAAGCGCCGTTGGCCTGGCCTAATAAAACAGATACATTTCCGGAGGCACTATTACTCACGGAAATATCAAGTTTACCATCGTTGTTCAAATCGCTCAGAGCAAGGCTATTGGGCGATGCGCCAACTGAATAAACCGCGGTACTTGAAAATCCGGAAGTGCCGGATAAAAATACTGTAATGCCTGAAGACGTATTATTCGTCACAACCATGTCTGGTTTTCCATCAGCATTTAAATCAGCCGTTTTTATAACGCTGGGAACATTGGCACTGTAGGTAAGAGCAGCTGTCAAAGCTCCGGACGATGAACCCAGAATGGAAGTGACCCTGTTGCTTGCGGAACTTACTGATGCTATGTCTGAAATGCCATCCAGGTTAAGATCTACCGCTGTAATAAAACTCGGCGCATCGATGAGCGAATAAACGTCTGAAAGTACAAAACTGCCGGTACCCGTGCCCTGCAGCATTGTAATTGTTTTTGGATTCGCATTGCCAACCGCAATGTCTGCTTTGCTATCACCGTTAAAGTCCGCCGTTGTTATGCTTACAAGATTTGGTCCGGCAGCGAAATTAACGGGCGGAGCAAAGGTGCCCGATGGCGAACCCAGCAAAACCGAGATATAGCCCGCCGTAGTCACACAAACAGCAAGATCCTTATTTCCGTCAGCATTAAAATCTGCACTGCTGATATAGGTAGTGCCGGCACCCACAGTATAAGTTACCGCCGGGGAAAACGATCCTGTACCCGTGCCCAGCAGAACAGAAACGGTTGTTCCGAAATTATTTGTCGCTGCAATATCTTGATTTCCGTCCGTATTAAAATCAGCGATAGTCAGACAACGTCCCGGGCCCCCGGTACCATAAATGATCGGGCTTGACATTAAGCCAGTGGCCGAACCTAAGCGTATAGACATTCCTGTGCTGCTGCTACATGCAAGATCAGGAAAACCATCAGAATTAAAGTCAGCCGACCTTATCCCGTAACATTGCGGTGTTCCCCCATAAGAGATAGTGCCATAATTGCTCAGGAACAAAGTAACAAATCCGCTGGCCGCATCCCCCGCGGCAAGATCTGCGGTTCCGTCGTTATTAAAATCTGCACTGCAAATGGTCCAGGGAGCCTGGCTGGCCGGATAATTAAGTGGAGTTGCAAAAGCCCCTGTTCCCAGGCCCAATAAATAAGAAAGGTTTGAAGTACCATTATTTCCGCTTGCTATATCGGGCTTGCCGTCATCATTAAAATCTGCAACGCAAATCTCATAAGGCGTGGTGCCACCTACCGTCATTGTATTGGCAGCAAGCAGGCTATTGAAACAGACGGGCGCAACCTGCGCTTTAAAAACAACAATTAAAAATAAAAAAGATACAAAGTAGAGTTTTTTCATAGGTGGGTATTTAAGTCCTGATTTCATAAAAACAAAAGTAAATAAACTTCATAAAATGACTAATAATGGGCGCCGCGTTTCATCTATTTAGATGGAAAAAACGCAATGAAGATATCAAAAAATTTAAAACAAAAAATTGGGTATTCACCTTTAGAACCCTATTTTTGTAACTCTTTAAAAAGAAACAACAGATGGCTAATTTTGATTTGATCATGCCTAAAATGGGCGAAAGTGTGGCGGAAGCTACTATTATTAAGTGGAGCAAAAACGAAGGAGATAAAATTAAAATTGATGAAACAGTTTTAGAAATTGCTACCGATAAGGTTGACAGTGAAATTCCCTCGCCTTTTGAAGGCACTTTGATAAAACGTCTTTTTAATGAAGGTGACGTAGTTCAGGTTGGCGCCGTAATTGGTGTAATTAGCAGCGACGCAGACGCATCTGTTAGCGAAGCTCCGAAAACTACTACCCCTGATCCCGATAGCAATCGGGATAAAAAAACGGAAACAAGTCAGCCTGCTGCTAATGTTAGCGCTCCCGCTTCTGCTGTAAACACCAACTATGGTGATTCTGATAAATTTTATTCTCCGCTTGTAAAAAGCATCGCAAAAGAAGAAGGTATTTCTTTAGAAGAACTTGAATCCATTAAAGGCAGTGGCCAGGAAGGTCGCGTTACCAAAGCCGATATTTTAGCTTATTTACCAAACCGTACTAAACAAGGTGCTTCTAAAACAACGGAAGCTCCGGCACAACAAAAACCAGAAAGCAAGCCTGCCTCTGCTTCTACCGGTGGTATCACTGTGGGAGAACATGCTGTGATCGTTAATCGTCCTGCCGTTTCAGTAGGAGCAGGTGATGAGATCATGGAAATGGATCGTATGCGCAAAATGATCGCCGATAACATGGTGATGAGCAAACATGTGTCGCCGCACGTTACTTCTTATGTGGAAGCAGACGTTACCAATCTGGTAATGTGGAGAGACAAAGCCAAAAAAGAATTTGAAAAACGCGACGGTGAAAAACTGACTTTTACACCCCTCTTTATTGAAGCAGTTGCAAGAGCTATTAAAGATTTTCCTATGATCAATGTATCGGTTGATCAAACCGGAACTAAGATCATCAAACGCAAAAATATTAATATCGGTATGGCTGCAGCTTTGCCTACAGGAAACTTAATTGTCCCGGTAATTAAAAATGCTGACGAGAAAAATTTATTGGGCATCACAAAAGCAGTAAATGATCTTGCGAACCGAGCGCGTGGTAACAAATTATTACCAGATGAAATTCAAGGTGGAACATTTACGTTGACTAACGTTGGTAGCTTTGGTAATTTAATGGGAACTCCTATTATTTTACAACCACAGGTTGCTATTTTAGCGGTTGGAAGTATTAAAAAGAAACCTGCTGTTCTTGAAACGCCACAAGGAGATGTGATCGCGATCCGTCAATTCATGTTCCTTTCCTTAAGCTACGATCACCGTGTGGTGGATGGTTCTTTGGGTGGAACATTTTTACGCCGTGTTGCGGATTACCTCGAGCAATGGGATGTGGACAGAGCTGTATAAAAAAGTCAGCATTTATTTACTGGCAGTATAAAGTAGATTTTACCGTGCTTAAATAAATACTTGTTTTAATTCGTTTTATGGACAAATTATCCACTCTTTTTTTATCGCTCAGAGAATGGTTTTCTTCGAATTATAAGTTTCTTCTTTTATCTTTTCTTATTGCCTGCATCAGCTTTCCCAGCTTCAAACTCACCTATGCCTCCGGGTCTGGTATTGATAATCCTTTGCCCTGGGTTTACAGTTATTTTGCCGATGGTAATTACACCTTAGGAAAAAACACACTCTTTCCCCATGGTCCGCTTACTTTTTTGCTCTACCCGCTTCCTATGGGGAACAATATTTTTGTGGCGGTATTTGTTTATCTCGCCTGCTCCCTTTTCTTATGCATGAGCCTTTTTAAAATTCATGCGAAAAGAGAACAGCAAAATTATCCGCTTGTTACCATCCTCGCCATCCTGCTCCTCTCCTTCAGTGATCTTCAGCTTGTTGTCAATGCTATAACCATCAGCCAGCTCCTACTCTTTCATCTCTCTTCAAAAAAAATAAATCTTATTTTAACCTTATTTTTTTGTGTGTTCGGCTTAATCCTGAAGACCTATTCTGGTATTGTCTGTTGCCTGCTCATTGCCGGATTTTTTTTCAATGCACTTTTATCCAAAAACAAGTTAAGCTCGCCTTGCAGATCGCCGGACTTTTCTTCCTATTCTTTTTTACTTTTTGGCTGGCTTTGAACAACACGTTTAGCGGGGCTTTTACTTTTTGTGGGGACAATACCAATTATCTTCTGACAATTCAGAAGCGGTTGCTTATTATCAGGATAACAACTGGTGGCTGATCGGACTAAGTCTCGTGACTCTTGTGCTCATCCCAATCGTTTCAAAAGAAAAACTGACACGATATCTTTTTTTACTCCTGCTTCTGCCTTTCTTTGCCACCTGGAAACACGCCATGGCGCGCGGTGAAGAACACCACATCGGCGGCTTCCTGAATTTTATGCTTTTGTTTCTATTTCTTTTGTGGATCCTCGTCAACGAAAAAAACATCTTGATAACAGTGCTCGGCATTCTCTCGGTAAGTCTGTTCCTTTCCAATCTCACTTTGAATAAAGATTATTCAAGTACCGGCATTTTGAATTATTTAAAGTCTATAATTTATTCCACCTTGTTAATGATTACGATTCACTGTCGTAACGCGCGCGAACCTAAGTATTCATAAATCTTTATTAGGCAGTATAAAAAGTTTTCTTTTTAAAGGAGAAGCGTTTTACCTTTATTATGAATTAGAAAACAAACAGGTTTATTCTTACCGCATCATTCCCAAAAATGCAAAGGATGGCATCTGGCTTAACCCCTTTGTTTTGCATCCTGAAAACAATTTAAAAGAATCAAACGTAAAACGTATCAAGTTGGTCTGCTCCGATCCCCACATGGTTACAGTGCAAGCCGAGCTTACTTTCGACCAGCTAGCTTTTACCGACAACAAAAAAGTCGTAAATGTGATGGAACACTGTTTTAATAAGTCTTCTAGAAACGCGACTTTTCCTCTTTTTTCAGCAGTTAATAAAACCGAATTCTACCTCAGCGCCGAAAGTGCTTTAGAAAACAGTACTTCCAAATTCACCGATAAGTTCTGCTTGTCCGATCCGCTAAGCTACGCCTTAGAACCTGGAAATTCTACTGAACATTTTATTTATACTCCAGATACTTCGTCACTCAAAAAAAACATCAGACATATTAAATTTTTACTAGAAGGGTTTATTAAAAATGAACAGCCAGGAGATGTGCATTTGGTAATTGCACAAGACAATGCTATAAAAATGGTCTGAGAACATACACTACGCCGTTCTCAACGATAATTTCTGGCACTATGTTTACTTTTTAAAAGAGGTCGACCTCAACCAGCTGAATTTAAATCGTTCTATCGAATTTTATATCTGGAACTCCGACAAAAAAGGAAAAATATTTGTGGATGATTTGGCCGTCACTGTTTACGGAACGCGCTGAAGTTCCTAACGCAAAATCTTTCTTACAAAAGCCACCGTAAAATAACTCATCAAAAAGATTCCGGTAAATCCTTCTAAGGCAGCAAAGATCTTTAAATAGCCCTCGACAAAATAGTCACCATAACCCACTGTACTAAAAGTAATAGCGCTGTAATAAACGCTGTTCCAAAAATCATGAACACGACTAAGATCCGAAGGCAATGTTGTCGCGATGGTTCCCACATTCGGAAAATATTCAGTACAGGTATAAAAAATAAGTGCGTACAAAAATACTGCCAGCAAAGCGTTCATTAACACCCGGGTGGGTGCGGTAGCGTAGCGACCCACAAAATCGAAAACATATTTCTGAAAATAATAAACAGGATAAGCCCCAATTGCCTTTAATTTTCCTTTTGAAAGCCCTTCCTGCAAATTCGCCTTCGCTTCGCAGCGCCTGAACTCAAGGTAAGCCGCATCTTCATCTTCGTACTGACCGTTGTTGCGAAAATTTTCCTTTAAGATCCTGAATTGGTCTGCCTTCTGGAACATCGATGTATTTTTCTGATTGTAAATGAGATCATAAACATCATTTCCGCGCCAGTCGATAAACAAGCGGCCAAGGATGCGCATATCCGCCAAAATCATTTCCTTAATCACCACTTTTTCGCCTTCGGGTTTTACATCCACAATATCACGCACGATCGTATTCCGCATGTCCACAAGATGACATTCTCCAAACCGCAGATCAATGTATGCATCCAGGTGACAGCCCTTAAATGAAATATCGGTCGCATAAGCCTGGTTAAAGCTAATTGTTCCTTTGCCAAAATTAACTCGGTCAAACTGTGCTTCTCCTCTGGCAAAATCAGCGAACTCGAAAGTTTTATGGCCTTCTCCAAATACAGAGCCCCTGAAACTTACCTTACCATCTCCGAATTCAACACCTTCAAAACAAACATCTCCGTCGTTAAACTCAATGCGTTTAAAATCTATTTTCCCACCTCCAAATTCTACGTTTTTAAAATCTTTTCTTCCCTTTCCAAAACTAGCGCGTTCAAAAGTAATGTCACCGCTTGAAAATTTCGCGAATTTAAAATCCACTGTACCATCCCCAAAATAAGTATTCTTATAATCTACATTTCCGTTACTGAAATCTGCATCCACAAAACTCAAATCACCCGTCCCGAAATTCGCATTGTTAAATGTAATATGCCCATCGCCAAATTTAACGGATCTGAAGCTAGTACTGCCACTCCCGAACTTAGCCTTTCGGAACGTCACATCCCCATGACCAAAGTTGGCGTTAAAAAAATTAGTAAAGCCATTCGCAAAAACAGTCGATTCAAAAACCGTTTTTTCACTTTCAAATTGCGCGTAGCTAAAATCGGTTTCTAGGTCGCAATCAAAAAAAGTTTTTTTTGCTGAAAGGTCATAAAGTTGTATAAGCTGATGCTCATCCATTCCTCTCAGTTTACGATATTCACCTAACGAAAAATCTTTGATGTACGAATTATTGAGTTGTAAAGCTTCCCCCTTGTCTATAAGTGTATAGATCTCTTCTTTGGTAATAACTGCCAGGCTGTAGGACGACACCCGTTTATTATTCTCATCGTAGAAAATAATAGTCGCGGTGCTTGCGCTTTTTTGTATAGGTTTTTCTGCTATCTCAACATCAAACCGTAAAAGATGGTGTTCGTGCAGTGGACTTTCCAGCATAATTTTTTTTATAAAAGAGAAAGAGAGCAGGTGAAAATAAGACAATGCGTTGAGTAAAGCAAACCCGGTAAAAGGAAAACTCTACTAATGAATGCTTATGCGAAAAGGCTGATCATCCATAACTGAACTAATCCACCTGCGAATCATTAATAATCTCCGCATCAATTACGCCAATGATCTTAAAATCGGTTCGCCTGTTTTTTGACCTCCCATCCGGATTATCGGTACCATCCAGATTTTCATTTGGAGCGAGAGGTTTACTCTCCCCGTAACCCTGAGCTTTCAGACGCTTTGTAGAAATCCCTTTACTGAGCAAATAATTCACCACACTTTCCGCGCGTTTTTGAGAAAGCTTTTGGTTGTAAGCATCACTTCCTTTGTTATCGGTGTGCGACTGAATTTCAATGATCAGTTCGGGATTTGCTTCCATTAGGCGATACACCGTTGTGTCAATACTAATCTTGCTTGATTCCATCATGTTCGACTTATCAAACTCGTAAAGAATGTTTGGAATATGAATGGGCTCTTTTGGCTTTTTGATGAGCTGCAAATCCTTTTTTATTTCCTTTGAATTGGTTATACCAAGCGTAGTCACGTCTCCACTCGTCCCCAGAAAATCATCTTTTTTTACAACTAAAAAATACTCTTCTCCGGCATCCACTGAAGTTCTGTAGTTACCAAGATTATCACTGGTCATCGTTTTGATCAGGAATTTCTCATTCGTTTTTTTATCTTTTATATACAGTTCAATGGTGGCATTGGCAATGTTCGCGTCCTTATCAAGCATTTCACTAATATTACCTGAAAGAAAAAGTCGGATGTACTCACTATGCTTGTAAAAATAAATGTCATCGCAGCAGGTTTTATTTTTTAAAGCGTTACCGCCTTTCCTGTTGCTCACAAAAAAACCTTCGCCTCTGTTTGTCGAGATAGTGTAAAAAACATCGTCAGCACCCGTATTTATGGGTTGACCAATGTTCTCGTTTCCCGTCCATTTTTTTCCATCGCCTTTTGTGCGGAAGATATCGAAACCGCCAAGTCCGCCGAGTCCGTTAGAGCTGAAATAAAGTGTACGTGTTTCGTTGTCAAAAAACGGACTAATCTCATCCTGCGAGCTGTTTACTTTTGAGCCGGCATTTTTTGGACGCTTATACACTTTTTTCTTTTTATCGTAAATGGTGTACCAAATATCCATACCTCCTCTACCCTCTTTGTCATTGCTCACGTAATAAATAACGTCATTGCCTTTCACGGGATCAATCGTAACAGCCGGCATTGTAGAAGTGTACTTCGGATTATTTATTTCACCCGGAAGTTTCACCGGCTCTGACCATCCGTCTCCCTGTTTTTCTGAAACATAAATTGCACAAATCATTTTTTCCATGTAGTTTAATTTGCAGCGCGTAAGATAAATGCGCTTGCGGTCTGGACTAAAACAAGCGTTACCCGTATTATAATCGGGGTCGTTCAAATTGCCCTCGTATTCGCTCACGAATTTCCATTCCTCACCAACACGGGAAGCGAAATAGAGTTTACGCTTGATTGTTTTACCTGTGTCTTCTTCAATGGCATATTCTTCTTTGTATGTTCGCAAAGAAGTGAAAACAAAGAGACTATCATGCAAATTCATTGGCGCGCCTTCTGTATTCACTTTATTGATTGTAGTATCCAGGTGTTGAATAATGATCTTATATTCCGTACTTACAATACGCGCAACAGAATCGCAAAACACGATCTCCTTTGTTGCCAGTTTTTTTAATTTCTTGTCGCCTCCTTTATATTCTTTTTTAAACCTCTGGAAATTAAATTTTGCACTGTCGTATTGTGCATTCGACTTCATCATCAAGGCATGATAATACAAAGCTTCAGGCGCTTTCAATTTGTCTGTGGTATATGCGAGTAGGAACATTTGCTTCGCGCGGTCGTAATCTCTTATTTCCATGTACGCTCTTCCCAACAAAGCTTTACTTTCTGCATCTTCAGGATGAGCCTTCACATAACTTTCAAAGAAAAAGATAGCAGAGCTGGGATCGTTTTGTTTAAGCGCATTTTTCCCGAATTTCTTTAACGTTTTTCCTTTTGCGTTTTTAAGCAGGGTGCTGTCGGGCTGTGAATGCGCTGCAACAAACAATACCAGAAAAAAAAGTATCAGCCTAATATCTCTCACAAGGAATTATTTTTTTAGTGAGGCGTGTACTTTTGGCTTTGTAAATCAGCGCGAGTTCTAGTGCGCCTTTGCTATTTACTGAAGTTTTTAATTCAGACATGGTAATGTCATAACTGAATCCTATTGTGTAGTTGTTGTAATTAAGTCCAATGGTTACAATTCCAGCATCTGAATTACGTTTGAGTCCATCGCGCCACATAAATCCAGCAAACACAGAGTTCGCAAAAAAAGAATTTCTTGTCAGTACATATTCCACATTTACACCACTCACCCAATCGTTAGCCTTTGTAGTATAACCATACATGCTATGTACTTTTACGATGACTGCGCTAGTTACGGAATAACTGATGGCCGCATTCACGGCGCTGCGCACAGGCAAGTGATTATTTTTATTATCGAGGAAACTTTCACGGGGACGGTTAAGGTGAAAGGCCGCATAACCAATCTCCGGCTCCAGCTTTCCTATTTTTTTGGAAGCTGCAAATCCTGCATTTACATCGAGATAGGTAAACCTTTGTCCCACATTTGGCTCGTCGTTTTGAAGCGTGTTATCAAAGGCACCGGTATTCCAGTTTAACTGGTTTGGAAAAGAATGTTTATAGAAGTCAATAGACTTAACAACGATACCGGGTTGAACACCTGCATGGAGCTTAAAACCTGCGATACTTCTGTGAATAGCAACCGAAGGCAATATTTTGGTGATGGATAAATAACTTGCAGATCTGTCGCTGAGAAACAGAATTCCAGGACTCACGTTAATATTCTTTGGATAAATATTCATATCGCCGCCTGCAGAATAAGTATTATAGCCGTTGTCAAGCTCGCGCCACTGGCTACGGTAGTTTCCGAAGAACCGGTAATCGCCCATATAATTTCCAGTGTTGGCTGGATTTAAAGACAAGGGTGAAAAATAATACTGGCTAAAATGGACATCCTGTGCGGTAACACGTTCCATACAAAAAACAAGTAACAAAAGAATATGTAAAATCCAATTTTTCAAAACTACCTCAGCAATTTAAAAGTTCCTGATTTTGTTAGTGTAGGTTGTTTGTCAAGATAAGTTTCAGCAGAAACCTGATAAACATAAGTTTCTATGTTTTGAGGGGCGCCCTGAAACACGCCGTCCCATCCAATGCTCAGGTCATTGCTCTCAAATACCAATTGTCCCCAGCGGTTAAATATTTTAAAATAGTTCAGCTTGCGCAAACCCCAGCCATCTGGAAAAATCACGTCGTTAATCCCGTCACCGTTAGGAGTAAAAGCTGTGGGAACATCGATGCTCACTTTGATCTCTACGTTTACGTGATACGTATTTTTCACAATCGCACACAGATGTTCATCTTGCACCATCACACTGTAAGTAATGTTATTTGTTGTTGTAGAAACAGGATTATAAACTACACAAGTTGTGCAGTTAAGATCGGTTACAAGCGGCGTCCATGTATAAGTGAAGCCAGATCCTGCAAAGGCATTTAAAGGCGCGGGCGAACCAATAATTACCGTAGTATCCCAGTTCACTTTCGGAGCGTAAGGCTGGATAAAAATACTTGCCGTCGGAGCTGATTTTTCACAGCCATTGTTATCCATGACATGCAGGGAATAAGTAGTGCTAACACTGGCAGAAGATGAAACACTAAAGGTATTGGCGAAGTTCACAAAAAGTGGTCCAGGTAAAATGGTACCCGTTAACATCCCCGACACCCCCGGACTACCCGTACCGTTAATAGTAAAAGGAGTTGCGGGGCAGGAAAAAGGCTCCAAGAAGGTACTCGCCCTAGGCAAAGGATTGATGACCATTTTTTTTGACAGGTCTGCTTTGCAATTATAAATCGGTTCTACTACCTGTAGTTTTACGGTGTAGGTTCCGGGAGAGAGATAAGTATGTGTGACATCTGTTGTAGTTTCTGTGCGTCCATCACCCAGACTCCACGTATAAGTTAAGGGTGCCAGAATATTGGTAGTACTTTGATTCTTAAAAAACTCCTGCTTTCCAATGCAGTGAATAGAGTCTAAAGCAAGAATTTCATTGTTGCGTAAAAAAGCAGGAAGCACGCGTTTAATCAACAAGGTGCGATAACGAACAGCCCTGCAATCTATCGTTGGAGCTCCTGAATACCCAGTGAGAGCTACAGTAAGCAGCCCATGTGTATTTTCAGGGAAATAAGTATTGGCATGGTCGATTTTATGATAGATAGTAGATAAGATAGTATTTGTTGGCACACCATTCCCAAAATCCCATTGAAATCCGGGCACATTTACGCGCGTGGTCACCGAAAAAGTGATGGGTTGACCCAAACAGTAGGTAATCACATTGTCGTTGGGGATGATTTTAAAATCGATTTCCGGCTTGTATAAAGTAACTTTTACACTGTAAGTAGAAGAACAACCACTTGGAATGGTTTTCGCTATTAAGCTCAAAGTATAGTCGCCCGCTCCCTCAAGGGGCATATTCGCTGTGGAGTTGAGTGTGTATAAGTTATACGGGCCAATCGTCCAGTCGTAACCCAGGGTATAAGGAGACTGCGAAGTACTGGTAAGCTTAGGATTCAGCACAATGCAATATTCCGTCCCATTTGCAACACCTGTATTGACATCAAAAAACGTAAAGGAAGCAACTGGCGCCACCTGTATTTCAATAGGCCCAATGGTGGTAGTTTTTGAGCAGCCTCCGAAATCTGTTACTGTAAAAACCGGCGTATAGGACCCCGCCGTTAAATAAGTATACCCTGTAGTATATACAGAATTGTTTGTAAAAGTAGTGATGCTGCTCGAAGGCCCCGCACCATAGTTAACGACGTACCTTGTGTGAGTATTTACAGCTGTAAACGAAAAAGTTTTTAGCTGGGGAGCGCAACCCATAAAACTATTTGTTGCAACGTTTATCACCGGATCGTTCACCGTAATCGTCACCGTCTTGGTATTCCTACAGCCTAAATTATTAGTAGCAGTTAATACAATTCCGAAGGTATAGGTTTCTCTTCCACCAATAGTTGGGTAAGTATAATAAGGTGAAGGCCCGGCAATCCTTGTGGAAGTGGGTGTTGCGGGCGCAAACAAAGTACTGTCACCCATGTTGTATTGATAGTTTGAAATTGGATCCGGAAGCTGCGGGGTTAAATCAATTATATGTAGCGGCATGCCTGACATACAGATGGGATTTGCATTAAAAGTGAAATTCGGAGCCGGAGAACTCACACGAAAACTTTTCCGTACCGAATCCAGGCAGGCATTAACATCCTTAACCACCAGCTTCACGGTATGGATACCCACTTTAAAAAATGGATTGGTAGCTGTGTAAGTGGTCGAAGAGGTTTGCATCGGTGGAAATGAGTCTACAAACCAGGTATAACCCCGTGTTGAATTTGTAAATACACCAACGGAACTGCCTCCATTAAGCGGAAGAAAAGCGTTCTTGCATATAACGGGAAGAGGAAGGATAAAATTGGCGGTGAGACCTGTTACCGTTACCTGAACAGTTTTTGTAGTCGGAGAGTTGCAGCCGTTTACCCCATTAATGCCTGTGAGCGTTACTGTGTAAGTTCCCGGAACAAACGTATGCGTTGCAGTTCCGTTAACGGTAGCATTTGCAGCCCCTGTCAGCGGAAAATTCCCTGAACCGTCCCCATAGTTTATTGACCCTGTTAACGCATCTTCTAAAGTGTAATAAAATTTCACACTGCTCCGGTTCACCGTGCAATTTGTCTGAAACATTAATTTAGCGCCAGGCCCCTTTACTGTAATGGAAGAAGGAAACACACTGGTTGACTTGCATCCAAACTGGTAGGCCGAAACGGTAAAATCATAAACACCTGGATGAGTAAAAGTACCGTTCGGATCTTTGTCAGTAACACAATGCGAAAAATCGCCACCCTCCAGGTGCCAGTGCTGCACGGTGCTTGTGGCAGCCGTAGAAAAATGAAACTGCGCCTGAGTCAGTCCCGCACAAACAACCGAGGGCGTCACAGAAATGCTTATGGTCGGTGGGCTGGCAACCGTGATGGTGTGTTGATAGGACGTATGACCACATCCACTCGCCGTCATGATGGAGAGCGTCGGATAATAAGTGCCAGGATTTGTATAAGTAAAGCTGGTAATCGAATTTGTGATGGGCGACGTAGTCGTTAATGTAGAAGCATTTGACACTCCAAAACTCCACGTGGCCGAAGTTTGCAAGTTGGTGGAGTGTGTCAGACTCGAGTTGGTAAACATCACCGTCAAAGGAACACATCCTTCCGCTTTGTCAACCTCAAAAATAGCGGTAGGTCGCTGAAGGGTGTCAAAATATTGATCGATCACGTCAATGCACCCCATGGGAGATGAGCTTACAAACATATAGGGATGTAGGAAGTAAGGCGGGTGCGTGTAATTTACATATGGTGAAGTCGCGGTTTGAGTAACTACAAAACTTGGATTAACCACATATAAGGATTGTGTGGTTACGCCCGTCCAATCAGCAAGCGTCCATGTGTAGCTTAGGGGATTATTTGTATTGATTGTTGTAGAGTTGGTGTAGGCAGCAGTAAACGTAGGGTTGCAGCCCACGGAGGGAGGAACTGAAACAAAATTGGGGATGATCTCTTCCACCATGATAGTTGCGGACTGCGTGGCCACGCATGGTCCCGTTATTGCCTTTGCCGTTACTGTTTTTAATCCTGGAGTTGTGTAGGCGTGGATCGTATGTGTGTAAACGGTGTTAGGGCTTAAAACAGTGGCTGGAAAGGGAGGTATAGGTGTGGGGAATGGCTTAATTGTTCCATCGCCCATGTCCCAGGTGGTTGACGGCTCGCTTGAAGAAACTGACGCGACGAAAAAAGGCGGACTAAAGGGCGTCTGATTCTGAATACATACGGTTGCCGGCACAGTAATGCTGATGGTAGGCGACCTCAATTCAATTGTCACTGTAGCGGAATTCTGGCAATTATTATTATCCGTTACGGTCAAGACCACAGGGTGAATTCCAACCGGAGAAAATGTGGTATTATTGGTAATGGGTTGCGAAGAAGTTCCAAAAGCACCCATGTTCCAGTTATACGTAAGCTGGCCACCTGGAATTGGAGAATGAGCACTGGAAGAGCTTCCATTCAGGAACGTTGCCAGACTGGGTGCACAACTGAAATAACCATTAGAGGAACTAATAACTATTGTTGGCAGATTTGAAACGGCTATAACAGGGCCTTTTACGATTTTATAACAGCCGGTCTGCGTATCCTGAATCGTAAGCGCAGGTGTAAAGCTACCCTGCGAATTGTACGCATAGGTGGTACTCGATCCACTACCGCTTCCAAGGTCGCCAAAAGACCAGGAGTAAAGGGCGTTGTTTGCAGTACTGGTAGCATTAAAAAATACAGATAAGGGAGTACATCGTATAGGAGGCACAACCTGAGTGAAACTTCCGTTTGGTTGCGGATAGACGTTCACACCGGCGGTGTAGGTTACAGCAACCCCATTAACTTTCGCATTGAGTTTTGCCACAAAATTTCCCTGATTGGGATAACTGTGCTGCGTTTGGGTCAGAGTATTGGTTGGAGTGCCATCCCCGTAATCCCACGCCACATCTGTAAGCGCGCCTGGGCCTGTATAAGTGAACAAGGCGTTTGTTATACCAAGAGGCATGCAGCCAGAAGACGGGACAACAGATATTTGAGAAACAAGGTCTGAAAACGTACCGCACATAAACAGCAAAAGAAGCAGGACGTGTTTATGTTTGCACATGTGAAAAAAAAAATTAATTTTGTGGTACTCAAATATAGAAAAATATTTCAATTTACAACCTGCTCTCTTGAAAAAACTTCTGCTCATACTCTTTGTTTTATATGGTTTTTATGGCAGTTCTCAAACGAAAGCAGCGCGGCCAAACTCAACCAATTCAGGAAACCCTTCACAGCTTGGTTCTAAAAAATACAGAGCGGCCACAACCAATTCTGAACTCGACACGCTCAAGCATAATATCTGTGTAAACAAACAGTTTTCGGTAGTCTTTTACATCGTACTCGACACCCTTGTTACGGGGCCATCTCCGGGCCTCGGCTTTGCGACCCCCACCAACATAGCTTATATGATGAGCGAGGTAAACGAAGCTTTCGCACCTATTTGCGTGAGTTTTAGTACTTGTGGCGTTTATATAATTCCAAACCATAACTATGGAAAATCGTGGACTAAATCAGGAATAGAACCTGCCGTAACCGCAGCCTATTATACTGACCAAACAATTAATATTTATCTGGTAGACTCGTGTTTTATAGGACTTGGAAATTTAGAGCCTGAAGGCTACACTTATATGCCTACACTGGCAAACCTGGCCACCCCGAAAAAAGATCTGCTCGTGATAGAAAAATATAAACTTCTCCAGTTAAATGGAGGTGTTGCCAATCACTTGATGGGACATTATTTTGGACTACCGCACACGCATGATGAAATAGCGCCAATTCCAGCAGCAGTGCCACCGCCACCCGTTGTAGGTATTGCCAGCCAGGAATTTGTGGATGGATCCAACTGCCATGTACATGGAGATGGGTTTTGCGATACAGAAGCCGATCCGGGTGATAATCTTTTTCTGGTGGATGGAATGGGTAATTATTATATGTATCCCTTCGACAACTTTATGTCTGTTTACAGTTCAAAGAACAGATTCTCACAGGAACAGTATAACTTCATGGCTTATACTATTCTTCAAAAAAGAATGTACCTCCATTAACATCTTTCTGCATTCAGAGCTTAAAATAAAAGCGAAAATAGTTCGCGGCTATTCTTACCTTTGTCGACACAAAAACTAATACACCTATGTCGCATCTTGTTGCCCCTTCCGTTTTATCTGCCAACTTCGCTAACCTTGAAGCGGATATCGAAATGATAAATGCCAGTGAAGCAGATTGGTTTCACATAGATGTGATGGATGGTGTTTTTGTGCCTAATATTTCTTTCGGATTTCCTGTGATAAAAGCGATTCAGAACCTCGCTAAAAAACCGCTCGACGTGCATTTGATGATTGTAGATCCTGATAAATTCGCTCAGGCCTTTAAGGATGCTGGCGCTCACACGTTAACAGTTCACCTGGAAGCTTGTCAGCATTTACACCGCAGCGTCCAAAACATCCGGCAGCTGGGCATGAAAGCCGGTGTAGCCATTAACCCGCACACCCCTGTTCATTTACTCGAAGATATTATTGCCGACATCGACCTCGTTTGTATGATGAGTGTCAATCCTGGGTTCGGTGGACAGAAATTTATTGAGAATACTTTTGATAAAATTATAAAGCTTAAAAAACTCGTTCAACAAAAAAATTCAAAAGCCCTGATCGAAATTGACGGGGGAGTTGATTTGACGAATTACAAAAAACTGATCGAGTGCGGTGCCGATGTTTTGGTAGCCGGTAATACAGTTTTTAGTTCCCCAAAACCACTGGAAACCATAAGCCAACTTAAACGCTTCTAATTATTTCCCTAACCGTGATGATTTTCATCCACAAAATGTGGATATTTTTATACAATACGCTTGAAAAAAGATGCTGTAGCCCTTTGTTTTCAGCCTGGCACAGTTATTGGAATTATTTAATTGTCTATTTACTCAGCAAAAAAAGGGTGATAGAATTTACAAACAAGAAAAAATAAACTGCGTTGTGTGAGCATTTGTTTTTTATGTAAATTCTATCCCCTTTTCCTTTTTAGGCACCTTCCTGTTATAACCCCGTATTTTTAAATCTTATATTTGTGCACAATCACACACAAAATGAAAAAAATTCGTGTATTTGCTGCCATCGCTCTATTGATCTCCTGCCAACCAGAAAAAAAAGGTGATCATGCACTAATTTCACATGATACAGAGTTCGATGCGTATAAAGGACGTTTTGTAGAAAACCTCTGGCGGCTTTATCCAGGTTGGGCTAGTGGCACCGGCTACCATAAATTTGACAGTGTGCTTACTATCCCCGACGAAAGTCAGCGTTCAAAAGAAGTCGCCTTTTTTAATGCCCACCTCGATTCCCTAAAGCAGTTCGAACAAGCGGGTTTATCCGATCAGAATAAAACAGATCACCATCTTATTGAGGACTTTCTAAAATCCGGCAACTGGAGCATGAGTGCTTTAAAATCTTACGAGTGGGATCCTTCTACCTATAATATTTGTGGAAGTTTTGCCGAGATACTCAATAACCATTACGACAGCCTTGATACACGTTTACATAATTTCTATTTAAGAATGGCATCTGTGCCTTCGTATTATGAAGCTGCGAAAAAAAACATCAAAAGCCCGACCCTCGAACACACAGATCTGGCCATGAGTCAGAATCTTGGTGGTGCTTCTGTTTTTGAAACAGATCTTGAAGAAGCGTTGAAAAAGTCGAAGCGTAATGAAGCAGAAAAGGAAAAAATAAAAAGTCGCGCAAAGGAAGCGGTGAAGGCTGTTAAGGAGTATGCAGACTGGCTTAAGAACTACAAAAATGAAACCCCCAGAAGTTTTCGTTTGGGCAAAGAGCTTTATGCGAAGAAATTTGAGTTCGATATTCAGTCGGGTTACACGGCTGATCAGGTTTTTGAAAAAGCAATAGCCCATAAAAAAGAGTTGCATGAGCAAATGTTTGAGTTGACAAAAGAATTATGGCCGAAATATTTAAAAGATAAAGCCCTTCCCGATAACAAGCTGGACGCGATTCGCCAGATGATAGACGTGCTTTCGGTAAAACATGTAAAGCCAGATTCTTTCCAGTCGGCCATTGAAAAACAAATTCCATTGCTGGTTGATTTTGTGAATAAGAAGAAATTGATTTACCTTGATCCTTCAAAACCTTTAGTAGTAAGGAAAGAACCTGCTTACATGGCCGGTCTTGCCGGCGCCTCTATTTCTTCACCTGGTCCTTACGACAAAAATGGCAACACTTATTACAATGTGGGAAGCATGTCTGGTTGGTCAAAAGAAAAGTCTGAAAGTTACCTGAGAGAATACAACCACTACATTTTACAGATTCTCAACATTCATGAGGCCATTCCGGGTCATTATACACAGTTGATTTATTCTAACCAGTCGCCCAGTATTATAAAAGCTATTTTTGGCAATGGTGCTATGGTAGAAGGCTGGGCGGTTTATACCGAACGTATGATGCTGGAGAATGGTTATGGTGCAGCAGAAGGAATGGAAAAGGCAGAACCTGAAATGTGGTTGATGTATTACAAATGGAATTTACGAAGCACCTGCAATACGATTCTTGATTATTCTGTGCATTCAAAAAATATGAGCAAGGAAGAAGCTCTGGAACTCCTTACAAAAGAAGCATTTCAGCAAAAGGCCGAAGCAGAAGGAAAATGGAGACGTGTTACACTTAGCCAAGTGCAGCTCTGCTCCTACTTTACCGGCTTTAAGGAGATTTACGAATTTCGCGAACAGCTTAAAACAAAACAGAGAGCTAAATTTGATCTGAAACAATTTCATGAGAAATTTTTAAGCTATGGAAGTGCTCCTGTTAAGTACATCAAAGAACTTATGTTGGCGGACCATCTGTAGGCGGTTGCCTGGCTGCATTAGACCGCTTGCATTCGACAGTTGAACGGTAAGAACCACTTCGGGCAAACACTATCACATAAACCACACACTATCCCTTCGAACTTAACCTATACCAAGATTACTTCGAGCTTTGATAAGAGGTGGTTGGCAGCATCCGTGCTTAGTGTTGAAATTAAAAGAGTCAGGGCCAGTAACTTTCTATCTGTACTTCTCGAATAGCTCCAAATGATTTGCTAATTTAACGCGATCCTCACTCCAAGGTATGCACGGATTCCCTGAACCGGTGCATAATTATAGCTGGGATCAAAAGTATAACCGTTAGGATTAGTTGCCGGATCGTCTGCTGTTTTATCAAAAGGATCATTAGGCCGCATAATAGGATTTTTAGGTAAAAAATTTAAAAGATTTTTAACGCCGGCATAAATTTCAAATTTGTCTTTAATAGTTTTAGAAGCTTGTAAATTTAATAAACAAAACCAGGGCGAAAATTCAGGACGGTAATCGTTTGGTAAGACCGGTAAGCGCTGCGGACCATAGCAATTGCCCGTCAGATCAATTTTTAAATTCTGTTTCGGAAAAACATACCCTACAATGATATTTCCACTCCAGCGGCTTGTTTGCAATTGCCAGCTCGATTTCATCTTTCCTAAACTATCTACACTTATATTTTGTACATCTGCATAAGTAACTCCTAACGTGAACTTTAAATTTCCGGTATTAGCCAAAGATGCATTTAGAGAGGCTCCGCGGGAAAAAGCATAGCCATTGAGGTTGTCGTAAATAACTTTGTTGGGATCGAGATCGTAGTTTGCGTAAATTTTGTTCGTGAAGTAATAATAAAAAATTCCGCCTTCCCAGGTAATCATGGCTGTTTTCGTCAGCTTCATTTTATAAACAACGTTCAGTGAGCCGTTATAAGAACGCTCGGGTTTAATTTTGTTCACAAATACTACATCCCTCGCCCCTGTTAAGGCGGCATGATCTTCTGTAAAAACATTCACAATGCGGAACCCTGTCCCGAAATTTAATCTGACAATAATTTTATAATTAGGGGCCCATTTGTAGGCTATTCTTGGGGAAGGAATAAATTTATAAACGTTATTATAATCCAACCTGGTGCCTAATAAAATTTTATGTCTTGCCGCACTGTCTAAAACTGTTTCATTTTGCAAGAAAAGTCCTACAGTATTAGCGTTTTCAGGTTCGTTGGTTAAGCCATCGCTCCCTTGCGTAACGGAAGTGTTGTCGTCATACCAAAGATTTTTATAGGCTAGTCCCGCTAAAAAATCATTTCGTGAATTCAGTTGTTTGTTCCAGTAAGTCTGAGCAAACGCAGTAGATTGTTTGGCCAAAAAAAGTGTTTTTCCATAAACAGAATTCTGATCGTGGAAATTATAAGAAAGTTGCGTAAATATTTTTTCTTTTACAGGCCATTCGTATTTGGAAATAAACTCCGCGCGCTTCGCATAAATGCTTTCTCCATAAACGCTATCTCCACCTCTGAAGCTTTTATTCCAGTTCATCTGTCCGCCCCAGCGGTCCTCATAAACGTAGCGTCCCCCAATTGTAAATTCACGGTTATCTTTCCTGTTAAAAGAGATTTTGTTAAACACCGAAATTCTTTTTTGTAAGGTTACATCGGTGAAGCCATCCTTATTCAAATCTACTTTGTTATCATACAAATAACCATTTGTTCCAATTAACCAGTCTGCCGTTTTGCCGAGTTTGATCTTTGTGCTAAGATCGAGGTTGTTTTCCAGATAAGTGGTTCCATAATAGTCAACATAAAACTTTGGTGCATGCGACGGCTTTTTGGTTATCAGATTAATAGTTCCACCCATGGCTTCCGAGCCATAGAGAGCACCAGCAGGACCTTTAGCAATTTCTAATCTTTCTATCATACTGGCCGGAATTCCCATTAAACCGTAAACGGTTGAGAGTCCACTGACTATTGGCATTCCATCGATAAGGATTAATGTATAAGGGCCTTCCATGCCATTGATATGAATGTCGCCGGTGTTGCAGACATTGCAATTGATTTGCGGCTTTACTCCATTCACCAGACTTGTAGCTTCAAATAGATTAGGAGTGGAAGTTTTTTGAAATAATTTCGGCGTAATAATATCAATGTTAATAGGACTATCATCCTTACTTATCTCCTTCATGGTTGCAGTCACAACAACTTCTTCCAACTCGCTTTCACTCGCTAACATCTTTATAGCAACTACTTTGTCGGAGGGAACAGTTATTTTTATTTCTTTGTTGTTATACCCGATCAGCTTAACAACCAGCTTGTATCTGCCTGGAGGAAGACGCTCTAATTCAAAAAACCCCTTTGCAGTTGTGATTGTACCAAATTTGGTATTCAGCAGGCCAACTGATGCAAAAGCAATTACCTCCCCTTTGTCCCCAACCACTTTTCCAATTAAGGAATACACTTCCTGCCCCTCGGAAAACAGGCTGATCAGGATCCAAAAAAAACACAAGAGGTATTTCATAGCTCAAAAATAGATAAGACCTAAAAATATTTATTAGGTAAACCTAATTATGTATATATTTGCAGTATGATAAAAACGTCTGATGAGAAGTATTTGCGGGCAATATACCAGATTAGTCAAGCCGAACACCAAGGAAAAGCGACCATCAGTGAACTAGCGTATTATTTAGATCTTAAACCTCCAACGGTACTTGAACGCTTAAAAATATTACAGCAGGAAAAATTCATAACCTATAAAAAAACAACAGGTATACATCTAACAAAAAACGGACAGAAAGAAGCTCTGAACGTTGTAAGAAAGCACCGCATCTGGGAAACCTTCTTGCACAAAGTCTGTAAATTCAGTTGGAGTGAGGTACATGAGCTTGCCGAACAATTACAAAATGTAAATTCCGAAAAACTGATTGACCGAATTTACACTTTAAGCGGAGAACCGAAGTTTGATCCACATGGAGATCCAATCCCCGATAAAGCCGGGGTATTGCCAGCTAGTGATCGCCGTCCTCTGTTAAACAGCGTGGAAGGCTGCAAATGCATTGTTCTCGGGGTAAACGAAGATAGTACCGATTTCCTGAATTACCTTACTGATCTAAAAATAGGATTGAATGAAAAATTATACGTCGAAAAAATATTCGCGTTCGACGGCTCTATAAAAGTGAAATATAAAAACACAGAGACGGCAGTTCTTTCTTCAAAGCTTTCCGAAAAAATACTGATAACCTGCGTTAAACCCAATTGTGGTTGCAAAAAATAAATCGAGTTTCGGATCTTATGCAGATGCCGAAAACACTATGGTCGAATTTCAATTAATGAATTGAACCATCTGTTTATTAGGATAGGCCTATCCGTGTTAAGTTCACCAATGCGCTTTCTTAGAACTTTAGGCGCAAGGTAACATAGGCGTTGATAGGATCTGCCGGTATAATGCCCGGTCCCGGATAACCTTCGGCTCTTCGCGTAAAATACTCTGAATTACCGAGGTTGTTTACTCCAGCAATAATGCCCACTTTTTTGTACGTGTAGTTTGCCGAAAGGTCAATAATAGTGTACGCTGGAATAATGCCGTAAATACCGGAGGGAGCAGAAACGGCATTCGTAGCGTCTGAGAATTGCTCGCCTGTATAGGAGTACTGACAAGTGACACCCAATTTTTTGTACGCATAAGTAATTCCTGTCCTGAAAATAATCTTCGGAACAAACTCCACAATTCTGTTATTGTAAGCCAACTGATTACTTATATAACGGGCATCGATCCCCGAAATATTTACAAAGGTTGAGATCTTGTGACGGGAAGATCTGCGAAACAATTTGACCCAGTCAAGCTCTGCAAAGGCTTCAATTCCAAGATTCCTGCTATTTCCAATATTGGTCCGGTACCTTACGATCTGAAAAGTTGCCGAATCAACCTTAAGTGCTGTTCCAATCCTATCGTTGTACTGGAGTAAAAACACACTCACATCGAAGTACAAAATATTTTTTAATGCTCCGCGAAATCCACCATCCGTAGTAAACCCATTCTCGTCTTTGAGATTGGGATCTATCTGAAAATTCGGATTCAATACGCGCATGTCGTTGAAATTGATAGAGCGGTAATTCTGACTGAAGTTGGCGTAAAGTTCGATTGCCTTATTTAACTTCAACTGCGTTCCTATTCCTGCGAGCAGGAAGTTTCGGCTATTCGACCTGTTATCTTTTATTTTCAAATCCAGCAAAGTATCTCCTGCCAGATTACGATTGAGCAATCGGTAATATCCTTCAGAGGAAGTGGTGATGTTTTCGTAACGCACTCCTGGCGTGACGCTCCACTTTTTTGTGACTTGAAAAATATTCTCAATAAATACAGCTGTATTTTCTGAAGGAAAAGTGTAGGCAGAATTCTCAAGATCATCAGGATGAAGAAATCTAAAATCAGGATTCGTAGTCTTATTTGCATCCCCCTGTTTTCTTATGGTTTTACCATGATAATACCTTGCGCCAATTAAAAAGTGGCTATTGTGACCCAACAAAGTATACCGCTGTAAAAGCCTAAGTTCCGCGCCATAATTTTTGTAAACATCACTCAGTAAATTGCGGTTAGCCGTTGTATCATCCGCCCGATCGGCCCTTCCTAAAAAGCCCAGGGCATCACGACCCGCAAGCAACCCAAAAGTCTGCAAGTTGATGTGCGTTTTTTCAGTTGTTTTGTAATCGGCTGACAGCGCAAACAAATTCCAATTAACCTGAAACCAATTTCGTTGACGGGTCACCAAAGAATTATCGCCGTCAAATTGTTTGTCAGTCAGTCCACCCGGTTGTTGCGAGATGTAGTTCAAAAAAGTATATTCACCTTTGATAGAAAGTTTTTCGTTGACCTGGTATTTTAAACTTGCAAAAGCATTGTGACTAGTGAGCTCCGAGCGCTCTCTCCAGCCGGTATAATGTTTGTACTGATAAAATGTAGTGTAGGATATTTTTTTTATAGTGCCGGCTAGCTGATTAAAAGAATTCAAAAAACCGTAAGAACCAGCGGTCTGCCTAAAATTACCTGAGATTTTTTTATCCAGCGGAGCCTCTGTAAATTTATAATTGATCATTCCGCCAAATTGAGTACCGAATTGCAAACCTGCCGCCCCACGCAAGATTTCAATGCGTTCAATTGCCTCTGTTGGCGGGGTGTAATAACTTTCAGGATATCCTAATGCATCGGCTGAAATGTCGTAGCCATTCTGACGTGTATTAAAATTGGAGATGCGATTCGGATTAAGTCCCCTGCCTCCTATTCCAATAGTAGTGCCTGAGCCATCATTTTCAAAAACATTTATTCCCGGAATCTTTGAAAAAACCTGGCGGCTATTGTTCGCTGCCAGATTCGCGTTTAAATCCTGAACGTAAACTGCCTCCGATTTTTTTCCGGCATAAATAGTTGTCCCTTCCACGTTGTTTAACCTCGAAATGCCAAAGGTGTTATCCTTCTCGGCAAGAATCGTAATTTCATCAAGACTGATCTGCTCTGATTTTAAAAAAATAACCAGGCCGCTATCTTTTGTTACCTGAATTTTCTTTGAGAAAGCCTTAAAACCGTAGTGAACTATTTTCAACTTATAGGCCTTACCGGAATCTAAGACCATTTGAAAAATACCGTTGGAATCAGCCTCGAATGCTTTATTATTTAAAGTAATATGCGCATTTCCCAAAAATGCACCGCTCTCTTCGCTTTGAACAGTTCCAGATATGCTAAAGGATTGCGCCTTTAAACCAAAGACGATACAACTAAATATAAAAAATAAACTTTTTTTCACCTAGTAACTTTTAACCCAGTCTTTATTTCTTAAAAACGAATTGCTTTGCGCACTGAGATCAATCGTTGGATCTATAAATTCTCTCGATCCCGATCCATTAACCGTCACGTAGCTTTGCGCTTTAACGATTGGATCTGTGAGCCCTTTTTTTATAAATTCCTGCTTTAAAAATTTTGCGTAGTCTATCATCATGTCCGGCTGTGTGGCCATCATTTTTTCCTGCATGTAGGTTAAATACTCTTTGTTATCGATCATTGTTTCTTTTCCTGTTTTTTGATCCTGCACATAAAAAAATGCGGTTCCCGCCTTTTCCATGAGCATTACGCGCCACGAAAAACGGTATCCCTGCTCTGTCCAGAATAATTTACCGTCATATAAAAGATACCTGAACGGCAAAAAAAACTGGAGGGCAAAGTAAAAAGAAAAGACAAGAGCAAGCTTCTTCGGAAAATAGACTTCCGGGAAAAAAATTTCCTGATTTTGATCGTAACGCAGTGTTCTTTTTAAGGTAGAAAGAATTTTTAAATGAAACCCTTCATTGAAAAAAATAATGGTGATCGTGATCATGATGTATGGGAACATTCCGATATTAAAGAACAGTGAGGTCATTAAATGAAAAATTACAACAAATACGTAAGCGATTTTCACGGTACGTTTGTTGAATAAAAGAAAACCAATGGCCAGATCATAAGCGCATCCAAACCAACAAAACAAATAAGCAAGCCAATCCCTTTCCATAAAATCTCCTATGAGGTAAAAATGTGAAAAGGCAGGTAACCATGTTTTTAAAGGTTGCGCTTCAAATAGCCAGTCTGGATTAATTTTAGCGATACCTGCAAAAAAATACACAAAGAATAATTGCAATTGCAAAACGAAAATAAAAAAACGAGGTACTTCTGTTGCTTCAGCGCGTCTAAACAGTTTATTATCCAAGGAAAAACTTTTAGCACAAGGCATAAAAATCATCATAAAAGAAACCAGACTCACAAAATAATAATGATTCAGGTAGTTTGTTTTATCTATAAGTTCGACGTAAGTGAAGAGTATAAAAAAGACAATGGTGCTTACTCTATAAAAAGCGCCTATCAAAACAAAAAAACTGGTAATAAGCAAAAGCACAAAAACAAGATACATGCCATACTCAGGAAGCGGTTTCACCCAATCAAATCCGTAGTAAGGAAAAAATAGTTTTGGCAGCACATACATATTATACACCCAGCCTTTAAGAATAAAGCGGCCAACCGAAAAAAACATTAACGCCCCGAAAGCTATCCTGAAAACAACCAGCGGGGCAATGTGCGTTTTCGAGCATAAATATTTCCTGAGATTTTTAATCACCGTCGCCGTCTTGGTAAGTGATCACCACTCCGAGGTTTGAAGGCATATCTGTTTTTAATAATACCAATAATTTAACCAGTTCTTTGTATGCATTATTTACGGTTACCGAATTGGAAACCACTTGTTCGGATAAAGGGTTTGCCACGATGCTTAATTTAGCACGCGCAAGTAAAAGCTGATTTTTAATGGCCGTGTTTAGAGTTGCATCCAGGTAATTTATCCCAAGATGATCGAGGTAATCATCTATCCCTTTTCCATCGCTTCCTGCAAAACTTCTACCAAGATATATGTTCTCAATACTACTTAAAGTTTCAAGTGCGTATTGCAGAGATTGCCCACCATAATAAGCTTCGCAATTGTCCGGTAAAGTCGCACCGCCACTTTTTAAGCCTAAAGGAATACCAATTTTGTAATTTTTGAGGTAATCCAACTCATAATTGATTTGATTTACCACAAAACCAATAGAGCTGCCAACATCCGTTCCCAGAGAGTTTATAAAAGTAGTACGGTAAGACGTTTTCCAGGTGGAGAGCGCTGAATTCGTTTTTGAGGACATTTCTTCTAAAAGATAGCTCACGTATTTTCTACAATTATTGCTAGATACGAAGGCTTGTATTCGCTCGGTTTCGGTTTGATTTAGTCCATAAAATAAATAATCTAAGGCAGGAAAACCTTTTGTAGCAATATTCGCCAGGGATGCTAGGTCATAGCTTCCTGAATTTATATTTGAATTGATAAGTAATGCACTCGAAGGAAATACATTAAAATTAGCGCGAATACCAAGATCTTCACCAGGCCCAAACCCAAATAAATTTACGCGTTGGTACTTTAAATAAGCCACCTGTAGTTTTTGTTTCACACTTTTAAAATCGCTTTGTGTTCCTGAAGTTTTAAACGCATTGTAACTTAAAATAAGGCTGTCGAGAGAAATTTTAAAATCGGCATAACAAGGTATTATTAAATTATCTGCAATATTTACCAACATGGCCTGCTTATCAAACTTAGCTTCAGGCTCCTCAGTTTTGTTTACAGAGGTTCTGGTTTTTTTACAGCAAATACAGATGATAATTACGGTAATCACCAAGCTTATTTTTAAAGTATGAGAAACAATCTTGTTCATGTATTTTACTTTTAGTAATTAATCGTATGCGTTTAAAAAGATAAAATAGAGTGCAGTATATCCGCACCCTATTTTAATGCGTTATAATATTAAAGTTTACTTGCATCTAAGCTGAATACAGCAGCCAGTTTAGTAATTGCATTGTCAATATTTGTTTGAGTAATTACATGAAGGTTTGTTCCAAAATAGGCCAATAACTGAGTAATATCGTTATCGGAAATTGTTTTTGAAGGGTTGTAAGGGAATCCGGTAACAAAGCCATAACCTTCAGATAAAGTATGGTGTAATGTTCCTTTATCTGTTATGTTAGCTTTTGCACTTTTCAGATAGTTAATACATTTTGCGGCAGCTACCTTTTCCCATGTGTTTATAACAACCGTGCGGGCTGCATCGCGGGCAGCGTTATCCTTATTGCTAATAGCAGCGCGGCCTTTTAAAAACGCATCCATGATGGTAGTGTTGCAATTAATAGCGGCGTTAACCGAATTCGCATAACTACCCCAATTTTTCAGTCCTACCGTATTTGTTGGAAAAGCGATGGGAACTCCAAAATAACCAAATGCCTCATCCCATGCCTTCTCCTGAGCCGTTGACCCATTTAAAAGCGTTGTATTGTCAAAAGACGCAATGTTACTTAAAATGGTAGTCGCTTGGTTATAAAACACAGCACCCATAATTCCTTTTTCTGCAAATTCTTTGTATTCAAAACCGTTTACGTCAACAAGAATAGCTCGCGAGGGCGAAATGATTTTTCCTTTTACACCATTAGAAGCCGTAGAGGTTGTTGGATTAGCAGCAGAAACAATGCTTGCCGCGGCAGCATCGTCAAAGTTTGTTTCTAACACAGATTGGAAAGCCACACTGGTTTGATTTTTTAATTGAATGCCGCTTGTATTTAGAGCAGCGTCCGTAAATAAATTATTAGCATTGGCGTACATGTCTTTTAATTTCTGCGCGCTCAATACCGGCTGAGTTGATTGGGTGGTGGTGTGCGTGCTTCTTAAATAAGTTGCAAGTTCTCCTAACATAGAAATGCGACGCGTTGCATTTGTGAAATCTGCGTTTGAAAAATTGTAAGTTGTTGGAATGGTATAAGCCGGCACTGTTGGCGCAGGTGTTTCTGCTACTGGCTCAGGATCTTTGGTGTCTTTTTTACAACTGCTTAACGTGGTTGCGGCAGTAAGTACAAGGATTGAAAAATAATTAAAGGTTTTCATAATTTTAAAAACGGTTTCAGGATTAAATTTGTTCAGCAAAGATCTTATTTAGATCGATTATAAACAATACCCGAAATGAGGTATACTGGTCGTATCAACAATCACTGGCTGTGATACCTGTCAAGAAAATGATTCTGAAATCAGGATTAGAGGGGTGTATCACGCAAATCTATTGCACCTTTTTGAGCGTGATGAAAAAATTATCATCGGCCACAAATTCACTTTGCGTGTACGAAACACTTTGCCATTTTTCCAGGGGCTTTATCAAAACCTCTCTACCGGCATCTATAATTTTCAGTGGCATGTTAAAGCCCTTTACACAGTTGGTCCAGCGATAGGAAAGTTTTCCTTTTTTTAATTTGTACTCAAGTGTTGGAATTTTAATGGTTCTTAAATACTGATCAAAAATTTTCTGGAGATCCATGTGAAGATTTCCAATCATGTAGTCTTCAATTTGTTTTGTTGTAACCGTTTGATGCCAAAATGTTTTATTTAAGCCTCGCAACATCTCACGCCAGGTAGAATCATTGTTAACCAGTTGACGGATGGTATGCAGCATGTTCGCCGCTTTATAATAAAGATCTATAGACCCGCCTGAATTTACGTTGTATGGACTGATAATGGGCTTATCGTTCATGACTGCTTTTCTTGTCCCGATCACATATTCAGCGCCCGCTTTTTTGCCGTACAAATATTCGTTATATAAATTTTCTCCGTACGCGGTAAACCCTTCGTGTATCCAGTTATCGGCCACATCCTTCGCCGTGATGTTATTCCCGAACCATTCGTGGCCTGACTCGTGTACAATTATAAAATCCCACTTTAATCCCCACCCAGTCAATGAAAGGTCACGTCCCATGTAACCGTTCTGGTAATCATTCCCATAGGCTATCGCGCTCTGGTGCTCCATTCCTAAAAAAGGGGCTTCTACTAATTTATAGCCATCTTTATAAAACGGGTAAGGACCAAACCAATATTCATAACAATGCAGCATGGACTTCGTTTGTAAAAACTGTTTTTTAGCTTTGTTGTAATTGTCCTCCAATACCCAGAAGTCCATGTCCAGCGTACCGTCCTCACCATTAATAGTATCTTTAAAATACACGTACTTTCCAATGTAAGGAATGATGTTGTAATTATTGATCGGACTTTCTACTTTCCAGTGATAGGAAGCAGTTCCGTTGTCGTGCATGTAAACGGAACAAAGACGTCCATTGGAAACGGCGATGAGATCTTTTGGTCCGGTAATGTGAATGGCGCAGCTATCAGCTTCGTCGTACATGTGATCTTTGTTAGGAAACCACACTTGGGCCGCCATTCCCTGGCAGGCTATGGACACCCAGGGATTTCCCTTTTTATCTTTTGACCACACGACTCCACCGTCCCACGGGGGCATTTTTGCAGCGCGCGGCTTTCCATGAAAATAGGCAGTTACTTTATTTATGCCACCGACTTGTTGTGCAAAAGGTAAATTAATAAAATACGCATTGCCATCTTTTTTCCAATTACATTTTTGTGACGCGCTTAAAACGCTATCAAGAATCATCGGCGTCATAAGATCGAGCTGCATGACCGCGTACGACCCCAGCACTTTATACGTGATGATATTTGAACCGCGAATACTGCTATCAGGGATATTAAACGCCACACTCAGGTCGTAGTGCAGAACATTCCACCAGGAGCGCGCTTTTGAAACCGATCCTTTCAACGTGTCGGCATGGGTATATTTAACGGTCTGGCTCTGTAAGTTTGTCGCAAAACAGATTCCGAGTAGTGAAAGAGATAGGAGATATTTATTCATGAACCATAAAAATACAGCGAAAAAACATCTTAAAACAAAAATGGCAGAAAAAGAAACGCTAATTTTTCAAAAGCTGAGATCCAGCAGACGTGATCAAATTTTTATACTTATTTTTGGGCTCCGGAAAGGACCACAATGACGGCAAAAAAAATTATCAGGATTCCATTTTATTTTCTGCTAACTAGTATATTACTTTATTTCATCCTTGTTTTTTGTTTTGGAGGCTTGGGAAAAAAAACACCTGTATTCACGTCAGCTGGAAACGGTGATAAACCACTGCTCTTCGCACACAGAGGCATTTCCCTTTATTATCCCGAAAACAGTAGAGAAGGTGTTGTTGGAGCAAAATTGCATGGCTTCAAGGCCTCAGAGGTAGATATCAGAAGATCTGCCGACGATCAGCAAATTATTTTTCACGATGAAAACTGCGAACGTCTCTTAGGAATTAATCAGGAAATTGATAGTCTCACGCTGTACGATCTCAAAAAACACCCAATTGTATTGCACAATGGACTTACCAGCGCGGCCGTTGCGCCTACTGTGGATGAACTATTAGCTTCTCAAAAAGGGAACATGATCTTTTATTTCGATATGAAATTTTCTTCTTTTAAAGATGCAGATGAGATTGTAGCCTTGATTAAAAAACATAAATGTGAAAGGTCGGTGATCTTAACCAATTGGGATGCTCTTTTTATTTTTTATGTGGAAGCGAAATATCCGGAGATCATGACGGGCCTGGAAGGCTTTGATGCCGGCAAAGAATGGGGTTACATGCTCATGCCAAAAAATTTAAAGCCGGACTTTCTTTCGGGGTTTTATTCGCACACAAACGCAGAACATATTGCTTGGCTTAAAGCGCATGAACTTATGGACAGTAAAATTGTTTACGGAGTGGACAGTACCAATTATGATCCCGCATTGAAAGCCGGATTCAGAAATATTATTATTGATTACGATTCGGCTATGAACGACGATACGCGCATCACGAATCTTTTGAAGTAACGCTCTCATTTGTTCACTTTTATCCCGTTTTACGTTCCTGCTTACTATTCTCAACAGGTAACTCTACTTGTTTGTCTATAAAAAAATACTGGCGAACTTATATTTCGCTTGAAAAAAAATTTGTATTCGACTTAATCTAACCTCAGGTATAGTTGAGGTAGGGACGAAAAAATTTATCTCTCCTTAAGCTAAAGTTTTTTCCAAAGCTTTTTTTTCTAGCCCTTAAAACAAACCTTCTCACTTTATGATTAAACTTTTACGATTTTGTAGCATCTAATTGTAATACAAAAGATAAAGCAACCGGGAAAGAAGATAGAATAATTTGTGTTTGTGTGTGGTAATGCTTTATGACACGGAAAGTGAAAGGGTGAATTTGAATGAAAAAATTGATTGTATGACCCAGTATATTGAGCTAATGAAACTGTGTGTTGCAGACAATACAAAGGTCAAAGCTAATTTCTCGACATTTTCGGAGCATTACGAAATTACGCCACTATTGGATATCTCGTTGATTAAAAATTTTTATAAGCACGGAATTTGCTAAACGCATCCTTCAGAATTGTTTTTTAGTCTGAACGTATCTGGCAGTTTATTACGCTTTTTTTCTGAGACATCAAACTTTCCAAAAAATTAAAAAGATAGAATTGAATCAGGAATACTTTTAATAAATTTAAACAAACGTTTAGAGAAGCAAGGCTAGTGTGTTGAGCCTTTTGGTCATAATAATTATCGAATAAACGTCAAGTCAATCGTCGTATTCTTTTTTGAAATTTTCTAGACATACAGCTACGTATTGGATAGTGCGGTGGCTGATGGCGGCTTGGCGCGAACCGATTTTTTTTTACATTTGGGTCTTGCATTTAGACATCAACGCAAAAAAAATTCAGGTTGAGGGCAAAAGTCCGGTGGACTTTTGAGCCAGGACTACCAATGGCTTCGCCTTGACTTTTTGTTTCTTTTGCGTCAAGGCAAAAAGAAAAGAGAAGAACTGGGGGAGTGTTTGCAGGACAACGTAAGAGCCAACTCCGGAATAAGCTAAGCTTGAAGCCAATTCGATAATTATCGACGTTGGCCGACAAAAGTAACATAGAGAAAAAAAACCAAATTTCTGAATACTTTGCCGGATTCTTGATGTTTCAAAATTGCAATCTTTAAAGAGCACTAGATGTTTCTATTGTGATGGAAACTCAGAGAACTGACTATTTCACAAACAAGCCCCAATTCTCGTCTTCAAAATCGGGAATCATTTTGTGAATTTCGGCAGCCCAGATTTTAAATAAATTTCTGAATTTTTCCATTTCCTCTCTAAACATTTTTATGTAGTTAGGATCTAGCCCTTCGCAATACTCCAGCGTGTGATTAGAAAGACGCAGAAACTCAGCATGATCTCTTATGATAGAAGCCTTCTGCATACAAATGACATACGACTCAGAAGTAAGTCCGGAAGCCAGCTTTGCACAGATGATCATGGCCGACTCCTTCAGAAGGGCTTCATGCATGTGGCGTGCATCTTCCTCCGCGGTATCCATAAGCGCATCCACAATGTTCAGAATTTCATTCGCCTGAACAAATAAGGGATGTTCATTTAATTTCCGCTCTTCTTCTTTCCTTTGCCTTTCAAATTCTTTGTTATCCTCTTCTGAGAATTCCTGGTCGAAATCAAAATCATCGTCGTCGTCAATCATAGTTTTAATTTACAAATACGAATTTACAAAACTTCCGTATTCCTTAAAAAAATGTATTGGATGGACTTCAGAAATCCAATTTTTTAAAAAGCTGAGCAGCTCGGTATACATAACAAACACAAATGCTGCCGTCTTTAAAGTGTTTCATGCCACCTTTCAAAAGCATATAAATGCTGTAAACAAAGCTAGAGCAAAATGTTACGGGCCGTAATACCGCAAATATGGTATTCTGATTATACTATAATGGCAAAGCTTTGTTTGGCAAGTACCTTACCATTCACTTGTATTTCCAGCTCGTGTTTGCCGGCAAAGTGTTTGCGTGTTGTGAAATCTTTAAAAGTTTGTGATTTTGAAATTTTTGATCTCTCCTTTCCTTTCAGATCCAGCTCCTTTAACTTAAAAACTTTTCCAGAGAGTTCACCTGACTTCTTGCGGTATTGTATGATGTAATCAACAACCAGTTTTTGCGTGGAAGATTTTTCGGAAACGAGATCAAATGAAAAAGTCAGACTTTCGCCCAAGTTCACTTTTGTTTTATTCAACTTAAAATTTTCAATATTCAGCTCTACATTTTTTTCAAAATCAAAAACGGAAAGAGAACCGGGATGCCCTTTTTTAATAAGGCTACGACTCGCGTGCTTAATGATCCACGCTGTGTGCGGGTGTTTTTTATCCCAGCTGTTTACAACGCTCAACATGTAATCGGCATTTTCTTTGGTGATGTCGTTTAAATGGTTGGCGACCGATTTTCTAACATACAATTCATCATCCGCTTTTAACGTCTCTAAAATTTCACGCGTTACTTTCGGATTCTTAATAACCTCATCGAGCTTAAACGACCAGGGAAGACGCGGCCGGCTGCCTTCTGAAGAAAGTCTGCGCACATGTGCATCTTTATCCTTCGACCAATTTTGCATCACCTTTATAGTTTTATTAAAATCACGCTTCAAAAATTCACGGATCGCAAATTCAGAAGAACCATATTTTGTAAAGAGTTTTAAAGCCTCCATAGAAGCATCAAAATTTTCGTGTCCGTAAAGTCCAACAAAATCGGGGAAAACAAGATTGGTATAACCTCTTTTTGTATGCGGAATTACCTTTTCCATAATGCCTATTGTTTTTTTATACTCAGACGGAAGGTTGTTTTTAAGGACTTCTGAAGTCCGCCTCATGCGCTGGTTCAAAGAAAGATCCTGCATGTTCTCTGTCACTTCCATCAGAAACTTTTTTGAATTAAAATTCTTATAGGCTTTTTCGAATTCCTTTGCAAAGCTTTCGTAAAAAGTTTTGTTAAACATTTCCTTAAGAGGTTCCATGTGTGTGAAAATTGTTTTGCGAAAGTAAGAAAAGGTGAGGGCAAATGAGCGCATCTTAAAAACTGCTTATAAAATTATGCTTTCAGGTGACGGGAAAACAAAAAGAAAAAATTTTTAACACACGCAAAGACCAGTTATACTAAACACACTAAACTAAACCAGGAAATAAATAATCTTATGCTTGTTTCTTTTATATGCTCGTAAAAACAGACACTTACCATTCAAACCCGCCATTTTATTTACTGATTGATTTTGTATACATTCGTATCTGAAATCAACCATTACATGAGAAAATTTATACTTAACCAGCTTAGTGCTTTTAGCGCTTTATTTCTAATTTCCAGTACATTATCCGCGCAGGATTTTGCATGGATCAAAGGAACGGCACTCACAAACCAGGGCGGACTTTACGGAATGCAAGGCACTGCGGCTTCGGGAAACAATCCCGGTGCGCGTTCAGGAGCAGCAACCTGGAAAGACGCAGCTGGAAATTTCTGGATGTTCGGCGGCTCGGGATATGATTACATCGGTAATTTCGGCGACCTCAGCGATCTCTGGAAATATGATCCTACAACCAATCAATGGACTTATGTAAAAGGAAATGATATTATCGCTCAGGCAACCCAATACACACCCCTTGGAGTTTCTTCCCCATTGGGCAAACCAGGTGGACGTCGCAGCAGTGTTTCCTGGACAGATGCTTCAGGCAATTTATGGTTGATGGGCGGCTATGGATTAGCAGGAGGTTCTGGGCTTGGTTATTTAAATGATCTTTGGAAATATAATATTTCTTCCGGCCAATGGACATACGTAAATGGAAGCGCCTTCAATTATACTCCTGCAAGCTATGGCACCATGGGCACACCGTCGAGCACGAACACACCTGGCGCACGTGTGAATTCAGTTTCCTGGACAGATGCCAGTGGAGACCTCTGGTTATTCGGCGGCTACGGCAATACGACTTCCTCTGTCACCATTGGCTACATGGACGATGTGTGGCGCTACACTGTAGCAACAAACGAGTGGACCTGGATGAAAGGAACCAACCTCACAGATCAAAACGGAACGTACGGAACGGCTGGAACCTCAGCACCTGCCAATAAACCTGGAAGCAGATCACTCTCCACCGGCTGGATAGACGGTACGGGAAACTTCTGGATGTTTGGCGGCGATGGTTGGGATCAGGTGGCAACCACAAACAGTGGACTGCTAAACGACTTATGGAAATACAACATGAGCACAAACGAATGGACCTGGATAAAGGGAAGCAGTCTTTCCAATCAAACAGGAGCTTATGGCTTGGTTGGCACTACCAACGCCACGTTCACACCGGGCAGCAGATCCGCTTCTATGAGTTGGAAAGACGCTGTTGGAAATTTCTGGCTTTTTGGCGGTCATGGTCTTCCCGCAACAGCAACGGCTGCGGGTGGCTTAAACGACCTTTGGAAATATTCGCTTACACTGAATCAATGGACCTGGATCAAAGGAACTTCTCTCAAAAATCAAAACGGGATTTATGGAACGCAAGGAGTTGGTGGAAGCGCTAATATCCCTGGCGGCAGAAATACACACGCTGGATGGATGGATTCCTCGAACGACATTTATTTATTCGGAGGCTTCGGACAAGCCGCGTCTGGTGCTGCCGGTTCACTGAACGATCTTTGGAAATACACAAACTGTTACATTAGTCCTATTACCCTTACGGTTACTGCCAGAGACAGTGTGATGTGCGCCGGGGAAACTACTTCTTTAACTGTTATAGGTTCTGCAAATTACCTCTGGCTAAATAATCTTTCCACCAACAGTTATCTGGTTATCAATCCTACTACAACGACATCTTACTCCGTTGTAACTTCTGATACCAAAGGTTGCAGGTACACTGCCGTTTTTACCGAAACCGTGCAGCTGTGCACGGGTCTTGATAACTCCATAAATAAAGGGCTCGACCTAGCTATTTATCCGAACCCTTCGACTGGAGCATTCAAAATAAAAGCTCCATTGAAAGAAAATGAAACATCGCTGCTGATCCTTCACAACGCACTGGGGAAAGAAGTTTTCAGACAAACGCTCAACTCCTTTGAAACAGATATTAAAACGAATTTAGCGATAGGAATTTATTATTACCAGGTTACACTAGCGGAAAAGAAAATAGGTTTAGGTAAACTCGTTATCGACTAATTCGCTATTTCAACCTCTGTCGTCCGAAAGTTTGTTTTCTTAAAAGACAAACTTTCGGATTTTTCTTAGTAAAAATTAAAACTCACTGCAAGATCCCTGTTACCAGACTGACTGTGGCAGCCATTGCAAACAGTAGGATTTCCCTTTACCCCATATAAAACAGTTCTGTTGGACTTAATTTCCCCCCAAAGCCAGCTGCCCGATGTTTTATACATGAATGCATAAAGTGTCAGGTCACTTCCCTGATAAATATCTTTAATGATCAAGGACCCTTCTGGAAAACTTGCTCCGACAGGAAGCTTGCCCCCATCTGTTAAAGCTTTAAACGCAGTGGCATTAAACCTGAGCTTAAATGTTCCGTGCGGACCATGAGCGCCCGATAACAAAGTAGTTGGGTCGTTTTTATAATAGAAATGATAAGGCTGTTGGCAACTGTCGAGCAAGGCATAATCGGTGTAAGCCAAAGATGGATTTTTGCCTTCCTTTTTGGTGCAGCAAACAAGAGCTACAATTAAACTTATGAATACAATCGAAATTTTCACCAATAAAGATAGGCTTAGCAGATCAATTAAAAAATATTTTATAAAATTTTTCTATCAATTTTTCCCAGGTAAATTCGCGGGTTATGTGATCGAGAGCATTTTGCTTTTTCTGTGCGATCTTTAAATGATCCATTTTGACCGCGTCTTCCAAAGCCATTCTTATTTCGTTGGGATCAGAACTCTTAAGCAACCACCCTGTTTTTTCGCTCACCAGCACATTGGTAGCGCCTACATCTGTTGCAATTACAGCCAAACCATTTGCCATAGCTTCCAGTATTACATTCGGCATACCTTCGCTCCAACTCGGACAAATGAGAATATCTGCTTGTTTCATTAGGCCTTGCAGCTTATCTCTGTCCCTTATCTCCCCGTGATAGATGACAGACTGCTGTTGCAATCTTTTTTCCTCAGGAATAGGTCCTATAAAATGAAATTCCATTTTTTGGAATAAGGGAGAAGACTGCAATGATTGAAGCGTACTATTCAACTCTTCAATTCCTTTTCTTCTTTCATAACGGCCGAGAAATAAAAATTTTAATTTCCCTTTTACTGGTTTGATTGTTGTTGAAAGAATCGCCTCTTCCACACCCGAAGGAAGCTCTACAATTTTTTCATCCGCCACACCAATACTCCTTATGATCTCAGTTATTTTTCCACCATACGAAAAAACAAGATCTGCATGTTGTGAAATAGAACGTACAGGTTTCCTTAATAAAAAAATATGCTGAAGTCTGGTTTTAAAATTCGGCGGCTTCTGAAACATTTCATAGCCATGAAATTTTACGCCAATGGGAGCACACTTAATTTTCATTTTATGTTTCTCTTCAATAAGGTGCCAGCCAGCAAAGCCCTTGGTATAGATAAGATCATAAGTACTGAGTTTATCCTTTAGCTTTTCAAATATTAAGCGGGAATGTTTGTACGATTTATAAAGATAGTGGCCGGGAAAGGGCAGACCTTTTGGAAAATCCACGATGTAAGGTGTAATGAATTTTTTCTCGTCTTCGGCAAAAAATTCCAGCTTCGAGATATCGTAACTGCTGTTGTTATAATGAAAAAGATCGACATGCACGTTTTTCTGCGCCAGGTATTTACACAGGTAATAAGAATGTTTTTGCATTCCACCCAGCACGTAAGGCCAGATTCCATCGGTGACGAGGGCTACACGCATCCTTAATTATGTAAAATGGAAGATCGGATATAGAAGATGGAGAAACGAAAAAAAACTAACTTAGTTAAACCAACATTTTCCATTTTACCCTTTACATTGTCCATTTATTTTTTAACGTACATTACTTCCTTTACAGCCTTCACCACTTTTGCTGTGTTTGGAAGACTCGCTTCGATCAGCGTTGGCGCATAAGGTAAAGGGGTATCGGCAGTAGTTACTCTTAATATGGGAGCATCGAGGTAATCAAATGCTTCTTTTTGAACTTTAAAAGTTATTTCGCTGGAAATGCTGGCCAATGGCCATGCTTCTTCTACAATGACAAGTCGGTTGGTTTTTTTAACCGACTCAATTACCGTGGCGTAATCAATAGGTCTCACGGATCTAAGATCCACAACTTCTACACTGATACCTTCTCCTTCCAGTTCTTTTGCAGCTGCCATGGCAACTTTCAGAATCTTTCCAAAAGTCACAATGGTTACATCGGTTCCTGCTCTCTTAATATCGGCAACACCAATCGGGATCAAATATTCTTCTTCGGGAACTTCTCCTTTATCGCCATACATCTGCTCACTCTCCATAAATATAACCGGGTCGTTATCGCGGATCGCACTTTTTAAAAGGCCTTTCGCATCGTAAGGATTGCTGGGAACAATTACTTTTAAACCCGGACAATTAGCAAACCAATTCTCAAAAGCCTGTGAATGCTGAGAACTAAGCATACCCGCACTTGCAGTAGGTCCTCTAAAAACGATTGGCACGTTGTACTGGCCACCGCTCATGCTATACATTTTCGCAGCACTGTTAATGATCTGGTCAATAGCAACAAGACTAAAATTAAAGGTCATAAACTCAATGATCGGACGTAAGCCGTTAGAGGCTGCTCCTACTCCTATTCCGGCGAAACCCAGCTCAGCAATGGGAGTGTCAATCACACGCTTTGCACCGAATTCAGCTAGCATTCCTTTACTCACTTTATAGGCGCCGTTGTATTCTGCAACTTCTTCGCCCATTAAAAATATTTTATCATCGCGGCGCATCTCTTCCGACATGGCTTCACGTAGTGCTTCTCTGAATTCAATAACTCTCATAGCTGTAATTGTGTAAGGGTCAAAAATAAGAAAAAATAGCACAAATAAAAAGCGCTTCCGCCTGTGAAAAGGAATTGAAAAACAAAGCCTCGATCAATTCCCGTTAATTATCTTAAACACTTTCACTGGACTTTGGGAATTATTTATTCTTACCAGGTAAGTTCCGGCCGCATACTTTAAAAGATTGATTTCAAAAGTTGTTCTTTCTGTTACCTCGTTTAAAATTACTCGTCCTGAAAGATCGAAGACTTCTATTGAATTTCCGCCGGAAAGTCCGGATAGTAAGGCTTTTCCATCTAAGAGGGGATTAGAGCAAATCTTTAAATCATTATTTACCACCAAAGAAGTTATTCCTGTAGCATCACTATTACAATACTTTAGGCAGATCTTAAAATCTTCGTTATAGCTAATCTGCATGCCACAGCCAAATTTACTCATGAGTTTTAAGCGGGTGCGAAATTGGTTCACTTGGAAACACGCGGGATAAAGAGATTTCGCGGTGACAACGCTTAACGTGTGATTATTCGTATAAGCAAGAGTGTTGGCCACACCTCCAGTATTAAACTCAAAACTCCAGCTTACAGAAGAATCAGGGCTGAGTACATTTGAAATACTTGTAGGAAAGGTCAGAGAAAGATTCCATTTTCTGTAAAATTGATTAAGATTATATTGCCTGTGTTCATAAAACCCGGAAGTTGTATTTGTAAATGTTAGTGGCGTTCGCGTACACAAAGTATCGGATACTGTTATAAGATTTGTGGCCGAAACTAATCCTGTTGGCATTTGCTGCCCAGACTGAATTGTATAGGTTATTCTTGGAGCAACCATAAATTCATAGTCGGTTCCAACACCAAAACCCGGTGCGGTTGTAAAATTTCTAGTACTGTAAAACTGTCCCTGGTAGGCTACAAATCCATAGCCATCACTATAACCAAAAGCTGGATTCGAAGTATTAGTAGGGATGAGTCCTTGGGTGCGTAAAAAACGTACCGTATCACCCGTAGTTGCTCCAAGATTTCTCACGAGTACTGCAAAACTGGTAGTCACAGTTCTAACAACGGTGCTTGTGAAACTTCCACCAACCGGACTTGTGTAGTTATTACCTGCATAAGTATCAACAGAATCTATTGCCGGTAGTTCAGGTAGTCCATTACTTCCCAGACGGCATAAATATAAACGTATAGCAGGAGGAAAGTCCAACGTTGTCCATTTTCTTGCATAGGTTTCTACGCCTGTAATTGTTACCGTTTCACCTGCGGGAACATCGAACCTGGAGCCGAAATAAGTAATGCCAGTTGTCGTTTCTGGAATACTCTTGTAGCCAGTAAAATTATTAAGCGCTGTAATACCCGTCTTAAAATAATGCTTATTCAGATAATAGTGCAGCCGTCACAACACTTGGAGTTGAACTTGTTTTTAACACAGGAGATCCGAGCTGTGCATTTACTAGCGTGATATTAAATAACACTGCCGCAATAAGCCAATTAACTCGTTTCATGAATTTGGGTTTTATCAAATTTAATAAAAAAACGTCTCCTGAATCAAAAAGCGGTTATAAAGCCTGTCAATAAGCAAGCAGCTAATTTGTATTAACGATCTTAATGATCCTGCTTTGGTTCTCACCATTCACAAGACGCACTAAATAAGTGCCTTCTGGCTGGTTAGAAAGATTGATGGCGTAACTGGAATCCTCCGTTTCTTGTTTTGACAGGAGTTGTCCTAATACACCGTAGATTAAAACTGTATTTTTGCCGGCGAGGCCCGAAACTACTGTCCTTCCATTTAAAGATGGATTTGGATACACCTGCACATTACTATAACTACTCAATGTTGACAGACCAACGGCGTCACCATTACAAAATTTCATGCAGACGGTAAAACCTTCCTTAAGAAACCAGTGTGATCCCGTTCCAAACTGTTTCATAGATTTTAAGCGGCTGCGAAACTCATTGGATTCAAAACAATCTGGCGTAGAAGGAAGGGCTGTAATGGCTGTAATGGTGCGATTATTCAGGTACTGCAAAAATACCCGTGAGTCTCTTGCAGGTATCTCCTTATCATAAAAATCAAAATTCCACTCAATGGGTGCTTTGGGGGTAAATGCTCCTGAAACACTTTATGGAAAAGGAGAAAACGTATTCCATTTTCTATAAAATTGATTGGGGTTGTATTGAACGTTTTCAAAAAATGGTGAAGATGTGTTTGTAAACGTAAGTTCTGTTCTGGTACAAATCGTATCTAAAGGTGTTGGCTCGCTGGAAGCGTAAACAGATGGGGGCAACAAATGGCTTGCCTGCACTTCATAAGCAACGCGGGGCGCAACCATAAATTCATAGTCTGTTCCTGCGCCAAATCCCGGGTACACTGTAAAATTGGTAGTACTGTAAAATATACCGTTAAACATCACAAAACCTTTTCCCTCGCCGTATTTGGTGGCTGCCGCTGAAGTGCTGTTGGTCTGCGTAGTACTAGCTGTGTGAATGAAGTTAGCATAATCGCCGCTGGCCAGTGACATGTTCCTGATGCCTACTGCAAAACCACCCGTCATTATCCGGTTACTGAGTGAAGTGGTACTCGTAAAATTTCCGTCCACAAGCGTAAGGGTAGTCACTGTAGTAGGGCCAACTAACGTAACTACAGAATCAACCGGCTCTTGTTCAGGCAAACCGGTTGCCGAATTGATCTTAAACAAATAGAGGTGAATGGGCACGTTTTGATTTACATGCGTGTTTCCTTTATAGGCGTATGCTTCAAGACCCGTTACTGTAACGGTTTCACCCGCAGGGATATTAAACGATGAGCCGCAGTAAGTAATATTCGTTGCTGAAGAGACACCCGTGGCATTGCTGCTAAAGGTAGGATAGGATATAAGATTTGTATTGCCCGACATAAAATAGTACTTGTTCATGTAATAATGTAATGCGTCAGAAATTACAGAATTAGTTGTCGCAGGCTTTGGCGAAGTTTCACCAGCATTCGCCTGACCATAAACACTGCTACTCATTTCTAGAGAAGTAAGCAATACTAACACTGTCTTTTTCATTAACTTTTTTTTGAGGGTTTATAATCAAAAATATTAAAAAAAACGACATCTCCAACAAAAAAAGCCCTCCTGAAAGGAAGGGCTTTAAATAAACAGAAACGTTTTTTATTAGTTAGGATTTACGATCTTAACTATTTTAGTCTGGCTGTTAGAATTAACAATCCGTACAATAAAAGTTCCCTTCGGTTGTCTCGCCAAATCAATCTCAAGCGTACTATCGCTAGTAAGCTCGCTCGATATCACCTGACCAAGCATGCCATAAACAACAACGGTATTTTTACCTTCTAAGCCGGAAATAAGTGTTTTTCCATTTACTGCTGGATTAGGATATACCTTTAAGTTATCATACCCACTAAGGTCTTTAATGCCCACTGCATCATCATTGCAATATCTGTTGCATACGATAAAATCCTGGTTAAAATTGTATTGAGATATTCTACCAAAAGCGCTCATTGGCTTTAAACGTGCCCTGAACTGATTAGCTGTAAAACACTGTGGGTAATATGAAAGCCCTGTAGTAGCAGTAATAGTATGGTTATTCACATACGGAAGAAACACACGAGAGTCTCTCGGCGGTTGCTCTACGTCGTAGAATTCAAAATGCCAGGTGATGGATGAATCAGAGCTAAAAGCATTGTTAACACTTGGTGGAAAAGGGGAAGCAAGACTCCATTTTTTATAGAACTGATTCAAATTATATTGTCTGTGTTCATAAAATGCGGAGGATGTATTTGTAAACAGGAGCAACTGTCTCGTACACGGAGTATCAGCCACATTTACAACGTCGTCTGAGGCAACAACACCGGCGGGTAAAGTCTGGCTTGCTTGTAAAGTATACGTTACTCGAGGCGCAACCACAAATTCATAAGCTGTTCCTACTCCAAAACCAGGAGCAAGGTTAAAGTCAGTAGTGCTGTAAAAAACGCCTTTAAACCTTACAAATCCATAACCTTTACCGTTTTCACGGTCACTGTATTTTGTGTTTGCGGGAGAAGCCGAATTTGTTTCCGTTGTTCCGGCTGTTCTTAATAACTGTGCGGTATCACCTGCAAACGTAGAAAAGTTCCTGAACAAAATCGCAAAACTCGCGGTCATCGTTCTGGGAGCTGTTAACGTCCCGCCTATAGTACTGACTGCGGTACCTGTAACTGTTGTAATCAAAGAATCAATCGGCGGCAACATTGGCATCCCTGCAGCATCAAGATTACAAAGCATCATTTTAACAGGAATGTTAAGATTAACAGCTGGTGTGCGTCTTTTAGCGAAAGCTTCGAGACCAGTAACGATTACAGTTTCTCCAGGAGGCACATCAAACCTCGACCCACAATGGGTTACGTTTGTTCCTGTAGCCGCTGAGGATTTATAAAATGGAAACAGCGAATACTGAGAAATAGCCGTTTTAAAATAAAACTTATTGAAATAATAATGGAGTGTATCGAAGATCTCAAAAGTGTTGGTTGAAGCTATTTTTAAGCCTGAATTTCCTTGAGTCCAATGTCCAGGTCCGTCTGTCGTAACATCAGTCCACCTATGCCCCTGCGCCTGAGCGCCAAAGGAAAAAGCAAATACAACAGAACCTATTAGAAGTAATTTTTTCATCATTTTTATAGTTTAAAAAATTTATGTTTTTCAAAAATATGAAAAAAAACATAGGCTTTTACATAAACTTAGCCAATTTATTAAAAGCCTTTTATTAAGAACTCCTGATGGTTGGCTTTTGGTGTGTGGAATTATACAACATATAGCATCTTATTAGAAATAAAGTGTTCATATTTAAAATTAAAAAATTTTATCACTTTTTAAATATTATTAAATTTACGACAATTGTGTCTATGAGTTTAAGGTTAAAGGCCTTAGTATATTGTGCTACCCTTAAGTTTGCTAAAAAACCTTTGGTTTTTCTGGTAATGGTATTATTTTGTCCGGTTTTTTCGCAAAGTCCTTCCTCAAATGAAGATCTGAAAAAGCAGGCTGATAAGCTTTTTCAGCAGGAAGACTACACAAGAGCCTACAAGCTTTATTCGCAATTGGTCTCTAACTTCCCCAAAGACCCTGAATACAACTACAAACTTGGCGTTTGTATGATCTACAGCGAACCCGACAAGAAAAAATCTTTGCCTTACCTTAAGTTCGCTACAGCCAATTCATCGGATAATAAGGCCCTCAAAGAAGTCCGTTTTTACCTTGGCAAGGCCTACCACATCAATTATTTGTTTGATGAAGCCATCAAAAATTACAATGAATACAAACTTACCGCTTCGTCCGCTCAGATAAAAAAAATGCAGGTTGACCGTGAAATCAAGGCCTGTTCACATGGAAAGCACCTGCTCAGCAACATTACCGATCTGGAAGTGGTTACCAAAACAGAACTGTCTGAAAATGATTATTTCAGGAGCTATAAAAAAATAGGGGGCAAATTGCTCGTAAAGCCTGAAGAATTTCAAACCAGTACTGACAAAAAGAAAAAAGAAAAGTCGGTTGTATTTCTGCCAACGGGCAGCGATGTGGTTTATTTCAGCAGTTACGGTGATACTCCGGATAATGGTAAGGATATTTATACCGCTTCCAAGCAAGCCAATGGCACTTATGGCAAACCTCAGAAAGTGCCGACGATCAATACTGAGTTTGACGAGGATTACCCCTTTCTACACCCTGATGGCAAAACCCTCTACTTTGCTAGTAAAGGCCATAACAGCATGGGCGGTTACGACATTTTTAAGTCCACTTTTAATGAAGAAACAGCTACCTGGGGCCCTCCTTTAAATTTAGAGTTTCCTATAAACTCGCCCGACGATGATTACCTTTTTGTAACCGATTCGCTTGAAACTATGGCTTATTTCAGCACAGGAAGGCAAAGTCCCCCCGGCAAAATAGACGTATTGAAAGTTAAAACGAAACGCAGGCCTATTGATATCATTGCCATGAAGGGAAATGTAATTCCCGGAAGTCCCGAATACAGCTTAAAAAGTACAATCACCGTAAGCGAAGTTTTCAGTCAAAATGCGCTGGGTGTCTACAATTCTGAAGAGGACGGCAGTTACAGCATGGAGCTTCCAAATGGTGCCAGGCTTTTATTTATTGTTGAAACACCAGGCATTGAAACACAATCGGTACAGGTGTCAATGCCAATGGCCTCTGCTGCCAAGCCCTATAAGCAAACAATCGCGTACGAAAAAGGGAAATTAAAGATTTTGAACTATTTTGATGAACCTACTAACGACAATACTTACCTGCAATATTTAAAGGTGATAGAAAAAAAGGCGAAACTGGAAGTGAATGACACAGAAGCCACAGGAACTTTGCCGCTCGCTGCAAATACAACTAACCCTGAGGCTACGACTACAAAAAGTGTAGCGCCGGAGGGAACAAAAAATCCTGAGGCCAATGAAAATGAAACCACCACAACTTCATCAGTGAATACAGTTCCTGATCCTAAAAAGGGGATGGACAATAAGCAACTGGCACAACTCGCCAAACAGGATGCCGATGAATTGCGCCAGGAGGCCGCCCAGTTAAACAGAGACTATGAGGCCGCTAACGAAACTGCTATAAAACAAAAAGACGCGGCAGATAAAAAAACAGCTGAGGCAAGTGATGCACTTTTTAAGGCAGAAACGCTTACAGATGAATCAGAAAAAAGAACAGCCGTTGAAGCCGCGAATGCTTTAAAATTAGCAGCAGAAAGTGATCAGGCATTAGCAGCAAAGATTGCGCAACTTGCCAGATCGCTGGATGATGATGCAAAAGCCAGACAGAAGGAGGCGAATCTGAATGCGGAATATGCGAAGGAACTCGAAAAAAGTACCAAGACAAAGGATAATAAAGCCTCTCTCGCAAAACTGGAAGACCTACAAAAAAAACTCAGCGATCTTTCCGCAAAAAAGAATAATTCTGAAAATTTAGTTACTGAAATTAAAAGTGAGGTTGAACAAAAAGAAAAACAACTGGCAGAGGCTGAACAATCTGTTACAACACTAAAAACCAGTTTAAACGAAGTAAATACCATCATAACAGAAAAAGAGACTGAGCTAAGTAAAACCAAAAAGAAGACCATTAAAAAAGAGTTGACTTCTGAAATTGACGACTTAAAGCTTGAGCGGGACGAGAAAACCAAACAGCTTTCCACTAAAGAAGTTGAGATCAAAACGCTAACGGATGAGCTGGCTACATCCAAAAGCCAGTTAGAACTTGCTTCTAAAATTACTGCTGAAAACATTGACGTGGCTACGGCTGCAAAGGCTAATCTCCCTGCAACCAACAAAAGTCTACAGGAAAAATATAAAGACAAGATTGTGATAAGCGATCCTGAGAGCAGATCGAGTGTAGAAGAAAGTACGGTTCAGCTCACCATGTACAATAAAGATCTTGATCAATTGATTAGTAAAAGCAAAGCAGACCTTCCGAAAACCAAAAACAAGGACGCAAAGTTTAAATTAACAAATGACATTAAACAGGCTGAGGATGTAAAAAAACAAAACCAGGCTCAGATCGTTACCAATAACAAAGCTCTGAATGCGCTTAATTCGACTGTTACAAAAGCACCCGAAGCAGTTAAAACAACCTTTGATCCTATCACGGCACAAAATAGTACTGAAGCAGTAACCAAGCTGGAAACTCTGAATACTCAACTCAACGTGAACGACAATGAGAACTTTGATTATAATGGTTATCAGAATCCTCAAGCGCAAAATTTAAAAGTAGAAGCCGATGCCCGCATAAATGATGCCATGGCACGACAAAAGAAATTAAAAGATGAAATAGTAGTTTCGAAACAGTACCTACAGATGGGCAGCGGCGTAACACCCCAGCAGCTGAATACAGAGGCGGAAGATTTTCTTTCGCAGTCGCAGAAGGCGCGAAATGATTCTAAGACGGCAAAGGGGGTACAGAAAACCAAACTGTTGGAAGATGCTAAAAAACTGGAAGACCAGGGCAATGAAAAATACATTGAAGCTGCAGAACTTACCAGAGGAGATAACTCTTCCATTGTTGCAGTCAACCAGGAAAACATTCAGAATTTAATAAATGAAGGTAAATCAAGTGAAGAAGAAGTTAACCAGGCTAAAACGCTGAATGAAGAAGCGAAGGTTGCGTTTAGAAAGGCTGCTGATATTAGGGTGGAAGGCAATTCCCTTAGCAATGCCGGTGGAAAACTTGGCAGCTTTAGCAATGCAGAAGAGAAAGAGGCCGAAGCTATTATGAAACAACAGCAGGCTATTGCTATTCTTGTAAAATCTAATGCTGATCTTAAGCTAAAAACACCTGCTACAAGTACTTCTGCTCCTACAGTCAGTGGCTCTGAAGATTTAGGTACGAAACTCCAAACGGTAAATACAGGTATAAGCGAACTAGCAGCTATTAAGATAGAGTCTTACCAAAAATTAAATGAGGCAAATGAAGCGGAGATCGCACAGCTTTTAAATGATGTAAAAAATAACCAGTTGGCGGTAGACAATACACCAAGCTTAAAGACTGAGTTTATTTCAGCAAATAATAAACTTGATAACGCAAAGACGCTTAAGCAAAATGTCGAAAATACTTCAAATCCAAATGAGAAACTAAGCGGGCTTATTGCATCTATTAAGAAACAAAATGAAGTGATTAAGCAGTTAAGCAAACTCACAGCTAACACACCTAAGCCAATTGTAACCCAACCTGCTGAAACGACTAACCTGCCTGTAGTGGAAAATCCAGTAGTAGTAGTAGTAGTGCAGCCAGAAATAATTAAGATTGCCGAGGAAAATCCGCTTCTAAATGAAAATCCTTTGCTTGAGGATGATCCGGATAAAGTAGCGCCAGTTAAAGAAAATACTACCGTTACACCTGCGGATCCAGATGATGAACTGGGCCTTCTTTCGCAAATAAATGTTCAGAAAGTAGGAGTAGCGCAACTTGCACAAAAAGACACCACTACTGACCAGGTGATCAATTACCTGGAAAATACAAAGCTTTCAATGCGCAATCAGCAGGCAAATGCTACTGCTAAAAAATCTTTGAATACTTTAAAAGACTTGGAGGCAGAGAACTCTACTGTAGAACAGTCGCTTAAAAAAGTTAACAACGCTTCTGAAAGTGCACAGCCACAGCTAAGTGTGGAGGAGCTGAATAACAAGTCTGACGCCTTGGAGGCTGAAGGTGAAACACTTACTAATAAGGCGCTCGAATTTAAAAAAGACGCACAGACAAAAGAGGGAGAAGAAAAAAATTACTCGTTGGCACAGGCTAGAGAAGTGGAAATTCAAGGGCAGGATAAGTTAACTGAGGCATCGGATTACAGGCAACAGGCAAATGAGAACGAATACAAAACAAATATTAACTCCATTAACGAATTAATCAGCCGCTTGAAGACAGATAATCCTACCATGGCAGAGGACATGGAGGCAAAACGCGAAGAGTACACCCCGTTAAAAGCACAGGTCGCCAATCTCAGGGCTGAAGCGAATGCATTAAACAGCAAGGCCGCGAAAATAGGTGCCATCAGTAATGCAGAAGAAAAAGAGCAGGAACTGATTAATAAACAAAACCAATTGCTTGCGGAGCTCAAAAAACAATATCCTGACTTTGTTGCTACACCGGTTGTTGCCAAATCTCCTGAACAACAAGTTACAGAACTCAATGAGAAAAAATCAGGTGTGAGAAAAAAACAATACGCCGAATTAACGAACTTAACCAATGCTTACAGCCTCGAATATGAGTCCTCAAAAAATTATGTTCAGCAAAACCTTACTGTTGATCAGCAGGCGGCACGACAGAATGCGGAAGAACTAAATATTGAATCAAAACGCCTTTTGATTCAAGCTTCTCAGGAAAAAGAGGAGAATGAGAAAATAAAATTGTTAACCCTTGCTGCGAAATCAGGAAATGCCGCCGTTGAAAAATTAAATAAACTCTTGCCGAAATACACAGCGCCGAAAAGCGATCTGGAAGAACTGAGCACGATTGGAACACGCATCTCCTCTTCAAATGAAGAGCCGGTTACAAGAACCAGACCTCCAAGAAACACTGAAAGTGCCAGAGCAATTAAGATCGATGGACTGGAAGTTGTTCTGGGAAATGCCTACTCTGTGGCTAATCCAATTCCTATGGATGCCCGCATGGAAGATGGTCTTGTGTTCAGGGTTCAGATAGGGGCTTTTAAAACGCAGCTGCCAAACAATGCGTTTAAAGGCTTGAGTCCTTTGAATGGTGAAACAACGGGCAACGGCTATATCCGTTATACTGCGGGTAATTTCTTTAAGCTTGAAAATGCAAACGCAGTGAAAAATGACCTTCGTACTTTAGGCTACAGCGATGCTTTTGTGGTAGTTTATTTTAATGGAAAAAGGATCTCCCTCGCTGAAGCATTAGTACAGTTGAACAAGGAAGGCAAAACGGTTGATCCGAATGCTCCTCAAACAGCTGGCATCACTTCTAATGTGAATGTTCCTAAAGCGGCAGTAAACACAGCTGTGCAGGAAGTTGTTGAAATTACCGAAGAACTTGAACAAATTGACGGTTTGCTTTATACCATTCAAATTGGTGTTTACACCAAACAAATTACCAAACCTCAATTGCTGAGCCTAAGACCGATCTTTAGAGAACAGCTGACGAATGGTCTTTACCGCTACACAGCCGGGATCTACAACAATCCGGATAGAATACTGATCGATAAAACGAAAGTGGTTGACATGGGTGTAAAAGATGCTTTTGTGGCGGCTTACATCAATGGTAAACGCGTTCCTTTTGCAGAAGCACAGAACCGTCAGAAAACCGAAACAAATCTTAAGCTGGAAAGAGAAAACCCTATTATTTTTCCAAACCGTGTGATTGTGGCGCCAGATCCAGTAGATGCACTTTTAAATACACCAGGACCCGTTGCTCCCTTTAAAAATTCAGTTAGCAATTACCCCGCTCCTACTCCTGAAAACGGCGTGAAATCAAATGAGCAAGGCGTTTCCTTTAAAGTACAGATTGGCGCTTTCAGCAAACAAGTGCCAGATGATGTCGCTGCACAATATTCTGCAATTAAATCCTGGCCAATTGATAACAAAAAAATTAATGGTCTGTACATATACAACATTGGTAATTTCTCAGATGCTAAGTTTGCGAAAGCTTTAAAAGATGAAGCTGTTCGCTTGGGTATCACCGATGCTTTTGTGACTGTGTATCGCGATGGTAAAAAAGTTTACGGTCCGGAAGCTGAGAATTTAATGCGGTAATTTTTCAACTCATTAAATGCGAACTTTCCAATTCATTTATCCGACTATATTTTCGATCATTTTTTTCTATTCCTGTGATCAAATCAACAGATATGAGCTCGGAAAAAATTATGCAGAGGAACAACTGAAGAGTGCACTGGCTGATACATTAAAAACAGAAATTCTTACTGATACAGTTATAGCCGATAAGAAACGTTGCGGAAGCAATTCTCTTTAAAATATACAGCAAAAAACAGATCATAGAAGAGCGTCCATATGAAATTTATTTTATTGATAGTCACTGGATCTTAATGGGAACGAGCCCTACCAGAAAATATGCCCGGCGGTACATTTTTAATCATCCTGAATGCAATGGATGGCAAAGTAATCCGGCTAACACACGGAAAATAAAAACCTCCTGTAAATTCATACAAGAGGTTTCTAAAATCCATTTTTTTAAACTCAGATCATCTCCACACTTCGTTTAATGAAGCTGGTGAGTTTTTCACCCTTTAACAATCCCTGAGAAAGAAGGGCCAGATCGGTTGCCTGTTTTGCAAGCGTGCTTTGTTTTTCTTTGTCGCTTTCTGCCAGGATTTTTGAAATAAGCGGGTGATTAGAATTTACTATCAGGTTATACATCTCAGGCATATTTCCATAAAATCCCATCGATCCGCCTCCCATCTGGTTCATGTCCTTCATACGGCGCATAAACTCGGGACGCGTGATCATCATTGGCGAATCTTTTTCACTCAGGTTTTCAAACACGACGTGAAACTGATCTTTGCTCACGACTTCTTCAATGATCGGCTGCAATTGTTTTTGCTGATCTTCTGTAATTTTACTTATGGTGTTCTCTTCCTTATTGATGAGCTTGTCAATAGTATCGGCATCCACCCGTACAAAAGAAACGTCTTTTAATTTGCTTTCCAACTGGTTGATGTAATGTGGATCCAACATGGTTTCCATCAACAACACTTCGTATCCTCTACTAGTTGCAGCATCGATGTAAGCATGTTGTTCGTTGACATTGGTTGCATACAAATAAACAAGCTTGTTGTCTTTATTAGTTTGAAGTGGCTTAATCTTGGTTTCGAATTCTTCGAAAGTAAAGTAATTATTGTCCGTAGTTTTTAATAGGGCAAACTTGATGGCTTTTTCATAGAATTTTTCATCGCTGATCATCCCGTACTGAACAAATATTTTAATATCGTCCCATTTCTTCTCAAAGTCAGGACGTTCTTTTTTGAAAAGCTCTTCCAACTTATCGGCAACCTTTTTAGTAATGTGGCTGGCTATCTTTTTTACGTTTCCGTCCGCTTGCAAATAACTGCGGCTTACGTTCAATGGAATATCCGGACTGTCAATAACTCCACGCAGCAAGGTTAAAAAGTCTGGAACAATGTTCTCCACATTGTCAGTAACAAATACCTGGTTAGAATACAACTGGATCCTGTCTTTCGGCATTTCCAGCTTGTTGCTGAGTTTAGGAAAATATAAAATACCGGTAAGGTTAAAAGGGAAATCCACATTCAGATGAATCCAGAACAATGGCTCGTCGAATTGCATCGGATACAGTTCGCGGTAAAAACTTTTATAGTCTTCGTCTTTTAGATCGGCTGGTTTCTTGGTCCACGCCGGGCTTGGATTGTTAATGATGTTATCAACTTCTATTTCTTCAGTTTTAACATCCTCAGGTTTTTGACCTTCTTTTGGCTCAGGAGTAATGCGCTCTTTACGCATCCCGAATTTTATTTCTACAGGTAAGAACTTGCAATATTTGGTTAACAGTTCTTCAATTTTAAATTTCTCAAGGTATTCTTCGCAATCGTCAGCAATATGAAGCACTATATCGGTTCCACGGTCTGTTTTACCAGCGATTTCTTCGATTTGATATTCAGGACTTCCATCACATTCCCATCTCACGGCTTTTGAACCTTCTTTGTAACAGAGAGAGAAAATCTCAACTTTTTTGGCAACCATAAAGGCGGAATAAAATCCGAGACCAAAATGACCGATGACTACGTTTTTATCAACCTTATCTTTGTATTTGTTCACGAACTCCTCGGCCCCACTGAATGCTATCTGAGTGATGTATTTTTCAACATCCTCTTTTGTCATACCCAAGCCCTTATCTTTTATGGTAACCGTCTTATTTTCTTTATCAATAACCACCTCAATTTTGAGGTCGCCAAGGTCGCCTTTTGCTTCACCCATACTAGCAAGCGCTTTAAGCTTTTGTGTGGCATCTACCGCATTACTAACTAATTCCCTTAGAAAAATTTCATTGTCACTGTAAAGAAATTTTTTAATAATTGGAAAGATATTCTCTGTTTGTACATTTATTTTACCTGTTGTGCTCATGTTTGTATATTGATTGACTGTAAATTACAAAAATAATACCAGCCCGGTATTAAGTGACAAAATGACAAAATTCACGCTATTTTATAAAAAATGGCATTCGGAAGCTCCGTCATTAAAAATCACTTTCTAACGATTTTTCAACACAAGCATTCCAGAGAAACACGTCGCGGCGGTCTGCCACCTACAGACCCCTGGCCAGAATAAATGGTAATCCCAAGTCGCAATTTATTTAATAAAACAGTTAAAATTGGAATCTTAAATTTTACAAATTTACTTTTACATAACCGCTTAAACAAGCGGAACAGCTCAGGTTAGCGTGTCTGGATGTGCGGGTATGAATGAGTTAAACAGTTTAAGCACAGGATTTCTGGTTTATCCAAATCCAAGTAAAGGTGAGTTTACGGTACACACCTAGGGGAATATGGTTCTGACCTTAAGTAGTGTTTGGCCGAAAACTCCATTTTCGTCGTTGTGTCAAAAAAAAATAATCGTTCATTTACCCCAGTAAACCTCACAATCATTTTTTTTAACACGCCTCGAAACTGAATTTTTCCATCCAAA
>Ga0105046_10000297_pt1 | contig 66597 bp, 47 predicted proteins | sample MAT03_FD_78385 | JGI IMG/M metagenome (GOLD analysis project Ga0105046, IMG submission 78385) | Freshwater microbial communities from Lake Fryxell liftoff mats and glacier meltwater in Antarctica - MAT-03 (megahit assembly) | ecosystem: Environmental > Aquatic > Freshwater > Ice > Liftoff...
GAACACCAGCGCAATCAGCGCAAGTCGCACCTGGGGTAATGCCAGTTGTTCCACCGGCGCAGACACCGCAAGCATCGAACGCAGCGGTTCCGTTGGGAACACCGGCGCAATCGGAGCAGGAAGCATCAGGAACGTTGCCGGTAGTTCCACCCGCACACACACCGCAAGCATCGAGCGCGGCGCTACCGTTGGGGACACCAGCGCAGTCGGCGCAAGTCGAACCTGGGATAATGCCAGTAGTTCCACCAGCGCAGACACCGCAAGCATCGAGCGCGGCGGTACCACCCGGAACACCGAGACAGTCGATGAGTTGACCGGCGCAAACGCAGCTGGCATTGTAGACATCGTTTCCCGTGGCGGGGTTACCGTCGTTGCAGGCTGAACCAGGCTCTGGGTTCCCGCAACCGCAACTTCCAGGAGCGACTTTGTTAGGGTCGTTGGGGCAGCCATCATTGCAGTCGGCCGTGCCATCAGCGTCAGTGTCGGTATCAGCCACACCGCACCCGCAGATGCCCGCAGTGATCTTCAGGGGATCGGCGGGGCAATCATCGTTGCTGTTGCCCACGTATCCCGCTGGCTGAACACAGGCCAGTTGCGATGTCAGCGGATCGCCCGCACCATCACCATCGGCATCCGCGTACCATGTAGTCGCGTTCAGTTCGGTTACCGCAACAGTTGCCACTGAACTGGTGCATGGAGCGGCAGCAGCGATGGTATAGGTGTAGATCCCTTGCGCATCGGTGGTGGGGTCATAATTCTCGCTGTGAGCTGCGCCGGCGAATGTCCAAGCGCCTCCGGCCGCCGGGAAGCCGCCCAGATAAGCCGTCAGGCTTTGGGTCGAACCGTTGGAGCACACCGTCACATTGCCGTTCGATCCGGCGCTGGGCGGCGGTGGCACAACCATCACGGTTACGCTGGTGGAACTAGGCGCACATGGGCTGGTGCCCTCAACCGTGTAGGTGAACGCTTGTGTGGAAGTCGGCGAAACCGAACCTGTAACGACCTGGTTCGCGCTGTTCCGCCAGGTTCCTCCAGGTGTTTCACCAGAAAGGAGGTTGTCGAGCAACACAGTTCCACCAGAGCAGATCGTTTGGGGTTGTTGTGTTCCTGTAACGGGCGCAGCGACTACCATGATCGTGAACCAGTCATGGCTGACACACGCGCCAGGGAACACATATCCGAGTGTATGGAACCCGAGGGTCGCGATCGACGGATCGAACGCGCCGCTCACTGGGTCTACGGTCCCGGCCTGGTTCGCATCGCTGAACACGCCTCCTGCCGGTGAAGCGATAGTGGGAAGCACAATGGCGCTGCCCTGGCATACGCTCGTAACGCCGTATACAAGGTCCACCGAGGCTGCGTTCACCGTTACGGTGAACGTACATGTGCTCGTATTGCCATTCCCATCGTTCGCCGTAGCGGAAACCAAGGTGGTTCCGATGTTGAACGCGGTACCGGATCCCGGTGAATAGGTGATCACAGGCGTCGGGTTGCAGTTGTCCGTTGCGGTGACCGCGAAAGTCACGTTCGCGCTGCACGCTCCTGGAGCGGCCGTTGCGGTCACGTTCGCACAACTCGTTATTGAGGGCACCTGCGTGTCTGCCACCGTGGTGGTGATGGAGGCGCTGATGGCGGTGCAACCGCCGGAAGTCACAGCGACCGTGTAGCTGCCACTGGCGCTCACGGTGATACTCTGCGTCGCGGCGCCGTTGCTCCACAAGTTGCCGGTCGCGCTGCTGCTGTTCAGGATCACACTTCCACCGGGGCAGAAGGTGGTGGGTCCGTTGGCAGTGATCGTTGGCGTAGGTGGTGTTGGCTTTACCGTCACGCTGGTGGCCGCGCTGGTAGAGATGCAACCGCCGGAAGTCACAGTAACTGTATAGTTGCCACTGGCGGTCACGTTGATGCTCGGAGTGGTAGCACCGTTGCTCCACACGTTGCCTGTGGCGCTGCTGCTGGTGAGGGTAACACTGCCGCCCGAGCAGAAGGTGGTGGGACTGTTCGTGATGATCGATGCGACGGGTGCCGCTTGTTCGGTCACGGTGACGGTCTCGGTCTCGTTCGCGCATGGCGCGGTGCCTACAACAGTGTAGGAATAGATGCCCGAGGCGTGGAGCGATGGGTCATAGGTTCCTCCGAAGGGCGCGCCTCCCGGCCCTGTCCATGTACCTCCCGTCTGTGCATCCGGGCCTAACAATGGGAATAGCGCGGCAGGCGCCGCATTGGAACAGATGGAAAGGCTACCTGTATCGCCGGCATCCGGAGGAATGCTGAGCTGGATAGATGTGGACACGGTTTGTGGACACGCGCCAGCGATCGAGTAGGTGATCGTATGCGGGCCCGAAGCTGTGAGCAGGCTGAGGTCGATCGAGCCATTGCTCATGTTCAGCGCCGCGCCCAATGTGCCCGAACTGAATGTTCCGCTAACAGGAGTGAAAATGGTGGGGTTAACAAAGCCATTATCTCCGCAGAACGAAGCAGCACCATAGCTCAAGGTCGGTGTGGCCGGTGCGTTAACCGTTACGGAGAACGAACAGCTCGCGGTCAAGCCAGCCGCATCGGTCACGGCGTAGGTCACGGTGTTCACGCCGATCGGGAACGCTGATCCCGAGGCAAGGCCAGCGGTACGTATGCTCGTTGCAGCAACGCAGTTGTCGGTACCGACCGGCGCGACGTAGTTGACGATGGCGCCACAAGAGCCGACATCCGCGTTCACGGTAATGTTGGCCGGGCAGGAGATCCCGGGAGCGATGTCGTCGACCACAGTAACCGTGAAGGAGCAGCTCGCTGTAAGTCCAGCAGCATCGGTCACGGTGTAGCTTACGGTGTTCACGCCGATGGGGAAGATGGATCCACTAGCGAGTCCAGCAGTGCGAGCGGTTGTCGCACCGGTGCAGTTGTCCGTTCCAATAGGAGCAGTATAGCTGACCACCGCACCACAGGTCCCCACATCAACGTTCACGCTGATGACTGTCGGGCAGGAAATGGTCGGCGGAATGTTGTCGAGCACAGTGACCGTGAAGGAGCAGCTCGCTGCAAGTCCAGCAGCATCGGTCACGGTGTAGGTCACGCTGTTCACGCCGATGGGGAAGGTCGCTCCGCTCCCGAGGCCAGCGGAGCGAGTCGTAGTTGCACCAGTGCAGTTGTCCGTTCCAATAGGAGCAGTATAGCTCAACACAGCACCACAGGTTCCGGGGGTTGCGTTCACACTGATGTTTGCCGGGCAGGAGATCGTCGGGGCGATGTTGTCCGACACGGTGACGTCGAACGAGCAGGAGGTGGGATTCCCCGCCGCGTCGGTCACTGTGTAGGTCACGGGCGTTGTTCCCACCGGGAAAAAGCTTCCGCTGGCGAGACCAGAACCAAGCTGCGCGGTGTTGCAACTGCCTTCCGCCTCCACGACAAAGCGCCTCGAAGTTGTTGTCTTCTCGTCGTTCCATTTGCCGTTGGCCCTTACCTCGGCGTGGTCCTCGTTTCCGCCGACGTTGTTGGGTTCGCCAATGTCGAAATTCGTGTACCCCACAGCTGCGGAATTGGTCCATCGCCACATTCCTTCGGTTGAGATATCGTTCAGTCCGATCCAATATGGGACCGTCGAGCCGGCACTCGTTGTCACAGCACTGCGAAGCCAGGTGTCCATGGCGGCATCCCTTACCACTGCCAGGTGCCCTCCACTGGCGATGGCGTTATTGTTCGCGATGCGCCAGGTCGAACTGCCCGTGCTCAGGTAATAGGTACGGCCTTGATAGGTTCCGATCAGTGTGGTGCCCCCAGGGGCGCCCACTGCACAACCCGCGCAATTATCCGTTACGGTTGGGGTCGAATAGCTGACCGTTGCTCCGCACGTCGCCGCATCCGTGTTGGCGGAAATCGAGGTGCATCCGGAGATCACCGGAGCCTGCGCGTCGAAAACGGTGACCCAGAAGGTGCAATCGGTGAACTGCCCATTGGAGGCCGCAGCCCGGTGAACAACCGCCGTGGTGCCAACCGGGAACGTGGAGCCGCTCGCGGGGCCAGCAGTACGTGAGATGATGACCCCAGGACAATTGTCCGCAGCCGTCGGTATATTGTAGGTCACCGGCATACCGCAGGTTCCAGACGTGGCATTGAACGCCAGGTCCGGAGGGCACATGGAGAAGGAAGGTGCCGTTACGTCGGTGACAGTTATCGTGAACGAGCACGTAGTAGGGTTGCCTGCGGCATCGACGGCAGCGTAGGTGACGATCGAGATGCCGACGGGGAATTGGTTTCCGCTGACAACCCCCCCGGTTTGTGAGATCGTTGCGCCGGGGCATTGGTCGGCTACCGTGGGTGCGGTCCAGGAGACCGTCGCACTGCATGTACCGGCAGGTGCGTTCGCCGAGATGTTGGCAGGGCAGCCCATGATCGTCGGAGCGATGTTGTCGGTCACCGTCACCGTGAAGGAGCAGCTTTCTGTCAGCCCAGCGGCGTCAGTGACGGTGTAGGTCACGGTGTTCACGCCGAGGGGGAACGTCGAGCCAGAAGCAAGACCAGCAGTACGCGCAGTGGTCGCACCGGCGCAGTTGTCCGTTCCGACAGGAGCTACGTAGCTCACAACCGCACCACAGAACCCCGCATCAACGTACGCGCTGATGTTGGCCGGGCAGTTTATCTGCGGCGGGATGTTGTCGGTAACGGTGATCGTGAAGGAGCAGTTCGCGCTGAGGCCCGTCGCGTCGGTCACTTTGTATGTCACAGTGTTGATGCCGATGGGGAAGATCGAACCGGAAGCGAGACCCGAGGTGCGGGCCGTGATGGCACCTGCGCAGTTGTCGGTGCCAATGGGGGCGTTGTAAAGGACAATTGCTCCGCACATACCAGCAGCAGCGTTCGCACTGATGTTGGTAGGGCATGTGATGCTCGGCGGGATGTTGTCGGTAACGGTGATCGTGAACGTGCAGCTCGCTGAGAGGCCAGCGGCGTCGGTCACCGTGTAGGTCACCGAGCTCACACCAATAGGGAAAGTCGAACCGGAAGCGAGACCCGAGGTGCGCGCCGTGATGGCACCCGCGCAGATGTCGGTTCCGATCGGGGCGATGTAGTTCACTACCGCACCGCACTGTCCAGCGGTCGTATTCACATTGATATTCCCCGGACAGGCGATCACTGGCGCCTGGTTGTCGATGATCGTCACGGTGAAGGAACATGGTGTGCTGGTATTCACACCATCCGTGGCGGTCACCGTCACGGTCGTTATGCCGACCGGGAAGCTGGTTCCGGAGTTCTGAGAATAGGTGATGGTGGGGTTGCCCACGCAGTTGTCGGTGGCTGTTGCGGTGAATGATGCGATCGCGGCGCATGCGCCAGCGGCCGCGTTCACCACCACATCAGTTGGACAGGTCACCACAGGCGCCTGGTTGTCGACCACCGTCACGGTCCACGAACACACGGTGGGGTTCCCGGATCCATCCTGGAGCGTATCGCTGAACGTATGGACACCCGGAGGCAACTGGACCGTGGTACCCGAACTGATGTCGATCGCGTCGTCGATGAGAATGACATTGGCGATGCTGACGGTCACCCCATTGCCAGGTGACAGCACGAGGGTCCCGACCGGAGGAACGCCAAGGCAGTTGTCGCTCATGGTGATCAACGGCACAGTGTAATCCACCACACAACCAGTGGGTGGTGTGTAAAGGATTTCGTTGGCTGGGCAGGAGGCCGTGGGTGGCTGGTTGTCGATCACCGTCACGTAAAAGGAGCAACTGGCCGTGAGCCCTGCCGCATCGGTCACCGTGTAGGTCACGGTGTTCACCCCGACGGGGAAAGTGGAACCGGGAGCGAGGCCTGCGGTCCTGGTCGTTATAGCACCGCTGCAGTTGTCGGTGCCCACAGGTGGGACGAAGTTCATCACCGCGCTGCACGCACCAGCACCGGCGTTCGCGCTGATACTGGCAGGACAAGTGATCGATGGCGCGATGCTATCGGTGACGGTAACCGTGAAAGAGCAACTCGCTGTCAGGCCAGCGGCATCGGTCACCGTGTAGGTCACGGTGTTCACACCGATGGGGAAGATCGAGCCGGAAGCGAGTCCAGCGGTGCGGGCGGTAGCAGCACCGGCACAGCTGTCGGTCCCGATGGGTGCCACATAGTTCACCATCGCACCGCATGTAGCGGCTGTGGCGTTCACACTCATGTTGGCGGGACAGGCTATTGTGGGTGCGATCACATCCCCCACGCTAACTGTCCCTACCGCCGAGTAGATCCTGCCGCATGCTCCACCGCTCAATCGGGCACGATAAGAAGTAGTGACCGCGAGGTTCGAGAAGAGCTGTGTGGCACTGGCGTTCGTGATGACGGTGACCGTGGCGAAATTGTTCGTGGATGATTCCCAGTGGATGAGCGTTCCGGCATGGCCGGAAAGCACCACCGAACCGCTGTTACTTCCGGCGCAGACCAATGCGGGCACGGTCATCGTTCCCGCTGAAGCCGGAGTGCTTATGAAGATGTTACGGGTGGTGCTTGAAGCGCATTGCCCGGTGTTCACCGTGTAGGTGATCGCCACGTTGCCGCTCAACCCTGCGGGACCGAAGGTGGTACCCGTCACGCTTGTTCCGCTCCAAGTGCCACCTGTATCACTTCCGAAATCGAAGTACACGCCGTCCATTTCGAACGTGCTGCTACCGACCACACGCGTTATGCGCACATAGAGCGCTGGAGAGGTGAGTACCTTCGAAACATAGTGGGCCGCGGTATTGGTGGTGCTGATATTCCCTTGCGAGGACCAGCTCACGTTGTCGGTCGAAACCTCGATCAAGGCGGTGGATGTACCTGACGTTGCCCGCCACAAAAAATCCAGGCGTTGCCCGGTGGGAACCGTAGCTGCCAGTTGTATGGTCACAAAACCGTTGTTCGTGTTGAACTGGGCATAGCTGCCCGTCACTTGGCCCACGGCACCACCGGGACCCACTACGTTCTGGCTCGCTATCAGTGCCTGTCCGGTTCCTTCAAAATGTGGAAGCAGGTAGGAATTCAGGTTCACACCGCCACTGGTCGCACAGAGCGAATCCGGTCCCCGCCAGAAGGAAGGGTCGCGCAACACATAGCTCGGCGGAGCCAGCTGGCCGCGGGCTATGAACGCGTCACGCTTATCATCGCCTGTAGACAACGTGAGCGATGGCGCTCCTTGGAAGGTCACAGAGGTCTTCTCAACAGCACCCCCGATCACAAAACCCACCAGGTCGTCCGCAGCGATGGCGTTCACCTCCGTGGCCTTTTCACCTTCAATGGAGTTCAGGCTGACCAAACTTCCGTTCGCGCGGTATGTGGCTATGTATGAATCAATGTCGTCCACGCCGGTAAGGGTCATGGTGCCCATGATGATGTTCTGATCGTACCAGCCCACCACATGGATCTCGCCGAACTTGCCCAAGGCAACGGAGCGGCCGGAGATCGTATGGTCATCCCCGCCCGTGGTTCCGGTCCGTACCCATGCGCTATTGCCGGTAACCCGGTCCAGCTTGGTCAGGTAGTAGAAAGCGTGCGTACCGGTGTTAATTACGGTTCCACCGGGAAAGGTCGAAGGACTGTGAGCGGAGCCGGTCAGGTACACCCCGCCGCACCCTGCCGTGAGTCCTCCCTGGGCGATGTAGCTGTTGTCCGTTTCATAGATGTGCGTCGTCCAGTTGTGCGCACCGTTGAATCCGAACGAGCTCACGTGGACGTTGCTCCCGTCTCCACCACTGTGCGCCAAACCCGAGCCCAGCAAGCCCCCATACCAAGTGAACGATGTCGCACCGCTGTTGAAGGAGACATAGATCCCGATCTCATCGTGCGCCACTTGAAGGGGGACGTCCGTGCCACTGCTGCCTCCCCAGTTCATCCACTGGTCACCACCGGCGAGGGTGTACCGTGCCAGCAGCACGTTCTCACCGGCCAGCAGCAAAGCCGCGTTCGCGGTGCTGCCAGCAGCGGACACCAGCCCCGAGGCGTTGACCAGAACTGAAACTCCGGAGTTGTCTGCATCAATACTGATACCGCCATCCCGGCCAACACCGCCGATCTTCTTCGACCAGCGATACGCTCCGGAAGGGCTATAGGAGACTACGAAGGCGTCTTCCTGGCCGCCGCTGTTCAACACCGGTTGGCCGGGCGTCACGAAACCGCTTACATCCACGCTCCCGGAGAAGTAGCCCGTGATATAGACGTTGCCGGCCGGGTCCAATGAGATCCCAGTGCAGCGGCTCAGGTTGTTCTCCACGAACGTAAAGCCCCACTGCAGCACGCCGGACGCGTTGTATTTGGCCACGAAACCGTCGTCACTGCCCAATACCGTTCCTGCGGCCCCGGGGAACATCCCAGAGCCTTCCGCCAAACCCACCGCATAGCTCGACCCATCGGCCGGGTCAATGGCTACATCGAAGATCCTTTCGTAGGTGTTGATGGTCCCGAGTTTCTGTGCCCATTGCCATCCGGGTGCGATCTGCGCCCCAACCTTCACGGACAGTGCGCTCGCAAGGAAGCAGGCGACCAGGTACGCGGCGCACCGTCCCGGCAAACATCGCAGGGCAGTGGCATGGAGGGCTAGGATCTTCACCGACTGATCAATGAGTCGGCTTCATACGCTCGAATACGCCGGAGGGTTAACCCACCACCAGGCCCTTCGGGGCGATGAGGGGTTAGCCGCAGTCGATGAACCGGGATCGCCGAGGCGATCTGTAGGTCGCCTCCATCACCAAGGTGACGTTATGCGTTACCCTTGCGGTGCGAGTGCATTCCAGCACCGTTAGGCATGATCACCCCGGAACAGGAGCAGGAGGCCGTTCGTGCCGCCCATGCGGACCCCCAACGGTTCACCGTGATCTATGAACGCTATTTCGCCGACATCTTCCGCTTCGTGAACCGCCGGGTGGACAACCGGGATCTCGCGGCGGACCTGACCCAGGAGTCCTTCCTCAAAGCCATGCTCGCCATGCCGCGCTATGAGGATCGCGGCCTTCCGTTCCGTGCCTGGTTGTACCGGATCGCGCTGAACGAAGTGCGCATGTACTGGCGCAAGCGCAAAGAAGTGGTGATCGATATGAGCTACGCCGAAGTGCGCGGAATGACCGAGGAGATCGGAGTGACCTTGGAGGACGAGGAACTACAGCAACTTGCCAAAGCGCTGGGGCGATTGGAGGAGGCGAAGGCCCGCTTGATCGAGATGCGCTACATGGATGGAATGAGCTTCGCCGAACTGGGTCAGGTGCTCGGCATCGGGGAGGACGCCGCCAAGATGCGCACCCACCGGGTGCTGGCCCAACTGCGCACCTACCTTTCACCACGGGCATGAAACGACAGTATCGCATATCGCCCCAAGGCCGGCCCGCGGAACCGACAGCGGCTGAGATCGCGCGTTACCGCGACCACCGGCGGCTGCTCTACAACTACCAGAAGGCCTCACGGCTTTTGCACCGTAAGCCGCTATACCGCGATCCCAAAGCGTTCTTCGCCTTGCTGCTGATCGTGGCCCTGGCCTGGTTCCTTGCTGAGGTTGGGGAGAAGGAGCGATCCGGCGGCGGCAAACAAGGACCGGATGATAGCCGTTCGTTGCCCGCACCTCCTGCGCCATAGTTCGTTGGAGAGATGGTCCTTAGCTGGCAGTGGACCTGAAAGGCGAAGAAGGGCCACTCACTCCACCACCAAGGGCAGCGCTGTTCTGCCCGTGCTTGTGTCAAGCACCACCCGGTATAAGCCGGCCGCACGTTGCGAAGGCAACTGGAAGGACGTCGCTGCGCTCCGATCGACGGTGTGCAACTGACCGGAATAATCGGCGACCAACGCGCCCTGTGCATCGTAGAGGCGCAACGCGGTCAAGGGTGTGATCGATCCCGTTCCCAATAACGCGAAGGAACCGTTGCAAGGGTTGGGCGCGAGTGCGTACATCGAACTTTCGGGAGCGGTGACCGGAAGGCCCGTTGTCAGCTCGTCGTTCAATACGAATGCCATGATGACCGATCTGCCATAGGATACCCCGGCAATAGCCGAAGCGAAAAGCAACCGGCCTTGGAGTGTCAATGCATCGGCATGGCGCGTTGAATAACTCGAGTGGGCGAATGGTGTGATGTCCCTGGTGTACCCGCCGTTGAGTTCGCTGTTCAGGATGTTGCCACCCAGGTCCGTGCGCAGCAAGAGCAATTGGCCGCCCGTGGAATACTCGATGGCCACTACGACCACCTGCCCTGTCGGCTCAAGGAAGATCGAGCTGATCCAGACCCTTTTCGTGGTATCCGGGCGAAAGAAGAAGATGCCGTCTATGCCAAAGCTCGGATCCAGTGTGCCGTCCGGGAACAATCGGCCGATCGCGCCACGCTCGTCGCCGTAGGTGATCGCGGCGCTCGCTCCGAAGTAGATGTTGCCTTCCGGGTCCAGTACGATGGAATCAACAATTTCTTGTGCATTCGTGGGTATCGCAGAGTTATCCGGGATGTTATCGATCACCGAGATACCGTCCGTTCCGAATCCGATCAACGGGGCACCGACGGGGTCCATGGCACCGAACGCCCATGCGGCCGTGTCCCAGCCCTGGCTGCGGTAACCTCCCAGGTACACAGTACCGCTGGCGGTCAATTGCATGCACATCGCCATGACCGACCGTCCGGGCAGGCTGAGCGCAGCGACACCTTCGGTGCCGAACGTGGGGTCAAGTTGACCGGTTTGGTCCAGTTGAACAACGATCATGTCACCGGCAACTCCGCCGCTGATGATCAGTTCTCCTGTGGGCCGCAATGCGATATCCGAGAACGCTGAACCGTTCACGAAGGCATGTGTGGCAATACCCTGCTCGCCCCACGAGGGATCCAAAGACCCATCAGGCAGCAGTTGGATCACGTACAGTCCGAGCAAGCCACCGGAAATGAAATTGGTGCAGACGATATCAAGTTTTCCGTCGGGCCGTTCGATCAGCGCGGGCGAAGTTGTCAAGGTCGTTCCGAACGGGACCTCTACAACGCCATCAACGCCGAATGCGGATACGACGTCCCCGTTCTCAGCGTAACGGGAAATGGCAATGGACCGGTCCGGGCCGCGCATGATGCCACTGCCTGTGACCACACCACCGTCGCTGGTAAGTGCGAGCGACGCGACCCTCCACTTCGCATCACCGTCCTCATCCTGTTCCTGCTGGACCACAAAGCCTTCTGTATTGAAGGAAAGATCTGGAAGGAACGATTGGGCACCGACCGGGGAGGCCGATAGAACGACTAAAAATGCAGCAGCCCCTATGTCGTTGCGGATCATGTCCGCTATACGCCGTTCCCAGCGGATTGGTTTTCAGATCACGGCGAACGCCTGCGAGCACCAGGTGATCAACGGGCCAGAAGTAGCGTCAGGGAGGTGGCAACTGCTCAAAGAGCGTATGGGTCGGTTCGGTGCCACCGATATTGGACAGGATCGGGTCGCGGTCGTTGTTCGTACCCACGTACCGAACAACACCGTCCAGGTTGGAGTCAACGCCGAAATAACCGGGCACCGTATTCGTGGGAACGCTGCCACCAACGAGTTGGAGGATCGGATCGCGATCATTGCCCAGACCCATATAGCGCAAGTTGTCACTGAAGTCCGTATTGCCCATTCGCATCACCATGGTGCCGTCGATGTCCTCCATGGCGTCGGTCCCATATGTCGCTGTGGTCGGCAGGTGCAACTCAGCCACGCCATCCGATCCTCCCAGTGATACACCGCCTATGGTCATCACGCCCAAGTGGTTCCTGTGCCGGATGGCGATCTGGTAATCAGCAGGATCACTGTTCGGGAATTCGGCTTCATTGCCAATGGGTGTGGTAACCGCACCGTTTCGCCGAACCAGGCAGGCATGGGACTCAACCACGGCGTGTGGGGCCACGAGGTTCCGCAACTCTACCACCACCCAATCGACCGCATCAAAGTCATCGTTGGGAGCGTCGAGATCCTCGGGCAGGGCGGTTTCGCCACCGCCCCCATTGATGAACGTGTAGCCTAAGGCGGTATAGGGCTCCTGCAAGGGGATCAAACCGGCGTCGAGGAGGTCGGTGCGCATTTCCGTTCCATCGAACGGGCCCTCGAGGAATACGGTAATGGCTATCCGTGCGGGCCGGCCGAGACATACACAATCCAGATCGTACCGGTCCTGGTAAGAGCGCGGGTTACCATCATCGCAATCCGCACCGGCGTAGATCAGCTCGTTCGTATCGTCGCAATCGGTATTGAAGCCGCTGCTGTTGGGTGGTTGGGTGCAATCCACGATCGGTGCCAGAGGGTTGCCGACGCCGTCGCCGTCCAGGTCCGCGTACCATGTTCCAGGGCCGGTGATCGCGAAGTTGGTGTCGTCGCAATCGGTGTTGTCCGCTATGTAGCCGAGGGGCTGGGTGCAGGCGATGACGATGCTGGCGGGATCGCCGAACTCATCATTGTCGGTATCGGCGTACCAATTGGATGCGGTGCAGGCCGAAAACGCTGCGAAGCGACCGCGAAGCTGGGTTGCGTTCACGACCGCGAACGCGCCGCCCAGGAAAAGGTGCGTGCTGGTTCGGACTATCCCATAAACTGTGCTACTCGCTGAGGGTGAGCCTGCCGCAAGCGAGCCGGTAACCGGATCCAAAATGGCCATGTTGCCGTGCGGTGTTCCGTTCACCGTGGTGAAGAAGCCGCCCACCAGCACAGCACCGCCATGCACGTTCACGTGTTGGACACCGGATACCGATGGTGCCCACGGCAATACATCGCCGGTCGTCCCGTCGATCGCAGCGAGCGCACCGCGCGCTTGGCCACCGACACTGGTGAAGATCCCACCGGCGTAGACCCTTGCTCCGTCAACGGCCAATGTGGTGACGACCGCGTTCGCGTTCGGGTTCCAAGGGGTGGCGATCCCCAGGACCGGGTCCACCTCGGCCAGCCGGTTGCGCGCATCCGGGCCGATCGAGCCGAACCCACCACCCAGCAGGATATTGGGTCCGTTCCATGCCAAAGCCCGAACGATGGTCCCAGCGTTCGGATCCCAAGGGAGCAGGACTCCAGTGGACAAGTCGAACGCTGCTGCGCGGTTGCGGGTGGATCCATTGGAATCCGTGAAGAAACCTCCCACGTATATCGCTGTTGGACCGGACAGGAGCGCATAGACCGTGTTGTTCAAACCGGGGTCCCATGCGGATACGGTTCCCGTAGCCGCGTCGATCGCGGCCACGCGACCATGGCTCGCCCCGCCGACCATGCTGAACTCTCCACCTGCATAAACCGTCGATCCCGCCAGCGCCAGAGCAAGTACGTTGCCATTGGCCCCTGGGTCCCATCCAGTGAGGGTGCCGGTGAGCAGATCAATGGCCGCCAGGCGCTCCCGGGCTTGCCCACCGATCATGGTGAATTCGCCACCCACGTAAAGAACGTTGGCCCCCCCGTCGAGGACCATCGCCCGGATGTTCCCGTTCGCTTCCGGCCATCCGCTTAGCAAGGTGTAGGGTTGCGCGAAGGTTGGAAGCCACAGGGCCAGGCATCCGATGCGGAGCAGGCGTAGCGAGCAGGAAACGAGATGGTACATGCTTGTTCAGGTGAGGAACGGACCAGGGTGCGATGAAGATAGTCATCGGGCGTGGGACGCCAAGTGTCGGCACGATCATTCTGGTATTCCGGGCCGCAACAGCAAGATCCCTGCGGCCCAGGGACCATCGTTGGGCCACATTGCCGATCTTTCGGCATGCGATCGATCAAACAACTTGGGGGTTACTTCTTCTTCGCCTTTGGTGCTCTGGGTGTTCCGACACTAGTGCCCGCTCACGAAGGCATGTGGCTGCCCACTTTGCTCAAGAGCATCGAAGGCGACTTGATGACCGCTGGCCTGCGTATCACCGCGGAAGACATATACAGCATCAACCAAGGCAGTATCAAGGACGCCATCGTACTGTTCGGTGGCGGATGTACCGCCGAGGTCATCAGCGGGAAAGGGCTCATCCTTACCAATCACCATTGTGGTTTCAGCGCCATCCAATCGCACAGCTCACTTGAGAACGACTATTTGAAAGATGGTTTCTGGGCGGCGAACAACGGAGCGGAACTTTTGAACGAGGGGCTCACCGCCACGTTCGTCATCCGTATGCAGGATGTCACGGATCAGGTGCTGCCTGAACTGGCGGCCGGCCTAAGCGAGGTCGAGCGGCGTGAGCGCGTAACCAAACTCACCGAACCCATCATCAGGGCGGCAACAGAAGGCACGCACTACAAAGCCGTCGTGCGTCCCTTCAACTTCGGCAACAGCTACTACCTGATCATCACCGAGACCTTCAATGACGTGCGCCTGGTGGGTGCGCCGCCCAGCGCGATCGGCAAGTTCGGCGGCGATACGGACAATTGGATGTGGCCGCGTCATACGGCGGACTTCAGCATCTTCCGCATTTACGCGGGACCGGACAACAAACCCGCCGATCCTTCGGACAAGAACATTCCCTTCGTGCCACGGCACGTGCTGCCGATCAGCCTGGATGGTGTCCAGGAGGGCGACTTCGCCATGATCTTCGGCTTTCCCGGCAGTACCCAGCGCTACCTCAGTTCGTACGCCGTGGAGTATACCATGAACACCGCCGATCCAGTGCGCATCGCCATGCGCGAGGCCAGTCTGGGTGTGATCGATCAGGCCATGCGGTCCAGCGACCGCACCCGGATCCAGTACGCTGATAAGCAGAGCGGGATCAGCAACGCGTACAAGAAATGGATCGGCGAACTCCGCGGCCTGACCGAACTGGGTACGCTGGAGCGCAAGCGCGCCTATGAGCGCGAGTTCCAGGAGAAGGTGGGAGGTACCGCTTATGCCGGTGTGCTCGCCGATCTGCAGCAACTCTACACCCAGTACGTGCCTTATGCCACCGCACGCGACCTCTTCGTCGAGATGGTCTACTACGGCCCGGAGATCCTCCGCTTCTCCGAAGGGTTCGGCGCATTGGTTGAGGACCACGCGAAACTCAGCGCCGATGCGAAGTTGGCCGATGCGGTGGCCGAGCGTATGGGGGCGGCCGAAGGTTACTTCAAAGACTACGATGTGGAGGTGGACAAGCGGGTGTTCAAAGCCCTGCTGCCCATCTACCGCGAACATGTGCCTGCCACGCTCGCGCCGGAAGTTCTGCGGGAGATCGATACGAAGTTCAATGGCGATGCGGATGAATGGGTGGACGACCTCTACGCCCGCAGCGTGTTCGCTTCACCGGAGAAGTTGAAGAAGGCCTTCACGAAGCCAACGGCGAAAGCGATGAAGAAGATCGCGGCCGACCCGGCCTATCGTGCTTCGCGCAGTTTCTTCCAGAGCTTCCTGGAGCAGGTACGACCCCAACACGTGAAGATCAGCGACCGGATCGAGGCCGCGATGCGCTCATATGTGAAAGGAATGATGGAGATCTACCCCGAGAAAACCTATTGGCCGGACGCCAACAGTACCCTGCGCCTGAGCTATGGCAAGGTGGAAGGCAGCGAACCACGGGACGCTGTTGAGTACACCGCCTTCAGCACATTGGACGGGGTGATGGAGAAGTACGTTCCCGGTGATGCGGAATTCGATGTGCCCCAACGCCTGATCGAGCTGCACAAGGCGAAGGATTTTGGCCCCTATGCTGTTCACGGTGTTCAGCCGGTTTGCTTCACTTCTTCGCTGCACACCACTGGCGGCAACAGCGGGAGTCCTGTCCTCAACGGGCGCGGGGAACTCATCGGCCTGAACTTCGATCGCACATGGGAGAGCACCATGAGCGACATCCAGTTCGATCCCGCCAAGTGCCGCAACATCGCGGTGGACATTCGTTACGTGCTCTTCGTGGTGGACAAGTTCGCAGGCGCCGAACACTTGATCCGTGAGCTGCAACTGGTCCGCAACGACGCATTACCCATCATCAACCTCCCCATACACCGATGAGCGAGAACCCCTGGACCGAAAAGGACGATAAGCTGCAGCGCAGCTTCCGCTTCCGCGACTTCAGCGAAGCGTTCGCCTTCATGACGCGCGTGGCGTTGATCGCGGAGAAAATGGACCACCATCCCGAATGGTCCAACGTGTACAACACGGTAAACATCGCCTTGAACACGCACAGTGCCGGGAGCAAGGTGACGGACAAGGACCGGAAACTGGCCGCCGCCATCGACGCGCTTCTCGCGAAGTGAGCGAAACCCAACGACCACAGAAAGAGAAAGCCTGCTGATCGATCAGCAGGCTTTCTCCGGAGTGGTTATGCTCAGTGCGCCGGCACGATCTCGGTCGTGGTGGCGGCATCCTTGCTGCCGGTGCCCGGTGTCACTTGCGCCTTGATGCGCAGTGTGGTCTCGCGGGGCTCCGTGTTCGCCACCACGGTCACGGTCTTCGACTGGGCGTTCTCCTGTTTGCCGGGTTTGTACGCCACCTCGATGTCGCCGGTGCCGCCTGGCGGGATCGGTGCCTTGGGGTAGTTGGGTACCGTGCAACCGCAGCTTCCGGTGGCGCTCTCGATGATCATGGGCTCGCTGCCGGTGTTGGTGAACGTGAAGACGTACTTGTTGTCGCTGTCCTGCTTGATGGTGCCGAAGTCGTGCTCGTATTTGCCGAAGGTCGCGGTGGTCTTCGGTGTGTTGTCCACGACCGCAGCGGTTTTGGCCATGGGGTCGAAGGTGGCCGGGTTGGCGGGGTCGATGGCCGCAACGCTGCTGTTATCGGCGGCGACAACACCACTGGCGTTGTCAGGGCCTTGGCCTGAGAACTGGTGTACCGCGAGGGCAACGAGCGCAACGGCGATCACGCCGAGCAGGGCGATCTGGATCTTGTCTTTCATCGGAGGTCGGTTTTCCAAAAGGGTGATGTTTCGGTGGGCGAATTTAGGACACGCGCTCAACCGGTGGAGGGGTCGTTAACGATCCATTAACAGCATGCCTCAATGGGTCATGCCCATGCGCTGGAACGTGCTGTCGGAAAGCGTGTCCAACGCCTTCTGGAAGCTGCGGTCCACCGGATTGTCCGCATTGATCACCTGCCAGTAGGCCGAGGTATCCCAAAGATCCCGTGCGATGAGCCCCTTCAGCCGAAGGGCGATCAACGCGCCGGAGCGTTCAATGCCAGCGCTGTCCGGTTCGATCTCTTCCCTGGCGGCCTGTTCCTCCAAGCCTTTCATAAGCACGGCGTCCACGATGAAGCCGGTTCGGAATTCCTCTACGGAACTGAACCGCTGGGCGAGTTCGGCACGATGCCCATCCACATAGGAGAGGGCGAAGGTGTTCAGCACACCCTTGCGCACAAGCTGACCGAAGTACGGGGAGCTTTGCGCCGTGTCGATCGGTACGAACACATCCGGCATGATCCCGCCACCACCGTACACCACACGCTTGTTCATGGTGAAATACTTCACCGTGTCCGCGGTGTGGATACTGTCCACATGCATCAGTTCGCCACTGGCCAGCCGCTCGAGCTTTTCCTGCTGATATGCTTCTGTACCGTCCTCATAGGACTTCTGGATCGAGCGGCCTGAAGGGGTGTAGTAGCGCGATACCGTCAGGCGCACCGCGGAACCATCGGGGAGCATGACCGGCCGCTGCACAAGACCCTTCCCAAAACTGCGGCGTCCGATGATCAAGCCACGGTCCCAATCCTGCATGGCGCCACTCACGATCTCGCTCGCGCTCGCCGAACCTTCATCCACAAGAACAACCAGGCGTCCTTTCTCGAAGCGCCCTTCAGCGGTGGAGTAGGTGTCCTCACGCGGCGACATACGTCCTTCGGTGTACACGATCAACTTGCGATCACCCAGGAATTCATCGGACATCTCGATCGCCGTGCGCAGGTATCCACCACCATTGCCTTGCAGGTCCAGGATCAGGTCCTCCATGCCTTGCTCCTTCAGTCCATCGAGCTTCTCGCGGAACTCCTTCATGGTGGTGGCGCTGAAGCGGCTCACCTTGATGTAGCCTACTTGCGGTGTGGCCATGTAGGAGGATTCCACACTGTAGATGGGGATCTTGTCGCGGGTGATCGTGAAGTCCAGCGGAGCGGGTTCGCCCCGGCGTACCATCAGCACTTTCACCTTCGTGCCCTTCTTGCCACGCAGGCGCTTCATCACATCGCTGTTCTTGAAGCCCACGCCTGCAACGTTCTCCCCATCTATGCTCAGGATCCGATCACCGGACCGGATACCCAGGCGTTCGGACGGACCACCCGCGATCGCGTCCACCACGTAGATCGTGTCCTGGATGATGTTGAACTGGATCCCGACCCCTTCGAAGTTGCCCTTCAAGGGCTCGTTCACCTCTTCGAGCTCATCCTTCGGGATGTAAATGGAGTGCGGGTCGAGTTCCTCCAGTATACGCACAATGGCAGCGTCCACCAGAGCGGGCTTATCCACATCATCCACGTACATGCGGTCGATGTGGTACAACAGGGATTCCAGCTTGCCGACTGTGGAAGGATCCTGTTGTTGGCCGAAGCACCAGGTGGAAACACCCAACGATAGGGTGAGGAAAAGACCGCGTGAAAGGAGCATGTGGAAGGGGAGAGGGGAAAGTGCTGTTGCAATGTAACGTGGCACGTAGGGCTGCGGTTGCTTCGGGCTGTTAAGTTCCGTCAATGGAACCTCACGGTGCACCACTTCCCCGGGCCGCGTGGAAGGTGAGTTGCAGGCGCCTGCCGCCATCGTCTGTGAGCGTGAGGCGATGGGGGCCGTCGCCAAGGTCGGTTGCCAGGCGATGGTCACCCGTTGTGATCCCCAGGTAGTTGCCGTCCAGGTCCCAATGGATGCTGGCGCCCACGGTGCGATGGGCGGCTTGCAACACCACCTTGGTATGTGTGCCGTTGAGTTGGATCGGTACCAGGATATGCGCTCCACGTTCCGGGTAGATCATCTCCATCGCATCAGCGTCGGCTTGGGCATCCTCTGCGTAGGGTGGAAGCGAGCGATAGCCCGGATGTGCGCTGGCATAGTAGAACTCCATGGCCGGGGGAAGTGTGAACCAGCTGATCGCACGTGCGTCGTCCGCTGGCGGTACCCGCTTGTCACCTTGGGCGTTCACCAGAATGCGATGATGGTATGGGCAGGGCAGCGTGCGCTCCGCTGCGCGGATCGTCCAAACCGTGTCAACGACATCACAGTCCACAGCGGCACGATGTCCGCTCGCGCGGCAGACCACCATCCGATCCAGCGCATCGTAAGGTGGCTCCAGTCCATGTCCGTCCTGCAGCAGACCGAACACCTCGAAGAGCACCGGCGCCGCTGCCAATGTCCCGGTCAGCCCGGGTCGACCTTCCCCGGTCGCGTTGCCGGTCCATACACCCACCGCGTAACGGTCGGTCACCCCAACGGCCCAGGCATCGCGATGCCCGAAGCTGGTGCCCGTCTTCCAGGCGATGCGCTCGCCTCCGGCGAACTGTTGCCATCCAGTTTCCACCTCGGGGCGGTTGAGTTGTTGCAACGCCAACAGCGTGTGGTAAAGGGAAGCTGCGGAAAGGGGGGGTGGGCCGTCGTTCGTCGCGGTGTGTACTCCATGGTGTTGCAGCAACGGTGGATGCACGGCGCTCGCATCGCTGGTCCCTTCACCTCGGTACCGCACCAACGTGCGGGCCATGGAGGCATACGCGCCGGTCACTTCCCACAACGTGCTCTCCGCGCCGCCCACGATCAGTGATAGGCCGTAATCTTCAGCACTGCGATCGATATGGTGCAGGCCCATGCCGCGCAGCATTCGCAGTGTTCGATCGACACCGTGTGTGCGGAGGGCGCGCACGGCAGGTACGTTCAATGAGCGGGCAAGTGCCTGCGATGCGGGCACCGCACCATCGTAGCGATCATCGAAATTGCGCGGTGCGAACCCATCATAGCTCGTGGGTAGGTCGGCGACCAGTTGGTCCGGCATCAGTTCACCGCTCTGCAACATGTCCGCGTAGAGGAATGGCTTCAGCAAACTACCCGTGCTGCGCCGTGCCTGCACGATATCCACCGCGCCCGCATGTTCCGACCCTGCGGAGTGGATGTTGCCGACGTAGGCCAGCACTTCGCCGGTGTGTACGTCCAGCACCAGCACCGCCCCATTGTGGATTTCGTTCGCGCGCAGCACCGGAGCGTAACGATCGAGCAGGCCGGTAACGCGCTGCTGCAATGCCCCATCCACTGTGCTCGAGATCCGTTCGCCTTCGTGTCCGCTGTTCTGCAATGTGGCGAGCAGGTGCGGTGCCCGTTGCGGCAGTGTGACCGGTGCATCGGGAAGCGGCTCATCCTTGGCGAGCGACCATTCCATGCTGTCGATCGCATGGACGATGAGCAACCGATCCAACAAGCGATCACGTTTGGCGCGCAAGGCATCGCGGTTGCGACCGGGGTGCAGCTGTGCGGGTGCGTTGGGCAGCACGGCGAGCGTCGCGCACTCCCCCCAGCCCAGGTCATTGGGTGCCCGACCGTACCAGCGCCAGGCCGCGGCCTCCAGGCCCACCACATTTCCGCCGAAGGGTGCGTTGGCGGCGTAAAGTCCCAGGATCTCGTCTTTGCTACAGCGCACCTCGATCCGGAACGCGATCAGCATCTCGATCAACTTCTGGCCATAGCTGCGCGTGCGATCACCGCGTGCCATGCGTGCCACCTGCATGGTGAGGGTACTTCCTCCGCTAACAGTGCGTCCCGCTTTGCGGTTCTGCCTCCAGGCGCGGATAAGCGATGGCAACCGCACACCCCAATGGTTGCGGAAGCGGCGGTCCTCGAACTCAATGAGGCAGCGCTCAAAGCGGGCAGGGATCGTGTCTCCCGGTGGCATGCGCCATTGGCCATCATTGGCGACCGATGCCGCGAGCAATTCGCCGTTGCGGTCCAGCAGCACGGTGCTCAGCGGCTTGTTGAACAACGGCTCCATCGGCCCCCAGCGCGCCCAGGCGATCAGCACCAGGAAGGCGGCGAGCACCCAACGCAGGCGACGCAGAAGTCGCAAGAAGAAAGCACGGAAGCGGGCCAGCACGGTCAGGACATCAACGCGCAACGAAGATCGGCTGTTGTATGGGGCTCAAGCGGCCCTTCGACTCCTCAGGCGCTTCACGTCTTGCGGAGTACCGCATCGCCGTTGCTCAGGGCAGGTAGGGTCAGCAAGCAAGGGCAGCAGGCAGGATCCGTAGGATGGCGGCCCGGTGCATTTCCTGCTCGTGCCACTGCGCCTGCGCCCGAACACAAAGCGCGGTACTTTAGCACTGCCCGTACCGCTCACTCTTCCCTCATGATCACCATCCGCGATCTCTCGATCGGCCTCGTTCTTCTTACCGCTCCCTCATTCGCGCAGGAAAGCGTGGGTGGCGTGCCCTTCAGCCAGCGCATGGGTTGGGATGCGTCCGGTGTGCCCACCGTGCAAGCCTCGCCCTTCCATGCTGAAGCCGCGCAGTTGGATGATGAACTGCGCGCGGCGAATGGCAAGCTGCCTCTCTATGCACGGTTCGTGGCCACCGATGTGGACGTGAACAATGCCGGGCAGTGGAATGAACTACAGAACGGTGATCGCGTATGGCGCGTGCGGTTGGTCTCGCCCGGTGCGCTGGCGACGGAGCTCTTCTTCAGCGAATACGGAATGCCTGCCGGTGCGCTGCTCCACATCTACGATGATGCGGGTGCGCATGTGGCCGGTGGCTACACCACTTACAACGAACAGTCGGATGGCCGTTTCTCCACGGACATGATCTTCGGCGAGGCGTGCATCCTGGAGTACTACGAGCCGGCCGAAGTGCGGGGCGCCGGTTACTTCCACATTGATCAAGTCGCACACGCCTACCGGAACGTTGCACCCGAGGGTGAGGCGCGCACCGGTGCCTGCGAGGTGGATGTGAACTGCTCCGAAGGCGCGAATTGGACGGAACAACGCGATGCCGTGGTACGCATCCGTGTAGTGGTCCCTGCCGGTGCGGGGTATTGCAGCGGCGCGTTGGTGAACAACACCGCGCTCGATTGCAAGGGTTACATCCTCACGGCCTTCCATTGTGGCGAGGAATCGACCGATGCCAACTTCAACGCGTACCAGTTCCGCTGGCGTTTCCAGCGTGCCACGTGCGGCACGGGCTCGGCCACAGGCAGTACCATGACCGGTTGCGCACGGATCGCCGACAGCAACGATGGGGGTGGCCACACAGGATCGGACTTTCTGTTGGTGGAACTGAATAATTCCATCCCTGCGAGCTACACGCCGTACTATGCGGGCTGGGACGCCACGGGCGCCAATTCCTCCTCAGGCGCTGGCATCCACCATCCGGACTCGGACGTGAAGAAGATCAGCACGTACGCCTCTAGCCTCGGCAGCGGAACCTGGCACGGCCTGACCAACGGCTCGCATTGGCGCGTAACGTGGGTGGCCACCGCCAACGGCCATGGTGTCACCGAAGGAGGATCGTCCGGCTCACCGCTCTTCAACAGCGCCAAACGCATCATCGGCACCCTCACCGGTGGCGCTTCCTGCTGCGAGGTGAACGGTTGCGGTATTCCAGGTTCCAGCCCCAGCGCGCAGGACTACTACGGCAAGATGAGCTACCACTGGGGATCGCTGAACCCGAACAACGGGGAGGAACTCCATTGGTTCCTCGATCCCACCAGCACCACTGAAACATTGGCTGGCAGCTACGAGCCTTGTGTGGTGGGCATCCCCGAGCGGGATGGCTTCGCGTTGCTCTCGCTATACCCGAACCCGGCCACGCACCAGTTCACCGTGAGCTATCCGCATGGTATCCTACAGGCTGATCGTGTCGAGGTCATCGACATCACCGGACGTACCGTACGCAGTGAACGGCCGCTCACCACCGGCCAATGTGTGATCGATGCGAGCGCGCTGAGCGAGGGCAGCTACATCGTTACGTTGTATGCGAACGGCGCGCTGGTGGGGAGTGGGCGGGTGGGCGTGCAGCGGGACCGCTAGCACTTGAGGTGGTCCATAGCGCGGAGCGTACTCCTTGTTCCATGATAATTGCCATGCGCTGGATACTGATCCCCTTCCATACCGCACGTGACATTCGGCGGACTCTGCAGGAGGCAATTGCTCTATCGACCTGATGCCCTTCTATACCTTCGATCGCCTGACCGACGATCGAAATGGTCAGCAACACAATGATGAACCTTCGTGTTATGGCGGCATGTATATGCAGCCTCCTCAGCTTCGCAGATCTCCTTGGCCAAGCCACTATCTATTTCAACCCAAGTCCCGAGATGGTTTGGGAGCACAATGGTCCCAGGGCTTCTCCTGATTTTCCTTCCAGCGAAGAAGCGGCTTTCGCCGTGGTGCATGGCCCCGGAGATGTGGTGTACATGCTGGCGGTGAACGACGCGACGGGTGATGGTCTGATAACCCAGTTCGATACCCAGACAGGGACACCCGGCTGGAGCACCCCATGGCCCGTGGGGGAGGAAGGTTGCGCCATTGCCATGGTAGGCCAGGATAAGATCATCTGCCCGGGGCGGACGCCGAATATCGTTTCCCTGATCATGCTTTCCATGGACGGTTCCGTGATCTGGAGCTAGGTCTATCCGGAGATCAGTGAGATGGCAGCATCGACACCCGATCCGGTGATGGTGGTGGACAGCAACGGGCAGATCATTGTAAGTGCAGCGACCGGCGAGTACGACGAATCGGATGTGACTACCATGAAGCTGGACCAGAACGGGGACATTGTCTGGCAGGAGACTTACAGTAGCATCGGCTGGGAATACGACGCCCCATTGGCCATCACTTTGGATGGTCAGGACAATGTGATCGTGGTGGGCTTCACCACGCTGAACGGGGCCGATTACCGGGATCACTTGGTCTTGAAGTATTCCCCCAGTGGATCCCTTAGCTGGATGTGGACCGAACATGTAACGGATCAGGATGTGCTCTATGCGGTCGCGATCGATGAGCAGGACAACATTTATGCATCGGGATCGGTCAAGGAACTCGGCTACAGCGCTGGCTACACGGTGGTATTGGACCCGGCCGGGGACATGGTCTGGAGCGATGAACTGCAAGGTGTGAACATCGATCAATTCCATTACACTTACATCGCGTTGGATGCGGAAGGGAACGTTGTTGCCGCCTTCGCCTGCGATATAGGCGATCAACTGTGCAAATACACAGCGGACGGCACCTTGCTATGGTCCGTGCCCTTGTTCCAGAACATTGTCGATCTGATGATCGCCAATGATGGGCAGATCCTGGTGGCAGGGCAGCGACCACCGGGCTCGACCGGCCTTGTGGCCTGGATCGATAGTTACCGCCCCACCGGCCAAGCGCTCTGGCGGTATGTACTGAGCACATTGAATGGCAACTCCCTGTATTACCGCGGAGATCGGCCGCTGATCCCTACATCGGGCAATGGACTGATCACCGTGGGCGATCAGTTGGATATGTCACATATCGAAAAGCTGTGCTTACCGCCCATGTTGAATTGCATGGAAACAGCGGTGACGGTGCCGGTTCCCGAGGGAGAGAACGTCATCGCGGGTTACTTCGACGCGGATGAAGATCTTGACCTCGCCTTGTGGAGATTTGACGGACCGTCCAACGTTCAATTGTTGGCAGGGAATAATGACGGTACGTTCACCTCGACCGGGTACGTCTACACGGCGCGCATTTGGCGAACGTTCAAGCCGTTCAGGGTGCTGCCCACAGGACCGATCGGGGGATACTGGCTGACCCACCCGAAGCTGTTGTGCAACTCTTTTCCCCGGACGGGCAGGGGTCTTTCGATGCGCTTCCCCTTTTGAGCGTGGATAGCGCGTTCGTGGAGTTGGAGGTTGCCGACCTTGACGGGATCCTCGGGGACGATCTTGTGATCCGCTTCGATTGGCCCCTTGCGGGTGTTCGCATTTTCTTGAACGACGGAACAGGGTCGCTTTCGTTGCAGCTGCAGGGGGGCGCACTCTGCGGTCGGATAGTCCCTTTTTACAACAGGGGGCAAGTGTCGAGACCTTTGATCTCCGGGGTTCCTTGGTACACAGCATCATCTGGAACGGGTCTTCCTTGGACCTCGATCCGCTGGATCCCGGTATCTATCTGGTACGTGCCTCCGGAACGTCCGGCGCATGCGTGAGCAAGGTCTTCCTGGAGTAGCGGTAAACCGCTGATGCTGTTATGAATGCCATGGCGGCAGGTGCTATCATTTACTTGACCACGACACGTTGGGCCTCCGCATCTTCGCGTAGCCTGCGGCTAAGCGCAACAAGCGCTGGTGCCAGCTGGCTATGCCTCCACCACATGAACTGATCGTAGAACGGCGACCAAATTGGCCGCCGTTCGTTTTTACTTCTCCGCCGTCGCATTCCCGCCCGCCCTTACCACCTGCACCCATTGCCCCTTGCTGCGGGCGTGTAGGGTGTTGTCGTACATCGCTTCGCACAGCGCACACGGTATGTAGAAGCGACCGGTATAGGAGGCGTTGAGCATGATCCGGTAGGTGGCTCTCTCACCCTTCCACAGTTCGAAGTAGGTCATCACGCGGTCGTCGCGCACGTCCTGGTAGGTGAAGTAGGTGTCCTTCACGCCGCCCTCGCTGCCTTCCATCCGGGTGTTGCGGATCCCCCAGTCTCCATCGGTAGCAACGCTACGGCGATCCTTAGTTTCGCAGCATGGGCAAGAAAACCACCGCACTGTTGATCCAACCACGGTCCGCCAAGGAGAAGGCCTTCATCGAAGGGCTGCTGGAACGGTTGGGCCTGGCGAGCCATCCCCTGAGCGAGGACGAAGTAATTGACCTGGGCCTGTCCCGGATGCTGCATGAGGTGGATCGGTCCAAACGGGTAGCACCAAAGGTGGCGGCGAAGATCCTTGCGAGCTGATGGAGGTCGTCTTCCTTCGTGCTTTCATCCAGGACTTCAAGCGCATACCGGATGCGACCATTCGGAGGAAGGTGGAACGCACGGTGAAGCAACTGCACAAGGCCCGTACACTTCGTGACCTGAAGAATGTGAAGAAGCTGGAGGGTCATTCCAATGCTTTCCGCATGCGTATCGGCGACTATCGGATCGGTTCTTCTTGACGAACAGCACCGTCGAACTTGCTCGCGTCGCCAACCGGCGCGACATCTATCGTTGGTTCCCCTGATCAATGGAGGGTTGATATGCTTCAATGTGCCCATCGAGAACGGCGACCCATGGGCCGCCGTTCTCGTTGTTGGTTCGCAATGTTCTACTTCACCGCCGTCGCACTTCCCCCCGCCCGCACCACTTGCACCCACTGCCCCTTGCTGCGGGCGTTCACCGTGTTGTCGTACATGGCTTCGCAGTTGGCACCGGGTAGGTAGAAGCGACCGGTATAAGAAGCGTTGAGCATGATGCGGTAGGTGGCTGTTTCTCCCTTCCACAGGTCGAAGTAGGTCATCACGCGGTCGTCGCGCACGTCCTGGTAGGTGAAGTAGGTGTTCTTCACGCCGCCCTCGCTGCCTTCCAGCCGGGTGTTGCGGATCTCCCAGCCGCTGGGGAATACCTGAGTGAGCGCGAGCTGCTGGTAACCATCGACGAGACCTGGATGGTGCAGGGTTACCATGGCCACGAAGTCGGTGCCTTGTTCGAGGCGGGTTGGATCCACTGGCGTGCCGTCCACGAGTTGGTACTCCACATCCATGCCCAGTCCGTTGCTTGCCTCTTGCTCCGCGCCGGCCAGGGGTGTGCCGGTGCGCACCACGCGCACATAGAGCAGGTTCTTGCCCGTGTTGCGCAACGCGATGCCGGTCTTGCCATCGGGGGTGGGCAGGTCGGTGCGGGCGATGGCCTTCTCCGAAAAGCGGTCGGTACTCTTGCCGCCCTGGGTGTACACGTAGCTCATGCCCTTGCCCAGCTGGCTCTTCTCGGCGAGGCGGGCCACGGCCATAAGGCCGAAGGCGGTGCTCTGCGTGCTGTACCAGCTGTCCGCGCTCAAGCGCTTCGCGATGCGTTGCACCACGGGGGCGGCCTTGGTGGTCTCACCCATCAGCAGCAGGGCTTCCACGATCATCGCCTCATCACGCAGGTCGCTGCCATAGGTATAGCCCATCTCGGTGTAGGCGGGCACGTTGGTGTCCATGTCCTTCACCAAGGCCTTGGCCACATCGATGCGGCCCACATGCGCATAAGCAGCCGCAAGCATCCATCGGCATTGCAGGCCCAGCGTGGGTTGTTCCCGCAGGCGGTTCATCGCGGGCAGTTCGGCGCTCTTGGCCAGGGCGAGCACGTAGAGGCGGTAGGCCTGTGCGAATTGCGTGGCCTCGCGCGTCCATCCGGTGGCGTTCGCGCCGTTCCATTCGCGGGCGGTCCTGCGCTGGAAGGTGAGCCAGTTGGTCTTCACGGTACCGGGCACGGCAAAACCCTCTCGCTCGGCCTCCATCATGAAATGCCCGGCGTAGACAGAGGTCCAGACATCGTAGTAGTCACCGCCCGGCCAGTAGTTGAAACCGCCATCGTTGCGCTGGAACTGGTTGAGCCGGTGCAGCGCGGTCTCCACATTGGCGCGCATGTTCTGCTCCGCGCGGGCGGGCAGGTCCATCACTTTCGCGAGGTAGAGTTGCGGGAAGGCCTTCGACGTGGTCTGCTCCAGGCAGCCGTGTGGGTAGTCGATCAGATACTTCAGTCGTCGGCCCATATCCACCGGTGGTATGGTGCTGATCTCGAGGAAAGCGCTGTTGGTGCCCAGGATGCCGAGCGGGGTAGGGGTGTTCTTCCATTCCTGGCCGGCCTCGAGCAAGGCCTCGGTCACTTCGGTCTGTGGCAGGTTGGGTTGACGTACCTGCAGCTCGATCTTCTCGCTGGCGCTCTCACCAGCGCCGCTGACACTCACGGTCACTTTCGCCACACCGATCGCTTCCTTCACCCGCACCTGGAAGGTGACGACCTGGTCACCCACGGCGTTGAAGTGGATGCTCTTTTGGGCAGGGCCATCAGGAATAAGGAGGCTGTTCGGCTCCAGCTTCACAACCACGTCCTTCACCTTGGCGTCCATGGCGAAAACGGTAACGGGAAGGTCGACGGTCTCGCCCGGCGCCAGCACGCGGGGCAGCGTGGCGAGCACCATCAATGGTTTGCGCACGGGCACGGCTTTCTCGGCATTGCCGTAGGCCTTGTTGCCATCGGTGGCCACCACCATCACGCGCACGCTACCCACGTAGTTGGCGATGGTGAACGTGTGCTTCGCCTTCTTGCCACCCTGCAACCTGAAGGGACCGACGAAGCGCACGACGGGCTTGAAGCGGTTCGCGCGCGCGGCATCGGCCGGATGCGCATCGTCGCTGCCACCGAGCGCGAGTACGCGGGCGATCTGCCGGCCGAAGGCACCGATCACCTGGTCATAGAGGTCCCATGTGCGCACGCCCAAGGCTTCGCGCGCATAGAAGTGGTTCCACGGGTCGGGGGTCTTGAAACGCGTGAGGTCGAGCAGGCCCTCATCCACGATCGCGAGGGTATAGGTCATGCCCTGTCCGGTCTTCTCGCTCACATCAACGGTAAAGGGGATGTCCGTGCGGATCTCTGTGATCGGCATGCCGCCTTTCGGTCGGCTAAGGGCGATCGTCGGCTCCAGGTGCGTGTTCGCATCCTCGACGAGTATCGGGATCACGCCGTAGAGGCGGATCGGCATATCGTTCAGCGTCTTCGCGTGCGGCTGCACCACGGTGACGTGCGCATAGATGTTCGGCGCCATGTCCTCCGTGACGGTGAACGCGTGGCGCGTCTCCTTGTCCTTCAGCTCCACCCACACCGCGTCGAGCACGCGACTGCCGGTTTCCAAGCTCACCAGCGCGCGGCCACTTCCGGAAGAGGGGATCACCAGCGTGGCCTTGTCGCCCACGTTGTACTTCTCCTTGTCGCTGTTGAAGCTGAGCATGGCGGCCTGCTCGGGATCCTGGCGGCGTGATCGGCCTTCCCAACCGGGCCAGTCGAGGTACACCTGCACCGCGCTGCTGTGTCCGCTGGCGGGATCGGTAACGCGCACGGCGAAGCGGCCCCAGTCCGGCCGGTCGATGCGGAACTTGTAGGTGGCGCGACCCTTCGCATCGGTGGTCACGTTGAGTTCCTTGCGCAGCTCCACGCTCGGCGAGCTGATGTAGTTGGCCGCACCGTTCATGGTGCCATCCCACCACCAGTTCCAGTTCATCTTGTACACCTGCACCTTCAACTCGTGCCCGCCGATCGCCTTGCCGTCGGCGCCCACGGCGGCCAGCCCGAAACTGTAGGCGGTGTCGGTGAGAAAGGTTCCCCAGCTCGATGCAGCGTCTGGAACGCGCACACCCGCGTAGCTCGTGTAGGTGTAGTAAGGTACGCTGGTATTGTCGGTGCTGGCATCGCCACCGGCTTCGAAAACGCGTGTCACGATGTTCGCGTTCACCATCGCCGGAGCACTGCGCCCGGTGCTCACCTCCAGCGGGAAGCTCGCCTCACCCGTTGCGCTCAGCTGGCCGTCAAAAGCCACCTGTTCCTCTTCGGGCACCCAGGTGCGCAGGTCGTTGAACTCGTACTTCTCAAAGCCCTTGAAGTCCGGTGTTCCCGCCGACATGGTGACGGTGACGCGCGTTTTCAGTTCGCGCGCCGGCGCACCGTGCAGCCAATGCGACTTCAGCTTCACCTCACGCGATGAACCTGCCACAAGCCGGTCGCCACCGAAATCCAGCAGCACTTTCAAGCGGTTCGGTTTCACGGTCTCGATGCGGATCGACTTGTGGAAGGACGTGCCGCCCACGGTGACGCGCGCGTTCCAGAAGCCGGTGGGTGCATCGGGCGATGTCGCGCAGCGGAAGGCATATAGACCATCAAGGGAGGAGGTGCGCAGGTGCTTCTGGTCCAGCCGGCCGCGCGGGTCGGTGAGTTCGAGGACGACAGGATGGTCCTTCGGCAATTTCCTCAACGCGTCCTGCAGCATGAAGGTGAGGTAGAGCGAATCGCCCGGACGCCACACACCGCGTTCACCGTAGAGGAAGCCTTTCAAGCCGCGATCGATCGCTTCACCCTGCACATCGAACTCGCTTACGGAGAGTGATGAGCCATCATCCAGCTTGAGGTATCCGCGCTGAGTGCCCTTGCTCGCCACCAGCAGGAAAGGCTTGTGTTTTGTGGGCGGCAACGTGGCCAGACCTTCGCCGTCGGTCACTACCTGGCCCATGCTCTTGCGCTGCAGGTCGAGGACATCGAGCTTCACACCGGAGAGCGGTGCGGCCGAGCGTAGGTCGCTCGCCGCGATCAGCATCGAGCCATCGTTGCCGCATTTGGCGATCAGCCCGAGGTCCGACGCGAGCACGTTGCGCGATACCGAGATGCTGCGTGCGAAGTAGGAGGGGGAGCAGGGGTTCTCGCGTTCGGAGTAGTCATAGTCCTCCCCGTAGTATTCATCGTACTCGTCATAGTAGTAATAGTCCTGCGCCTGGTCATACTCGGCCTGCTCCTCCTCCCAGCTGCGCTCACGCACGGGTGCGTCATCCGCCACAGCACCCTCGCACGGGTATACCGAGTGCTGGCGGCCGAAGGAAAGTTCCACCCGGTAGATGGCGCCGGGCTCTGCCTTGAAGTGGTCTTCCAGGTCGAGGTAGTAGCGGTTCCAGCGGCCCAAGTCGGGCGCGTCGGCGGTTTTCAGACTGATGGTCTTGCGGGAGATGAGCCGCCCCACGCGCGCCAGTTCCCGCTCGCCGGCGAGGTCGTTCACTTGCAGGAATTGCGACACGTTGCTTTCGTGGATGCGGATGACGCGTACATCAACGGCCTTCAGGTTCACGGCTTCGAAAGGCATCACCAGGCCATCGGAACTGGGCAGGATCACGCCCTTGCCCACCATGCGCACGGCGGGCTTCAGTTCCTCGAAGGTGAGGTCCACGGTGATGTCCTTGCCGAGTTTGTGGCCGTTGACATTGCGCAGTGAGGCGGAGACGTAGCCCTGCTGATCGCCGCTGAGGCGTTCGCTTGGATAGAGCACCAGCTTGTTGCCATCGATGGCGATGCGCATCTCTTCCGCTCCGGCGATGCCGACCACACCGGTCAGGTCCTGCGCGAGATCGAGCGGATCGGAGAATTGCAGTGTGGCGTATTGTTCCCCATCGCTGAAGGTGGTCGCGCTGATCAATACAAGGTCGCCGACCGCGGGCACATCGAAGGGAAGCGTGCCTTTGTCCTCGGAGCCGATCTTGTCCCCGTTCCAGGTGATCTCCACCAGCGAGGCAGCGTCGTCGCGGCGAACGCTGTCAGCCACGAAGCGGTGGTAGCGGCCGTTGGGCTCATGCTCCCACGTGAGCGGGAGGTCGCGATCCTTCTGCGTGGCGGTGAAACAGGCTTCGAGGTCCTGGCCGGTGGCGTCATCGCTGGTGTACACCGAAACGATGAGGCGCTGCCAGACCAGGTCGGCGGCGGAAAGCGCCTGCATCTCGCTCACGCGCACATCCACGCCCTGCTTGAAGGTGGTGACTTGGAACCGGAATTCCTCCAGCCCGCTGGGCACCTCGATCAACTTGCCCAGGGCGAACTCCACGGTGTAGGTCTTCTCCTGCTCCAGCCGCTCGTCCGGTACAAAGGCGAGCGTGAGTTCATCGTGCCAGCGCACCGTGCCTTTCACCGAAGGATCCAGGTCGAAGAGTCCCTGGAGGGCCGTTTCGGAGGAATCGCGCCAGCGTTGGTCATCGGCGATGCGCACGAGGATCGGCGAGCGGGCGGAGATATGCCCCGCCGTGAAAGCGGGGATGTAGGGGGTGAACGCGGCGTCGGGCGTGATGGTCGCGTCCTGCGAACGGCAACCGATGAGCACGAGGGTGGCTAATGCGGCATTGCGCGTCACGCGCAGACTGCGGAACAGGCGGTACATGGTGGCGGGAAAAAGTGGTGGGAAGGTGGCGGGGAGAGGCTGATCGATCAACGGGACCGTCGCTTCAGCTATTGCGGGATGCGTGAAAGAATGTCCAAGGCTACCACCGTCAGGGCTGCCCGCGCAGGCGATCGGCCTCCTCGGCGGGGATGATGTGGCCGTTCATGTCACCCACGACAAAGGCATCGGTGAGGCCCTTGAGCTTGATCGCCTCGCGCGCTTCCTCGGCGGCGGCGCGGTCAGTAAAGGATCCGTATAAGTAGCGCACGCCATCGGCACTGCTCACCGGCACCACGCTGCCGATCTCGATGTACAGGCCCATGGTCTCGATCGGCACATTGCCCACGAAGCTGCCCACCTGCACCTTGTAGCGCAGTTTGTCCTTGCTGATCGTGCTGCTCGGCAGGGTGCGCAAGTCCTCCGGACCGGTTGGCATGGCACCGGCTTCCTTCATGGTCACGCGCTTTCCTTCCTTGAAGGCGACCAGGAACGCCCCGTCGAAGCCCTTCAACAGCATGCGCACCTTGAGCGCCGCCGCCTCGTTCACCCCAGCGAACGAGCCGGTGTAGTAACGCGTGAGGCCATCATCTCCCTTGATCGTCACCAGGTCCGGGACATCGACGAAGATGTTCTTCGACAGCCTGTTGCGGAACGCGCCCAACTGCACGCGGATGATCGCCGCGCTCTTCACCGGTGTGGGTCCATCTCCCTGAACTTTCGTGCGTTCGGTCTCCAATTCGGGCGTGATGTCGATCAGCTTGCCTCCTTCTTCCGCCATCACCGTGCCTTCCACACCGATGCCCTTCATCTCCAGTTCGCGCCGCAGCGCCTCGGGGATCGCGTCGTAGTTGCCCACCACATAGAAGGTGGTATCGCCGCGCTCGATCGTGCGCACATCCGGTATGCTCAGGATCTTTTGTATCAGATCCTCGCTGATGCCCTCCACATGGGTGCCGACTTTCACGACATAGACACGTTTCGCTGGCGGCTCGCTTCTCGGCGCGCGCACCGGCCCCATGGATTCCACCCGCGAGGTAACGAAGTCCACATCCGCGGAATCGATGAAATGGAGATAGGCCTGCAGGAAGGCTTCATCGCTGATCGTCACGCCACGGCTGTCCACGGGCGCGCCGGCAGCGGTGTTCAGCTCGTCGTCAAGCCCGTCGGGTACGCCGTCGCTATCGCCATCGACCGGACAACCGGTCGCGCTCACGGTCGCGCCGGTCGGCGTGTGCGCGCACAGGTCCCTGAAGTCGGGCACGCCGTCGCCGTCCTCGTCATCGTTCAGCACGATCAGATCGAGTTGCTCGTTGTTGAGCGGCGTCATCTTCGGCTTGCGCGCCTTGCGGTCCATGGGGATGGTGTAGCCGATGGAGAAAGAGCTGTAGAGGAAGCGATCGTTGCCGGCGTTGCCCTGTCGGCTCTCGATGCTCTCATCGGTAACTCCATCGATCACATCGCTGAGGGTGAAGTGCATGGTGGCACCGATCCTGAGATCGAGGCCTTTGCCGATGTCCATGCGGGCGCCGATGCCCACAGGCACCGCCCATGTGCGCTCGGGGTATTTGCCGAAGCCATCGAGGTCCAGCTCACGCACGTCGCTCTCATACGTGTAGTCCCGCTGGATCACCTGCGCGTCCACCGCGTTGGGGGCGCTTTCCGGCAGGTCGCGGATGGTGCCGTCGCTCCAGTAGTTGTAGTTGCGACCGTACGCGTCGCGCAGATCCGTCTTCGTGAGGAATTCCACGGATTCGAAGCCGAGCGACACATAGGGCTCCACCTGGCGCTTGGGGTTCAGCAGTTGCAAAAAATTGTAGCGGAACTGGAAGCCGCCGATGGCAATGCGCGAATCGAAGTTCAGGTTGCGTGTGAGGCTGCGTTCGTTCACGCCGAGCCTGCCGTAAAGCGCGTAGAGCGATCCTTCCAGCCAGGGGGTGATCGGGGTGCTCGCGCGCAACTCAAAGGCCGTGCGTGCGAGCAGCGCACTGTATCCGTCGCTGTTGTTACCGACGTCGCCATAGAACGCGAACATGCCCGCGCCCAACCCGAGGGTGGGCTTGAAGGTGATCGCGGTATCCGAGGAGGCGGGGTAGGCGGGCTGGCTCACCGGTGCGGCGATCGTACTGTCCGATTGCGCGAAAGCAGGGGTGGAGAGGACGACACACGCGCACAGCACGAACCCCGCATGGGCAGGAAAAGTTGTCGTGGCGCGGAGTTGACGCATGCGGCGGTTCAGTGCATCACTGCACCCACTGCTGGCTGCTCAGCACGAGGGCTTCCTGCACCGTGATGCGCTCGCCGTTGTTGTAGGCGGTAACGAATGGCCCGGGGAAGTTGTGCCCGGCCCGCACATAGTCAACACGCTGGTCGCGCGCTTCAGCGTATTTGCCGTAGCTGCCGGTCACGTATTTGATCCATCCCTGGTGGCGCTCGATGCTGAAATCACCGGCATAGCGATGACGCGCGCTGAAGTAGCTCTTGCCCACTTCGCGGTGCGCAGCGGTGATCTGCACCTTGTAGGTCACGCCTTTCTCCGGAGCGGGAATGGCGCGCGTGGTGCCTTGCTTCGGCGGACGTTGCGCTGTGGCGGTCTCCTTGGGCTGCTCGGTGCGGACCGGTTCCTTCACAACGGGATCGACCTGTACCACCTGCTCCTTGGGCTGCTCGGTGCCGGTCTGCTGGCCGCTGGCGAGTTGCTTCGCGGCCTCCTCGGCGGCGAGTTGCTGTTGCAAGATCTCCAACGCCTTCGGTCCGACGAAGAACTTGCTGCTGCCCACTACGGCCTTCTGTGTCTCATCGTTCAACAGATAACCGAACTCGCCATCGATCGTGTACTCGCCATCGGGGCGCTCGTTCGCGCGCAGCTTGTACACGATCTTGATCTCGCTCTTCGCGGGCAGGTTCAGCCACACGAACTTCACGATGCGGTCCTGGGTGGTGAATATCGCTTCCTCACTGTTCTTCTCCAGCGCGGTGAAGCCTTGTGGGATCGTCTCCTGCAATTTGCCGAAGCCGCGGATATCGCCCTTCTGCACCACCACTTCCACCAGCATCTCGTTCTCGGTGACGGGTGTTATCGTGCGCGTGCCGCCCACACCACCGAGGCCCTGCATCGGCGCAACACCACTGGCCTGATCGATCACCGCCATCACCGGTGTGCCCGGGGTGGCACCGCCCGCAGCGGAAACCAGATCGTTGTTGGTGGGTTCGTCGTCCGGGGTCTCTGCGGCCACCACGCGAACAGCACCGGGTGCGCCGAGGTCCACTGTCGACGTGGGTAGGTCGTGGGTCTTGCGCTCATTGTCCTCGATGTACGAGAGGCGGCCCTGGATCATCTGCGAGCCGGACATCGTCCCATCAGCGCTGAGGGTGTAGCTGAGCTTGAAGGTCGGTGTGCTCGGCAATGCCATCCAGATGAACTTCGCCTTCTGGTCGGCGAAGGTGAACGACGCGCCCTTGGTCTCGATCGCGGTGGCGGTCATGCCGGGGGGCAGATCGAGTTGCAGTTTCGCGAAGCCGCTGAGATCGCCCTTGTTCACGGTGATCGTTACGCGCACTTCGGTGCCCGGTGTCATGGTCGCGGGAACGTTCTGGGAGATGTTGATGTCGGCGACGAGGAACGTATCGAAAAGCAACAGGCCGATCACGTTGACCAGCAGGACCAATTGGTTCACCATGGGAGGATACGATTGGGTACACGTGCATTTCGCACGCTTGCGCCCAAAAGTATCCGCGCCTCACCCCGCGATCGGCGCAGCGCTCAGGCCGATACGAACAGGAACCTGTTGACGGAGAACAGCGCTGTGCGCTGCGCAGAATTGGCTCATCGATGATCGAACAACTGTGGTCGACCGTACACCGGCGATGGTTGCGGTGAACGTTCTTAGAAGTTCGGCTTCAGCACATACTTGCTGTAGAACGCGTTGATCGCGGCCACCGCTTCCTCGGGTGTATCCACCAGGCTGAAGAGATCGAGGTCCGCCACGTTGATGTTCGCGTGCTTCTCGCCCATGGTGATCTTCATCCAATCATACAGCCCCTGCCAGTATTTGCGACCGACGAGGATGATCGGAAAGCGGCCGATCTTCTGCGTCTGGATCAGGGTGAGCGCTTCGAAGAGCTCGTCCAGTGTACCGAAGCCGCCGGGTAGTACGATGAAGCCTTGCGAGTACTTGATGAACATCACCTTGCGCACGAAGAAGTAGTCGAAATTCAGGCTCTTCTGTTTGTCGATGTACGGGTTGGGCGATTGTTCGAAGGGCAGCTCGATGTTGAGCCCCACGCTGGTGCCGCCACCGCGCTGCGCGCCTTTGTTCGCCGCTTCCATGATGCCCGGTCCGCCGCCGGTGATCACACCGAAGCCGTTTCCGGTGAGCTGGCAGGCGATCTCCTCAGCGAGTTTGTACTCCTCCTTGTCCGGTGCGGTGCGCGCACTGCCGAAGATGCTCACGCAGGGGCGGATGCGTTGCATGGCCTCGAAGCCTTCGACGAACTCGCTCATGATCTTGAAGATCGCCCAGCTGTCGTTGGCCTTCACTTCACTCCAGCCTTTGCGCTTGAAGGCGCGCTTGATGCGCTGCTCGCTCTCGTTCTGGACTTCGGGTTTCTTGCTCATCGGTGCGAAAGAGGATTAGTTCAGGCGCGATCCCCGCTCGTGCCCGGGATGGACAGCGCCTTATGCGAGTTCAGCTTTCAGGTAAGGGAAGGTATGGCCGCGGCCCATGAGCACCACTTCTTCGGGTGTTCCGCGCGCGACGACCTGTCCGCCGCCGGCACCACCCTCAGGCCCCATGTCGATCACGTGATCGGCCACTTTGATGATGTCCATGTTGTGTTCGATCACCAACACGGTGTTGCCATGGTCGACCAGGCGATCGAGCACATGGATCAGTTGCTTCACGTCCTCGAAGTGCAGGCCGGTGGTGGGTTCGTCCAGGATGTAGAAGGTCTTTCCCGTGTCACGTTTGCTCAGTTCGGTCGCGAGCTTTATGCGTTGCGCCTCGCCGCCGCTGAGGGTGGTGCTGCTTTGCCCCAGCGTAACGTACCCCAGGCCGACGTCCATCAATGTCCGCAGTTTCATCCCCAGTTGCGGGATCTCCGCGAAATGGCCAAGGGCCTCCTGCACCGGCATGGCGAGCACATCGGCGATGCTCTTCCCCTTGTACCGGACCTCCAGCGTTTCGCGATCGTATCGTTTACCACGGCAGGTCTCACAAGGCACGCTCACGTCCGGCAAAAAGTTCATCTCGATGGTGCGCACGCCGGCGCCCTTGCACGTTTCGCACCGCCCACCTGCGGTGTTGAAGCTGAAGCGACCGGCCTTGTACCCGCGGATCTTCGCGCTGGGCAGTTGTGCGTACAGTTCGCGGATGTGGTCGAAGAGACCGGTGTACGTGGCGGGATTGCTGCGGGGCGTGCGGCCGATCGGGCTCTGGTCCACTTCGATCACCTTGTCGATCAGGTCCAGCCCTTCGATCTTGGTGTAGGGCAGGGGGTGCGAAGCACTGCGGTAGAAGTGCTTGCTGAGGATCGGGTACAACGTGTCACCGATCAACGTGCTCTTGCCACTTCCGCTCACGCCGGTCACGCAAATGAACTTGCCCAGCGGAAAGTCCACGTCCACGTCCTTGAGGTTGTTGCCGGTGGCGCCCCGCAAGGTGATACGTTCGCCATGGCCTTTGCGGCGTTGCACGGGCACCTCGATACGCAGCTCATTGCGCAGGTACCGCGCGGTCATACTGTCACCGAGAAGGAGCTCCGTTGGATGACCCTGCGCCACGATGCGACCGCCGTGCTCTCCCGCGCCCGGCCCAATGTCGATCAGGTGGTCGGCACTGCGCATCATCTCCTTGTCGTGTTCCACCACGATCACGCTGTTGCCGCCATCGCGCAAATTGCGCAAGCTGCCGATCAGCCGTTGGTCGTCGCGCTGGTGCAGTCCGATGCTCGGCTCATCGAGGATGTAGAGAACGCCTGTGAGCTGGCTGCCGATCTGCGTCGCGAGGCGGATGCGTTGTGCTTCGCCACCTGACAGGGAGCGCGCGCTGCGATCCAGCATCAGGTAATCCAGCCCTACATCGAGCAGGAAACTGCTGCGCGCCGTGAGTTCCTTCACCACTTCGCGGGCGATGACGGCTTTGGTCTTGTCGAGGCGATCGACCAGGCCACCCATGAACGTGTGCAGGTCGGTAATGGACATCGTCGCCAGTTCGTGGATGTTCTTTCCATCCAGGCGGAAGTAAAGGGCGGTCTTCTTCAGGCGGGCGCCGTCGCACTCGGGGCAAACCACCATGTGCGTGAAACTGGTGGCCCACTTCTGCGCGGTCTTCGGTCCTTCCTCCGCCTGTTCCAGGATGAAAGGGATGATGCCTTCGAACTGCACGGTGCGATCGCTGAGGCCCACATTGCTCGTAACGCGCAACGGCTCATCCATGCCGTTTAGCAGTGCGGCCAGCACGGCATCGTCCATTTCCTCGATCGGTGTGTCGAGGTCGTGCCCGAAATTCTCCAGCACCGCCTCGATCTGCCGAAAGACCCACGAGTTCTTGTACGACCCTAGCGGGACGATGCCCCCGCGCTTCACGCTCTTCTTCCGATCGGGTACGATGCGGTCCAGCGCCACTTCGGTCACCTGGCCCAGGCCACTGCATCGCGGACAGGCGCCGTAGGGCGAGTTGAAACTGAAGAGGTTGGGTTCCGGTTCCTCGTAAGCGATGCCGCTCGTCGGGCACATCAGGTGGCGGCTCAGGTAACGTACCTGTCCGCCTTTCACGTCCACCACCATCAGGTTGCCCTTGCCGTATTTCGTGGCGGTGGCGCAGGTATCGCTCAGGCGCTTGCGGTCGGTTTCGCGCACCTTCAACCGGTCGATGACCAGTTCGATGTCGTGCACCTTGTAGCGGTCCAGGCGCGGACGCGTGGTGAGGTCGATCACCGTTCCGTCAACACGTGCGCGCAGGAATCCCTGGCGAAGGAACTGCTCGAACAGTTCACGGTAGTGGCCTTTGCGGCCACGGATCAGCGGCGCGAGGATCAGCACCTCATGCCCGTCGTACTCCTCCAGCAACAGGTCCACGATGCGCTTGTCACTGTAGCGCACCATCGGCTCGCCGGTCACATAGCTGAAGGCATCGCCCACGCGCGCATAGAGCAGGCGCAGCAGGTCGTAGATCTCCGTAGTGGTGCCCACGGTGCTCCGCGGGTTCCGGCTGATGGTCTTCTGCTCGATCGCGATCACCGGGCTGAGGCCGGTGATCAGGTCCACGTCCGGGCGTTCGATGCCGCCGAGGAATTGCCGCGCGTAAGCGTTGAAGGTCTCAATGTAGCGTCGCTGTCCCTCCGCGTGGATGGTATCGAAGGCGAGGGAGCTTTTGCCGCTGCCGCTCAGCCCGGTGATCACAACGAGCTTGTCCCGTGGGATCCGTACATCGATGTTCTTCAGGTTGTGTACGCGGGCGCCGAGGACCTCGATGTACTCGTCGGTTCGGTCCGGTGCGGGGGCGCTCCGGTCTGGCTTCAAAGCGGTTTCCAAGGTCTTCGGTCGGGGAGTTCCACGGCGCTAGTCGGCGCTCGCATCGTTGAACCCTTCCGCAGGCAGCAGCAGAACGTACGTGCGGCCTTCACGGTTGGTGAGCTTGCTGTCGCGCAACCAGGGGTTCAACAGTTTCAAGGTCTTGTAATTCGTCTTGTTCGCCAGGGCGAAGTCGGCGAGGTCGGCGATCGGTCCGTTGATCTCCACGGTGCGCGTGGCATAAGGCGCGTAGAGGTCCTTCTTGCGCAGGTGGAACCCGTAACGCTCCGGATCGCGGATGATCTCCTTCATCGCCAGCATCCGGAACACGTAGCGCGCGGTCTCCTCAGGCAGCAGCAGATCGAAGTAGTTCTCCTGTTTCTGCCGACCCAGTTGTTTATCCACCCCACCAGGACCCAGGTTGTACGATGCTGCGGCGAGCGCCCAGTCGTTGTATTTGGCGTACGAGTTCTTCAGGTAGCGGCACGCCGCCACGGTGCTCTTCTCCACATGGTAGCGTTCATCCACTTCGGCGTCCACTTGCAGGCCGTGCTTCAGGGCCGTCTCTTTCATGAACTGCCAGTAGCCCGTGGCGCCCATCGGCGATACCACATTGGTCAAGCCGCTTTCGATCAGCGCCAGGTACTTCATGTCCTCGGGCACGCCCTCGCGCCTCAAAACTTCCTCGATCAACGGGAACCAGCGGCCGGCGCGTTTGTGCGATAGCAGGGTATTGCTCTGCCAGTAAGTGTTCACCAGCAGTTCGCGGTCCAATCGCTCCCGTACGTCCAGCCGGTCCAGCGGCACGCTCTCGCCGCAAAAGGAGAGTTCATTGGGCAGGGTGAGGGAGAAGACCTTATAGCCCTCGTTGAAATCACGCAAGTGGTCCACGTCGCTGTCTGTGCCTGTGGTGGAGAACCCGAAGAGGTGGATGCCCAAGGCACCAACGACCAGCAGCAATGCCCACGCTGCGGTGCGGACCATGGTGCGCAGGCTACTCGATAGGCGTTTCATGGGGTGGATCGGTGCGCAGGGTAAGGATGAAGAACGCGACGAAAACAACGAAGGCGTAGGAAACGAAAATGATCGTGTGAAGGTTCCGCCATTCGGTGATGAAGCGGAACATGACGAAGGTAAGGAACACGTTCAGCAGGGAGATGCCGATGAAGGTGAGGGCCACCTGTCCATCGCTCAGGCCCAAGTACCCCAGGTGATGGGTGGTGTGGTCGCGCCCACCGACAAAAGGGGAATGCCCGCGCCGGATCCGGTTGATCGAGACGATCGTGGTGTCCACGATGGGGAGCAGGAACACCGTTACGGCGGAGATCACCTGGCGCTCCGGTTCCCAAGTGCCCAGGAGCGAAGGCGTGTTCCAGAAGAAGCGTATGCCAACGAAAGCCAGGAAAACGCCAAGGAACTGGCTGCCGGTGTCGCCCATGTACATGCGCGAAGGGGACCAGTTGAAGAAGAGGAAACCACAGAGTGCGGCCATGGTGCCCACGATGAGCACCATGTACACCGGATCCATCGGGCCCAGGGTGAGCATGGCCATGACCCCGGCAGAGAGGACCGCGATGGCCACCACGGTGGTGATGCCGTCCATATTGTCGAGCATGTTGATGGAGTTCATCATACCCACCACCCAGAAGATGGTCACCGTGGTGTTCGCCCAGCGTGTCTCGAACAGATCGATGGACGTGCCAGACGCGACCAGGATAAACCCGCAAGCGACCTGTACCACGAATTTGAGCAGCGGGCGTGTGTTGTACGCATCATCCGAAAGACCCATGAGGAACCCGAGCGAGGTGGCCGCGAGCAGGCCGAGCAATTCGGGCCGTAACGCCGACTGGCTTTCGCCGGGGAAAAGCACACCGTGCAGGGTGAAACAGACCAGGAAGAGGATGAAAAAGCTGATGCCACCGAACGCCGGTTTGGAGGTGCTGCTCCAACGTACCAGCAACTGGTCGTCCTTCTCGCGGATGCCCAGCGTATGCGCGAAGCGCATGAACAGGGAATCGATGAGCAGGCTGAAGACGAGGACCGCGAAGAAAAGGCCGGAGTAGATGAGGAAGAGTTGGGTCGGGCTGTACATGGCTTCGCTGGTCAGGTGGCCAACCCGGCCCGATCCGCTGCGAAGGGGTGCCCCCGTTGGTCCTTCTCGCTGATCACCGGATCGGCGATGCCCCAGTCAATGGCCAGCTTGGGATCGTTCCACAGGATGGTGCGTTCGCTGGGCTGGTGGTAGTAGGCCGTGCATTTGTAGGCGAACAACGTATCATTCTCCAATGCGACAAAGCCATGCGCGAAGCCGGGAGGGATCCAAAGCATGTGTTTGGTCTCAGCGTCCAGCCGGACCTTGTAGTGCTGGCCGAAGGTGGTGCTCCCCGCGCGGATGTCCACCGCCACGTCGAGCACCGCGCCGCGCACGGTGTGTACCAGTTTCCCCTGTGCATGTGGCGCGAGTTGGAAGTGCAGGCCACGCAATACCCGCTCTCGCGAAAGGCTTTCGTTGTCCTGCACGAAGCGGACGTCCAACCCGGTGATCTCCCCGAAGCGTTGTTCGTTGAAGGTCTCCAGAAACCGCCCGCGCTCGTCGGCGAAGATGCGCGGCCGGAGCAGGATAAGTCCTTCGATCGGTGTTGGGATCGCTTCCATCATGACCGTCCGAACAGCCAACCGAGCACGCCGCCTTTCGACTTGCCAGCCCGTTCTTCGTAGTAGCCGCCGCCATAGCTCTGGCCGTATCCGTACCCATAGCCATAACCGTAGCCGTAGTTGTACCCGTACTTGTTCCGGTCCACATCCACCCCGTTCAAGATCGTGCTCAGGCGCTTGATGTTGTTCTCGTTGATCAGGCGGTCCACGTTCTGCACGAACTGTTTCTTGCTGTAGTCCGCCCGGAAGATGTAGATCGGGTAGTCGGCGAGCTGGATCATCGGCACGCCATCGGTCACCAGGCCAACGGGCGGGTTGTCGATCAGTATCACGTCGTAGTGCCGCTTCAACTCATCGAGCAGTTCGGTCATCTTCCGGCTGATGATAAGCTCCGAGGGGTTGGGTGGTATGGGGCCTGCGGTGATGAAGTCCAGGCCCTCCAGGGTGCTCTTGCGAATGCAATTCTCCAGTGTGTCCTTGCCAATGAGCAGTGTGCTCATGCCCCGCACGTTCTCCACACCGAAGCCAAGGTGGATCTTGGGTTTGCGCATGTCCAAGTCCAGAATGATCACCCGCTTGCCGCTGTAGGAGATGATCCCGGCGAGGTTCATCGCCACAAAGGTTTTTCCCTCACCGGAGATGGTGCTGGTAATGGCGATGATCTTCGCGCCCTCTGTGTTGTCCACGAACTGCATGTTGGTGCGCACGCTGCGAAAGGCTTCCGCGATCAGGGACTTCGGGTTCTTGTCGATCAGGAGCTGGGAGATGGGGATCTCCTTCTTGTATTTGGGGATCATGCCCAGTATGCCGATGCTGGCGTTGGAGAGTTTCGCGATGTCGTGCAGCGAAGTGATGTTGTCGTGCAGGATGTATCGGATCAGCACGATCATGAAACTCAAGATCACCCCGGTGACTATGTAGGAGACCAGCACCATATTCCTATTGGGGGAGATGGGCGTGGTGGCCATGGTGGCGTTCTCCAGGATCCTGTTCTCGGGAACGAAGCCGGCCTTGCTGATGCGGTATTCGATGTCCTTTTCGAGCAGAAGGGTGTAGTACTTCTCATTGATGTTGAACACGCGTTCGATGCGCGCGAACTCGATCTCCTTTTCAGGCAACGCACGGAAACGCCCTTGGAACTCGTCCATGTGGGCATTGAGCTCGTCGCGCTTTTCCTCCGCGTTTTCGCGCAGCCGGCGTATGCTCTCCATCACCACCTGCTTCTGCACGTTGATCTGGTGTTCCAGTATGCGTACGCCTTGGTGCTCGCCAGTGGCTTCCAGATACAGGGCCTCCCGTTCGCCCAGCAGGTCCTGCAATGCACCGATCGTTTTGGCGAGCGAATTCTCGTACTGGGTGCCGATCAACAGCGGCACCAGGTCGTAGGAGTTGATCTCCGGCAGCGGTTTGTCGGTGGCGCTGCCCAAGGCCTTCAGCAGTTCGATCTCCATGGATAGCTGGACCATGGCATCCTCGTATTCCTTGCTACGCTCGAGGAAGATCGGGGTCAGTTGCTCCAGATCGGCCACGCCATTGTCCATCCGGATATGTTGCAACCGGTACTCCGTATCGCGTAATTGCTCGAAAACGGTGTCCTTTTGCGAGCGGATGAAGTGGATCACGCTCAACGCGCTCTCGCTCTTGCGCTCCACGTCGTAGGCGATGAAGGTCTCGGCCATGGCCTGTGCCAGGTCGCGCGCCAGCAGGTTGTTCTGATCCAGGCAGCTGATCTCCACGGTCTTCGCTTTCTCATCCATGGTCTTGACCACCAAGGTCCTTGAATAGCGGTCCACCAATCGCTCGGACGAGTTGATCTGTAGGTACAGGTTCACCTGGGCCTCGGGATCTTTCAGCACCGCATGATCTTGCAGGTCGATGTAGCAACTGAAGTGTGGCATGCGCACCACCGCGCTGCGGTCGAAGTCGTTCTCAATGACTTTGCCGTCGATCGTGTAAGAGACCCCCAAACGCCCGGTCTGGGAGAGATCGATGAAAATGGGTATGTCCATGATCGCGCTATCCCGAACGGTGAGCTCGCGTATTTTGAAGAACGAGCGCGTGTAGTACTCCTCGGTGAGGATCTTGCCCCGATTGAAATAACTCACCTCAAGGGGCATCCGCTGCAACGCCATCCCGATGAAGAACCGCGACCGCATGAGCTCGATATCGATCTGCAGGTTGCCGTCCTCGGCAGCGAAGGTGCTCATGGCCAGCACCTGCTTGGCCTGGTTGCTCTCGCTGAGCTGCAGCATGGTGCGCGAGCTGAAGTTGCTCGGGGTGTAGCGCAGGTAGATCAGGGCCGAGGTTACCGCGGTGAGCAGGCACAGCAGGATCCAGAGCAGACTTCGGCGCAGGATGTACAGGAAGAGCCCGAGCTCGAAGTCGTTGCTGAAATTCGTGATCCGCTCTTTGTAGCTCTCGAAACTGAGGTTCCGCTGGCTGATATCCTCGCTGAGCATGCGGTCAGGCGCTTATTGGAAGCTGCGGACTACGCTGATCGCCAGCAGGATGGTGGTCAGCAAGGAGACCACGGGGATCAGGTCTTGAAGCACCTCGGTGGCAAGTTGGGGATTGGGTTGAACATAAACGACATCATCTCCCTGCATCACCACGTCGGCGTATGCGAGCCCCGAGATATCCGACAAGTCGAACTGGTACACTTTGCGCTTGCCCGAAGCATCCAGCCGGAAGACTTTCACCTTGTGCGCATCGCCACGTTTGTTCAAGCCGCCCGCCTGGGCCAATACCTCCAGCAGGGTGGTATTGTTGTTCTCCAGGCCCACCACCTCGGCATCGCCGCCGCCACCGGGGAAAACGACCACCCGGCGGTTCGTGACGGTGATCTGCACATAGGGAGAGTTGTAGAACCGGGAGTACTTCTCCTCCAGCATCGCTTCCGCCTCCCGCATGGTAAGGCCGGTGATCGGCACGCGGCCGATAAGGGGCAGTTTCACCACACCATCGTACTCCACAAAATAGGAGAATATGTTCCGGTTCATGAGCGCAGCGCCCCGATTGCCGCCTTCCGAAACGAGGTCGATCATCTTGAACCCATCATTGGCGAACAACCTGAACTCGAGCACGTCGTTCGGCTGCAGCCGCACGCTTCTGACCGAGTCGATCATGGTGTCGAACACATGATCGTTCGGGGTCTTGAACATGATGTCCCTATTCACGGTGCAGCCCGTGAAAAGGACTCCTCCGATCAGTGCGGGGATGAGAAAACGCCGGATAGTTCGCGTCATGGCCGGGCAAAAGTAACGTTCCGCACCCGGCCCGGTCAGTTGAGAAGCGAGCGGTACAGCGCGGTGGTATCATCCACCAGCCGGCTGAAGTGGAACCGGTCGCGCACATGCGCCCAACCACCATTGCCCATGCGGGTCCGCAGTCCGGCGTTCATCACCAGTTCGGACAGGTTGGCGCTCAATCCTTCGATGTCGCCGCTTTCGCTCAGCAGGCCTGTGCGACCGGGCACCACCACGTTCTCGATGCCGCCTACCCGGGTGCTGATCACGGGCTTGTTCGCCGCCTGGGCTTCGATCAGGCTCACCGGGGTTCCTTCGTTCAACGAGGTCAGCATCACGATGTCCACTCCGGCATTGACGATATCCACTTCCTTTATCCAGCTGGTGAACGTGATGGTGGCGGCAGGTACCACCGCCTTGCCGTTCACGCCGTGCCCGAAACCGTGACCATTGAAATACGGGCCGCTGGCCTGGCTCATGCCCAGTTCCGTCGTGCGTTGCTGCAAGCGCTCACGCTCTTCTCCATCGCCTACGATGAAGGCCCTGACCTTCTTGCCCGTGCGGCGTTGCACCTGCGCGATCACGTCCAGGAAAAGGTCGTGGTTCTTGATCGGTACCAGCCGCCCGATAATGCCGATGGCGATCTCATCGTCAGCCACGCCATAGACTTTGCGGAAAAAGGCACGCTTGCGGGCCTGCTCCTCCTGGAACCGGCCCAGGTCGAAACCCAGTGGGATCACGCTCACCTTGTCCTCCGCGCAAATACGGTGCTCGTCCACCAACTCGCTCTTCTGGATGTCGCTGATGGCGATGATGCGCGATGACCGGCGGGCCAGGAAGCGTTCGATGTTCTTGTACAGGGCGGTCCGCAGCGGGCCGAAGTAGCTGTGGAACACATGTCCATGGAAGGTGTGTACGATGGCCTTCACACCCATGTCCGCAGCGGCCATGCGCCCAACGGCACCGGCTTTGGCGGCATGCGTGTGTACGATGTCGGGCTTGAACTCCTTGATCAGCTCCTTGATCCGACGGTACGCGCCACGGTCACGCCACGGGGCAACCTCGCGCTGCAATTCGGGCAGTATCAAGGGCTTCACGCCCAAGGAACTGAGGATATGGTGACTTCCTTCTTCGGTGGCTTCCTGGCTGCCCCCCACGAGCATGGTCTCAAAATCGTCCGGCAGGTACCGCGTCAGGTAGGCCGCGTTGTGCGTTGGGCCACCCAGGTTGAAGCGGTTGATGATGCGGAGGACGCGGGGCATGGAGTTGAGGACGACGAAGGTAACCGGGGTTTCGGGCCGCCGGGGGGTCATCCCACATGCGTCTTCCACCACGTCAAGTAGACGATCAAGGCATGCACGGTTGCCTGTGAACTACCCGGTGAATTACTGCGGAAGCGGTCCACCAGCACTTTCACTTCGGCGGGGTTGAGGCCTGCGGCCCGGAGCAACTCCGCGTTCGTGCAGGCCTGCACCTCCGTTGCCAGCGGGCCGCGCAGCAAGGGGGTAAGCGGAACCTCGAAGCCGCGTTTGGGGCGGCGAACGGTTATTTCCGGTAATAGTCCTCCGAACGCTTCGCGCAGGATGTGCTTGCCCGAACCTTTCCTGAATTTGGCCGCTGCGGGCAGGGAGAAGGCGAACTCCACGACCCGCTTGTCCAGGAAGGGGGTGCGCACTTCCAGCGCGTGGGCCATGCTGGTCAGGTCCACCTTGTGCAGCATGTCGTCCGGCAGTACGGTGTTCAAGTCCGTCCAGAGCAGGCCATTGAGGCCGGTGTGCCGCGCGAACGGTGCCGTGATGGCCGTGCGTCGCACTTCGAATTCCACGTCGTCCGCTTCGGGTTCGAGCAGCGTGGCGGTGTTCAATTCATCATCCCATGCTGCCAGGACCAGATAGCGCTCTTCGCGGGTGAGCCGCGCGGTGCGCGCGTACTTGTCCAACTGGCGGAAGCGGTCCGTGAGGGGGCTGTTGCGGGAACGGGGCAGGAGCCGCCAGAGCGGGCCGCCCAGCATTGCGAGACGTTCGGCTGGGCCAGGGTTCTGTATGCGCAGTTCGGCCTGGTGCTTTCGGTAGCCGCCGAAGACCTCATCCGCGCCATCGCCGCTCAGGGCCACGGTCACATGTTGCCGAGTGCGCTTGTTCAGCAGGTAACTGGGCAACGCGCTCTGGTCCGCGAACGGCTCGTCCACGCAGGCGAGGAACTCTGCATAGTGGTTCGCGAGTTCGGTGGTGCTTAGGGTGAACGTGGTGTGCTGTGAGCCGATGTGTTTTGCGACCGTCTCGGCGTAAGCCGTCTCGTCGTAGTACGGATCGGTATACCCGATGCTGAAGGTTTGCAGGTCCGGTTTATGGCGTTTCGCCAAAGCACTGATGATGCTGCTGTCCAATCCGCCGCTGAGGAACGTGCCCGTGGGTACATCGCTGATCAGCCGGATGCGCACCGCATCGTCCAGCAACTCGCGCAGGTGTTCCGTTGCTGAGGCGCTTGCCGGGTATTCGCGTGCCGCTTGTTCGGCATCGTACCAGCGCGTTGTGCGCGTGCCACTCGCATCCACGTTCATCGCGTGACCGGGAAGCAACTTGAACACACCCTGGAGGATGCTGTGAGGCGCAGGGATGTAGTTGTGTGTGAAGTAGGTGCGGAGCGAAACGGGATCGATCGCACATGGGGCGCCCAGCGCGAGGAGGGAACGCAGCTCACTTCCGAAAAGCAGTCGTCCATCATGTTCGCACCACCAAAGCGGCTTCACGCCGAAACGGTCGCGCGCGAGGAACAGGCTGTCGTCCTGCGCATCGTGTATGGCCAGGGCGAAGAAGCCGTTGAGGTCGTGGAGAAAGCTCGGTCCTTTGATGGCGAAGAGCCGCAGCGCGACCTCGGTATCTGACCGACTGCGGAAGGTGTGGCCTTTTGCTTCCAGCTGTGCTCGCAGTTCCAGGAAATTGAAGACCTCGCCGTTGAAGATGATGGTGTATCTGTCATCATCGCTGGTAAAAGGTTGGTGACCAGCTGGACTCGTGTCGATGATGCTCAAGCGGCGGTGTCCAAGCACTGCGGCACCCCGCTGGTAAAGACCTTCATCGTCGGGTCCGCGATGGGCCAGGCATCGCAAGGCCGTGAGCATGCGCTCCCTGCTGATGGGTCGCGATCCACTGAATTGGAACGTGCCTACGATCCCGCACATGGAACAGGCCTGCTCATGTGGTCATGGATGATCTGGTGGGCCACGCCGTCCTCACCAAGGCTTCTCCAGGTCCCGGGCCTGGAAATGGTGATGACGGTCAATGAACGCTGAACCCTTCCGAGGCGGAGAAAGTTGCAGACCATCAAGTCCCATCATCCGGCGCACCAACGCGATCGGTGTGATCATAAAAAAGAACACTACCGCAAGAAGCACGCGCGATACCACCTTGCCGATCGTCTCCGCCAGCTTGGTCCAACCCCAGGCAATAACCCGTGCAAGCCAAGGGGATAGGAGCGTGGCCAATGCGAGAACGATCGCTGCGCTCAGCCATGCCGGGTGGTGCCAACGTGCGAGCAGTAGGAAGCCCAGTAGCAGGGCCAGCACGCTTTCGTAAGCCTTGGACCTGTCGGGCATCAGAACAATGTGTAGATGTATGGTGCCAACGCCGACCCACCACCGAGCACAAGGATGGTGGTGAGGACGAGAAGAACGATGATCACCGGCCCGAGCCACCACTTCTTGCGTTCCTTCAAAAATGCCCAGAGGTCGCCTAATAGTTCCATGGGTCAGGGTGTATTGGTCGGGAGGGTACTCGTGCTATCGCGCATTTGAATGAGCGAAACTACCTCTGGAAAGATCGTGCGCGCCACGAGCCCACTCCCAAGTGGTGTCAGGTGGCAATAGTCGAGGAACAGTTTCTTCTCCTTCAAGGTTGGATCGTCCACTGTGCTGTTCACGTCGAGGAAGTGCGCACCGTAGCGCTGCGCCACCGAGTCGAGGTCCTGGATGATGTACGGATAGAGCGCTGTCTTGTACTCATCATGCGCGATCGGAAGCACCACACGTTCTTCCGGCGATAAGAGCTCTTCATCACGAAAACGAAGCCCTGCCTGCAGGCACAATAGCGCGCTCACATCGTGATCTCGGAGAAGCAGAAGGTTGTTCGCCACGGCGCGCAAATACTGGTGCTTCCGGGTGACCAGGTAACCGGCTATCATCTGGTCCTCGGTCCAACCCAGCACACGCGCTTGAACGCGTGCTTCCCATTGCGTGGCCTCGCGGTTGTTCTGCCAGGCCACGAAGCCACGGGCAAGCCCACTGAATTTGCTTGCCCAGAGCATGAAGTGGTCGAACACACCCCCGAGGCTGGGATGCTGTAGCCGTGGTTTCCAGTATTGGTAAATGTTGTCACGGTACTGGTCCTCCTCTTCATTGTATTTGAAATGGTCGTTGTACCCATCGTAGAAGATCACCATGTCGGGACCGTACGCGAGCAATTCGGTCTCCAGGTACGTGGTGTGTTGGAACACCTTGTAACCGGTGACGGCCGCGTTTATCACTTCGAAATGCCTGCCGGGAAAGCGCGCGATGAGCAGCCGTTCCAACTGGCTGTCGATGGTCTCGTTATCGCGCACATGGCTGATAGGGAAGGGTGGTCCGCTGGAAATGCCGTGGGCCGCGGAGCCGCCCATGAGGAAGATCCTGATGGTCCCCCTCGGTTTCTGCTTTGTCACAGCGGTGGTGCGCCTGAACCCTTGCGCATCGATCGTGAGGCGCGGGCCTTTCTCATCGATCTCCTGGAAGCCGGGCACATGCGCATAGATGCGGTACGAATCGAATTGGAATTTCCGATCGCCCGATTTCTGCAGGACATGGGACATGTACCAGCGCCCGGCGAATTCCAAGATCACCAGGGTGAACACCAACATGAAGAGGGCGTAGCCCAGAACGCGTCGGGTGAAGAAGCGGCGCATGTTCAATCGAGGACGTGTTCCTTCATCCACTCCTGTCCTTCGGGCCAGGGGGGTTGCTCTTCCTTCAGGAAGGTGTGGTCGTTGATCACCAGTACGTCCATTTCGGTGCGCATGAAGCAGCGGTAGGCGTCTTCGGGGGTATGAACGATCGGTTCGCCGCGCACGTTGAAGCTCGTGTTGATGACGACCTCGTGCCCGCTGAGTTGCCCGAACGCGCGGATGAGCTTGTGGAACCGGGGGTTGGTGCGTTCGCTCACGGTCTGAACCCGGGCGGACATGTCGATGTGCGTGATCGCCGGGAGCGTGGACCGCTGGAAGTAGAGCTTGTCCCGCAGGGGAAGCGCATTGTAGCCCGCGGGCAGGGGCTTCCGCAGTTCGGCACGCACCGGATGCACCATCAGCATGTACGGCGAAGGAGCACTGGCCTCGAAATAGCGGCTCATCGCTTCCTCGGTCACCGCAGGAGCGAAGGGACGAAAGCTCTCACGGAATTTGATCTTCTGGTTGAGCTTGAGCTGCATCTCGGCGTTGGCGGGATCACCAAGGATGCTTCGTGCGCCCAGGGCGCGCGGTCCGAACTCCATACGGCCCTGGAACCAACCCACCACTTTTCCGCCCGCCAGGGCTGAGGCCGTCCGGGCGACCAGATCATCGATGTTGGATGCGACGCTCGCCACGGCACCATACCTATTGATCACCCGGCGGATGTCCGCCTCGGTAAAGGCGGGGCCGAGGTAGCCACCGTGCATGGCATCATGCGGCACTACCGTGCGTTCTTTTCCGTAATGCAGGTGGTAGGCGGCAAGCGCGGCTCCCGGGGCACCACCTGCGTCCCCTGCTGCGGGTTGTATGAAGATCCCGTCGAAGATCCCTTCACGCTCCAGCAGGCCATTGGCAACACAGTTCAACGCCACGCCCCCGGCCATGCACAGGTGCCTCGCTCCGGTAAGCTCCCGGGCATGGCGCGCCATGCGCAACACGATGTCCTCGGTTACCCGCTGGATCGCCAGACCAAGGTCACAGTGGTGCTGTTCCAGCGGGCTTTCCGCCGATCGGCGCGGAAAGCCGAACACGCGTTGCCACACGTCGTCCTTCACCATGCGCAGCCCCTTCGCGTAGTGGAATTTGCGTTGGTCCAACCATACCGAGCCGTCATCGAACACGGTTACCAGTTCGCGCCGGATGCGTTGCTCGAAGTCCAGCACGCGTGGCGAAGTAGGGTCGCCGTAAGGGGCGAGGCCCATGAGCTTGTATTCTCCCGAATTCACGCGGAATCCGAGGAAATAGGTGAAGGCCGAATAGAGCAGGCCCACGGAATGCGGGAAGCGCAGTTCCTTTAGCAGTTCGATGTTCTTCCCCCGCCCGTGACAGATGCTGGCGGTGCTCCACTCACCGACACCATCGATCGTAAGGATGGCCGCCTCTTCGTAAGGTGATGGATAGAACGCGCTCGCGGCATGGGAGAGATGGTGCTCGGGGAATAGCAGCTTGGGGCCGGGATCACCCAGGGAGCCGATCTCCTTCAGGCCATCCCGCAAAAGTTTGCGCGTGGAAAGTTTGCCACCCACCCACAATGGCATGGCCCGCAGGAACGAGGCGAACCCGGCCGGGGCGAACCCGTGATAGGTCTCCAAAAGCCGTTCGAATTTGAGGAGGGGCTTGTCATAGAAGGCGACCGCGTCGAGGTGCTCCAAGCCCAAGCCTCCTTCTTCAAGGCAATAGCGCACGGCGTTCTTTGGGAACGCATCGTCGTGCTTCTTGCGCGTGAAGCGCTCTTCCTGGGCGGCTGCCACCAGATCGCCATCCACGAGCAGCGCGGCGGCCGAGTCGTGGTAGAAGGCCGAGATCCCAAGTATCCGCATCCGGCGCTGTTTACAAATGGATCACCTCACCGTACGCGGCGGCGGCGGCCTCCATGATGGCTTCGCTCATCGTCGGGTGCGGGTGTACGGTCTTGATGATCTCGTGGCCGGTTGTCTCCAACTTCCGGATGCTCACGCACTCGGCGATCAACTCCGTCACATTGTACCCGATCATGTGCGCGCCGAGCAGTTCGCCGTACTTGGCGTCGAAGATCAGTTTCACGAAACCATCCTTGGCACCTACCGCGCTAGCCTTGCCGCTCGCGGTGAAGGGGAACTTGCCCACCTTGATCTCCAGTCCCTTCTCCTTGCACTGCTTTTCGGTCATACCCACGCTGGCCACTTCGGGAGAGCAGTAGGTGCAGCCCGGGATGTTGTTGTAATCCAGTGCGTGCGGGTTCTGTCCGGCGATCTTCTCCGCACAGATGATGCCCTCCGCTGAAGCCACGTGCGCGAGCGCCTGGCCCGGTGTTGCGTCGCCGATGGCGTAGTAACCCGGGATGTTCGTGGCATAGAACTCGTTCGTCTTGATCTTGCCCTTGTCCGTGATGATGCCCACCGCTTCGAGCCCGATGCCTTCGATGTTCGATGCGATGCCCACCGCGCTCAGGACGATATCGCACTCGATCACCTGTTCGCCTTTCGGCGTCTTCACGGTCACCTTGCATCCCTTGCCGCTGGTGTCCACGTTGGTCACTTCGCTGGAGACCATCACGTCGATGCCTTGCTTCTTGAAGCTCTTCTCCAGCTGCTTGCTCACGTCCTCATCCTCCACGGGAACCACGTTCGGCAGGAACTCGACCAGTGTCACCTTGGTACCTATGGCGTTGTAGAAATAGGCGAACTCACTGCCGATGGCCCCGCTGCCCACCACCACCATGCTCTTCGGCTGATCGGCCAGGACCATGGCCTCTCGGTAACCGATGATCTTCTTGCCGTCCTGGGGCAAACTCGGTAGCGCACGGCTCCGTGCGCCGGTGGCAATGATGATGTGCTTGCCCTCCACCACCTGCTTCTTACCATCCACACCGGTCACCTCGATCTTCTTGCCTGGCTGCAACATGCCTGTGCCCATGACCACATCGATCTTGTTCTTCTTCATGAGGAACTGCACGCCGTTGCTCATGCCTTTGGCCACGTCGCGGCTGCGCGAAACGATCGCTTTCATGTCCGGCTTTCCTTCCGCCACGATGATACCATAGTCCTTCGCGTGCTGGATGTATTCGAACACCTGCGCGCTCTTCAGCAGCGCCTTGGTGGGGATGCATCCCCAGTTGAGGCAGATGCCTCCCAACGCCTCGCGCTCGATAATGGCCGTCTTGAGACCGAGTTGGCTTGCACGGATGGCGGCCACGTACCCGCCGGGGCCGCTGCCGAGAACAATGACGTCGTAGCTCATGTGTGGTGGAATGCGCTTGGAAAAAGTGGCGACGAAGGTAACGATCATGGAAAGCCTGTGGGAAAGTCGTTCGGCCCACCGGCCTTGCACATGCCGGACACGGGTCTATCTTGGCCCCAAACCAAACCTTGTTTCAATGAGCGACATGAACACATCTACCGGCGCGCCCAAGCGTCCGCAATTCCTCACCGTGCTCTGCATACTCAGCTTCATCGGCTGTGGTATTGGGTTGGTGAGCGGTGTCATGGGGTACTTCTCCAACAAAGCACTTGCTTCCACGGGTCTGCAGGAGGCCATGTCCGACATGGGTGGCGAGATGGAAGAGGCTTCCACCGAAATGGGCGAAGCGATGGATCTGCTCGGTGGCATGGGCCTGGATTTCGCCAAGATGGCGACCAGCTCACTGATCGTGGGCCTGTTGAACATCGTGGTGCTCCTCGGTGTGCTCATGATGTGGAAGTTGAAGAAGACCGGTTACTATGTGTACACCCTGGGCCAGGTGGCCTCGATAGCTACGCCGTTCCTGGTCGTGGGTTCATTGGCCGGTGGCATGATGGCCACCTTGGGCGCGATCTTCCCGATCCTGTTCATCATCCTCTACGGCTTGAACTTGAAGCACATGAGCTGAGGTTCGTTCAACGAACGCCACTTGCGAAAGCCCCGGCAACGGGGCTTTCGTCTTTTTCGCGTGCGGCTACCTTCGCGCCCCATGGAAGGCGAACAGCCCACCACGATCACAGCGAACAGGTCGATGCTGCGCGCATTGTGCGTTGTCAGTTTCCTGAACACATCCTTTTGCCTCGTGGTGTATGGCATCGGGCTGCTCTCCATGGCCATGGTCGCACAATTGTCTTATGCGGATTACGAGGCACTGTTCCAAAAACAGGTCAACGGTCTCTTTGATCCGGAGGTGATGGCGCGCTCCAGTGATCTGCTTTTACTCCTTCACGAGCACGGGGTCGCATTGATGTGCCTGCTGCTCGCGCGGACGGTGGCGCGCTTGATCGGTGTGGTGCTGATGTGGCGGGGACGCCTGGTGGGTTTCCACATCTACGCCGTTGCGCAGCTCGCTGGGATCTTCCTGCCGCACATGGTGCTTCCCTGGTCGTACCTGGGCTTCTTCGGCCCGCTGATGACCGTGGGGATGACCGCGTTGTATGGATCGCGGATCAAACAATTGAAATGAAGGTGGATCCGCGTGCCATCCATGGGAAGGAGGCGGAATTCTTCGCCCCGTCGCGGGATCCGGTGCCTAACGGCACGCGATCCCACTGATCTCCACGTTCACTTCCCGCGGAAGGCCTTTCACCGCGACAGCTTCTCGAGCAGGAGGCTCTGAAGGGAAGTACGAACCGTACACTTCGTTCACCGCGGCATAATGCGCCATGTCGCTCAGGAAGATCGTCACCTTCACCAGATGCGCATAGTCCAGCCCTGCGGCGCGCAGCAGGATCCCGATGTTCTCCATCACCTGCCGTGTTTCCTCGGCTATGTTCTCATTGCGGAGTTCTCCGGTATCGCCCACCAACGCGATCTGGCCGCTGAGGAAAAGCATGCCATTGCTTTCGATGGCCGGTGTGTATGGGGCAAGAGGTTTTGCGGCGTTCGGTGGGAAGATGGGTTTCTTCATGGTTGGCGTGTTGCGTGTTGACGCATTGCGGGTTGCTGCCCGGCGAAGGTTGTCGGTTCTTGAAGAACGCGCAACACGCAACACGCCAACGCGAAACTCAATAGCGCTGCGAGAAGGATAGTTTTGCGCTCCCATGAGCGACCGCCCCTTGATCCTGGTCACCAACGACGATGGCCTCTTCGCCCCCGGCATCCGCACGTTGGTGGAGGAGATGAAAGCCTTTGGTCGCGTGCTGGTGGTGGCACCGGACAAGCCACAAAGCGCGATGGGGCACGCCATCACCATCCACAGTTTCCTGCGCATGGACCAGGTGGAGTACATGCCCGGTGTGGAAGCGTGGAGCTGCAGCGGTACGCCCGTGGATTGCGTGAAGCTGGCGATCTACAAGCTGCTGAAAGGCGCACGGCCGGATCTGCTGGCGAGCGGGATCAACCACGGTGCGAACATCAGCATCAACGTATTGTACAGCGGCACCATGAGCGCTGCGGTGGAGGGTGCGATGGAAGGCATCCCCAGCATTGGTTTCAGTTTGATGGACCACAGCAATGAAGCGGACTTCGCACCGGTGCGATCCGTAGTGCGCAGTGTGACCGCTAACGCGATCAAGCACGGCATGGCGCCCGGCACCTGTCTCAACGTGAACGTACCGAAACTGGCCGCGATCAAAGGCATGCGTGTGTGCCGGCAGGCGAAGGCGAACTGGGAGGATGAGTTCGAAACACGGATCGACCCGGGCCATAAGGAGTACTACTGGCTGCGCGGTGAGTTCAAGAGCGAGGACCGTGGTGAGGACACCGATGTGTGGGCGGTGGAGAACGGCTACGCGAGCATCGTGCCCGTGCAGTTCGACATGACCGCGCACCATGCGATCGCCGCCCTCAACACCTGGGACCATGGCCTGGGATAGCGTCCGGTCCGGTGCGGTGGTCGGCTTGCTGTTCCCGTTGCTCGGCTTTGCCGGTTATGCCGCGCTTTATGTCACCGGCATTCGGCCGCACCTGGACTTCTCTTTTTTCGTGCAGGACCTCTTCATTGGCACACGTCGCTACCAGGCTCCCATCCTCTCGCTCTCGCTTATCGCGAACCTGGTGCCGTTCTTCTGGTTCGATCGCAAGGCGATGCATCTCGCCATGCGCGGGGTGATCATGGCCAGCTTCATTTACGCCATTGCCATCGTGGTGCTCTGGTTCTGATGAGCAAACGCATCTACATCATCGCCGGTGAGGCCAGTGGCGATCTGCATGGTGGAAACCTGATACGAGAATTGTTCGATGTCGCTCCACGCAGGGGCGAGTCGGCAGCTGGCGAGCGGCAAGTGAATTCAGAACTCACCAACTGGCCGCTTGAGAACTCGCCGCTTCAGATCCGTGCATGGGGCGGAGATCGAATGCAGGCCGCCGGTGCGGATGTTGTGAAGCACTATCGCGAGCTCGCCTTCATGGGCTTCACTCAGGTGGTCATGAACCTGCGCACCATCCTGCGCAATATCGAACTCTGCAAGAAGGACATCGCTGCGTTCAAGCCCGATGCGCTCATCCTCATCGACTATCCGGGTTTCAACCTGCGGATCGCCGAATGGGCGCACGCCGAAGGCATCCCTGTTCATTACTACATCAGTCCTCAGGTGTGGGCGTGGAAGAAGGGGAGGGTACACACCATCAAAAAGGTCGTGCGCCGCATGTACGTGATCCTGCCGTTCGAGCGGGAATGGTACGCGCAATACGGCATGGACGTGGAATTCGTGGGGCATCCGCTGCTGGACGCGATCGAACAGGAAGGCCGTGATCCCTTGGCCGCATTGCCCGGCGCTGATGGACGCCCCGTTGTGGCGTTATTACCGGGCAGCAGGCGACAGGAGATCGCGCGCATGTTGCCGCTCATGGTGCGCATGGTGCCGCATTTCCCGCAGTACCGCTTTGTTGTGGCCGGTGCTCCTTCAGTGCCCGATGAAGTCTACGCTGATGCGCTTGGCGACAAGGGCATCACCCTAGTGAAGGACCGCACCTACGATCTGCTGCGCAGCGCGCACGCGGCGCTGGTTACCAGTGGCACCGCCACCTTGGAGACCGCGTTGTTCGGTGTACCCGAAGCCGTTTGCTACAGTGGTGGCGCGGTGAACGTGTGGCTGGCCAAGCGCTTGGTGAACGTGAAGTTCATCAGCCTGGTGAACCTGATCATGGGCCGCGAGGTGGTGCGCGAGCTGATCCAGTCCGACCTGAACGAGGCGAACCTGCGGAAGGAACTTGATCGCTTGCTCGCCGAAGGCGCCTACCGTACGAAGATGCGCGCCGACCTCGATGCCCTGTGCGAACTGCTTGGCGGACCCGGTGCCTCGGAAAAGGTCGCCAACGCGGTGTGGAAAAGTCTGCACGGTACAGCCTGAGGGCGGCACGGACCGCCGGTACTTTTGGACGCTCCATGATCGCACGCGCACTCGTCGTACTCCTGCTTTTCCCGCTCAGTACGTCAGCACAGGAGCGCGTCATGCGCATCGGCCTGCTTCGGGAGCATACCGTGAAACACGCCTTGGTGATGAGCGCCAAGGGCAATTGCACGGTGTACGCCGATGGCGAACGGAAAGGGGAGATCCAGGCCAACGATGGCTTGCGCATCGAAGTTGTGCCCGGTGGATTGTCAGCGAAGTCATTGAGCCTGGTCATTACCGCGAAGCGGCGCATTGAGGTGGTGCCCCGTAGCAGTGGAAGTGGGTTCCGGATGCGTTCACTGGACCATAAGCTGGCCGAACGCAGCTATGTAGGAGGATTGGAGGTTTCCCTTGTTGGCGGCGCGATGGGCTTCGTGAACACCACACCCATTGAGGAGTACACCGCGGGGGTGGTGCTGGCCGAGGCGGGCAAAGCGCACAATGTCGAGTACTATAAACTGCAAAGCGTGAGTTGCCGCACCTATGCGCTGAGCAACCAGCGCAAGCACCTGCCCGAAGGTTTCGAGCTTTGCGATGGCGTTCACTGCCAGGTGTACCACGGCCGCAATACCAACGACAGCATACGGCAGGCGGTGGGATCCACGATCGCCCTGGTCTTGGTGGATGCCAATATCAAGTTGATACATGCCACTTTCCACAGCAACTGTGGGGGTGAAACGATGAACGCGGAGGATCTGTGGAGTAAGAGCGAACCCTACCTGCGCGCGACCCAGGACACGTTCTGCCTTCGTTCACCACACGCCACGTGGGAGAAGACGCTGACCCGCACCGAATGGCTGGACTACCTGCAACGTCGCTACAGCCTGCCGACCTCAGGAAACCCGCAGCTGGGTGCTGTCCTCAATTACGAACCGCATTGCCGTGATCTATATCTGGGCAACACCTGGCCCTTGATCCCATTGAAGCACGTGCGAGAGGATCTGGATCTGCGCTCCACCTACTTCAATGTGCGCACCGAGGGCGATCGCGTTGTGCTCAACGGGCGCGGCTTCGGACACGGCGTGGGCCTGTGCCAGGAAGGGAGCATGCGCATGGCGAAGTCCGGCCACAGCTACACCGACATCCTGCACCACTACTACACCGATGTGCATTTGGTGGATCTGGCCACACTCGACTTCTTCCGTGAGGAAGATCCAGTGCCCACCGTGGGCATCGCTGGCCCGAAGCCGAAGTAGCGGACCTGCGCACATTGCCGCGAGCGCGCGCGACTACTTCTCTTCCAACTTCCACCAGGTAATGTGGCGTGGATGCAGCAGGCCGCTGTATACGAACGCACCGATCAAACAGCCCGTGGCGATTCCGGTGAGCGAGAAGAGCAACGTGACCAGGTCCTGCGCCGCGCTGGTACCGGTGGCAATGTTGGCCACGCTCACCAAACCGAACGAACCGGGTGCCAACAACCAGAAGGCTGGTAGAAATGTGACCAGCGCCGGTGGGCCGGAGAATCGGAATTCGATGATCAGCGCGGTCATCGTCATGAGCGCTGCGCCGAAGAACGCCGTACTCGCACCTTGTATGAAAAGGCCGGACAGCGTCTGCCCCAGGTAGGCCGCGATCACCGTGAGGAGCATCCAACCGAAGGAGCGCAGTTTGGTGCTCTGGTAAACATGCAGGCCTACGGCGAACAGCAGCACCCCGAACCACGGGAGCCACGGACCGAGGCGCATGGGCTCGCGCACCGCCACCGCGGTCGCTTCACTATCGAACGCCTTGAAGCCGCCGATGATCCCGAACGCGAGCAGCACCAGTTGCGCGAAGCCCGCGACCATGCGGCTGGCTCCGGAGACAACGTTGTTGTAGGCCAGTTCCACCACGCTCACGGTGAGCATCATGCCCGGCAGGAAGGTGACCAGCGGCGGTATCAGCAGGTTCATCGCAGGTTCTTTCAGCCCGAAGCGGTACGCGATGGCCACCGCTGCGCTCAACATGAAGGAAGCGACCAATGGCAGAACCGCGCGCCATGCCGGTCGATGCCGGACCGCCACAAGCAACAACGCGCACCCCAGCGCCAGAAGACCCGTCACCCACAAACCCGTGATGGAAGGCCGCAGCAGGATCGCAACACCCAGGGTCGTCATCAAATAACCGATCACGAAGCCCCCATCGCCGTACCGATGACGCATCCGCCACACCACTTCGAGCCGGCGCAGTCCTTCTTCCGGCGATAGTTCGCCTTTGCGTGCCTCGCGTGCGATGATCAGCACTTCTTCGATCTGGTCGTAGCGCAGTGAGCCGATGCGGTAAGGCCCCGGAGCCATGTCGATGTACCGCTCTTCACCCCGTTCCCATTCCAGGAAGAGCATGGTGGGCAACACGAAGGCCGTGATGCCCTGTTCCCCATTGACGCGGGCGATATGGCCGATGTCGCGTTCAACCAGCGGGACAGCATTGCCCGCTGCAAGTTGCGCCTGGCCCAGCTTCGCAAGGAAGCGCATCAATACCTGTCGTTCACTGTTCTCGGGTCCGTCCGCCACGGGAGCGAAAGTAGGCGGGGCCGTGCGTCACGCTGTTCAATCGTCGTCCTGTACGCCGTAGCGCATGCGGAACTCCACCGGGTTATGGTCCGAGTAGTAGCTGCCAAATGGACCGTACTTGTACGGGTCACCGGGGTAGGGCCCATCCACCGGGTCCCATGAGGGTTCCATGAGCGTCAATAGGTTCAGCACGCGGAAGAAATCCCTGTCGATGTCAACGCCTGTGAATTGCTCGCGGTACATCACATGGTCGAAGGGCTTGGGTCCGGTGGGGCTCGTATTGGTGGCCACGCAGGCCGCGTTCAAGGAACTGTATCCGGGCGGCATCGCATCCTGCAATTCGTTCAGGTCCTCGATGTTCATGTCGCCCACGATCAACTGGTCGCGCTCGGGATCGGTGGCCACGAGTTGGGCGATGAGATCGATCTCGGCGCTGCGGCCTGCGGCTGCTGTGGGGCTTTCGCCCTGCTTCAGGTGTACGCTCGTAACCGTGAAGTCAAGGGTGCCATCGGTGGTGACGAAGTGGAATTTCCACGGCACGCGATCGAATGTGCCATGGAACACGAGCGGGGCATCGATGAAGCCCGACCGACCGGGATCATAGCGCAGCACGCCGGGCTTGTAGAAGGCCACGAAGTATTCGCTCAAACTGCTCTTGTTGCGGTTCTTCTCCGGCCCCGTTTTTTCGTTGCTCAAGGCGTACTGGAAGCCTTCCACAGTCATGAGGCTGAAGAATTCTCGCGCTTGCGGGGTGCTCAATAGCTCCTGTCCATTGAAAGTGAAGTCGATGGGGGCCGATACCAGTTCCTGCACCAGCACCAGGTCGTAGTCCTTCATAAGATCCACCAACGGTTGATGTTGTTTATCCTGGCCTTGTCCAATGAACTTGATGTTGAACGAGCACGCCCTGAGTTGACGCTGCACACCGGTGGTGATGGGTGTAACGGGGTTGCTGCCAGCACCGTTGGCCCACGCGGGCAGTTCCCCTTCACGCAAGCGCACCCTGTTACGGTACACGTAGCCCGTACACCCGCCACGCGCTTCCACATGGTAGTAGCTGGAGAAGTCGTCGTTCGAAAGAAGTACAAGCGTATCGCCGGCCTGCGCGTGGTAGCAATGTGCCGAGGAACTGTTGGGTTGCGCGCGCACGTAGCTCACTTGGCTAACGATCGCCACACGGCCGGTCTGCGCTTCCGTGGTGGTGAGGAACGCGAAGGCCGGTAGCAAGAGCGCGAATGATCTCAGCGCGCGAGCTTTCATGATCGAGGTGCGGTCGACTGCTGTTTCTTGAACTCGTCGATCTCGCGCTGGGCGGAGCTCTTGATGTCCATCCAGTCGGTGAAGAGTTTCACGGCGGCCTTGCTGCCACCTGCCACGATCATGGCGGTGAGGAACATGCCGAAAGCGGTCATCGTGGTGTGGCTTACCGGCATGAGGATGCTGAACGCATCGAAGTCCCAATACAAGCAAACCGCGAATGCGACCGCCAGTGTGATGATCTCCTTCAAGCTGCGGTTCTTTGAGCGCACGCTCACCACATTCCCGCTGCCGATGGAGGCCGTGATCGAACTGTCGGTCCGCCCTCCAGCCAGCGTACCGGGGCTCCGCTCCACGGTATAGAACACCTTCTCGATGAAGAAGCGGTTCTCAAAGACCATGGCAAGCGCACGCTCAAGAAGCATGGCGAAGACGACGATGGTGAGCAGCACTTCGCCCACACGGCCGAAGTCCAGGTAGAACAGGTTGGGATCGACTTGGTTCATGGAAAGGGTGGTTCTAGGAGCGAAGGAAGGCAGCCGCTGACAACGGTGCAATACCCTGGATCCGGTATTTCCTGGCGCCGTGGTTCCTGGAACTCACCTGTGCTCGCCCCGGTTTCCATGGACGTTCCGGCGCGTGGTCGGTCTCTACCTTCGCCGCCATGTCGCAGGCCCGCCTCTACGTGAACGACACGAACGACCGCATCCACAACGGGCATCCGTGGGTGTTCGATAACCAGATCGTGAAGGAGGAGGGCAGCTATGTACCGGGTGATGTGGTGCAGGTGTTCGATGCCAGGAAGCGGGCCCTGGGGCAGGGCTACATCAATCCCGCTTCGCTGATCCGTGTGCGGTTGCTCACGCCGCATGTCGAGGAACGGATCAACAAGGAATTCATGCGTGCGCGCATCGAGCGTGCATGGCGTTACCGGCAGCGCATGGGCTTCGCGGGGAGTTGCCGCGTGGTGTTCGGTGAGGCCGATGGGCTGCCCGGTCTCGTGGTGGACAAGTTCAACGCGGTGCTGGTGCTGCAATTCCTCACCCTGGGCATGGAGCGTTGGAGCGAGGTAGTGATCGATGCACTGCAGGAGTTCATCAAGCCGGAAGGCATCTACCTGCGCAACGATGTGCCGATCCGCGAAAAGGAAGGCCTCGCGTTGAACAAGGGCTTCCATGGCAAGGCGTTCAAGACCGATCTGGTGATCGAGGAGAACGCCGGCGCGGGTGTTGGCGTGAGGATGAATGTGGATGTGGCGGGCGGGCAGAAGACCGGTCACTTTCTGGACCAGGTGATGAACCACGCTGCGATGCGGCGCATCAGCGCGGGTATGCGCGTGCTTGACTGCTTTTCGCACACCGGCGGTTTCGCCTTGCACGCCGCCGCTTATGGAGCGAAGGATGTGGAAGGCCTGGACATCAGCGAGGAGGCTGTGGCCCAGGCTACACGCAACGCCACGCTCAACGGGCTGGCGAACTGCCGCTTCTCCGCGGCGAACGTGTTCGACTTCCTCACCGAGGCCAGCCGCACGGGCAAACAATGGGATGTGATCGTGCTTGATCCGCCGGCCTTCGCCAAGAGCCGTGGCACCATCGAGAACGCGTATCGCGGCTATAAGGAGATCAACCTTCGCGCGCTGAAGTGCATCCCCAACGGTGGCTTCCTGGTCACCTGTTCCTGCTCACAACACATGTCTCCGGATCTCTTCCGCAAGATGATCAGCGAAGCCGCGCGCGATGCGGGGCGACGCCTGCGTGAAGTGTACTACGGCACCCAGCCACCGGACCACCCCATTCTTTGGGGTGTGCCCGAGACGCACTACCTGAAATGCCTGATGCTGGAAGTGTGGTGAACGGTCAACCCACAAGGCCCCCCTGCCCAAAGAGGGCCTCGGGCTCGTGACGGCGTTTGGGCAACAACCAGGCGAGCAAGCCCAGCGGCCCTGCCACCAAGCCCACTAAGTACCAGCTCATGAAAGCGTAGCCCCGCTGCCCGGCTATGAACGCGCATAAGGGGGCGAAGAGCAATACGCTGAGTAGGATGAGCAGCACCATGTTACTGGAATGTGATGTGAAGCTAGTCGCAGTTCGAAGGATCGGTTCGTGACGTGGACCGGGCGATGTTCGCGTTCGACGGGCTATCTTTTCCCATCGACCAATGAAGGGCCCCTCCGAACTCTATGGACCGACGAGCGCCATCGTGCGTGCGCCCATGGTGCGTTGTGCGGTCCCGTTCATGTTGGGGATCGCCTGGGGGTTCTGGCGAACGCCGTCCATCACCATGACCGGTGCGGCGTTGGCCCTCGTGTCGTTCACCGTAGCCGCCGTGCTGCTCTTCCCAGTGTTCCGCTTTTCACGCTGGCAACGCGGCTTGTTGATCGGCCTGTGGTGTTTCGTTTTCGGACTGTTCTGGCAGACGGTTCGTGATCCGGTCCTCGATCCGCGTCATGTGTCGCATGACGTCGAGATGGAGGGACCGTGGGCGCTGCGTATCGAGGCCTTGAACGGGATCACCGAAAAGCTCGTGCGCGCCGATGCGGTCGTTCTGGGGCGGTCGCGCGACGGTGAATGGCACGGTCGCACCGGCAAAGTGATGCTCACCTTGATGCGCCAGGGCGGTGAGGTTGATCCGCGCCCCGGAGACGAGATCCTGGTGGACGCTCCGCTGGCACCGATCGACCGCGTGCCCGATCCCGGCGGATTCGACCGGCGTGCGTGGGCGGCTTCGCGCGGCATGAACCTCGAACTCTTCGCACCGCCCGAGGATTGGACGCGCGTGGGACACACCACGCGTTGGACCGATGCGTTCGCGTCCATGCGCGATCGCGTTTCCCGTTGGATGGCCGAGACCGGGCTTCCGGTGCGCGAACGGGCGCTCGTGAAGGCCCTGGTGCTCGGCTTGCGCGATGAACTCGACGGTGAGCAAAAGAACGCGTTCGTGAAGAGTGGAACCGTACACGTCCTCGCAGTATCAGGCACGCACGTTGGCTTCATCTATGCGATGCTCGCGTTCATGCTCGGATGGTGGGGCGGTGGGCGCAAGGGGCGCATGATGCGCGGTTTGCTGATACTGCTCGCGTTGTGGGGCTATGCCGGACTCACCGGTGCATGCCCCAGTGTGCTGCGGGCCACGGTCATGTTCAGTCTGTTCACACTGGCCGGCATGTGGTCCCAACGGGCTGATACGCTCAACAGCCTCTTCGCCGCAGCGCTGGTGTTGCTCGCTTGGGACCCGCACATGCTCGTGGAGGTCAGTTTCCAACTTTCCTTTCTCGCGGTGTTGGGCATCGTCCTCTTTTACGGCCCGCTGCAACGGCTTTGGTCGCCGGAGAACTGGTTGGTGCGCAACATCTGGGCGCTCACGGTCATGTCGCTCTCCGCGCAACTCTTCACCACACCGCTCTCGTTGTACCTCTTCAAGGCGTTCCCGGTCTGGTTCCTTCCAGCGAACCTGGTGGTGGTCACCGCTGCGGGCTTCGCGGTATACGGTGCCGTGGCGCTGCTTGTCCTGTTCAAGATCCCCTATCTCGGTGCTGCGCTCACCTGGGCGATGACGCTCTTGCTCACCGCAGTGGATCGTGCCACCGTCTTTTTCGCGGAGTTGCCCGGTTCCTATCCGGCGGTACGTATCGGGCTTCCGGAGATGCTGTTGCTCTATCTGCTCGTGGCCGGGTGCGCAGGGCATTGGTTGTGGCATGCCCGCGGGGCGCGATGGATCATCGCCGCGAGTGTTGCATCGCTCCTGACCGTGTGGGGTCTGCGCGCGATGCAGGGCCACGAGCGCACGACCTTCACGGTCTACGATGATCGTCGTGCGTTGCAGGCAAGCTTTGCGGTGGGTCGTGAGCTGGTGGTCCTGTGCGATGCCGATACCTTTCTCACCAACACCTGGCTTCAACAGAAAGTGGAACGACACCAACGATCGGCAGGCCTCAACGCGCCGCTGTTCCTGTCCACTGCGACACTCTTGGATGATAGTGTGGTGGCCGTCGGCCCAAGCCTTGCGGCCGGTGGTCGATGGAGCGCACCCGGAAGGCGGATCGCGTTCTTCACCTCTGATGATGCGTGGACCGATCCGCCCACTGGAACGCGGCTGGACGCCGTTGTGCTGCATGAGGTGAACTACCTCGATGAGTCCGCAATGGAACGCATCAGCATGGCAACGGACCGCATCGTACTGGCGGGGGCGATGAGTTGGCGGGCGCGCAACTTCGCACGGCAGTGGTGTGCGGATCGCAACAAGGCCTGTCACGATGTGCGCGATCAAGGGGCGTTCATCCTTGAGCGATGATGGTGGAGCGCATACGCTGGCAGCGGATCGACGACGATCGTTTGCGCGCATTGCCTGAGGGGCGGATGGTACGCATCATGATCAGGAAGCGACCCATCGCCTTCGTTCGCGTCGGTGGTGCGTTGCGTGCCCTGCTGGACCTATGCCCGCATCAAGGCAACCCGCTCAGCGGCGGTTGGGTGGAGGAGGGCCACGTCGTTTGCCCATTCCATCGGTTCCACTACGATGCTGCTAGCGGCCGCTGCCGGCACGGGATGACTGCGAACGCCACCGTGTTCCCGGTACAGGAGGATGCGCAGGGTGTGCGCATCGGCTTCGCCTACACAACGTTCCGGTTCTTCGGGATCGATGTGTGGTGATCAACCCAACAGGCTCAGCGGGAAGGTTTCCTTCAGCCGCACGCCCTTCTCGGTGCGCTCCACCGTGGCGCATTCGGTATGCGCATCGTGCTCGAAGAAGAGGATGAACTCCTCATCCGCTGCGCGTTCGAGCAATGTGCGCTTCTCGTCCATGGTGAGCAGTGGGCGGGTGTCGTAGCCCATGAGCCACGGCACGGGGATGTGGTGCTTGCTCGGCACCAGATCCGCCACATAGACCAGCGTGCGCCCCTTGTAACGGATGTGCGGGATCATCATCGCGCCCGTATGGCCGTGTACCGACAGTACGCCGAAGCCGGGGAACAGATCGCTGACGAAGGCGTTCTCCGTCGGGGTCCGGTGCTCCAGGTCCACCATCTTCAGTTGCCCGCTCTCCTGGATGGGTAGGATATTCTCCTTGAGGAAGGAGGCTTTCTCGCGGGCGTTCGGTTTGGTGGCCCATTCCCAATGCGCGCTGTTGCTCCAGTAGGTCGCGTTGAGGAACGCGGGCTCGAAGCCATCGCCTTTGCGCACGATGCTCCCACCGCAGTGGTCGAAGTGCAGGTGGGTGAGGAAGACGTCCGTGATGTCGTCCGGCGTAAAGTCATGCTTTTTCAGCGAACCGGCGAGCGTGTCCTCACCGTGCAGGTCATAGTGCCCCATGAACCTGGCGTCCTGCTTGTCGCCGATGCCGTTGTCGATCAGGATCAAGCGATCGCCGTCCTCGACCAGCAAACAGCGCATGGCCCAGGTGCAGAGGTTGTTCGCATCGGGCGCGTGTTGCTTGGACCAGAGGGTCTTCGGAACCACGCCGAACATGGCACCGCCGTCGAGTTTGAAGAAACC